>ENA-OXQH01000004-OXQH01000004.1-human-gut-metagenome-genome-assembly--contig:-NODE-4-length-133795-cov-229.251_pt1 | contig 133795 bp, 133 predicted proteins | sample MGYA00249578_ERZ652555 | MGnify/ENA primary metagenome ERZ652555 (study PRJEB26925, sample SAMN05826901) | human gut metagenome | biome: ENVO:2100002; feature: ENVO:00000062; material: ENVO:00002003... | reverse complement strand
GACTGAACATACGAGAAACCTTTCGCTCAGTCTCCAAGAAAACGTCCGCAGCCCCTTCCCATGAGGAAAGGACGCATTTTTGCGTATCGGCCGATAAGGTTATTCATAGCGAATCATGCTAACAAGGAGGCGATTCCATGGCCCAACGTCCTGACCGCATTATTACCAGCATGGATACCGGTGTTGATGATGCGTTGGCGTTGGCGTATTTGTTGGGGTCGGCGGATGAGTGCGAGCTGAGCGGTGTGATCGCCAGTTATGGCAATGTGGATGCGAACACGGCTTATGCCAATACTTGCGCGGTGCTTGATTTGTTTGGCCGGGCGGATATTCCGGTGTTTTTGGGCTCCGAGCATCCTTCTTGGGCTGATGCGTTCGTTCCCGATGCAGGGTGTGCCCAGTTTCATGGGAAGGATGGACTGGGGAATACTTGGCTGGCAGGGGCCGGGGCTCTGGCTGATGGAGCTGGTGTGCCTGGTGATGATATGTCTGGGGATGACATGTCTGAGGATGTGCCCGATGGGGTTGTTTCTGTTGGCGGGTATTTGGTAGGGGACGCTCATGCTCATCCGGCGTCGGGGTCTTGTTCTCGTGTGGGTCGCTCTCGGCCTGTGGACCGTCCCCAGTCGGCTACATCGACAGCTCTCGTCAGCGGGGGCACAAGGAAGTGCTCCGTTGATGCTGCGGATGGGATTGAGTATCTGATTGAGCAGGTTCGTGAGTTTGGCCGAGACGTTACCGTGCTGTCTACCGGGCCGTTGACGGATGTGGATGCGGCTATTACTCGGGCACCGGATATTGCGTCGAAACTCAGGCTGGTGATGATGGGCGGTACGCTTACCCAACCCGGCAATTGTTGGGATGCGGTGGCCGAGACGAATATCATCCAAGACCCTGAGGCCGCGAATCGTGTATTTCATTCCGGCGCAGACATCACAATGGTGGGACTTGATGTGACTCACCAGTGTTTGCTACCGCGATCGGCGGCCGACCGGTGGCGTGCGACAGGGACCAAGCGCGGGCGGTTCTTGGCTGATCTCGCGGACTTTTCCATCAAGGCAAATTTGGAAGCCGACCCCGCACTGTTCTCTGGCGGCATGCCGTTGCATGATCCGTTGGCGGCGGCGGTTGCACTTGATTCTTCACTGGTCGATTGTTTTGATCTTGCGTTGCGCGCGGAGACCAATACCGGTGATTTCAATGGAGTACGAGGCCGGACCACCGGAGACCCGGTTGGGCTGGTGAATCATTCCATGCCGCATGTGCATGTGGCACTTGGTGTGGATTCGGGACGTTTTTTGGATGAGTTTGCAGAGAGGATGGCTGAGGTGTGCCGGTAACTCCCCTCAGTCCGCTACACGGACAGCTCGACCGCAATTACGGACAAGCTGCCGCTCGCATTCTTCTGGCTCGACTCTCGTCTCGCCTTCGCCTACAAACAGACCAGGCTGTTTGCTTTACGGCTCAGCCCGTCAGAGGGGGCCTAACAAGGACTATTTCACACCCCCAGCAATCAAGGACCGGCTTCGCCGGACTCATCATTACCTGGTCATGTCCTATCGGCCTCGGCCAGGCGGCGTGAACGAACAGTCCACCGGACTGTTCTTTATTTCACGCCGCCGAATCGGCGATCGCGGTGGATGTAGTGGTCGATGGAGCGCCATAGCACGTCACGGCCGCAGTCCGGGAAGAGTTCGGGCACGAAATCCAACTCGGCATACGCGGCCTCCCACGGCAGGAAGTTGGAGGTGCGCTGTTCGCCGGAAGTACGAATCACCAGGTCGCAATCGGGAATGTCCGGATTGTACAGATGGTCGGCAATCATCTTTTCAGTCACGCGGTCGCCGGAAATCTTGCCATCGCGCACTTCGCGAGCGATGGCGGCGCAGGCGTCGGCGATTTCAGCACGGCCACCATAGTTGATGCAGAACACCACATCGATGACCTTGTTGTTCTTGGTACGCTCCTCGGCGGCCTCAAGCTCGTCGATCACCGACTTCCACAGCTTGGGGCGACGGCCGGACCAGCGCACGCGCACACCCCACTCGTCCATCTGTTCCACGCGGCGGTGGATGATCTCACGCGAGAAGCCCATGAGGAAGCGCACTTCCTGCGGTGAACGCTTCCAGTTCTCGGTGGAGAACGTGTACAGGCTCAGATAGCGCACACCGGCCTCGATGGCGCCGGCGATCGTGTCGAATACCACCGGTTCGGCGGCCTGATGCCCATTGGTGCGGATCATGCCACGCTGCTTGGCCCAACGGCCGTTGCCGTCCATGATCACGCCGATATGGCGAGGCACTTTGTTCTTGGGGAAGTCGGGAATACGGGCGGGGTCGCTGAATGGGGCCGCGGGGATGTTCAGCGAGGTGTAATCAACGTTCTCAAAAGCCATACCTACGAATCTATCAAGCGCAGCGAACGAATCGGCCGTTCAAGGTAATACTCCCCCCAATCTTCAACCAACTCCCGTACGACCCGCTCCACCGGTGCGGCGTCAAGCACCGTCCAATCACCATGGACCAGCGCATCGAACTGACCCAATGCGGACGGCGCGATGCGACGCGCGTCCGTGGTGTGGTCGGCCTCGCACATCACGCCGCCGGATGCGATCGACAGATACGCCGGCGCCGCCGCACCGCATACCACGCATGTGCCCAGACGCGGCGTCCAACCGGCCAGTGCCAGGGCGCGCATCACATAGGAGCAGCCTATGGCCTGCGGGGCGTGGGCGCGTTTGGCGAGCGCGTTCAACGCGCCGATCAGGAGCCGATACTGGTCCGTCATGCGCTCACGTTCCGTGCCGACGAGCTTGTCGATGGTTTCGACGATGACGTTCGCGGCCTCATACGCCGCATAGTCCCCGACGATCGCGGCACCGTACGCGGCGATCGACTCGGCCTGGGAAACCGTATCCAACGATCGGCCTTCGGCGATCAGCAGATCGACGCGCATGAACGGCTCAAGCCGGGCGCCGAAGCGCGATTTGGTGCGGCGCACGCCCTTGGCTACCGCCCGGATCTTGCCATGGTCGCGCGTCAGGACGGTGATGATGCGATCGGCCTCCGCCAGCTTGGACGTGCGTAACACCACGCCTTCATCTCGGTACAGTGACATTTCGTTCCCCTTGCGGCGGGGCCCGGTGAACGGCGGGCACCCGGCGTCGTCGATCAGTAGACGAACAGTCCCCAGAAGGCGAACACCAGGAGTATGCACAGCATGGTGAACGCCACCAGCCAGAACAGGATCCGGCCCAGGCGGGTGGAGGCAAGCACCGGATCGGTACCGGTGACGATGTCCCGCACGGATTCACGCCGAGGAGGCAGCTGAATCAAGCCGCGGATGGAGGCGACTTCGATCAGGTGCATGAACACACGGGACCACGCCCACAACACCAGCACCGACACCACTTGGATGACCGGCCAGCTCCAGTACATGACGCCCGGCGTCTCCGTGGGTGCGCCGCCCCACGCGAGTCTGACCACGCCCATGATCACCTGGCCGAGGCCCGCACCGAAGATGAGCAGCGTGGCGAGCGTGGTGAGGGTCAACGTCAGCAGCGCATTGCCGAAACCGTGGACGAAGCCCAGCACCTCGGGACGTCTCGGCACCGTCATGCCCGCACGCTTGGCCTCACGCCTGTCCCGCCGCCACCGGATGTCCGCCGAGGCCTTGCGGCCCAACGCCACCAGCGACAGTACGATGGACGCCAACAGCAGCAGCATCACTGCGGCATGCAGGATCACCCCGTAGATGGTGCCGGCGCGGCGGGGTTTCAGGGCGCCCGGCAGGCCGACCGATTGATACAGGTCGGTGCCGCCCGCCTTCTCGCTGGTCTGCGTGAGTCCGGCCGAAGTGCCGACGGCCCAGTCGATCAGATCGTCGACATAGGCGTCGGCGAACGGGGTGCCGGCCTGGGATTCGTCTCCCAGGCGCAACACATGGTTGGCGACCGGATAGCTGCGTATGGTGACGTTCCAATTGCCGGCCTTGTGGGCGTTGTCGAGAATCGCCCGCACACCGTCGACCTGTGCGGTCATCACGTCCTTCGAACCGTACGCCACGTAGGTGGGCACGGCGTAGGCGGCCGGCCTGAGCGTGTCGAGATCGAGATTGGTCAGTCCGAACAGGGCGGTGTCCGCGCTGAACACGCGCTGGACGATGGACTGGTAGCCTTTGTTCGCGCCGACGAGGGTGAAATCCTGTGTGATGAAGAATCCCAGCGATTGACGTGGACTGAACACCATCGGGCTCAGGAGGATCTGGAAGGCGATATTCGGGTCGTCCTGCAGGAGATACGAGGAAATCCACGTCGATTCGGAGGTGGCGTAGATGCCCACCTTGGCGGCGTCGACGTCGTTCTGGGCCCGCAGATAGTCGATGACCTGATCGTAGGCTTTGGCGGATGCCGGGTAGTCGCGCGTGACGTCGGTGGTGTTCCACACGGGCTTGTCAATCACGGCGGTCACGAATCCGGCCGAGGCCATGTCGGAGGCCACGTCGCCGAAGGAGTTGTCGCAGGTGCCGAAGCCGGCGCCGTGCATGAACACCACGCCCGGTCGCGCGCCCGGCGCGTTCCTCGGCGCCCGAATCAGCACCCTGATGGCCTGGATGCCATCCTTGTTGGCTTTGCCTTGCGCGCCCGGCTCATCGGTCAGCTCGCCATCGTCGGTCATGTTCAGCGTGACGTATCGCTCATCGACCTCATATGCGCCCCGCACCGGCAACGTCCGTCCGGATGGGTTGTCGAAGGTGACCTTGGTGTCGTCGGTGAGCGTGGCCATCGACTGACCGGTGGGCTCGATGTTCCAAGGGACCGTGGTCAGATTGGAGATGCAGACCATCACGCCGAGCAGGATGATGAAGATGGGCAGGCTGACCATCAGCCGATGGACGCTGGTCCACGGCTTGGATCGAACAGTACGGCGATGCTCTTCTTCTTGCGACACGTGCGCTATTGTAATCTGACCGCGATATTTATGCCGAGGGCCTATTCGGCCGAATCAGTGACCGGGATGCTGGATTGGAACCACTACCGGGCCGGTGGAATTGACTGGCACTTGGCCGTCGGCCTCCATCTGGGCGGCGATATCGTTCGCTATGGTGAGCAGCGTGTCGACGATCTGGTCTTCGGGCACGGTCTTGATGACCTTGCCTTTGATGAAGATCTGCCCTTTGCCGTTGCCGGAGGCCACGCCGAGGTCGGCTTCGCGTGCCTCGCCCGGACCGTTGACGATGCAGCCCATAACAGCCACTCGGATCGGCGCGGTCACGTCCTTCAGGCCTTCGGTGACGGCGGAGGCGAGCTGGATCACGTCCACTTGGGCGCGGCCGCAGCTCGGGCAGGAGATGATGTCGAACTTGCGGGGGCGCAATCCCATGTATTCCAAGAGTTTGCAACCCACCTTGACCTCTTCGACCGGCGGCGCAGAGAGGGACACGCGAATCGTGTCGCCAATGCCCTCGGCCAAGAGCGCGCCGAACGCCAGGCAGGATTTGATGGTGCCCTGCCAGGCGGGGCCGGCTTCAGTGACGCCGAGGTGCAGCGGCCAGTCGCCCTTGGATGCGAGCAATCGGTACGTTTCGACCATGGTGATGACGTCATGGTGTTTGACGGAGATCTTGAAATCGTGGAAGCCGACGTCCTCGAACATGTGCGCTTCCTTCAAGGCGGAGGCCACCAGCGCTTCCGGAGTCGGGCCACCGTATTTGGCGTACAGGTCCTTGTCCAGCGAGCCGGCGTTCACGCCGATACGCAGCGAGATGCCCGCGTCGGTGGCGGCCTTGCAGATGTCCGGGCCGACTTCGTCGAACTTACGGATGTTGCCGGGGTTCACGCGCACGGCCGCGCAGCCGGCGTCGATGGCCTGGAACACGTATTTGGACTGGAAGTGGATATCGGCGATGACCGGAATCGGCGATTTGCGGCAGATTTCCGGCAGCGCGTCGGCATCGTCCTGACTCGGCACGGCCACGCGCACGATGTCGCAGCCGGCGGCGGTCAGTTCGGCGATCTGCTGCAGCGTGGCGGACACGTCGGCCGTGAGCGTGTTGGTCATCGACTGCACGGAGATGGGCGCTCCCCCGCCCACCGGCACCGGACCCACCATGATGCGGCGGGACTTGCGGCGCAGGTGCAAGGGCGATTCGCTGGTCAGGTCGACCGGATCACCGGTTTTGCGGAACGGCTTTTCGATGTGATTTTCCGTATTCAAGGTATTCATCATTGCTTGTTTATCAGGTCGTCGGCGCGTCGGCGGGCTTCAAGCTCAAGTTGGTTCATTTCCTCCACGTCCGTGAACAGCGGGTTACCACGAAGCTCGGCGTCCATCTGGTCCAGCACGGCTTTGACCGTGTCCACGATGCCGAGGTATGGCAGACGATGCTCGAGGAAGGCATGCACGGCCTGTTCATTGGCCGCATTCAGCACCGCCGTATGCTTCTCGGAGGCGGCCAGGCAGTGGCGGGCCAGTTGCACGGCGGGGAACGCCTCATCGTCCAACGGTTCAAAGGTCCAAGTTGCGGCTTTCGTCCAGTCGCACGCGGCGGCCACATTGGTCATGCGGTCCGGCGCGGACAGGCCCAGCGCGATGGGCAGACGCATGTCCGGCGGCGAAGCCTGGCAAATCGTGGCGCCGTCCACGAATTCGACCATGGAATGGACGATGGACTGCGGGTGCACGGTCACGTCGATGCGTTCAGGCGGCACGTTGAACAAGCGGGACGCCTCGATGACTTCGAGCCCCTTGTTCATCAGTGTGGAGGAGTTGATGGTGACAACCGGCCCCATGTTCCACGTCGGATGATGCAGCGCCTGCTCGGGAGTGATGTTCTCCATGTCGGCACGTTTCCAACCGCGGAACGGTCCGCCGGAGGCGGTGACCACAAGCTTGGCGACTTCGGCGTGGGTTCCGGAGCGCAGGGATTGCCAGATGGCGGAATGTTCGGAATCGACCGGGTTGATCTGGTTCTCGCGTACTTGGGCGCTGAACAGCAGATGACCGCCCGCGACTACGGACTCCTTGTTGGCCAATGCCAGCTGGGAACCGGCCTTGAGCGCCGCGATCGACGGTTCGAGGCCGATGGAGCCGGTGATGCCGTTCAATACGACATTCGCACCGGATCCGGCCATGGCGATGACCGAATCCGGACCGCCGGTCACGCGGACACCTTGTGCGCCGGCCTGTGCGAGAGCTGCTTGCAGTGCTGGAATCTTGGTCTCATCAAACACCGCGACTTCGGACACATGGAACTGTGCGGCCTGTTGCGCCAGCAGCTCGATATGTGCTCCGCCCGCCGCCAGACCGGTGACGGTAAATCGTTCAGGGTGACGCGCGATGACGTCAAGTCCTTGGGTGCCGATGGATCCGGTGGATCCGAGAATGATGACGGTGGAGTTGGAGGCTATGCTCACTGTTCCTTCTTCGTATCGTCATTGTTCAGTGTGGGGAACGACAGGTCGGGGATATCCGAATCGAAGTTACCGACAAGCGGGAACAGCAGCGGGAACGAATCGTTGGAATCGTGCTTATCCTGTGACGGCTGAGCCGCTTCCGTGTCGTGGGAGGCGGCAACGTATTCAGATGATTCCGCAGCCGGACGGGAGGTCGTGCTGTCTGCAGGCTGACTATCGGATACGCGAACCGGAATGGAGTTCGTGTTACGATCCGGCTTGCTGGTGGGAGCAAAGGAGACCGGCATGGCAGCGGACGCAGCCTCGTCGGCAGTGCTATTCACAGGCTGCGCTGCCGGGGCGGAGGGTGCCGGGGATGAAACCGAACCCGGTACCTCATTCAATTTCAGCGCATTCGGTGTATCAAGGCTGGGCATCTTGGGAGCGAAGGACGGTACATCCACCGCCGGAAGTTCCTGAGAAACCGCAGCCATGTGGGCGAGAGCGGCCAGAGAGGAATCGTTCTGCACCATATCCACGGGCTGTTCCGCGAACACCGACGGGGTCGATGACGGAGCTGCGGATTCGTGTGACGACTGTGCCGGAGCAAACGAGGGGGCGTTGCCAGCGGTCGCACCGGAAACCGGCGCGGACGGGGCACTGACGGGAGGCTCAGCCGCAACAGCTGCGGTAGGAGCCACGGAAGGCGTCTCGGAGACGGGCTTCGCCGCAGACTCGTTGGACGCATGCACCGGGTATGCTGCGGGAGCAAAGGAAACCGGCTGTTCCGCATTGGTGCTATTGGTGCTTGTGGAAGCATCGAACGATGCAGGAGCCGGCGCATAGGCGATCGGTGCCGCCGCGGCCGGCGCTGCGGGAGCAACCGGAGCCGGAGCAGTGAACAAGCTCTGCTCGGCCTGATGCAGGGCATCGAATGATTCGTCATGAGCAACGGCAGACGGCGCAAAACGTTCGTCAGTTGCCGGGCGCTGCGTTCCGGAAGCGAACAATGGCGAGACGCCGTTCGCTTGAACGGTCACGTTCGTGGCGGTCTGGGCAGGAGCCGCGGGCTCGCCGGACACGAAATCGGCCACACGGGCATAGGATTCCAAGCGACTCAGCAACTGCACGCAGGCATTCAGGAAGTAATCGACCTGTCGCTCGTCATAGCCTCTCTTGCCCTTGCGCTGGGTGAAGATCACATTGTTGACCGTATCCGCATCGAGATCGGCCAAAGACCGTACATCGTCTTCGGTCACGCCGTCAACGCCCAATGCGGCCGCCGCCTTGTCCACAATCTGGTCGACCAGACGATCCACCTGCTTCTTATCATACGAAGGCTGCTTGGGCGCTCCGGACTTGAAGCGTTCGCGCTCGTTACGCTCCGCATGGTTCTGGACTTCGTGATACAGCTTCTCGGTCTTCGCCTTCCACGTCACACGCCCATGCTGTGCTATCTCCCATGTGGTCTGCTTATCGACCACGGCACGTTCCAGACGCCCAAGCGCGGCGTCAACCTGTGCGATCACATAGCCGTTCTTGCGCAGATCAAAGGACACGTTCTGAATGTCATGCTGGGTGAGATTCATGCCCTCGCTGTCATACAAAGCATGGGCGCGCTCCAGGAAAGCGTCCACCTGAGCGGGGTCATACCCCCACTTGCGCTTGCCCGCACGTGCGATGCCCGACTTGCCGTCCCCTTCACGAAGTTCCTGCGCCATCGGCTATTCGACCTCCTGCTGGATATAAACACTCTGCCACAACTTTACGTGACTATTGAGACGCATCTGACCAAGAAGACCGAAATTCACGATTCTGTAGCAGTACTGCCGGTTTCCTTCTGCACGCATCTCACTGAGATTTCAGCACCTTTGCCGAAGACTGTCAGGGAATATCGTCACAGCCCATATCCGTGGAATGAGGGGATTGCATGAAGCGATGAAAAATGAAAGTGGGCAATGAGGGACTCGAACCCCCGACATCCACCGTGTAAAGGTGGCGCTCTAACCAACTGAGCTAATTGCCCGCAAATGACAACAATAGCGTATGGCCGGCACTGCGCGACACGTGGTGTCGTATACGCGTGCCGTAGCGCTCAATCGCAATGACATTCAGTCACGCCCAGCAGCACTACGCAGCACGCGACGCCGGTCAATACGCTTAAAGTCAAGCGTATTGATTGAGGCTTATCAGCGGCCCTTGCCGAATGCGCGCAGGCGGATGCCGTTCCAGTCCGAGCTGACGGTCAGCGGGGTGGCGGCGTTCATACCGGCGGTCTGTGCGGCGGACTGCACGGTGGAGGAGCTGGCGGCACCCGGGCGGCCGGGCTTGGGAGTCAGTATCCACAGCGGGCCGTCATTGCCCAGTACCGCGTAGGCGTCAACGATCGTATCGGACAATTCGTCCTCATCATCGCCGTCGCGCCACCATACGATGACGCCGTCCACAGCGGAGTCGTAGTCCTCGTCCACGAGATCCTCGCCCGTGAGCTCTTCAATCTGGGCACGAATGGAATCGTCCACATCGTCGTCCCAGAGCCACTCCTGGACGATATCGCCGGGCTCGAAACCAAATTCTTCAGCGTTCTGTGATGCCGTTTGATTCACAGGGGACACATTAGCAAGTCTTCGCGAACAAATGCGTTAACGCGGCCGAAAATCGCCGCATTGTGGGCAGACCCATGCGAGTCGTCTCACCAGAAACAACGACTGGCCGCGCGTGTCATGCCTCGCAATGAGGCAAATCGTCGGCCTGCCCCTTGCCGATGGCCACCAACGCCTGATACGCCTCGTCCAGCGTGGCGACCTTGACATCGCGCAGACCATCCGGCACGCGGCCGGCCACATCCGAACAATTCGACGCGGGGGCCAGGAACCATGTGGCGCCATCGCGCTTGGCACCAAGCATCTTCAGCGCTATGCCGCCGATTCTGCCGACTTTGCCGTCCTTGTCTATGGTGCCGGTGCCGGCGATGGTCTTGCCGCCGCTCTCGTTGGCGGGGGTGAGTTTGTCGATGAGACCGAGCGTGTACATCATGCCTGCGGACGGTCCGCCGATGCTGTCCACGTGCATCGTCACCTTGGCGTGTTGCAATGCACTGGCGTCAATGCCCAGTTCGTCCGCATGGGCTTTGGCATGCGCCAGACCGACGGCACTGGCCGAATCCTGGGAACCGGCCATGTCTTGTTCGACTTTCTTCTGATACTGGTCCGCACTCTGGCCCACCGGTACCGTGGCCTCACGCGGCATGACCGCCACCTGCGGATTGGCCCAGCCCCAGACGGCCTGCGCGTTGACGATCGGGTACCCGGGCACGCCGGACGCGTTCACCGTGGTCAGCAGCAGCTTGCCAGAATCCTTATACGTCGTCACGCCGGTACCGGTGATGTCGATAACCGCACCATCCTCGACCTTGCCCAGCACGTCCTGGGTGGGTCCGGGCATCTCGATGACGTACGGGCTGGGCAGCAGCAGAATCACCACACCAAGCAACACGGCGAATGCACCGACGAAATGGCGTTTCGGACGAGCGGCCGCATAGGCCCGAGCACGGCTGATTCCACGAGATAGGCGCGAATCGTGCTTCACTTCGAACGATGGCATGTGCTCATCCCCCGCTTCCGAATCCGCAGTCGGGCTCTCCTGCTCTTGGACGAGGTCTGGTTCCTGATTCCTGTGGCGTGCAAACATACCCTACAGTGTAAGCGGAGGGCCGAAATCAGCCGAAAACGAACATAAACCGAAAATATTGCTCGGCCACAAGCGAACAGGCCCGGGCAGACCCTACACTTGGGGTAACACACCGCGGCAAAGAAGGATACGCATGGACGACAACGCGATTCACGAGTGGCTGATCAAATGCTTCGGCCCCATTCAGGGCGAGATGGCCTGGCAGCAGATCAGCCAGTTGCCTGAGGAGATCCGTGAACAGCTGATGAGTCAGGACCCCAGCCGGCTGCCCAATCCATCCGAAGTCCAGCAGATGATGGCCGCGTTCAGCGCCGGCGGACTCAACACGATGGGCGATATGCAGCGCACTGTCGAGGAAGGGCCGATCAACGTCAAGCTCGCCAAGTCGATTGCCTTGCAACAGGCCAACACCTCCGGTTCCGCGTCCAGCGTGTCCGCCGTGGATGGCGAGGCGGCTCGCCGCGCGATGAGTGAGGCGAACCTGTGGCTGGATACCGCCTGCGAGTTCAATCCCGCGCCCGGCGATCCGGATGTGCTGACCCGCGCCGGCTGGGTGGAAGGCACCATCGACCAGTGGGCGAAGTTCGCAGCTCCTGTGGCCGAGTCGATGAACGACGCTTTGGCTTCGGTGATTTCGGAGCGTCTTGGCGGCGCGTTCGGCGATGGCGAGATTGCCGGCATGTTCGCCGGACCGGTGCCGATTCCGATTCCCGACGGCATGAAAGATCCAGCCCAGCTGATGAAGCTGCTGGGCAACACGTCCTTTGCCATGCAGTTGGGGCATGCGGCCGGCAATCTGAGCCATGAAGTGCATGGCAGTTTCGATCAGGGCATCGCATTGCTGAAGAATCCGGCTGGTGGACTGATTGCCCAGAACGCCACCGAATACGCGAGGATGCTGAACGGTGAGACTCCTGCGCCCGAGGCCGATACGGCCGGCACTTCAACCGACTCGGTCAATCCGTTCTCCACATCCACCGACGCTTCCGCCAATCCCATTGGCTTCACTTCGGCCGGCAACAGCGATACTCCGGCAACTGACGGTACCGCCCAAGTCTCCGGCTCCGATGCTTCCGCCGACGCCGCCGCGTTCGAGGCTGCGCTCTCCGGATTCGAGACCACCGAGAAAATTCCCGAATCTGAAGTGCTTTCCTTCCTGGCCCTGCAGGAAATGGCTCACGCCCGCCTGTATGCCTCGGTACCGTGGCTGATGCCGCGTTTCGAGGCGCTCATCGGCAAGTACGCACGCAGCTGTTCCTCCATCGATCTGGATGCGATGGAGGAACAGCTGCGTGACGCCACGTCGATGGATCCGGAGTCGATCTCCGGCGCGGTGAACCTCACCAAGGTCGGCATCCCCGACACCCCCGAACAGCGCGAGGCGCTCTCTTCGCTGGAATCGCTGCTGGCGATGGTCGAGGGCTGGGTGGATTGCGTGGTGTGGCGCGCCGGTATGGCCCATCTGCCTCATATCGAACAGTTGCGTGAGATGATGCGCCGCGAGCGCGCGATGGGTGGCCCCGCCGAACGCACGTTCGAGAGTCTGCTCGGCCTGCAGCTTCGCCCCAAGCGCATGCGCGAGGCCGCCGGATTGTGGGAGATGATCACCGCCGCCGAAGGCCCTGAAGGCCGTGACGCCAAGTGGTCGCATCCCGATCTGCTGCCTTCGCTGCCTAGCGACAAGCCCGCAGATGGCGCGTCTCCGTCACCCGACGCCCCTTCAGGCTCCTCTTCCGATGCCAACGGTTCCGCCTCCCACCCTGCCGCAGATGGCAAGACCGGCGATATCGATTGGGATGCCGAACTGTCCAAGCTTCTCGGCGAAGACGGAGAAGATGGCGGCAACGGCAACTCGGAGGATACGCAGGCATAGTCAACCGTCCTTCAGCCAATTCCCGTTCCTGAACGTTCAGGAACATTCACATTCATTACCGACGCCCGTCACAAAAATCGTGATGGGCGTCTGTGTTGCGCTCCATAACCATCCTTGGTCCGCGCATACGACAAATGCAGCGAATCCTCAGCTCGGGTGATGCCCACATACATAAGCCGGCGTTCCTCTTCCAGCGCATCCCCCGTTTCCGGCGAACCGTACGGCAAGAGTCCTTCCGAACAGCCGATCAGAAACACGTGCTTGAATTCCAGACCCTTGGATGCGTGGATCGTGGAAATCGTAACGCCGGGATCGTCGTTTGCGGCAAGTCCGGTGGCGTCCAAACCCATCGCCTCCAATAGCGCACGTTTGGACGCGGCATCGTCGGCGAGCGCGGATGATTGCCATCCCGAATCCTTACGAACGCGGTATTTCAGTCTTGCAGCGCGCAAAGCGGCACCGAATACCGGCTGTTGGGCGTTGATGCGGGTGAGAATCGCGCAATCGGACGGCTTGGCTCCGTTGGCGACCAACCGGGCGATGCGTGCCGCCACGCCCTGCGCCTCTTCCATATCGCTCTCATAAGCGGTTCGGGTAACGCGCGGGCCGGATTCGCGGGCGGAAACCAGTTTCAGGTAATCCTCACGGTTCGGCGCGGCCGCAAGCACCCGGTTGGCGAGATTCACGACTTCCGGCGTCGAACGATAGTCGGTGTTGAGATTGACATCGGCGGCGAGCGGCCCGAATTCATCGGCGAAACGCAGCAGATCCCAGCTGGAGGCACCGGCAAACGAGTAGATGGTCTGGGCCGGATCGCCCACGACGCATACGTTGCGGTTCATCGCGCTCTTGCCGTCAGGCCCTCCCCCGCCCAGCCACAGGGTCAGCAGCCTGTGTTGCAGGGGCGAGACGTCTTGATACTCGTCGACGGTGAGCCAGCCGATGGTGGAACGAATTTGGGCGGCGGCTTCGGGAAAATCATCCATGATATGGCATACGAGCAGCAGAATATCGTCAAAATCGATTTCGCCACGCGAGGTCTTTTCCTGCTCGTAGGCGCTGTAGACGTCGGCGAACCGAGCGGTGTCAAGTCCGGCGGGCGGCTGCCGATGGGCGATGGCACAGGCCCGGGCATAATCTTCCACCGCCACCAACGAGATTTTGGCCCAATTGATTTCGGCGAGCACATCGCGAACGGTCAGCGGATCGGCATCGGTACGTGCGGTGGCGCGGATGATCGCGCGGGAGACGACGTCACGCTGATCTTCGATCACATGCGGGAATGGAGCCTCGCATATGTCCGCCCAGACGCTGTTGAGCTGATGCAATGCCGCTGAGTGGAAGGTCGCGGCCGTGACTCCGGCAGTTCCCGCACCCGAACCGGAACGTCCGGCACCTTCCCCTACGCCGAGCTGGCCCAACCGTGCGCGCATTTCCGCCGCCGCTTTTACCGAAAAGGTGACGGCAAGCACCCGCTCCGGCTTCCATGCCCCGGTGGCGCAGGCATAGGCGATCCGCCGCGTGACCGTGCGTGTTTTACCGGCACCTGCGCCGGCGATGATGCGCACCGGCCCTTGCAACGTAGTCGCGGCGGTACGCTGCCGCTCATCGAGCCCCTCAAGAATCCCCTGCGCCTGTTCCATGCGTCCATTGTGGCACGATTCGCGCTCACGGCACGACTCACGCCTATGGCTGAATCGGGCTCACGACAAAACATCGCCAGAATCATGCGTTTTGCGTGTCATTCTGCGGTGCGAATCGCCACGGATGTATTAGTGTGGAAGGGTGATGAAACGTAGCGATTATATGTTGGCGGCACTCGCCTCAGCCGTCCTGCCGAATCTGGGGGTGGCCGGCGTACGCGAGAACGTGCAGGCCAGCGCAACCGACGAGGCCAAAGGCATCGATCAGACCGTGATCCAAGATGCCTCGGGCAAGTTGTACGACGTATACGCCACTGACAGCAAGGAAGGGCGTACACGTCTGATCCGCCGTGTGAAAGCGGCGCAGACACTGGCAGCCGCGCGCGAGCTTGGTGGCCTCGGCTTCGATATGGACCGTGTGGTCGCATTCGTCCCGGGAGACGTTTCCCAACCCGGCCAGACGGCCACCGCACAGGCCGTGGGGCAGCAGGCCCAGGCGGAGTCCACACCGCTGACCCCGCGCAAGCCCGGTCCCACAGGCGAGACGACCGTGATGATCGCCGTCCACCGTGATGGCCAGGCGCGGCCTCTCGACCTGTTGACATTGGATGACTGCGCGGCCGTCGGCACCTCCATCGGAGCCATTCATCGCCTGCCTTCGACTTTTCTGGCCAATGCCAAATATCCGGTAGTCACCACCGGTCAGATTCGTTCGCAGTTGACCGCCTGGATTCGCCGCTTACGTTCCGCCGGTCATGTTCCCCAAGAAATCACCGACAGCTGGGCGCGCATCATGGACACCGAGGGACTATGGTCGTTCTCCACCTGCACGGTTCACGGCGGATTCTCCGACGGCGATTTCCTGTTCTCCGGCTCCACCATCACCACGGTGACCAACTGGCAGGATATGCAGGTCAACGATCCGGCACGAGACCTCGCCTGGATTTTCGGCAAGCTCGACGAATCCCATCGCAACGCCGTGCTTTCCGCATACGGCCGCATGATGGGCTCTCGACTTGACGATCTCATCATGCTCAGGGCCAACCTGTGGCTGCAGATGGAACAGGTGGGCGAATTCATTCAGGCGTTGAACCGTGCGGACAACAATCGCATCATGCAGTTCAAGGCACAGGTCGAACGACTCGCACACCAGTTGGGCGTGATCAAGCACACTCCGGCACCGGCCCCAGCCGCAGGGTCGGCCGCCGCATCGTCGACGAAGCCCGGTTCGCCTTCCACAATCACCGTCGGCACATTGTTGCAGGACGACCGTCATCAGGCAACCGCACAACCGCAGCAGTCCGACACCGGTACCGCGGCGGCCGAGGTCTCGGACGACACGCCCGATCCAGATCGCACCGGTTCCGCTGACATCGTGGCCGCTGGCGACGTGGATCTTACCCCGGAAGTCGAACCCGATGCTGACCGGACTGCCAATCACCCGCAAGCGAGTGTCTCCGGCACCGCAACCGGTACGGGATCGACCAAACCGCAGCCCTCACATGGCGCTTCCCATTCTTCGGTGACGATCACGCTGAAGGAGCTCCTCAGTATGAACGGGCATAGCGGCACGACGTCAACCGACGCTTCCCCTGCATCTCAATCCGCCGCCCCGACCGACGATGCGGTGAATGACGATACTCCGGACAGTTTCGTTCAGCACGGAGCCTCGAGTGCCCAAACCACGGTGATTCCGCTGTTGGAGCGGGAAGAACGCGCTCTGCGCGATGCCCGTGCCGGGTTGGACGGGTATGACAGCGAGGGCAATCCGCTGGCCGAATCATCCGCATCATCCAAATAATGTCGTGTGCGGTGTTCCGCGCCACGCCGAGCGCGTAACACCGCACATGACGACGCAGACACGCGGCACAATAGAGTACAGAACCTCGGCCGGTGACGGCCACTTACCATGATGTTCGTCACAAAGACGGCAGAACAAGGAGCCTTATATGGATATCGAACTGGGCATTCAGAACGTGGCACGACCGGTGAACTTCAGCACCGACGAATCAGCCGATAATGTGAGCCAGGCCATCGCGCAGGCCGTGGCCGACAACGCGACGATCGATATGACCGATGACAAGGGCCGTCGCATCATCGTGCCCGCCAAGGCACTCGGTTACGCGATCATCGGCTCCGAAACCAAGCACGCCGTCGGTTTCGGCACGCTGTGACCATGAATCGCGCATAAGCGTCCTTGAGCATTTCCTCGAGGACGCTTTTCTATTGCCGAATCACCGATATAGCGGAAGCACGCCGCGATGAACGATCTCTTCGACAGTGGCCTCATCGGTGAGGTTCTCCCCCAGTTTGTTCGGTTTGCCTTTGCCATGCCAGTCAGATCCACCGGTGACCAGCAGCTGGTGCCGGCGGCAGATGGTGAGCAGCCGTTCTCGTTGCTCCGGTGAATTGCCACGGTGCCATACCTCCAGCCCGTCCAATCCCTCGCTGATCAATGCCTCGATCTGGTCATCGGACAACAGTCTGCGGTTACGGCTCACGTCACCGGCATGGGCGATCAGAATCACACCGCCCGCTCCCTTGACGGCGGCCACCACTTCATGAGAAGTCGGCGAAGGCGTGGGAATATAGTATTTGGATGAGGCGCTGACCGCATCCGCAAACGCTTCCGAACGAGTCCGATATACGCCGGCACTCACCAAAGCATCAGCGATGTGAGGCCGGCCAATGGTGGTTTTGCCACCCTCTTTGACTTGGGCGAGCACGGATTGCCAGGTAATCGGATAATCACGAGACAACAATTCGACCATGCGCTGCGTGCGTTGCAACCGTGCGGCTCGAGTATCGGCGAACAAGTCCGTGATGTGCTGATTCATGGGATCATACTGGTAGCCGAGCATGTGTACGGAGACGTTCTCATCCGTGGCGGTGATTTCGGTGCCGCGGAGCAACGGCAAACCAACCCTATGGGCTGCGGCTTCGGCCTCCGGCCAGCCGGCGGTGGTGTCATGATCGGAAATGGCCACGCCCTTGAGTCCCAATGCCTTGGATTGTTCGGCCAATGTGACCGGCGTTTCCGTGCCATCCGAGAAGACGGTATGGCAATGGATGTCCCACCCGACGGCGGGCGGCTCCAAAGGCATCACATATCCAGTCATACCTTCCATCGTAACCTCATCTCAGCATTCCCACGCAAGGCGCAGACAGGTCGTCACCTTCTGCCAACGGCCAAGACCAGACATTCGGCACTCAGCTGACAACCGCAGAGGCTAATCTGGAGCGCAGCGCTATCGAAAGGGGCATGATGACTCGTAACACCGCAGCCGACACATCATCCAGCACCACGAACACCACGCCGCTTGGCTTGGCGGAGGCACGACCGTTGATTGGATGGCGCCACAGTGCCACTTGGACATATCTCATCATGTTGATCGCCTCGGCAGTGGCATTGGGGGCCTCGCTCATTCTGTCCGCCGAGACTTTGCAGTTGGCTAGGCATCCGGAGTCCGCGCTCGGCTGCGATCTGAACTCGGTGGTGTCCTGTTCGGCGGTGGCCCAGTCCTGGCAGGCGGAAATCGTGAAGTTCGGCGGGCTGAGCTATCCGAACGCGTTCTTCGGCATCGCCGCCGAATCGGTGTTCATTACCATCGCGGTGATCGGTTTGGCTCGTGTGAAGGTGCCGCGTTGGTTCGCGACCTGCACGTGGCTGGGCGGACTGGCCGCTTTGGCCTACTCGTACTGGCTGAGCACACAGTCGCTGTTCGTGATTCACGCGCTGTGCCCGTGGTGCCTGACCCTGATGTTCTCCACCACCATCCAGTTCATGGCGTTGAGCCATGCGACCGTGGCCGTGCAGGGATTGCCGTCACGTAAGGCTGTGGCGGCTGATGATAGCGACAGCGAGGCCGATGTCGCGGCGGTGCCGGCCGGACTCAATAAGTATTACCGCCTTAACATCGACCTCATGGTCGACATACTGTGGATCGTGGCGATCGTGGTACTCATCATCGTCACCGAAGGCGCGGCCCTGTTCGCTGCCTGATTCCTTTACAACAAATCGATATCGGCGACCAGCGTGGCTGCTCCGGTCAGTTTCACGTCGCTGTCGGTGACGTCCACGCGCAGGGTGCCGCCACGTACGGTGATGTCCCAGTGGCTGATGCCGGTCTTGGCCCGCAGCACAACGCCTGTGGCGCATAGGCCGGTGCCGCAGGACAGGGTTTCGCCGCAGCCACGTTCGTTGACGCGCATCGTGGCTTCACCCACGCCGGTGTTCTGATCGATGTCGTCGACCCGCACGAATTCCACATTCTGGTCGGATTCGATGACCGGAGCCACCACTGGTTTGGTGACCAAATCCAGTGATTCAACCACTGGCAGGGACGCGAAGGCATCCTCGATCACCGCGACCACGTGCGGGTTGCCCATATCCACGAACGTGCCGCGCGCCGAGCCCTCAGCGCCGGGGATGGTGACCTCGTAGGCGTCGGTTTCGCCGATCTTCCACTCCCCCATTTCGACCTGGAACACGTTGGCTCCGTACGGCCTCATATTGCCGCGTGGCGTCAGAATCTTGACGCCGGCACGGGTGCCGAGGCGGAACGGCTCGGTGGAGTCGGCCACGCCCTCGCGCTGAGCGAACAAGGTGATGGCGCGCGTACCGTTGCCGCACATCTCCGCCAACGATCCATCCGCATTGCGATAGTCCATGAACCATTTCGCGCCCCCGGCCAGTACGTCCGAAAGCTGATCATCGCTTAAATCAGACACGAAATCGGGCCTGGTCAGGCGAATCAGGCCGTCACCGCCAATGCCGAAGTGACGGTCGCACAGGAATCGGACCTCATCGGCGGAAGGCTCGAATTTGCCGGACTTGTCGAGGTACACCACGAAATCATTGCCGGTTGCGTGTGTCTTGGTTACTCGTTGCGGAAGACTCATGGCTTTCAGAGTACTCTAGGGAGCGAAACAACACCGCAAAACAATCGGCTTTGTGATCGGTCGCGGCAACATACGGTTGCAGGCATGGCTATAGGGAGGATTCAGGCATGAGCTCTTCGGCTCCAATCGGCGTATTCGATTCGGGTCTTGGCGGTATTTCCGTGGCTCGCCAAATCGCCAAGGATATGCCGGCCGAGCATGTGTTGTATTTTGGCGATTCGGCCAACGCCCCGTACGGCGTCAAGACGCCTGAGCAGGTGAGGGCCCTGAGTTTCGATATTGTCGAACGGTTCGTGCGTCAAGGCATCAAGGCCGTGGTCATCGCATGCAACACCGCCACTTCCGCCGCGGTGAACGATCTGCGCGAACACTACGATATTCCGATCATCGGCATGGAGCCGGCCCTGAAAGTGGCGTGCGACCGGGGTGACGTGCCTTCCGACCCGCATCATATTCCCCAGAGGGTGATTGTGGCGGCCACTCCCCTGACCTTGCGTGAGCGGAAGTTCGCCAAACTGATGGATCGATTCGATTCCAACAACACGATTTTCAAGGAGCCTTGCCCCGACTTGGTGGAGATCGTGGAATCCGGGCGGCTCGGCGACCATGACCTGGTGATGCGCACGCTGCATGGCTACTTCGACCAGTACGACATGGAGCACATCGACTCGGTGGTGCTGGGCTGCACGCATTTCGTGTTCTACCGCGACTACTTCCGCGAGCTGCTGCCCGAACGGGCTGCTGTCATCGACGGCAATGAGGGCACCGTGCGCCATCTGGGCGTTGTGCTGGAGTCCCTGGGCAAACTGGCACCCGAAGACGCGACCGGCGGCGTGGAACTCGCCAATTCCGATCTGTCCGAACGTGTTACACGGCTTTCACGCGACCTGCTGAATGCGTGATCGGATGCATGATGATGAATAGGAGGCTGATATGGCACTGAAGACCGCGATGATTGATGTGGGCGGCGGGTTCCGCGCGATTTTCGGCTGCGGCGTTATGGACCGCATGCTGGAGGACGGCATCGACGTGGACATGTGCTACGGCGTTTCCGCCGGCGCGGCCAATATGACCTCATTCATCGCCCGCCAGCACGGCCGCAACCACACCTTCTACACCAAGTACGCCTTCCGTAAGGAGTACGCGAGCGCGGAAAGCTTCTTCAGGAACCACAACTTCGCCAACCTCGACTACATCTATGGCACGCTGAGCAATCACGATGGCGAGAATCCGGTGGATTTCGCGGCGTTCGAGGCCAATCCGACTGGATTCACCGTGGTGGCCTGCAATGCCGAGGACGGCTCGACCAAGTATTTCGACAAGTCACGCGTACGCTTCGATGATTTCGACATCATCAAGGCTTCGTCCGCCGTGCCGGTGGCCTGCGAGCCGTATGTGGTGGATGGTGTGCCGTATTTCGATGGCGGCATCGCCGATCCGATCCCGGTACAGAAGGCGCTGGATGACGGCTATGATCGCGTGATTCTGATTCTGTCCCGCTTGCGTGACGAAGTACGCAAGCAGCAGAAGGATCTGGCTCCGGCCCGCATCCTCGAACGCTCCCACCCTGCCGCAGCCGAGAAGCTGCGCATGCGCTACAAGACCTACAACGACGAACTCGAACTCGCCAAGCATTATGAGGCGGAAGGCAAAGTGCTGATCCTCGCACCCGAAGATTTGTACGGCCTCAACACCCTGAAGAAGAACTTCGAGGGTCTGGAGATGATGTACCGCAAGGGATACGCGGCGGCTGAAGCCATCCCGGCGTTCCTCGGGAAGTGACGGCACCGGCGAAGTACCCGTTCACGCCAAACCGTATAGCCGTTCCGCGTTGGCATGCGCGATGGCGTCGATAACCCGTTTCGCCTGATTCGCGTTCCATGCGCCATCCGATACCCAGTCGATGGCGATTCGCGCAATATACCTGCGGAACAGCACCGCGGCCAGATAATGCAATTCACTGATGCCGACGCCGTCCGACGCATAGAGCAACTTGTCAAATGCGCACCACGCCAGAACATTGCGCAGCACTTCCCTCACCTGCGCTCCCATATGCGTATTGGCAAGGCTGACATCCATGTATACGTTGGCATGCACCGAGCAGAGAAACGCCGCTTCACGCTCGTATGGCACGCAATGCAGAAGCGGAAGTGTCAAGGTGCAGGCGCAGATCGCCGGACACGTTGAATTTCTCGTTTTCGGCGAACGAGTTGTCCGCGCCGAACACCACCCAGACCAGGGCGGCGCCCAATCCGTTGCGTTCGAAGGCTTCACGCCTGCGGGCGGGAACGGATTTGGCACGGGTCACGCCGGCATAGTCCACATAGGTGCCGGTGACGATGTCCACGGGCTTGCGTTCTGCGGAAACGGTGTTGGGAATGAAGTTGGACATGGCGATTTCCTTTACTGGTAAGAAGACAATGAATGGATTGTTAGTAAGTTATCGATATGAGTAGCTGAGGCGGAATGCGGATGGACGACAAGCCCGATTCAGGCGAAATACTCCTGAAGGTTCTCGCTGGCACCCAGCTTCTTGCGGAAGAAGCCGGTGCGAATCGCAATGATGATCAGGCCGACGACCAACCTCTTTCTGTGTTTCCCCAAACCATCGGGGGAGGAACGTTGTAGTTCACTGTAGTACCCGCGACCGGCTGATGGGGCCGTGTCCTTATTTGAAAATCATCGCTTTTGATATAAGGCGTGCCATCTCCCGCATATCCGACGCGACCCGCGTTATGATCACTCGCGCGAGCCTCGTCGGACGAATCTGTCGGCCGGCCACTGAGTTTTTAACAATCAACCGGATATGCCATCGAGCTCATTCGAGGCTGTCGTGTGCGAGCCGGGCGAAGGTGCCGTTGCGGTCGACCAGTTGACGGTAGGTGCCGGTTTCATTGACGTGGCCGTGGTCGAGGACGATAATCCGGTCCATGCCGGTTAGCACGCGGGGCCGGTGGCTGATGACGATCACAGTGGTGCCCGCCGGACGGTTGGCGATCAGATCATGGTAGATTGCGGCCTCGGCGGTGGCGTCGACCGCGGCGGTCGGCTCGTCGAGTATCCACAACGGCTTGCCGGACAGGAACGTGCGGGCCAGCGCAAGCCGCTGCCATTGCCCGCCGGACAGGCCAACGCCGCCCCACTCCTGACCGAGCTGCGTATCCAAGCCGCCGGGAAGCCCATCCACGATGTCGAGCGCGCGGGCGCGACGCAACCCGTCACATAACTCATCGTCCGATTGCCGCAGAGCGGGATCGATGAACTCGCGCACGGTCACCTCGATGTGCGTGAAATCCTGGAACACCATGCTCGACGCGCCCAACCGTTCGGCCCACGACCCCAAGGTACGACCGTTCCCGCCGTCCGCGCCCGAGGGCAGGGTCACGGTGCCGTCCGGGGCGTCGAGGATGCCGGCGATGAGCTTGACGAGCGTGGTCTTGCCTGACCCGTTCTCGCCCACCAGTGCGACGATCGATCCCGCTTCGACATCCAACGACACGTCGTCCAACGCCGGAGTCTGAACGGCCGGAACCGACGCTGCCGACGCGTCATCCGCGTCATCGTCATGCTTTGCAACAGTCGGATACGCGTACGTCAGATGCTCCACGTGCACGCCGACCGGACCGGTCGTTTCGGGGATCGCGGGGTTCGCGCGCAGCAGGCCCATGAGCCGTTCGTAGGCAAGAATCATCGGCGTGGACGCCATGAGGTTGCCGAACGCCTCGCCAGTGGTGCGCGTGACCGACAATCCCGTCATGATGCCCACCAACGCGGCCGGGATGCTCGACACGGACGCATGGCCGGACGTCAGGATCAGCCAGAACGCGCCGCCCGTCAGCACGGCGAACACGAGCGAACTCACACCGGTCAACTGCACCGTGCGCCACGAGATACGCTCCCACATGCCGGCCATATTGAAATAGCGCACGCGCGCCTGCGCAGGGATGCCGAACGAACCGGCCGTGGTCGCGATCTCCGTGCTCGACGGTGGATAATCCAACAACCGCTCGAAATAGTTCGCCCGACGCGACTCCCTGCCGCGCTTGGGCCATAACTCGTTCGTGAGCTTCTCCACGCCGAACTGGGCCAACAGCTCCGGGACCATCGCCAACGCGATCATCAGCGCCGCCAACGGATGCATATGCCACAAGGACGCGGCCAGCATGACCATCGACGCCAGCGCGCCCACCACTGAGGTCGCGTCCGCGGCCTGCGAAGCCACGTTGTACGGGATCGCGTCGCGCGCGGCCCGCACCTGCGTCGTCACCTCGTCGTCCAACGTCTGCGCGGGAGTCAGACGCGCCAGCGCGTCGGTCAGATCGGACTGGTATTCGGCCATCAATGGCTCCTGCAACAAGTCACGCATGTTCTGCGCCAACGACGACGACACCGACATCAACACCGCGCCCACCGTCAGCACCGCCAGGATCACTGCGAACCGGCCCACGCCCAGCCCCGACCCCATACCAAGCCCGTCCGGGCCGCACGCCCAACCGATCAGCCACACCTGCAACGACGGCATCGCCATCATCACCAACATCGACAGCCACATCACCACCGTACGCACCGGACGCCTACGCAACGCATACGCACTCGTCCGCCACGACGTCGCCACCGCATCACAAAACGGCCGAAATCCCGCGACAATCGGCATTTACAACGCCTCCCCACAATAGCGAAACACAGATGCAATGATAGACCGCCCGAGTTCTAAATAGAAGCGCAACACCTGTCTATGGCTGAAAGTGTTCAAGTTCATAACCAGAGAGAAAGTGTCGCGCTCGATATGAGAGTGTATTCCCACCTGTCGGCAGAGGAACGTGTCCGGATCGACGAGCTGAGGACACAGCCGATCGGCGAACGTCCGAAACGCGTGGGCCCGCGCCGCAAGTTCGGCCATTATGAGTCCGACACGGCCGTCGGCGCCTCCCCGTCGAGGCGGTGCGGCGACACGCAGGTCGAACGCAAGAGCCGCCGTCTGTTCGCCGGGTTCATCCCCGACAAGAGCGCGCTGTCCACCGCGCGCGCCGAATACGTGTATTTCGTCAAGTCGGTGTTTCGTGTTTAGTCATGTATTTTTTTCGGGTTTAGGCAGTTGCATGCATTTTCCTTATTTTTCCGGTTGCGCGGAGGTGTTCCTGCCGAACATGAGGGCCTCACTGACGCGGCGGCTCTGGCCGGTGAACTCGAGGAGCCGCCCGTGGTGCACGATGCGGTCGATGATCGCTGCGGCGAGTTTGTCGTCCGCGAAGACCGTGCCCCATTTACTGAACTCGATGTTCGTGGTGAATATGATGCTCCGTCTTTCGTAGCTGCCCGCGATGATCTGGTAGAGCAGGCGCGCCCCGTCGATGTCGAAGGGTACGTAGCCGAACTCGTCCAGTATGATCAGGTCGGCACGGCCGATGTCCCGGAGCATCGTCTCGAGCGTGCCGTCGCGTTTGGCCTTGCCCAGCTGGAGGACGAGCTCGGCGGTCTGATGGAACCGCACGCCCAGCCCCATGTCGATCGCCTTCATGCCCAGCCCGATCGCGAGATGTGTCTTTCCGCGCCCGGTCTTGCCGTAGAACACCAGGTCCTGCGCGCGCGGGATGAAACCGAGCCCTAGGAGCTCATCGAGCATGTAGCCGTCGGGGAGCCTGACGTTCGTGAAGTCGTAGCCGTCGAGACCCTTGACGACGGGGAACCGGGCGCGGCGCAGGAGCCTGTCGTGCTTCGCGCGTTCCCTGTTCGCCAGTTCCGTGTCGAGCAGGCGGTGGACGGCGTCGACCTGGCGGGGCGTGGCCCAGCCGGCGAATTCGTCGATGCTCGCCTTGGAGATGAACAGCTTGCGGGCCTTCTCGTAGAGCCCTTCGTCCGTCTTCGTGTTCATCGCCCGCCTTCCTGCACGCCGACGTCCGCGGTGAACGCGATGTCGTATTCACCCGGATCCGGCCTGTCATCGTCGTATTCGATACCCGCCACGCCCTCGGCGAGCCTGGCCGCGAGCAGTGTGACACCGGCGCGGTCCGCCCCGCCGGTCGATTCGAGGATGGAAAGCATCGCCTCGACCGCGTTCGCCCACCCGGATTCCCTGTCAACGCGTTTGAGGGTCTGCAGCGCCTCGTTGCGTGTCTGTCTGTCCTGCCGATCCAGCCATTCCCGCAACGGGTCCGGCAACGCGTCACGTACCCGGCTGTTGGGCCAGGACGCGGGCTTGTTGCACAGCAGCGCCAACTGCATGGACGGGTCCTCGCTGTTCGTGCTGGCCTGGCCGTACGCCCGAGGATGGGTCGCCAGATGCTTGCCCGACGAGTCGAGGACCTCGACCTCGAGCGCGCGGAGGCCCACGATCACCTCTCTGCCCGCGTTCGCCCGGTCCGCGGAATAACGATGCCGTCCCTCGAGCGTGACCACGCCGTACCGGTCGGCCTTCATATGCCGCCACGTGACCACGTCGAAACGCTTCCCGGGCAACGGCAGCAGCGCCGCACGGTCCTCGGAGAACAGGCCACGTTCCTCCGTGTCCTTGCGGTAATGCGGTTTCGTGGCCAGCTCCAGGCACCGGTCCGGCAGCCCGGCGTTAAAGTTCTCCAGGCTCCATACGCTCGGCCGGGGCACGAACAGCTTGCGCCGCACCATGCCGACCTTGGACTCCACCGCGCCCTTCTCATGACCGGAATACGGGTTGCAGAACGAACAATCGAACCCGTAATGCGCCTGGAAGGCCTGGAACAGGTGCGTCAGGCGCGGCTCGCGCTCCCCGTACCCCTTATGGCCCACGCCGGCGGCGTTATCGAACACGATCCGCTCCGGCACACCGCCCAGCCACTCGAACAGGTTGCGCAACGCCAGGCACGTGCACTCAGCGTTCTCGCCCGGCATCAACTGCACCAGACCGACGTTCGAATACGGGAAATCAAGCACGAAATGATGCATCCGCTGCACCACGCCGCGCAACAGCACGTCGACCTCGCCGAAATCGGCCTGCGCCTCGCCCGGATGCCATACCAGATCCATGAACGCCTCATCACGCTCCGCCGCGAACTCACGCCTGAGCCGCGCCACCGCCCGCGTCACCGTGGACAGGGAGACCTCCGCGCCATGCTCGTCCCTCAACCGCTCCCAGATCCTGGTCGCGGTATGCCGCTGCTTGCGCCAGTTCGCGCGATCCTCCGCGAGCCACTGCTCGATCACGGGCAGATACGGGTCGATCACCGACGCGCGCGGCTTTCTCACCGACGGCACGGCCGACAGATCCTCCTTCGCGAGGTACTTACGCACCGTCGGCTCGCTGACATGTGTTTTCCGCGCGATCGACGCGACGGATTCCCCGTTCCGCCGCAAACGACGGATAGACTGTACTTGGGGCATGCTGATCATAATCCTTTCCGGTCCTTTCTGGCGGAGATACAAGCACCATCCAGTTAAGACCATTCCGTGGTCGGCATGCTCTGCCTAAACCCGAAAAATCATCGTGACTAAACCCGCAACAACTAATTGAACACAAACACGAATACGACATCTACAAGGACATCCCCGCGCCCGCGCGCATCGACCGGACCTGGGACAACGGCACGGAATCCTCCTGCCACCTGCTCGTGGACGAGTCGCTCGGCATGCTCACCTACTATGCGGACCCGTACTCGTCCTACCAGAGGGGCAACAACGAGAACCGCAACGGGCGCATCCGCCGCTACCTGCCCAAGAGAACCAGCTTCGACGACCTGACGGACGCGGACCTGCAGGCCATCGTCGACGAGATCAACGACACCCCCATGAAGGTCCTGGACTGGGAAACACCCAACGAGGTTTGATACCGCGAACTCGGCAAGCTAATGTCGAAGACAAGCTACCCAAAGACGAACGTTGCACTTACAAATTGAATTCGGGAAGCTCACTCATGTTTAATGTAATATTTAGAATTACATTAAACATATCGCATGCACCGCATTTTTCGAGAAACACTGTACTCTCGGCAAAGACACCACCCTACACACCGCAACTTTCCAATGACGCCTCATGACCAGCTCGGAACCGGTCCGACAACAGAATCGTTGAGCACCTCCTTATCGACCGCCATCACAAATATCGCCTGCATCGCACCACCAAGGCACCGATCACTCATTAACCAACATCGTGAGCATATACATCGGCAAATATGTGACGCCTTCCTCTTGGAACACGTTGGTTTCCGCGAACACCATCGCCTTGTCAATGGTGTAGCCGTCAGCGCTCAACGCATTGTCAAGCGCCGCATGAGAACGGTAATATCTGCCCGACTTAATCTCCAGGGCCAAAACATCACCATCATCGGTCTCTATCAGGAAATCCAGTTCGCCAATTCCTTTTTTCGTAAAGTAATACAGATTGGTGAATCCATGCGCGGTAAGTTCCTGAGCCACGACATTCTCATAGACTCCCCCCATGTTCATCGCAGCCTGACCATCCAGTATGCCCAGTGCTGACTTTTTTCCATACGAGCTGGTCAGCAATCCAACATCGGAATAGAACAGTTTTAGCAATCGACGTTCTTTGCTGGCTCTCAGCGGGGCCACGGGGGCGGCAACATTAAATACGGGCAGCGCAACATTAGCACGGGTAAGCCAAAGGAATTCATCTTCAATCTGCGAGAATCGTTTGACTTCGGCAATAGAACTGACTTGGAATCTGCGATTTTGACTTTGCAGTTCACTAGGGATAAGTCGATACATTTCTTGAATGACCAGTCTCTTATCCTTCGGCGCATACTGCTTAATGTCATGCTCATAGTATGCGCGAATATTGGTCTGAATCGCACGCACTGGATCGATGACCTTGCTCTCAACAAACGAAGTCACTGCAGCCGGCATACCACCGACTAACAGATACCGGTGGAACAAATCCGTCAAACGCTGATGGACAAAATCAGGAACGGGTTTTACGGCACCGTAACTGTCACGAACAATGTCGAAGACGGTTTCCGACAGCCCCAGTGCCCAACAGAATTCTTCAAAATCCAGTGGATACATGATAAATTCATCCAAGTATCCGACAGGCAGGGAGCGCACATCCTCCAGTTCTACGCCCAATAATGAGCCGGAAAGAATATAGTCATAGTCTCCCCGGTCCACCAGTCCTTTGATAAAAGTGACAATCTGTGGACATGCTTGAATTTCATCAATGAAGATAAGCGTCTTCCCTACAACCAACGGCCCTTGTGCAGCAACAGAAATACGCAGCATCAAATCATCGGGACTGGTGGCTTGCGCAAACGAACGACGCACGCTGTCGTCAAGCAATAGGTTGAACTCAGCCATATGCTCATACTCGTTCTGCCCAAATTCCTCAACCAGATATGTCTTCCCAACCTGCCGTGCACCGGTAATGAGCAATGCTTGGTTGGTCTTATGCTCTTTCCAGAAAGCAATACGCTGATATGCCTTGCGTTTCAACATGTTCCACCCCTTCGTTTCACACTCGTCTGATTTTGTAATATCCTGTATTTTACACTTATCGAGTTCTATAAATGCCGTATTTTTGCATTCGTCACAATCTATAAGTAGATGATTCTCACACTCGTCACAATCTGTATACGGCCCATTTGCGCACTTGTCGGAATCAGCGCGGAACGCAGTGAAGCCCCTCGCTTGGAGGGGCTTCACTATCGATGGATGAGGATTTGCAAACGGGGTGATTACTTCGTCTCGGCCGCGGTGAGCATGGCCTTGGTGACCTGCTCGTAGAGGTCCTGGTAACCGCCGGGCGTGGAGGCGGGCAGCACCACGGTCTTGGCATTGCCTGATTCGGACAGCGAGCGCATCACGTCGAGGTACTGGTTGAACAGCACCACGTTGTTCACGTCATTGATGCTCATGCCCACGGCCTGCAGGCTCTTGATCTGGTCGACGATACCGTTGGCGATCTCGCGGCGGTAGTTGGCCTGGCCTTCACCCTGCAGTCGGGTCTTCTCGGCTTCGGCGGCGGCCTGGGTCTCGATCTGGATACGCTGGGCCTCGGCACGCTGACGGGTGGCTTCCTTTTCACGCTGGGCGGCGTTGATGGAGTCCATCGCGTTCTTGACCTGTGGGCTCGGATCGATGGCGGTGATCAGCGTCTTGACCACGGTGAAGCCGAAACGGCTCATCTCGGCGCCGACGGTTTTCTGCACGTCGAACGCCACGTCGTCCTTTCGGGCGAAGGCGTCGTCCAAGGTCAGAGCGGGAATGGCAGAGCGCAACGCATCCTCCATGTAGCTCCTCAGCTGACCGGCCGGATCGCGCAGCTCGTAGTAGGCGGTGGCCACGTCGTTCGGGTTCACGCGGAACTGGGTGGAGGCCACGACGGTCACGAACACGTTGTCCAACGTCTTGGTTTCCAGCTGCACGTTGAGCTGGTTGACTCGCATGTTCGTCTTCATGGCGATGCTGTCCACGAACGGGATGCGGATGTGAATGCCGGCGAACTGAACCTTCAGGAACTTGCCGAAGCGTTCGATGATATACGCCTGCTGCTGCGGCACGATGAACAATGCGGCGGCCAGCAGCACGATAAGAACGACTAATAGAATCAGCACCAACAGCATGGTTCCGCCCAACATACTTGCGATGGTCATATAAAACTCCTCTCACAAGGGTCAAGCACGGCATATCGTTGTGCCGCGCCCCAACACCATCCATGCTACCAGCGCACGCCCGGTAACTGATAGCTCTCACAGGCAAGTCCAAGAAAGCGAACGTCAGATTTCATGTTCCGTTCACTCCGGCAGCCACATCTTGTGCACTATTATTTGAAGCAGCCAAGTCGCACGTCAGAAACAACAAAGTCGGGCATTTCAACCAAGGAAACACCCGACTTGAATCAAGCACTGCCGCCATATAAACACATCAGAAGTGTTCGTTGAGCTTCTTCTCGCAGTAATCCTGAAGCCATCCAAGCAACGTGCAGAAGAGCAAGTAGATCAAGCCCACTTCAATGTATAGGACCAGCGGCTCGTAGTAAATCGCCACAATGCGCTGGGCCGTCATGAACATTTCCACCACGGTGATGTTCGCCGCGAGAGACGTGTCCTTGACCAATGCGATGAAGGAGTTGAACAATGCAGGGAAGGCGGAACGGAATGCTTGCGGCAGAATAATGCGGCGCATAATCGTCACATACGGCATGTTCGCCGCCAAGCCAGCTTCAAGCTGCCCCTTAGGCACGGCAAGAATCGCACCACGCAATGTTTCGGCGGCATAGGCGCCCACATTCAGCGAGAACGCGATTACCGCGGAAGGCAATGCCGGAATCGTAATGCCAACGGACGGCAATCCAAAGAAGATAACGAACAACTGCACCAGCAACGGCGTACCACGAAACACCCAAATGTAGAACCACGCGATTTGGGAGGCCACAGGTACTTTAGCCACACGCACCAGCGCCACCACAATCGCCAGTATCAAACCGAGAGCGAAGGAAATCAGCGTCAGCGGAATGGTCACAGTGATACCGGGAATCAGTAGCTTAGCAAAGGAATCTACGACTATTCCCCATACTCGTGCGTCCATTGGTCATCCTTTGTTGTGTGGTATATGTTGCACCTGCTCGTAATCTTCACGAGGCCAGCTCATATTTCCCGGCTCCCCTAATTACAGGAGAGCCGGGAAACATGTCACTCCTGAGAGAAGTCCTCGCCAAAGTACTTTTCGGAGATCTTGGTCAATGTGCCATCCTTCTGCAGCTTGACAATGGCTTTGTTGACTTCCTTGACCAAGTCATCGCTGCCCTTGCGGAACGGCAGGTAGGCGGCCGGAGTCTTCTCGGACTTGGCGGCAATCTTGATGTCCGCATCCGGCTTCTGCTTCAGGTAGTCGAGCGCAGCAAGGCCATCGTTCAATGACACATCTGCACGACCGGACGTGATGGCATCGACCTGCTGACCAAAATCGTTAACCTGAACGATAGTAGCGCCCTTCTCCTGAGCGGTCTTGTTCCAGTTGGAGGTACCGGTTTCAGCGGCGCGAAGCCCCTTGACGTCATCGAACGAAGTGACGTTCTTCGGGTTCTCCTTGGAGGTAATGACGACACCGTAGGAGTAGGTGTATGGTTCGGAGAAATCATACTTGGCCTTGCGCTCGTCGGTGGCGGAAATCTGATCGGCAACCGTATCGTACTTCTTGGCATCCACACCGGCAAGCAGGGAGTCGAAGCTGCCCTCGGCAAACTCGGCCTTGATACCGACCTCCTTGGCAATGGCCTTGGCCACCTCGACATCGTAACCGGTCAGCTCATTGGTTTTGGAGTCATGGTAACTGAACGGAGCATAAGTGCCCTCAGTGGCGAACACGATTTTGCCGGCCTGCTTGACCTGCTCCAATGCACTGGAGCTGGAAGCGGAAGCCGAACCGCATGCGGCAACCGAAACCAGCACGGCGACACCGGACAGCAAAGCCGCAGCCTTGCGAATCACTTGATTATTGAACATGACAAACCCCTCTCTTGATATTGTCACAATTAATTACAACAGCCGTGAAACGCCTCTACCGAGTCACCGGAATCATCAGCACATTGTTGGTTGAAGACAGGAACTCGACGGTACGCTCCTCCTGCGGATGTTCGAAGATCCGCTTCGGATCACCCTGCTCGACCACATGGCCTCCTTCGATGAACACCACATGATTCGATGCCTCATAGGCGAACCGCATCTCATGGGTGACCATCAGCATGGTCATGCCTTCGCTACCGAGTTGCTTGATGACCCCCAGCACCCCGTTGACCATTTCCGGATCCAATGCCGAAGTGGGCTCGTCAAGCACCAACAGCTCAGGATTCATAGCCACGGCGCGGGCGATGCTCACACGCTGCTGTTGCCCGCCGGACAGTGTGCTCGGATACCGATCATGAAAATCGGCAAGTCCCACACGATCGAGTTGCTCAATAGCGATCTTGCGGGCTTCATCAGGCTTGATTCCCTTGGAATACACCAACGGTTCGGTCACATTCTGCAATGCCGTCTTGTTCAAAAACAGGTTGTAGTTCTGAAACACGAACCCGATTTTCGAACGCACCTTGTGAATGTCGGCAGATTTGGTAGTGGTCAAATCCACAAGACCATCACCGAAATCGACGGTACCGGAATCCGCGTGCTCAAGGAAATCCAGAATGCGCAACAGTGTGGATTTACCGGAGCCTGAGGGGCCGATGACAGTAACCACATTTTGTCGAGGAATGTCAAGATCAAGCCCATCCAGCACGGTGGTGTCGGCAAAGCTCTTGCTCACTCCCCTAATCCGAATCATCCCGATACTCCCTTTTCGCTGCTGTTATGCACGTCAACGCTCGTTCGCGAAGCACAATCCCTTACCGTAGACACGCTTGCTCACCTGTGTTTCGGCGTGGTTATATCCAGTGCCCATGGAGTGCTATTCACACCAATGAATAACACATCGGACGCCGACGTATTGTTCGCTCACAGATGCAGCAGATCGTCAAACTCGTACAACTCTTGTCTTTACTTGATATTCAGCTCGTTGAGCTTGTTCTTGATATCCACAGCCGACGGTTCGACCTGGAAAGTGCCATCAGGATAGAGCACCACGGGAATGTGCTGCTGGCCGCTGATGGCCACCGCACGATCGGCTGCCCCATCCTCGGTTTCGATGTTATGCCACGTATATTCGGTGCCAAGCTCCTCAAGCGTGTTCTTCGCCTGCTTGCAATCACCGCACCATGTTGCGCCATAGACGTCAATAGCCATGTCCTGTTCCTTCTTTCGTAATACAACAACCCAAATTCACAACGCCCCAAGAATAACAGCGCAGGTTTTTCTCAGAACGAACAATTATCCGCATACGTAAGCGATACACGTCAGTATGCGTTGGCAATGGCTTGGTCAAGGTCCGCAATCAAATCATCGACGTTTTCCAATCCGATGGAGAGTCTGATGAGATTATCGCTGACTCCGGCGGCGATGCGCGCATCCAAAGGAACCTCGCGATGCGTGATGCGCGCCGGATCGACGATCAGCGAACGCGCGTCACCGATGTTCGGCACGTAGGAGAATACCTTGGTTCCGTCGAGGATGCGTCTCACGTTGTTCTCATCGCCGTCGACGAGGAACGACAGTATCGTGCCGATCCCTTTGGGGAAGTATTTGGCGACCAGATCATACTGACCCGTGTTGCCCAAACCGGAATAATTGACCTTGAGCACATGCGACGCATGCGTGAGATGCTCGGCAATACGCGTGGCCGATTCGACTTCCTGCCGTTCACGCACAGCCAGTGTTTCCAATCCCACCATCGACAGGTATGTATTGAACGGGCTGGGCACCGCGCCGAAAGTGCGCAGATATTTGATGCGTACACGGCGAATGAACGCCTCGCGGCCGAATCTGCTGGCGAAGCTGCGCGCTATTCCTTTGCGTTCATCGCTGACGACCAGTTCGGGAGTGGTGAACTGCGGGAATCTGCCGTTGGCCCAATCGAAGTTTCCGCCGTCGATAACCACTCCGCCGATGGCGTTGCCGTGCCCGGTGATGCCTTTCGTGGTGGAATGCACCACGATATCGGCTCCGAACTCGATGGGCCGGAAGAGGTACGGGGTGGGCACGGTATTGTCGACGATAAGCGGAATACCGTTGCGATGCGCGAGTTCCGCCAATGGTTCAATATCGGTGATTTCAGTGGATGGATTTGCAACGGATTCGGTGTAGATGGCGCGGGTGTCCGGCCCGATCTTCGAAGCGACCTCATCGAGGTCGTTGATGTCGCGCACGAAATCGGCATGGACTCCGAACTGCGGGAAGAAGGTCTCCATGGCATCGACGGAAGCGCCGTACAGGTTGGTCGGAGAGATGATGCGACCACCACCTTCGGCGGCACACAACAGCGCATACGACACCGCAGCCATGCCGGAGGCGACGGCCACCGCGCTCACGCCACCTTCGAGTTCCGCCAAACGACGCTCGAACACATCCACAGTGGGATTCGCCACACGCGAGTACGAGAAGCCCTCGGCTTCGCCGGCACCCAGCGCGTCACCATGCGCGGCGCTGACCATGTCAAACGCCGCACTGGCGTAAATCGGCGGGTTCGCCGCCTCACCGTGAGCCGACCGGTCATAGCCGCCGTGAATAGCCGCGGTAACGAAATCCCTCGCCATGGATTATCCCCTCAATGTCATGCCGCCGTCCCTTAGGAAACACCGACGGACGCCCATACTGATACGGCACCAGTGTAGGAAGCGAAGCACCGTAACACGTGCTTGCGGGTACAGGCATTTCTTATCGTTCGGTATCAACCGGAATGATAGGTGGGGTGCGTTCATCGTAACTCGTTGAGCGCTTTCTGCGCGATGGCCGTGAGAAAGCGTATGCCGTAGCCGATGGCGGCCGGATTCGGCCGGAACGTCGGCCCATGCGCGGCACCGGTCTCACCGGCACCGATGTGCACGAACAGGCCGGGCTTGCGATCAAGGTAATATGAGAAATCCTCTCCTCCCAGTTGAGGATGATCATCATCCGCGTGAAGCCCCTGCTCGGCGATGACTTCTCGTCCGATGCGGGTCCATCCGGCGTCGTTGAACACGGAAGGCGATCCGAAGAACCACGAGACATCGGCAGTGGCACCGTAGGCGGCGGCCGTGTTGTTGATGATGGCGATGGCGCGCTTCTTGGCGAGAACCCGGTCCTGCGGCTCGGTAGTGCGCACCGTGCCTTCGAAGAAGGCATCCTGCGGAATCACATTCCACGAATTGCCGGCTTCTATATGGGTGACGGACAACACCCGCGGATGGCGAGGGTCGAGATTGCGCCCAATGACCGCCTGCAACCCCTGCACCACGTTCGTCAGCACGGTGATCGGGTCGATGCCATCCTCCGGTTCGGCTGCATGCGCGCCCTTGCCGTGAATGGCAACCTGGAATTTGTCGACCGCGCCGGTGATGCCACCCTCACGTATGAGTATGGATCCAACCGGTCCGGCTGCATCGTGCGTGCCGAAAAACGCCTCGACATCGTCCAGCACACCCGTGTTCAGCACCTGCACGGAACCCGTGGGGCGCTCCGCGGTGGCACGACCTTCCTCTGCCGGCTGGAAGATGATCTTGACGGTACCAGGCAATGAGGCACGCCGCTCATTGAGCAGAATCGCCGCGCCCAACGCCACGGTGAGGTTGAAGTCATGACCGCAGCCGTGCATCACTCCGGCATTATCCGAAGCGTAGTCAAGTCCGGTATTCTCGGTGATGGGCAGCCCATCGATGTCACCGCGCAGGGCGATGACGGGCTTGGCGCTTGCGCCGCGCACGATGGCCACCACGCCGGTCCTGAGTCCCGATTCGAGGATTTCAACGCCATGCGATTCCAGAATCTCACGGATGCGCGCCGTGGTGCCGAACTCTTCATAGGAGAGTTCAGGATGACGATGGAACCAGCGGTACCATTCCTGCACATCAGCGTTCAGAGCATCGGGAAGTGTTACGAACGTCGTCGGGGATGCGCCCGATCGGGTTGTTGCTGCGGTCACCGGAACCTCCTTTGCGTGACGGCGATGACGGACGGATGCGAGGACGTCTCAATTCCTTCGGCTTCGCTCATTGTTTCACTCCTCCCAAATACGCCTCCTGCACCCGCTCGTTGCCGAGCAGGTCGCCGGCTTTGCCATGCAGCCGGATACGTCCGTTCTGCAGCACATAACCATAGTCGGCGATCGAGAGAGCCAGCTCGGCCTGCTGTTCGACCATGAGCACGGAAACGCCCAATTCGTCACGCAGTCGCGCTATCTGTTCGAGTACGTCTTCGACGAGTTTGGGAGACAAGCCCATCGTCGGCTCGTCCATGCAGATGATTTTCGGGCGACTCATCAGGGCTCGCGCGAACGCCAGCATCTGCTGCTCGCCGCCGGACATCGTGCCGGCCTGCTGCATACGACGTTCCTTCAAACGAGGGAAACGATCGTACATGGCTTCCAGATCGCCGGCCACACCCTCCCTGTCGTGTCGCGTATAGGCGCCAGACAACAGATTCTCCTCCACCGTCATCTGCGGAAACACGCGCCTCGCCTCGGGCACGGCGGCGATACCGGCTTGGACCCGTCTGCGCGTGGACAGTCCGGTCACATCCTCGCCTTGGAACCACAGCGAACCGGTCTTCGGATGATTGATGCCCAAAATCGTCTTCATCGTGGTCGACTTGCCGGAAGCGTTGCCTCCCAGCAGAGAGACGATGGCCCCTTTGGGTACGCAGATCGACACGTTCTGCAACGCGTGGACCTGCCCGTAATACACATTCACTCCATCGAGCGCAAGCAGGGCATCCCCACCATCATCCAACGTCCCGGTTTCATCTCGTCCGGTACCGGCACCGGTGCCCTCGACTTCGACGACGGCACCAATGGAGTTCTGCATCGCAAGCACATGTGATTGCCCGGCGACCCGGGTATGGTTCATTTCACGCCGCTTGCCGAGATACGCCTCGACCACCTGCGGGGCATTGCGCACATCATCCGGGGCACCTTGCGCGATGACGCGGCCGCCATCCATCGCAAGCACACGGTCGGACAATGCAGTGACCAGATCGATCTTGTGCTCGACCAATAGGATGGTATGTCCCTGCGCTTTCAGATACTGCAGTTGACGAAGCACTTCGGCGGTCTCCGACTGGTTCATGCCGGCGGTCGGCTCATCGAGCAGCAGGATCTTCGGTTCGCTGATGTGGGCACGGGCGATTTCGGTACGACGACGATTCGCGTACGACAACGTGTAGGTGCAATCCCGTCGACGCGCGCTCAGTCGTTCACGGAAACGGTCGATTTCCCGATCCACGCGGATGTTCACCTCATCGGCTTCGCGCCGAGTCCGCGGTCCGGGAACCAGCGCCACGCCGGTCTCGGCGAGCAACGACAGCCAACGCGCGATCGGATACCTTTGCAGGCTTTTGAACGGGCGTGCCGCGACGAGTCGCCGGTGATATCCGAGATTGATGTTCTCTTCGACGGTAAGACCGCCGAACACACGACCGTTCTGGAAGGTGCGCAGCAGTCCCCGTTCAGACATGTCCGCAGGGCTCAGACCGGCAACCGGCTCGTCGGCAAGATCGATGAGCCCGGAATCAGGCTGCAGAAAACCGGAGATCAGGTTGATTGTGGTCGATTTTCCCGAACCGTTCGGGCCGATGATGGAAATGACCTCACCTTGATGCAGGTCGAAAGAGACCTTGTTGACGGCGTGCAGCCCCTCGAAGGACTTGTCGAGCTCGCGCACGCGCAGCATCACCGGCGCGTCAAGGACGGCCTGGCGGTGTCTTTCGGAATATTCAGCCAGATCATCCGCGTTATCGAGGCGTTCGTTGTCGATATCGATGCCGGTCACGGCGTCTACGGTGGAAAATACGGTCTCGGAATCGGTCATGGCGACTCAGCCTTTCCGGGCGAACAGGCCCTGGGGACGGAACAAGATGACAAGCACCAGCAGCACGCCATACAGCAGGATGCGCGCGTCGGAGGCGAAACGCAGCAACTCGGGCGCTCCGATCAGCACTATGGAGCCAAGCACCGCGCCGAGCGGAGAGTTCATACCACCAAGCACGATGATGGTCAGGATGAGAATCGACATGTTCGAGTTGAAGATCGTCGGATCAATGTACGTGTACTGGTGCGCGAGCAACGAACCGGCGAGACCTGCGAAAAACGCGGCAAGCGCATACGCGAGCGCCTTATAGGCGCCAGTGCGGATGGACAGCGCCTCCGAAGCCTCGCGATCCGATCCCACGGCCTCGAACACGCGCCCCAGATGAGCGGTTCGGATACGCATGACGATGACCAGCGTGACAAGCAGCACGATCACGTCAAGCAGATACATCATCTGCTGCGTGTACAGCGTGACGCCGAACACCTTCGGGAACGGAATGCCCTGAATGCCAAGAGACCCCTTGGTCAACGGCTCGGCGAGGCGAATGATCGCCACCATCACCGCACCTACGCCGATGGTGGCGATGGCGACATAATGGCCGGAAAACCTCCATACGGGGAAGGTGAGCACCGAGGCGGCAAGCGCCGCGATCACACCTGCGGCGGGCAACGCCACCAGGAAGGGCCAATGCGCCTGCGTGGCCAGAATCGCGGAGGCATAGGCACCCACGGCGAACGGTCCTGCCATGCCCAGAATCGTTTGGCCCGCGGAGCCGGAAATCAACGTCAGTCCCACGGCGGCGATGGCATAGATGGCGACCTGAGTGCCCACGCCGGACAGGTAGTCATTGAAGAAGAACGGGGTGGATACGAGTGCCACGGCACCGATGAGATTACCCCACCAGGGCAGCGTGATCGCCCTGCCGCCTCCCAGGAACGTGCCGGTCAGCGGCTCGGATTTGACATCGGTCTTCGGCCCAAGCAGACCCTGCGGCTTCACGATGAGGATGATGATCAACGCGCCGAAGGTGATGAGGTCATGTGCACCGTCTCCGAACAGAGAGATGCCGAACGCTTCCACCACACCGAGCACAAGACCGCCGACCACGGCTCCCGGGATGGAGCCTAGACCGCCGATCGTGGCCGCCACGAACGCCGTCATACCAATGGTGCCGCCATTCATCGGATTGATGTTGCCGTTGAACAAGCCCACGAAGATGCCGGAAACGCCGGCGAGTACGGCACCGATCACAAAGGAGAGGTTACGGATGGCCTTCACCGGGATGCCCATCTGCATGGCGGCTTCGGGATCCTGGGAAGTGGCGCGAATGGCCTGTCCCGCTTTGCCGAACTTGAGGAATGCCCATAAGCCAAGCATCGAGAGGACGGCAAGCGTCACCATCACGATGTCCGAAGTGCCGAAACGCACGCCGGCGACTTGCAGGTTATAGGTCTGCAGCAGTTTCGGGAACGGTCGGGTCTGTGGCCCGAAGACGACCTGCAGACCATTGTCGAGCACCTGGCCGACGCCAATGGTGGCGAGCAGCGCCGCAATCGGTTTACGGCCTTCAAGCGGAGCGATGATCGCCACGTTCATGATCAGCCCCAGCAGTGCGGTAACCACGAGCACCGCCACGAATGTGGGCACGATTCCCCATCCCCATGACGAACCGAGCCACCAGGCGATCATCATGCCCACGGCCACGATGGAACCTTGGGCGAAGTTGGCCACGTTGGTGACGCCGAAGATCAGCGACATGCCGACTGCGACCAGCGCATAGGCGCTGCCGTGTATCAGTCCGGCGAAAAGAACATCAAACATTGTGTGCGTTACCTCGTTCGTGGTGTATGGGAAAGCCCGGGGAATCAACCTTCGTATTGTTCGAACTTGCCATCTTTGACGATGAGCAGAATCGGATCGATGTTATCGGCGCGACGACTCTGCCGATTGAATTTGAACGTGCCGCCATTGCCCTGGTAGAGCGGGAAATCCGTCACGGTCTGCAGCGCCTTCTGTATGCCTTCACGGGTCGGTTCGGTCTTGTTGGCGGCATAGGCCAGATCGATGATCGCCTCGTAGGCGGTCACTTCGAAATTGCCCGGGTTGTTGCCGTACTTGGCCTTGAAGTCCTTGACGAACTGCTGGGCCTTGGCGTCCTTGGTGCCGGTGGCGGAGAAGGATCCGGTGATGATCGAACCCTCGGCGTTTTTGCCGGCGAGATCGAGGAACTCCTTGGTTTCCTGACCACCGAAGTACAGGCCGTCGTACCCCAGCTTGTCGCGCAGGGTATTGATCACCAGAGCGCCGTCCGGCCCGTAGCCGATGTCGACCACCGCGTCAGGCTTGGCATCGCGCGCCGGAATCAGAATCGGCGACAAGTCGGTGGAGTCGGGCAGATAGCTGGACTCGTACACAATCTGGGTACCGTTTTTCTCGGCCTCCTGCTTGAAGTACCGATAGGCCTGTTTGCCCCAGTCGTTCTCGATGTAGACCACCGCGATCTTCTTGGCTTTTTTGGCCACTATATCCGCGTTGGTCTTCTGATACTTGTCCTGACCGATCTGGGGAGTCCATACGTGGTCCCCGGTATCGGTAAAGGTGGGTGCCGAATTATTGAAACCGTAATGCACGAGGCCGGCCTGCTGGAAGATGGGCGACGCGGCCGAGGATGCGGGCGAGGCATAGTCACCCACCACGGCGATGATCGACTTGTCCGACACGATCTTGGGAGCCACCGCGGCGTCTTGCTTGGCATCGGACTGCGTGTCATAGTATCGAAGACCAAGCTTCTTACCCTTGACGCCGCCATCCTTGTTCACCTTGGCAACCGCCAGATCGAAGCCTTGCTGGAACAGTTTGCCGTATTGCGCATATTGCCCGGTCTTCGGATAGATGACTCCGATGTTCACGGTGTCGTCGCTGGAACCGCTGGCGGCATCCCCGCCAAGGCCGCATGCGGAGACGCCAATCAGTGTTCCCGCAGTGACCACGGATGCGATCGCCGTACGGATGATTGTCTTGATGGTCATGATGTTCCCTTCTCTATTCGAATAATCATGAAGCGTAAATGGGGACCGGCTCAGCCCACGCGGATGTCGCTCAATGCCTGCAGCGCCTCGTCGCCCGCCGGGGTCGGAACCGTGCAGCTTGGTGCCAGCAAAAACGGTTTGCCCGTACGAAGCGCGATGGTCTTGGCCAATTCGCGGCGCACCTGTTCGACGTCACCGTCCGGCGCGAACAGGTCGTACGGGGCACCGGCGACCGGCACAGCCGTCAGGTCGGCATCCACCTGCGGGTTTCCCGGTTGATACTGATCCCACTGCAGCAGGTCCACACCCTTCACGTCGAACCAATTCGGGTGGGATTCAGCACGACAGGTGTGCAGCAGCACCACGGCGTCCGGGTTGGCGCGATGCACCGCGTCAATCACGATGCGATCGTATGGTTCGGAGAATTCAAGATAGCGTTGCGCGTCGAAATAACCCTCGCTCACCGTGCCGGTGAGCGCGTAGAACACGCCGTCGAGTCCCGCTCCGCCTTCGGACTCGGGACGAACCAACGCACGCGCATAGGAGGCGAGTGTGCGGGCGATGTTGGCGAGCGCCAGCTTGGCGACACCAGGCTGATCGAAGATCAGATCTTCGACGCGGAGCGTCGCGGTGGCGTAATCGTCACCCGGGTACAGCGGCAAATCGGCGATCTGCAGCAGGACGGACAATGGCGAAAAGACGGTCTGCAGCACGGCACGATCCTCAAGGCCATGCCGGATAAGGGCGGCGGCGGCCAGAGCCTCGGCGAAATACTCATTGTCACGAACGTCGAGTTCCTTGACTCCACGCACATCATCCGGTTCGGTGATCGCGGCGCCGATCTTCTTCGGCAGCACGAATCCGGCATAATCGTTGCGATCGTACCGAGAGCCCCAAGCCTCGGCATAGTATATGGCGCGCGGATTGATCTTCACCCATTCCCAATCCCAGCGATTGACGAAATCGATGGTGGCCTTGGCGAATTCCTCGGCACCGTATTCATGACCGACAAGATGCTGCCAGGCGCTAACCAGATACGGCGTCCGGGACTGATGATTGACGATGGCGTGGAAGTCGGCGCGACGATTGACCATATTGGGGTCCCTTCTCCTGATTCGCAACGTTATCCGTCATCGAAGCGCATCGGCGATGCCGATGTCAAGCGGAATGCCGCCCACGTATTACAGGCATTTCTTATAGCGTCTTATCCATCCGCGAAATCATTGCATCCTTGAAGCGCCTATCAAGAACACCTATATGCCATTTCGGAAGGGACGACGACGGTTCGGGAATCCATGCGGTATTACGGGAACTGACATACATCCGTATCCATCATCAGAAGAGGTGAACCGATGGGAGCAAACCTGTATTTCATCGGCGGAGGCAATATGCCGAGCGCCATCATAGAAGCGGTGCGACGTAAGGCCGCCGCATATCCGGTCGACCACATCTGGGTTGAGGAAATCTCACGGGAACGCGCCGAATATCTGGCATCCACGTACAACACCGAGACGGCGTCACCGACGGACGCCCCGGATGCCGACATCGTGGTAATCGCGGTGCGTCCGCAAGACGATGTCGCCGGCGTAGCCGCTTCAGTGGCGCGACGTTTCGACCCGGCGAAGACCACGGTGATCTCCATCGTAGCCGGCTATACCATCGCCAAGCTTGAGCAAGGGCTCGGCCATGGGTGGCGTGTGGCCCGCATCATCCCGAACACACTCACCACCGTGGATTACGGTTACAGCGGCGTGGCGCTGAATGGGGCCGCGGCACGCGAGGACGTGGATGCGTTCCTCAACACTTTCGGCAAAGTACTGTATGTCGAGGAACGACTTATCGACGTAATCACCGGTTTTTACCCGCCGAACATCGTCTACCATTTCATCGACGCCTACGTGGATGCCGGTGTGCTGGCCGGTCTGCCCCGGGACGCGGCCAGAGCCATCGCGCTCGACACCATCATCGGCGGCACCGAATTCCTCAAACAGAAAGACGTGCTGCCTCAAGTGCTGCTCAATATCAACAACTCCCCCGGCGGAGTGGGAATCACCGAGGCATATACCCTGAACAAAACCGGATTCGCGGCATCCATACAATCCGCGGTGCTGGCGGCGGTCGAGCGCACCACGGCGCTCGGCGGCGATGCAAAGTAAAGACGGGAGCCGATCATGACGCAACAATTCACCTGGGACCATACGGTCGAATTCGTGAATGACCTCAAGTCCGCCGAACGGACGTTCGCCGACGCAGGGCTGACTTCCCAATACGGCGGCAAGCACGTGGGGCATGGCACGGAGAACTCCCTGGCCTACTTCGCCGATAACTATCTGGAGTTCCTGGCATTGTACGACCGCGAGGAAGCCTTGTCGGAGACGCCGGACCATGGGCTGATATTCCATGAAGCCGGGGAGCTGCTGCCCGAGTATGTGGGATTCTATCGTCCGGCATTGCACGTGCATGGCATCGAACAGGCGGCCGAACGGCTCACGGCCAAAGGCCTTGATCTTGGCCATATCGTTCCGGGCAATCGCACGACGGCCGCCGGTGAGGAGATACGCTGGCGGTTGCTATGGATCAAGGGCGATGATCGGGGCCTGCGCTATCCGTTCGTCATCGATTGGGGTGCGAGCGAATCCGAGCAACTGGCCCGCTACGAGAGCAGTGGACTGCTGCACCGGCATGCCATCGGCGAAGTGGACACCCGTCGCGCGATTTTCGAGGTGCCCGACCCCGCGGCGGTGGCCGCGCACTGGTCCGACGTGTTTGGTTTGGGTCTCACGGAAGGCGGGGACGCCGACCGGCCCGATGAGCACTATTTCGATCTCGATGTGGGAGGGCATCGTGTCTGGCGCTTCGTCCAGGGTCAATGCAACGCCATCACCGAACTGCAGTACGACGCCCCCGCCGGCAAATCCTTCGATGTGACCATCGGCCAGGCGCGATTCAGAAGCCTGTAAGTACGGTCCACACACAACCGCAACAACGCATGAGGCGCGTGCCACCAATCCAATGGTGGCACACGCCTCATGCCGTAAGAGGGCCCTGCCAATCAGTCAGTCAGCAGATTCAACTCCCGCAGCTTGTTCCTGATGTCCTTGGCGGAGGGCTCCACCTGGAAGGAGCCATCATCGTACAGCACCACCGGAATATGCTGCTGGCCGCTGATGGCCACGGCACGATCGGCGGCACCGTCCTCCTCTTCGATGTTATGCCAGATATACGCCGCACCCAGCTCATCCAACGTGTTCTTCGCCTGACGGCAATCACCACACCATGTGGCGCCGTACACATCAATGGCCATGCCATGTCCTTTCTGCGCGCCGCGCTTCGTCCGCGGCTTCCCATCGCATCCATCGTAACGGCACATACGGCCATATCACGTCAAGCGAACACCTTCGGAGTCAATGCGCCAAGTACATCGGAGTCGATGTGGCGTTCCCTGTATCGGGCATAGGCGATATCGAAAGCCTGTCCGAGGTCTTCGATCAGATCGTTCGCATCCTCGATGCCGACGGCGAGACGCACCAGCTCATCGGTGATGCCGACCTTCAGACGCTCCTCCCGGGGCAGTTCGAAATGCGTCATGCGGCAAGGCAGTTCCGCAAGCGATTCCACGGCACCAAGGGACACAGCCAATCGGAAGATGTGCAGGTTGTTGAGCACATCCGCAGGGTCCACGCCAGGCACCACTTCGAAGCTCAGCACGCCACCGGCGCCCTTCAGCCCCTTGGCTGCGAGCCGCTGATCGCCGGCACCGGGCAATCCTGGATAGTGAACGGATTTGACCAATGGGTGAGCGAGCAGATACCGGGCGATGGCGTTCGCGTTTTCCTGCTGACGATCCATACGCAAGGCCAACGTCTGTATGCCGCGACGCACCGAATCACATTCGGCGGGCGCCAGGACCCCACCGAGACGATTCTGCGCGAAGTACACGCGATTGGCCAGATCCTCACTGGATACGACCACAAGACCGGCATTGACGTCGGAGTGGCCGGCCAAGTACTTGGTGGCGGAATGAATCACCACATCCGCGCCGAGGGAAAGCGGCTGCTGCAGGTACGGGGTCGCGAACGTGTTGTCCACGATGGACAATGCGCCGTGACGATGCGCCGTCGCGGAGATGGCGCGCACGTCATTGACCTTGAGCAGCGGATTGGTCAGGGTCTCGAAATAGACGGCCCGGGCGGGCGCGACGCCGTTCGCGCGATCGCCCCGCACTGCGGACTCCAAAGCGGCGTCATCCCTGGTATTGACCGATTCGACCACAAGCCCCCAACGGGTGAAGAACTCATTGAGCTGCGAGTACGTCCCACCGTAGATATTGTCTCCCACGACGATACGGTCGCCGGGCTTGAAGGTGCTGAGCACCGCATGGATCGCAGCCAGACCGGAGGCGAACGCAAAACCACGCTTTCCCTGTTCAAGCTGGGCGATCTGCCGCTCCAGGAAATCGCGCGTGGGGTTGCCGCTGCGCGCGTAATCGTAACGGGGCATCGCGTCGACCCTCTCAAAGGCATATGTCGTCGAATTGTAGATCGGCGGGTTCACGGCTCCGGTGTCATTGTCGTCAACCGGCAGTCCATGAACGAGCTGAGTATTGAATCTGGTCATTGCGCACCCCCTTACGTGTCGCGTCATCCGTGCGCGGGACTCCCCCGCGCCACATCTATGACTGTAATGCAGAACGCCGGCCCGAAGGCCGGCGTTGCTATATGCGTTGGTTATGAAGCGATATAATCCAGTTCCCCATCCGGTTCAAACGGCTGGGCGGAACCCGTCCGTCAGACCTCACCGCCTTCGACCACGATCTCGTCGGGATTGACCTCGTCGCCGTACACCGGTGCCAGGGTCTCCTGATAATCCTTGTGGAAGAAGTTGTCTTTGCCGAGCTTGACGATCTCGTCGTTCACGAAGTTCAGCAGTTCGGTGTTGCCCTTCTGCACGGCGGGCGCGATGGTGTCGTCGTCACCAAGGTGGGTGATGCCGACCTTGAATCCCTTGTTGGCCTTGGCCCAGGCGAGCACCTCGGTGTTGTCGGTGGAGAAGGCGTCGCCGCGGCCGTCCAACAGCGCGTTGTAGGCGTCGGCGTACTGGTCGTACTTCTGCAGCTTGACGTTCGGCGCGTTCTTCTCGAACCAGGTTTCGGCGGTGGTGCCTTTGGCGATGATCAGGGTCTTGCCGTCGAGCTGGCTGACATCGGTGATCCGGGCGCTCTCCGGGGAGACCACACCAAGCGCCACCTTCATGTACGGTTTGGCGAAATCGACCTTCTCCTTGCGTTCCTCGGTGACGGTGAAGTTGGCGAGCACCAGATCGACCTTGTTGGAGGTGAGCACGTCCACACGGGCGGCCGGGTCGACCGATGTGTATTCCGGCTCCACACCCAGATCCTTTGCCAGTCGTTCGGCGAAGTACACGTCATAGCCCTGGTACTTGCCGTCCTTGTCCACGTAGCCGAATGGTGCCTTGTCGGAGAAGACGGCAATCTTGATCTTGCCGCTCTTCTTGATCTCGTCGAGGCTGCGGGCCTTGGCGTTGGCGCCGGAGCTGGTGCCTGTGTCAGAGGACTTCGCTTCGCTCGGGGTGCCTGCGGATGGACCGCATGCGGCCATGGATGCCGCCATTACCAATGCCGCACCTGCGGCAATCAGTGCTTTGAATGATCTCCCAACCTTGATACTCATTGAGTTCTCCTTCTCTTGTTGTTATTGATATTTCTTCTCAAATACGTCGATATGGCACAATCGAATCACTCGAATTCGAAGGTGTGCAGGAACTGCTGCGCACGTTCGGTTTGCGGGTGTTCGAAGAATGCCTGCGCATCATACGATTCCTCGACGATGTGCCCGCCATCCAGCAAGATGATGTGGTCGGCGATGGCTCGCGCGAACTGCATCTCGTGGGTGACGATAAGCATCGTCTGCCCGGACTTGGCCAGTTCGAGCACCACGTCGAGCACTTCACGCACCATTTCGGGGTCGAGAGCCGCCGTGATCTCATCGAGCAGCAGTACTTCCGGATGCAGAACCAGCGCACGGCAAATAGCCACACGCTGGCGCTGACCGCCGGACAATTCGTGCGGCCAGGAGTCCTTGCGATCGGCAAGTCCCACACGGCCAAGCAACCGGATTGCTTCGGCCTCCACCTCGGCCTTGTCTCTCTTCTGCACGAGCACCGGCGCCATGGTGATGTTGCCGAGCACCGTTTTGTTCGGGAACAAATCGTAGCTTTGGAACACCATGCCGATACGGGTGCGCAGTTCACTGGACCGGTCGGATCGTCCGGCTCGTTCCGTGCCGGGTTTTCCGGTATCGATCACCTGATCGTTGATGGAAATCGTGCCGCCCTGAATCGGTTCCAGACCGGCGATGGTGCGCAGCAGCGTCGACTTGCCCGAGCCGGAAGGACCCAGCACCACGAGCACCGAACCATGCTCCACCTTGAAGGAGATGTCGTCCAGCACCGGCTTGTCGGCATTTGCATACTGTTTGATCAGATGATCCACCTCGAAACCCTTGCAGGTCGTTTCGGGTTCAGTCATTCGACCACCTCTTTTCCAGTCGGCGGGCCACAATGGACAGCGGCCAGCACACGATGAAGTACATAAAGAAAATCACGCCATAAATCCACAAGGTTCCGGTCGGGAATTGGAATCGGTTCGCGTCGATAATCTGCTGGCCGACCTTGATGACCTCGACCACACCGAGCAGCACGGCCAACGATGTTGTTTTGACGATACGTGTCGCCAAGTTCACGGATGCCGGCAGCATACGGCGAACTGCCTGCGGCAGAATCACCCGGGAGAAAGCCTGCCACGGGCTCAACCCCAGTACGTAGCTCGATTCGTACTGCACTTTGGGAATCGACTGCAATGCGCCACGCACCAGATCGCCCAGCTCGGCGCCTCCCCACAGGATGAACACCAGCACGCAGGCACCGGTGGCATCGAGATTCCAATCGAACCATCGAGCAAAACCGTAGTAGGCAAGGAACAGCAACGCCAGCTGAGGCATAATGCGGATGAAGTCGAGGTAGATGCGCATCGCGGCCCGGATCACGGGGTTCTTCAGCGTCATCAGCCAGCCCACCAACAGGCCGACCGGGATGGACGCGCCTACGGATACGCCGGCTATCCACACGGTGACCCATAGGCCTTGCAACAGACGTGGGAATACGCCCGGCTGGAGCAGTATTTCAGCGCCGTCCATAATCGAACCTCCTCTCCAGCCATGTGCCAAAGATGGAAATCGGCAGCAGAATCACCAGATACGCCACAATCAGCATGAACAGCGACTCATAGGTGCTGTAGTACATGCCGATCAGATCTTTGGCCATATACATCACGTCGGCGAGCGCAATGGCGGAGACGACGCTCGATTCCTTGAACAGGAAGATCACATTGGCCACTACGCCTGGAATGGCGGTGGACACCGCCTGCGGCAGAATGACTCGGGTGATGGTTTGCGTGGAGGTCAGTCCCAGTACGTATGCGGTTTCGCGCTGCACGTTGGGCACCGCTTCCAATCCGCCGCGCATCGCCTCGGCCATGTAGGAACCGCCCAGGAATCCGAGGCCGACTATCGCGCAGGTTTCGGCGGACCATACTACGCCGAGTTTGGGCAGGCCGAAGTACAGAAAGTACAGCTGTACCAGCAATGGCGTATTGCGGCTGAGTTCGATATAGATTCTTACGATTTGCCGGGCGACCGGGATACGCGCGATTTCCACGCCAGCGCAGACCAGACCCACCGCGACGGCAAGCAGTATGCCAAACACGGATATGAATAAGGTCATCAATGTGCCATTGACGAAGAAAGGCGCGTAACGCTGCACGAACGACCAATCGAATGTCATCGGGCGCGCTCCTTCCTTTGCTTCTCGTTTCTTCTCCTGCGCATAAACGGTCTTAGCCGCCCATGTACGATTTCGGGGGCCGAACATACCTGCCACGACCCCCTTGCCGTGTCATCGTAGAGTATCAGAACACGTGGCATGGCCGCTGCGCTATATGCATTACTTATGGGACGTTACTCGATGGGCGAACATCAGGGCAATATTGTCGCCTAAACGGTGGATACACTGAGGCTATGAAGATTACCAAAGCTCTGACCCGTTTGACCGGTCCTGAAACCGCCCCGGTGTTCGTGCTGCTGCACGGCTGGGGATCCAATGAATACGATCTGCCCGATTTGCTGAACTATTGCGGTGCCGGTTCGGCTGATTACGCCAGTTTGCAGGCACCCATCGCCTATGGCATGGGATATACGTGGTTCGGCTCGTGGGCGCATGAGGGTGTGCCGGAGGGCGAATCGTTGGACAAGCAGGCGGCTGAGGCCGCCCAAGCCATTGATTCATGGGTTGCGGAGCATATTCCCGCCACTCGGCCGGTGGTTGCCATGGGATTCTCGCAGGGCGGCCTCTTGGCCGCGCATCTGCTGCGTTTCAATCCGAAACGATATGCCGCAGCCGTCTCCTGCTCTGGATGGCTGGCACCGGGGTCCGTTGCGGGCGATGCCGAATTGGCTTCGTTGAAGCCGCCCGTGTTCTACGGGCATGGTGCCATCGATGATATTTTCCCTGCCGCGCAGGTGGCGGCGATGGGTGAGTTCTGGCGCGAGCACGGCACGTTGACCGAACAGGTGTATCCGGGCATGGCCCATTCGATCAATATGCCGGAAATGCGCGATATTCAGCGATTCTTGGAGGCCAGCGGATTCATTCGTCCGCAGATTTGGTAGTCACCACCTCACATGACGTAGTCTACGTGGGCGAATTCGGGGACCCTACCCAACCGAAACCGCAGAACCCAATGATTTCAACGTTTTTCTACCTGCCTTCGGTGTCTCCGAAACGATCTTGCCCACATTTTGCCCACATCCCCCACGACCGGTCTCAATCTGTATGGTCGCATCGATCATGCGAGCCACATCCATCAGGTCGCCGTCGAACAGATCGGCGTACACGTCCAGTGTCATGCTCGCCGAAGCATGTCCCATAACCCTTTGCAAGGCCTTGACGTTCGCCCCGGCATGCACGGCCAGTGAGGCGAACGTGTGCCGCATGTCATGCGGGGACGGCCACATCGACGGGTCCCAGCCGAGACGACGCAGCGCTTCCGGCCACCATGAGTGGTTCGTGGGATTGTCGGTCGCGGCCTGCTGGCGGATGGGCCGGCCGTTCGGGTCGGTGAACACCCGGTCAAGGGGCTTCTTGTCCGTGAGCAGTGGCCCGAGCGCGTCGATGACGATGCGTGGTATGGGCACGATGCGCTGCTCGCTGCTCTTCGGGGTGCCATCGACCGGCTTGCCGTTGACCTGCACGGTGTTGTGCCTGATACGCAGCACGCCCTGCCGCAAGTCCACGTCCTCGACGCGCAGGCCGGAAGCCTCGCCCCACCTCAGTCCGCAGAAGCCCAAAGTGAGCACGAGCGCGCGGCGCACATCACCGAACCGTTTTGCGTTGCGCGCCTCGTCGGCGAATTCGATGACCTGGCTGGCGGTCAGGTATACGCGCTTCTGCTTGCGCTGCGGCTTCCGGGGCAGTTCGATGCCCTCGCACGGATTATGGAGTATGAGCTTGTCGCGGACGGCGTTACGGCAGATGGCGGCCAGTATCCCGTATGCGCCGATGACCACGGTCGCGGAACGACGCGAGGCGAGTTCGCTGACCCAGCGCTGCACTTCGCCGTGGGTGATGCCGTTGATCCTCCGCCCGCTCCACACATCAACGCAATGAGTGCGCCACAGGCATTGCTCCCGGCCTATGTGCGAGGGCTTCCAAAACGGTTTGCGTTCGGCCAGCCATTCATCGTGCAACTCCCCTATGAGCCGGTTCCCCGCCTGCGGATCAACGAACATATCGGTTGCTTTTGCGATGGTGACGTGTTCGGCCGCCCAGTTTTCGGCGTCGATTTTCCTCTTAAAGCCGCGCTTATCGGTCTGGGTGCCGTCCGGCTTGCGGTACCTCACACGGTATCTGGTTTCACCCTTACTGGTCTTGTATCTGGTGACGTTAGCCATTTCGGGTATGCTTCGCCCCGTGTAGGATAAAAGACGAAGCGTCCTCCTTTCTTGAACTAGCTGGATCTTCAACCGCCCTATCGGTGTGTAAGACCGATAGGGCAATTCTTCTATCTAAGCGATTAACGTATATGACTCCTCAGCTCGTAGAATCGAGGTATGAGCAAACACGGAGCAAGGAAAACAACTGTACAATCCGTTACGCTGACGGTTCTGTCCATTCTGTGCTATGCGGCGGCCGTCTTTTGCGCGCTGTTCGTTTTCTTCGGCGCTTGGCCCCTTCTCGCCTTTTCGGCGTTCTTCATCTTTATCGGCATATTCGCGTGGAAGCATCGATTCGACGGCAGCGGGAATAAGCCGACTTCCTTGAAAACTCCCGTTGACGAAGTCGCGATACAAGCAGAATCGACGAATACGATTCCGGTTCCCTCCAAGTCCCATGTTGCCGGAACAGTCGAATACACCGTCTACAACTATAACGAACCAGTCGTGGCGAACATTCCACGGGACAAAATATTCACAGCCGGGATCATTCGACGTAAGACAAATGTGCCATTCCATGGAAACAAAGACTTCGACTATATCCTTGGAGGTGGCAACGGCAACGGCTACGTGCTCTCCTACCACGGTTTCCCATTCGGCGTGGTTTTCGACGACAGACTTTGCGCCTATCTCGATGATGTCCATGCGCGCACTATTAGTTGTGTCTGGCATGAATGGTACGAACCGACCATCAAATCGATCAAGGCTCTCGCACCCTCCACACGAAGAAGCCGTAGCGAACGGATCATAGCGTCCATGATTGGTGCCGGAAAATGGGACAGCGTGGACGATGTTGATTCCATTAAAGCCAGCGATTATAAACCGAACGCGATGGCGGACAGTCTGTTGTCCGGCAGGGGCTTCATTGACATCGAGGTGTCCCTGGACATGATTCCAACGCCTAAGGGCTCCTACGCCAAACCGCATGTCGGCATCTTCCACGACGGAGCGGCTCTGTTTGAGTTCGACGCGCGGAAGATGGTCTATGGAGAGCTGGTGCGCCACGCCGGTCAGAACGCACTGGCCCGAGTCGAAAAGAAACTGTCCAACGACGGGAACGGCAGCCCTTATTACTCCATCATGCTTGTGTTCCAATCAGACACCTCCTCTCAGGCGTGATTACTGCAAAGTCATGTAGGCATTGCTGATAATCGGTGATGGTTTGTATGGTCAGGTCGAGCTCCGAGGCTATGAGCCAAGGCGCTCCTCCGTATGTTTGTTCTGCTTGACGGTATTTTTGCGAATCTACTAGGAGCCGCGCTGCCTCCAATCTGGTACGTTGCTCGTGCATTCCGCATTGGTAGTCGGCGTGCAGCCAATGGACGAGTTCGTGTATGAGCACGCATTTTTTTGCGGTGTATGTAAGTCTTCTGTCTATGAGAATGACGCGGTTTGCTTCTGAGTAGCAACCCCACATATTGTCTAAGATGTCGCTTTCTACGGTGACATCTATTCCGCTCGAATAAATCGCCATGCGCATGGGGCCATAGTTCATGTGCGTGTCGAACGGAATAAGGCGTTTCATGCCGATGCTTCTCCATCGTGGTTCATGTAATAGTCCTTTCCCTCTGCTCCGTAAGCCGCAAGGCTGACATCGCTCTTGTGTGCCAGACGTTTTGTCTCCGCTATCCGCGATGCCGTTTGCGCTTTCTCGTAGGCGATGCGGGTCATGTCGGCGGCGTTTGCTCCGAGCGCTTTGCATAGATCTCCAAACACATCGATGGGAATTTGTCTTTGTCCTTTTAGATAGCGAAGAACGGTGACGGGACTCAGCCCGACTTCTTCTGCAATGTCATCGTTGGTTTTCCCCATGCGGGCTTTTTGGGCTCGAAGCTCTTCTGCGATAGCTTCGGCAAATTGATCTCCATATTCGGTCATGGATAAAGAATAACACATATCGGGCAGAAAATTAACCATATAGATTAAAAACTAACTTGACTAACTATCCAAATGGTGCTTACATTAACCATATGGTTAATCAAGAGAGCACCACAAAACAGGTGGCAAATAAAATCGCAGTCGCACTGGAAGCCGCGAAGCGCTCCGTTAAGTGGCTTTCCGACCAATCAGGGACACCCTATGTGACCCTTCGTCGACAGCTCAGCGGAAAAGCCTCCATTTCCATCGGCCAGATTGCCGTTTATGCGGATTGTCTGTGTGTCGAACCGATGACAATGCTCCCTGACTCATTCACCGCGCTCGCTGGCAAGGAGGTGGCGTGATGGTGTGGTGGAAGCACAATCGTCAGGCATGCCAGTCCGGACAGGCCGAGGGGCCGATGCCGACACCGTTGCCCTGTCCGTTATGCAACGGCCATGCCGAGGCGGTGATGGATTCGTGGACGTCAGGCGGATACGGATACGACTTCGAATGCTGGGGCTGCCGTTGCGGGGAATGCGGATACGGGTACTACGGCGGCAACCCGCTCTCGCCGTCCGACGAACGGCAGGCCATCGAACGGTGGGACCAGCAGGTCGAGGAAGCGTTGAAGATCATCGCGGAACCGTTGGAGGAATGCCCGTCATGCCATTGCGTCCCGAAGGTCGGGAAAAGCGACGGCGAGGCATTCCTCCAATGCCCGGAATGCCTCAAAATCGCACGCGGCGGCAACCCCATAGAGACCAAGGACAAGTGGAACCGCTTGTGCCTTCAGCGGAAGGCGATGAGGCTCAAAGCCAAACGACAGGCCGCGCAGTTGGAACGAATCATCGGAAAGGACGCGGAGTGATGGATGCGAATTCAATCATTTGGGTCTGCGCGATCATCTGCGTGGTCTGCGCCTTCATCAACGCCAGCATTCGGTGAATAGTCATCGGCCGGCAGCATATCGTCCAATTTCTTGAGGAAGGAGGGAACGTCCATCATGGCATCGTGTCTTATCCAATGCGCGAACTGCAGCAACCGTCGGAATGGTCTCGGCATATGCGAGAACAGGGAAGACCAGCGCAGCAAAGGCCGCGTGGTGGTATGGATATGCCTTGATCCCTTCAACGGGTCACGCATTACTGGATACTCCTTGTACACCACGCGTCCCAATCGCGTGGGCTGCGGGGTCCACAGCACCTTCACTCCGAAATCACATGACGAAACAATGCTCATCATGTCCAGGACGACGAAGAAACGCTCTCCCGGCATCACCCTGTTGATCTTCTGCTGCACCACCAGCTGCTTGAACTGCTGTCCGGGAAAATCGTATTCGTTTACGACGATGCCCTTCATGTTGATTCCCTCAGCCGTCACGGAGAACGCTGGACCATCACCACTGTTCGTCACAATCACCACCATCGTAGTGTTCGATTTCAGAATCCTGCTCCCCGCTGCCTGTACCTGCGCGACCGGTATCGGGTCGATCATGACGTCCGCTGTTGACGTGACGCTTACGGTCCACTCCGCTTCAACTCTGTTTCTCATCGACCACCAGAGGTTGAAGATCGTCAGACAGATCGTTATCGCGGTGAACACCAATCCGATCAGCACTGACGGGGTCTTGCTCACCTCCATCATGAACGTTCCCCAATTAATCATTCTTCCCTCCGTTGGCCGTGTTTTGAATGTCGCAGTTCCAAGCCTACCGGCGGAGGGACCTTATACGGAAAGAGAAAAACATGAACGCCAAAGAGTATGGCCACCACGCGGGTGGCTACCGGAAGGCCGATGGTGGCCCGTCACGCAGATTCATGCGCGGGCTAGTGGTTTGCGCCGTCGTGCTCGCCTTCTGCGTCGGCTGGATTCTAAGCCATGCGGGTTGCGCGCATCCCATCGGCAACGGTTTGGCCGCGCTCATGGGCTTCGGGTTCGTTCCACTCAGACTGATCGCACTGGTGTTGAGCGAGGCGGGCATCGAATAAGTCTTGCCGGACGGCGTGGAAAACCGGCCGGCCAAGCGGAAGGAAAACCGGTAACCCACGTTGATAACTGAAAACCGACTGACAGATACGGTGTCAGTTTTCTTGCACCGGCGGGATGTCGGCTTTGGTCTATTCTCCGATATCCCGCTTCGGGCGGTGCAGGTTGCCCCCAGTCAAGATCGCGTAGGTCATGTATGCGCGGCAAAGACCGGGACCACGGTTCGATTCCGTGGCCGTCCACGACCGCAAGGTTACGCAAAAAAGGAAAGCCCCAGCGGCTACTGGGGCGGAAAGAAACTCCACTAGAAAGGATACCCCAATGAGTGCGCCGATACCAAACCTGATGACGGTGGAACAGCTCGCCGAACATTACGGGCTGGCGAAGAAGACCATCCAGAACAAGCTCACGCGAGGCTGGGGGCCGACGCCGGTCACCGATCCCGACACCATGCAGGTGCTGGGCTTCGAGGTCGAGGAGGTGGCCCGTTTTGACCGCATCAACAAGCAGACGCGCAAGCAGCGCCTCTACGCCTGACGTGCCGAACGACATGTGGCTTGCGGTCGCGGACCGGCTGCTCACCAACCTTGACATCCTGACCGCATATCCCACCCGGCAGTCGCTGGCGAGCCTCATCGGACTGAGCATCCACGAGGCCGGGCTCACGTTAACGCCGGAGACGCCGTTATGGGCACGGCAACGTTGACCGCGCCCATAACGGACGAGGGGATGCGCATGACGCCCGGCGAGCTCATAGAGGAATTCTATGAGCGTCTGGCTGATTTGAACACGGACATGCGTAACCCCCGCATCTATCTGGTGCCGAAGCCGGGTGTCATCACGGTCGACCGGCCGTCGCGCAGGGTCTCGGCGGTCGTGGAATACGCAGACAAGAAACATTTCAGAAGGAGTAGGTGATGGCCGGAGAGACGACGCTCACCATCGTGGGCAACCTGACTGCGGATCCGGAAATTCGCACGATCGGCACCGGGGCGACGGTCGCGAATTTCACGGTTGCTTCCACGCCGCGCGTGTGGAACCGTCAGACGAACCAGTACGAGGACGGTCAGGCCCTGTTCATGCGCTGCAGCGCATGGCGCGACATGGCCGACCATATCGCGCAGTCGTTGAAGAAGGGCGTGCGCGTGATCGTGATGGGCCGTCTGCAGCAACGTTCCTATCAGGCGCAGGACGGGTCGAACCGCACGATCGTGGAATTGCAGGTCGACGAGATAGGTCCGAGCCTGCGGTATGCGGTCGCGGCCGTGGCCAGGCAATCCAAGTCCAACGGCGTCCGGCAGGGCCAGTCGTATTCGGGTGGATCCACTTACGGCAATCCGCAACAGTCGGGCTGGCAGCAGGCCGCGCCGCAACCACCCGCCACCGACCCATTCAACCAGCAACAGCAGTCGCAGGAACCGGACCCGTGGGCCTCGCGGCAACCGGCGCCACCGTCCGACGGTTTCGACGCGGACCCCGAATTCTAGGCAAGGAGAAATATCATGGCCATCACCATCGTGGACATTCCGGTATCGCAGTTGATGCCGAACCCGCATAATCCGCGCAGGGACGTGGGCGACGTAAGGGAGCTGGCGGACAGCATCAGGGCGCAGGGCATCAAACAGGAGCTGCTGGTCACCCCGTCCGGCGACCGGGACGGCAGGCCCATGTACCGCGTGGTCATCGGGCATCGCAGGCTCGCGGCCGCGAAGATTGCCGGCCTGGACATGGTGCCGTGCCGCGTGGAGGGGATGACGGCGCGCGAGGAACGCGAGCTGATGCTCGTGGAGAATACGCAGCGCGTGGACCTGACCCCGTTGGAGGAGGCCGACGGCTATCAGGGGCTCCTGGACTTGGGTGTGAAGGTCAAGGAGATGGCCGAACGCACCGGGCGCAGCATGAGACTGGTGCGCGGCCGGCTGAGAATAGCGTCCATCCCCCGATCGGTGCGCGAGGCGTCGCCCGCGTTCGCGCAACTGTCGCTCTCCGAGTTGGAGGACATCGCGGAATTCGACGGCGACGAGAAGGCACAGGCCAGGCTCGCCGCCAAGGCCGGTTCCGATGATTTCGAATGGCAGCGCAACCAGCTGCGCCGCGAACGCGACCGGCGCGAATGGGTGCAGGCCGCGCGCCTGTGGGCCGAAAGCAACGATCTGCCCATGCTGCCCGACAACCTCAAACCGGAGGACATGTGGGCGAACCCGACAGGCTACGAGAGGCAGCGGCGTCTCGCCCAGGATTATCCCGGCCCGTTCTCCAAGCAGTGGAGGGACTGGCAGGCCGAGGGTGCGCATCCCGGAGTGGTCATCCGCTTCTTCGACGACTCGGGAAGCGTCGTGGCCTACACGCCGGCGAAGAAGACAGCCGAGGAGAGGGAAGACGGGAAGGCCGAGGCGAAACGCCGGATGGAACGGGAGCGCCGCCACAAGGTCAGGGAGCTCGCCCAGGCGTCGGCCGAACTGCGCTGCGAATGGATCCGAACAACCGTTCCCGTGTTGAAGGCGGACGCGCTGCGCGACATGACGGAACGCCTGACCCTGTTGGAGCTGATGGGCGTGGGCGATTCGATGAGAGGCACGAGCCTGGACTCGAACGGGTGGACCCGCGTGGTCAAGGCGTACTCCCTGTTCGCCAGACCGTTGCCGGTCACGGACAAGGACCCGGAGCATGGCGTGTACACGCTCAACGTGGCGGAGAACGCCCTGGAGCTGCGCCGCCGCCAGTCGGTTCCCTCCCGTCGGGGCGTGGAGCTTCTGCTGCTCCTGCTGGCCCGCCGCGAGGGCGCGATAGACGCGGACACGTGGGACCGTGAGGCCTACCAGTGCGACCTCAATGGCTTGAACGCCTACTACGAGGTGCTGGAATCGGCCGGCTACGCGGTGTCGGACGCGGAAATGAAGGGGCTGGAGCAGTGAACACGAAAGTGGTTATCAGGGTGCGCAACGGCGATGACGCGCCGGTGAGCGTGGAGCGTCTCGTGGTGGATTCGCGCGCCGAGGTGGGTGCGGGGGTCACGCCGATGCTGCTCTCGGACATGCTGGCCCTGCTGGACGATTCGTGCCATGTGACCGATGTGGAGATCAGGAGGGCGGAGCCGTGAGCATCGAACTGGTGGCGAAGGCCAAGAAGACCCGATTGCACGGGGACAGCACGGCGAAACTGCTGCTTATCGTGCTCGCGGATTACGCGAACGACGAGGGCATGGCGTGGCCGAGCGTGAAGACCATGGCGGAGGAGACGGAGAAGAGCGAACGCAGCATCCAACTGCTGTTGAGGAAGCTCGAACAGATGCGTCTGATCCGCAAGGGCGACCAGAAACTCGTGGCCAAATACGCGAAGGGACGCCGACCGGTCGTCTACAAGCTGTTCCCGAAGACCAAAAAGGGCGAAACCCCATTGGAAGCAACGGTTGAGAGGGGTGAAACCCATTGCACCCCCGAAACAGGTTGCACCGGTGAAACGGGTTGCACCCCTCGGGTGAAACCCACTTCACCCGAGGGGTGCAACCCACTTCACCCCACGGGTGAAACCCACTTCGTTTCAGGGGTGAAACCCACTTCACCCAAACCGTCACAGGAACCGTCAATAGAACCGTCAAGAGAGAGTACGCGCGCCAGCAAAACCGAAAAACCCGACACCACACGACTCCAGGCGCTCGCCAACCTCACCCCCGACCAGTCGCACCGGCAGCTCGCCGACGAAATCGGACTCGACCTGGACGCCGAACTCGCCAAGTTCCGCGACCATGCGATAGCCGGAGGCCACCTGCCGGCAGACCCGGCGGCGGCGTTCCGCAACTGGCTGAGACGCGGCCGCGAACTCGGACTCGGCAACACCAATCGAACCGAACCGGCGCTCGCAGGCGGCTTCGCCCATCCCACGCCGCCACCCCGGAAACCCCACCGGCACAGCTACGGGTGCACGCACGTGCTCAACCTGCTGAACCGTGACGCGCCGGACAACGACCCGCTGGCATTGCAAGCGGCGGAACTGCTCAACCAAGGAAAAACCGAAACCGAAGCGCTCGCCGCCTTGGGACTCATGAAGGACGATTTGGAGGACATCGCATGACCAGGAAAACCGAAGCCCTCTTGTGGGTGGACATCGAGACCACCGGCACGGATCCGCGCCACGACCTGATGCTGGAAATCGGCTTGAGGTGCACGAGCATGGACGCGAAAACCGAGTACGCGCGTTACGAGTCGATAATCAAACCCGGCGTACTGCCCACGGACAGGAGTTTCGCCTACGCGCATCGGATGCATGAGGCGAACGGGCTCATCAACGAGGTCATCGACGCAAGCCCCGAACTATGCTCCACGGCGCGTGTGGCGCTCGCCGTCATCGATTTCACCCAGTCGATGGCGGAAACGCATGTGCTGCATCCGGCGGGCACGAACATGATGGGCTTCGACCTGCCGTTCCTGGAGCATTACCTGTTCGCCGAGGACCAGTGGGGACGCTTCCACAAGCTGCTCTCCTACCGCGCGTTGGACATGACCGCCATCCGGTTGACCCAAACCGCGTTGGGAGCAGACCCGTACGAGCATTACACGCAGACGAAACCGCATCGCGTCAAGGATTGCCTGGACACGGACATCAGCGAATACATCGAATGGCTGGACCTCGTCAAATGAGCCGCACCAACCCCACACGGGAAACACACAGGCTGACCGCCAGACGAGACCACTACCGGTGCCTGCGATGCGGCAACGAATTGGACCACATCTGGAGCGGCCACAGCCTCCACCACCGACACATGAGAAGCCACCCGTTCCCCGGCCTGCATTCGCCAGCCAACCTCATCCATTTATGCGGCTCCGGCACCACAGGCTGCCACGGATGGGTACACAACCATCCCAAAACGGCGATGGAATACGGGTGGATCGTCAGCGGATACAACGACCACCCCGAAACCGTCCCCGTATGGGACGCGCACCAAGGCTGGCTGCTCCTCGACAACCAAGGCGGATACACGCTCTGCGACAGGGACGGCAACCCCAGATAACACACGCAAGCAAACCGACACGGAAACAAGCCGGCGCTCGCCGGCTAATGGAAGGGAAACATGACGTTCGAACAGACGAACGAGAAGCAACGCCAACGCATGAAGGCGGACGCCAGGTCGCACATGGAAGCGGCCCGGATGATACTGGCCAACCCACTCTACGCGAGGCTCAAGGGCGGCGAGGACCTGTACACGGCCGTCTGGGCGTTGTGGGAATCACTCGCCGGCACGGAATTGTCGAACATGAAGGCGGGCGCGGTATGCCACGCATGCAAGACCCATGACCTCGACCAATTGGAATGGGCGCTCACATCGATAGCCAAAACCGGGTCGATACGACCATACTCCACACCCACCAAACACCCATTGCACTGCACCAACTGCGGCAAGGAATGCCGGCCGCACGCCGGCACCCCGATCCTCTGCAAACAATGCAAGGAAAACCTCCGAAGAAGAAAAACAAAACCATGAACAACCTGGACAAGTACATCCACCGATGCCGGCTCAACCTCGAACCCCACCACCTCCAACCCGCAGACGAAACCGACGACAAACATTGCATCATCTGCGACATCAGCGGCGCTCGCCGGCATATCCGCATGGACGGTCTATGCATCAACTGCCACCTCAAATGGAGACGCAAACACGACCCCGCATACCGCAAGCGGATCAACGACTACCAACACCGATGGCAACAGGAGCATCCCAACGAATTCCGCGAAATGAAACGCCGCTACGAACGCAAGAAACGAGCAAAGGAACACCAATGAGCGTCAAAACCCACACAGACCCCACCACACGAATCATCACCAAAACCATCGAAGAACACGTCTGGGAAATCCGCTGCGACGCCATCGGATGCAACAACAGCCTCGAATTCCGGGAAAACCAGGACACCGGAGACATCACCGCAGACGGCGACTACACCGGCCCCGACATGGACACCGAATGGCTCAACATCCACGACACCAACACCGCCATCCAAACCGCACTCCAACACGGCTGGCAAGAAGGCAACAAAGGCATCCAACGAGGCCACCTCTACTGCCCCACACACAACGAAAACCAATAAAACACCAACAACCAAAAAAGAAACAACGCCGGCGCTCGCCGGCATAGGGAAAGGAGAGCCGATGACCGCACTGCTTGTTGGACGATTGCGCGAACTCGCGACGCAGACCCATCTGCTCGAGAAGAAAGTGGATGCTCTCGGCTGGATGGCCGCCAACGGCCCGCAGACATTGAAATCAATGACCCGCGCCCAGGCGCATCTCATGCTCGCCGAACGCGATCTGCTGGACGCAATCGAAAACAACGAAAAGGAGGAGAATGACAATGAGTGAGAAACCCTTCTGGGAAGGCAAGACCTGCGAGGAGATGGCCGGACTGCACGTCAAGGCCACATGGAAGAACGGCACCATTGTTACTGGAGTGTTAGATGACACAGGAGATATTGATTTAGGCGATAACCGTTCTTTGTACACGTCACGTGGCTATGACTCTTCCTGTGATTTTGAGCCAATAGACAATATCCAATCCATCGAACTGTTGGATGACCCCGAGTATGAGCGCATCGACAACATCGAAAACGTGCAGGTGGGCGATATTGCCTGCACGACGGAGGGAAACCATTTCCGCGTCATCGATCTCAAGCCTGACCCTCTAGGCGACATGCTCCTGCGTATCCGCATCAGCGAGATAGACGGTGAGTACTGCATCGACTCCGATGATTTCGCCTACGCTTTGCGTCGGAAGTCGAAGCTGCCCGACCATGACGGGTTGTGGTGGGATAAGGACAATGCCTTGTGGAGCGTCGCCATCTCCGGCCTGGACAATTCGAAGTTGGTCGCTTTGCTTATCGGTGACCCGGAATCCCCCGTCACCGGGTCTGTTTGGTCGGGCCTCAACAGCAAGCACGTGACCTCTCAAGCTCCGTTCCGTCCGGCCAAGGCGGTGGAAGCATGAGCCTTTCGGTCCGTGACGTAAAGCGCCTACTCGCAGCCGGCATTAAGGCCGAGTACGAGCGGACGCATGACCCTCGACTGGAGGATGCGGACGCGGTGTGCGCCGCGTCCCTGACTGAGATATGTCGGCAAGCCGCCGCCCCGGCATGGAATGCCGGAGTGAAACACGTGTTGGACTATCCGGAAATCGCCGTGATGTACGACCCGGCTGACGCATCGACAAACCCTTGGAGGAAAGCCGGTGAGATGCCCGACGATTCACATGTCGAAAGCTGCTTCGTGGTTGAAAAGCCGGATGACCGCAGCCACTGCTCACCCGAATATGACACGTATGAGGAAGCCTGCAACTCCCTCCGGTATTTGGAGCCGGGCGAGTATGAGATTCGCAAACGGTTCCGCGTCACAAAAGGCGGTGGAAGCATGAACATCCACCCGATCATTGATGAACCTCCATCGTTTCCGCAAACTGTCTTACGCCTGCTCACAGGAAGCACTCATTGCTGTGACTGGTGCGAGAAACGCTGGATCAAGGTTCACCGCACTGGCCAATTGGAATGCCGAAACCGTCGATGTCCCTACTGCGGGCAATACGGATGCCCCCGAGCCGAAAAACACTGGAAGAAATGCCCCGTGTGGAATCACATGACCCCGCCTGCATGGCTATACCCCGTGTTGAATCGGCTCTGCGAAAGAGATCTGCAACGAATGGCGAAGAAATCGAGGAATGATGCGTGACACGATTCTGTGCCTATGCGACCTGACCGGTGTCATGGCCCGCCCTTGGGTGGAACACGGGTATCAAGCCGTGTTGGTGGACCCGCAGCATGGTTGCGACCATGAAGACGGTGCCTACCTGAAACTGGCTTGCACCATCGAGGAAGCGTTCGACCAGATCAGCGTACTGGTCCGTTCCGGCCGGCTCGCGTTCGTGGCCGGGTTCCCGCCATGTACGGATATGGCGGTGAGTGGAGCGCAATGGTTCGCCCGTAAGTACGAGGCCGACCACATGTTTCAGGCGAAGGCCGTGAGCGTTGCCGAACAATGCCGGGTGATCGGTGAAATGAGCGGCGTCCCGTACATGGTTGAGAACCCGGTGAGCGTACTCAGCCGTGTTTTTGGCAAACCCTCCCACACGTTCGACCCGTGCGACTACACGGCCTACGAGCCCTTGGACAATTACACGAAAAAAACGTGCCTTTGGACGGGGGGGGGATTCCAAATGCCGCCTCGCAACCAGGACATGACTCTTCCTCCCGCTGACCGGAATCGTATCTGGTACATGAGCGGCAAGGACAGAGCCAACAACCGAAGCAAGACGCCGCTCGGCTTCGCCCGCGCGGTTTACGAAGTCAACCAAGGAAAGGCAACGGAAGAATGAATCTTTTAGATGAAACCAAGAGTGCGATATCACAAAGCGGGCATTCGACCGATGACGTTCGATTCGTCGGCTCCCGCGACGGGAAGCTGGGAATTCCGTGGAGTCAGGCCGAAAAGGTGCTCGACATCGATTACGACGACGGATACGGCAGTCAGGAGATAGCCGCCGATCTGGTCGTGGCGTTCACTGATGGCGGGTTCCTGCGCCGCGAAGAATACGACGGCAGCGAATGGTGGGAGTACGAGCCTCCGTTCAGAGTCCCGACATCGCAGAAGCCGTTCAAACTCGTGAAGCTGACCAGCTATTCCACACGGTTGCTTGTGGACATCAATTACCCGATGGAGGCAACGGAGGAATGAGCGACATGAGGAGCTTCATCAAGGTTGAGCACAGTCGTTTCACTCAAGGAGGAACCGTGACATATAAGGCGAAGATATTCACCCGCGAGCAGTTCGGCAACGTGATTGCCGCCGCCATCTACGACTACGAACACTCGCCCGCGAAATGCCTCTACACGACCAATGACACGGCAGACAAACTCTACGACCGGTACGGCACGGAAACCGAGGCGGAGGAATGAACGGAGTACAGCTTACCAACCATCTGACCGCGCAATTCAGGGCATCAGACATAAGCCGGTACGAGGCCAGAATCACCGAGGACGGCGGCTTCAGAGACTACCTGTACGCCATGAGCCTCAAACGTCTCAAACGCAAGTGCGAGAGGTACGCGAAACGTGAACGCAAGGCCATCGAATATGTCACCACACTCAAGGAGGAATCATGAGCGCGACGAACAACCAGCGTGAGATGATACTCAAATGGCATAAAGGCAAGGCCGCGACACCCGAGTACACGGCGAAACTCCTCGGTTTGCCGTTGAGCGAGGTGCTGTACGTGATCGAGCATCCCGAACCGCCGAAATCACGCGCGGACGCGTGGACACCGGAATTCATCGAACCACTGGTCTGAAAAATACCGATAAACACACGCGAATACATGACTGGATTCAGCGTAAAAACACTGAATCCAACGAAAGACAAAACGAAACCCTCCACCAACAGGCGGAGGGCACGCTCACCAAAGCACCATCATAGCCGGAACGTGGAGGGTTTCAACATAATGTTCATCACCACCGAACCATGCCAATACTGCGGCAGCCGACAGGTCGAGGCACCATGGACGCTCTGCCGGGACTGCCGCCGCGTCTACGCGAAAACGCTCCACCGGCTCCGCCGCGACATGATGCTCCTGCAACAGGTGTCCCGTCACGCCTACAAGCTCGGAGAACCCGGAGCGGGCGGCAAACCGCAAGGAGGCGCGGCGCCCGCGCCCATCAACCTCCACGCGCAGGACATGCTCGACCAGATCGAGGACGGCTTGCAGGACATGTGGAACGAAACCGGCATGGAAAGCCGTCCGAGATGGCAGACCCTGCTCAGGGACTCGCCACGACGACTGCCCGACCTATGCCGCGCCAGCCGTTCGGGACATTGGCTGACATGGCTCATCCACACCTGCGAGCGCATCGAACCGCTCGTGGACCGCAGGCCACGCACGCGCCGGATAATCGGCGTCTGCCCCGAATGCGGACGCGAGGTCATGGCCGCGAAAGGCGAATCACTGCTGCTGTGCAAATGCGGCAACCCCATCAACGTGCAGGAGCTTCGCGAACAAAGCCAAGCCAAGGCCGAATCAATGCACCTGACCAAGACGCCGGCAGGCATGAGCCAATGGCTGCGCGAGAACTACGGGTACGAGGTAAGCCGCAAGACCATCACCGACGCATTGCGCCGCGGCAAACTACCCAGCAGCAAACCCATCGAAGACGGTTACTGGGAGTTCAACATCCGCGAAATCGTGGCCTTCGCCGTGTCCAAGACTCGACATTAAAACGACATCCAAAACACCTGACACGCGAAACACAAAACCCAAGCGGGAGTAGGCTGCCGCCACCCCGTGGTATACTCCGTATCAGGATTAGTGTGGAAGCCTCTGAATCAACCGGTTCAGGGGCTTTACTCATATCCACCCAATGGTCATGTGCCATGGCAATCAACCGGCATGACCGCCTATGCGCGTAGCTCAGCAGGTAGAGCGGCGGTCTCCAAAACCGCAGGTCGTTGGATCGAAGCCAACCGCGCATGCCACGGCTTGCGTACGGTAGAGGACTAACCGGCCATCGCAGTGATTGCGACGGCGTGGTCAAAACAGACTAACCATGTCGGGCCACCGCGAATTCGAATCTCGCCCAAGCCACCAAACACACAGGATGGGAACATGAGCAACAAGGCAGGCTCAGGCCGATACCAAAATGGAGCAGCCCGCCGCAAATGCAAGGCCAGACACATCGCAGCCGAAGGACCAATACCGATCTGCCCGCTGTGCGGCAAACCCATAGACCTCACGCTCAAAACACCACACCCACTCAGCTGCGAACTCGATGAGATCATCCCATACAGCCGAGGCGGATCACCAACCAGCTATGACAACACACAACTCACACACAGAATCTGCAATCAAAGAAAAAGCAACAAAATAATCGCCAACACCACAGGCCACCAAAACACAAAAAAACAACCACAAAACACCATCCCAATCAGCCGCCAATGGTAACCGGGGGCCATACCCTCCCCCTCCCATGCAAGGCTCCCCACAGAACATAGCGCCCGCATCCCCCCGCAACCCGTGTGGAGTATCGTACGTTTGGCCGCTGGGGTGTCTGCGAGTGCCTGTGTGAGCCGTTCCGGCATGGTTTTGATGTTTTTGCCCCGTTGTTTTCCGAGGCTGTTACGTTTGATTCTCCGCAGTTTTGATATGTCACGAAATTAATGTTGCGAATCGTTGGAATATATGCTATAGTAATAGCTATGGTCAACCAATGTAGGAATTGCGGCCATTTCTTCCAACTCACACCAAACCCTAGGCGTCCGAGACTGTTTTGCTCGGACAGGTGCCGTAAGGCGTGGAGCCGCAAACATCAGATACCCCAAGCGCTCAGGGCATTGCGCCGTTGGGTGCGGGCCGATGGTAAGCGTCCGATTATGTGCGATGGGTCGCCGGCCAGTTCGACGGACTCAAGTACCTGGGCGTCATATTCGGAGGTCATGCGCTCGAAGGCCGGTGACGGTTATGGCATAATGCTCGGCGATGGGCTTGCGTGCTGGGATTTCGACCATGTTGATTTGACCAGTCCGCCCGCGAAGGCGATGGAGCTGCTGCCGGATGCGATCTATGCGGAGGTTTCGACCAGCGGACATGGGCTGCATGTGTTCGTGTGGTCGTCGGAGGCGAGCTTCCGGCGTGCCGGTGTCGAGTTTTATTCGCATTCGCGGTTTATTCGCATGACGGGAAGGAGGTGGCCGAAGTGACCACGGTTATTCGTAATCAGGGCACGAGTCTCGCGGTGCGTGAGAAGCTGGCCGCTGATGGCAGGCCCGTGTTGTTGGCGTTTTCGTGCGGCAAGGATTCCATAGCCGCGTGGCTGGCGATGCGGGATATGGGCATCGAGGTCGTTCCCGCGTATCTCTACTATGTGCCCGGTTTGAGGTTCGTGGACGAGGAGCTTGATTATTTCGAGCAGAAGTTCCAGACCCGAATCAAAAGGTATCCGCACCCGTCGCTGTACCGTTGGCTGAACAATGCGGTGTTCCAGGCTCCCGAGCGTCTGCGCTATATCGAGGCGGCGCGTTTGCCTGAGCCGTCGTATGAGCAGATGTGGGATTTCATCCGCGCCGACATCGGTTTGGATAAGAGCACGTGGTGCGCGGATGGCGTGCGTGCGGCCGATTCGATTCAGCGTCGTGGCGCGTTCGTCCAGTACGGGTACTGGCGGCGCAATCTCAAGAAGGTCAGTCCTATCGGGGATTGGCTCAAGGGCGAGGTGCTGGACTGCATCGGCGGGCATCATATCGAGCTGCCGTGTGATTATGCGTGGTTCGGGCGTTCTTTCGATGGCATCGATAAGAGGTTCACCAAGGTGCTCAAGGACAAGGCACCAGCCGATTACGCGACGCTGCTTGAATGGTTTCCCTTGTTGGAGGTGGATCATGTCAGGTGATTTCAAGTTCAATTTTTCCAAGAAGTCCAAGGGCAAGAAGGCTGTGAAGCCGGTGCCGGAGAATCTGGACGAGAACGCGAAGGAGTACCGGGAGCGCGCCCGTGCGGAGCGCAAGCGTTTCGTGGATGCGACCGACACCGAGTTCTGGCTGTGCCTGTGTTTCCCCTCCCCCGCCGAGATGGCGCGGTGGCGTGAACGGTTTGGCTTCGGCGAAAACCACCGGATCTATGCATACCGTGATGTCGAGAAGCTGCTCGCCCCGTACAAGCCGGCCAAGTCGTCCGCCGTGGCGTTCGGGGCCGGCGTCGGCTTCGGTGGTGGTCTCGGTTTCGCGGAGAAGACGCCTGACCCGCTCGCCGATGTCAAGTACTCCGATGATCTGGAAAAGGATTGTCTCGCCGAGTTCGCCGCCCTGCACAGGGCGCTGGTCGAGGCTCGCAGTCCCAGGAAGCTCGTGGAGCCGACCGATTCCGAATACTGGTTCGCCATCGCGTTCCCGTTGCGAGACGATAAGGACTCTTTCCTTGCCGAGTATGGTCTTCGAAAGCTCGGCGATAAATATATGGACGGCATGGCCGTCATGAAGAAACTTGGCGGGTGATGTTCCGCCTCCTAGAGTTTGGCCGCTGTGATTCGCAGCGGCTTTTCTTATGCCACGAAAGGAGGTGGATTATGCGAAACCTGTTCCAGCGTGCCGATAATGCGGTGCGTAATGTGGCCGGTCGTATCCGCAGCGCTTTTTCTCGCGGCGGCTCGCGCTCCTCAGGCTCCTGATTTTCCCGATGGAGGTGGTTGTCATGCGTCCGAGATACGTGCAGGGCGAGTTTGATTTCTCTCGTGCCGCCGGTTCCGCTCGCGCGAGTCGTTCCAGCGGCTCCTAGACATTGATTCGAGGTGATCCAGTTGGCCAAGACCACGATAACGCAGCCACAGTTGCCTGACGGCATCGAGTGGCCGGAGGCGACCGTGCGATGGTGGGAGCATTTGGCTTCCACCCCCGGCGCGGACTCGTGGACGGAGGCCGACTGGGACAACCTCATGAACGCCGCCCTGATCCACGCGGACATCTGGGGTTCCGGCAATTTCGCCAGCGTGCCCATACTGAACAAGCTGTTGCAGGATTACGGCATCACGCCCGCCGCGCGCAGCCAGATCACGCAGGCGAAAGTGAAACAGCAGGAGCGGCATACGCCGCTCGATGAGATAGCCGAACGACGGAAGCTGAGGGTGATCGAGGGTGGCAAGGCGAAGAGGCGTACAGGAACCTAGCTTCGCTCTGGTTCCCAAGCACGCGCAGTCCGAGGGAGGAGAGGCGTGCGCGCTCGCCGCCGGCTACGACATGAAGCCGGATAAGTGGCAGCGCATCGTGCTCGAGGGGTGGCTCGCCACGGATTCGAAGCTGCAATGGGCGGCGTCGGATTGCGGGTGCGCGGTGCCGCGCCAGAACGGCAAGAACGCGATTCTCGAGTTCACGGAGCTGTACCTTGCCGCGATCCTCGGCATGAAGATTCTGCACACGGCGCATGAGGTGAAGACCTGCCGCAAGCATTTCCTGCGCATGAAATACTACTTCGAGAACGCGCGCAAGTTCCCCGAACTGTCGGAACTGGTCACCTACATTCGGGCCACGAACGGCCAGGAGGCCATCGTGTTGAAGAACGGTGGCAGCATTGAGTTCATCGCCCGTTCGAAGAGTTCGGGCCGTGGCTTCACGGTGGACGTGCTGGTGTGCGACGAGGCGCAGGAGCTGACCGACGAGCAGATGGAGGCCATACAGCCCGCCATCTCGTCGGCACCCTCCGGCAACCCGCTGACCATCTACACGGGCACCCCCACACCGCCGACCTCGCCGGGCACGGTGTTCGCGCGCATGCGCCGCAACGCGCACAGGGACAAGCCGCCGAAGAACCTGTGCTGGTTCGAATGGGCGGCGAACGAGATAGGCGACGTGCACGACCAGCAACGCTGGTACCAATACAATCCATCGCTCGGCACCAGACTGCTGAAAAGCGTGGTCGTTTCCGAGTCGGAGAAGATGACCCCTGACGGTTTCGCCCGCGAACGTCTCGGCTGGTGGAACGATCAGGCCGGCGCGCTGTCCGATATCGATGTTGACGAGTGGGCCAAGTGCAAGACCGACAACCCCTGCATGGATGGCTACAACTCGTATGCGGTCAAGTTCAGCGCGGACGGCGCGAACGTCACCCTCGTGGCGTGCGTGCGCCCGCCCCGCAAGTCTGGTGAATTGCCGCACGTGGAGGTCATCGCCTCGCGCAGCATGCGCGGCGGCACCGGTTGGCTGGCCGACTGGCTGACCGCCGAGAAGGACGGTGCGGAACGATGGCGCAAGGCCATCGGCATCATCATCGACGGGCGCGTGGGAGCGCCCACCCTGGTCAACAGCCTCATCGACAAGGGCGTGTCCAAAAGAGTGATCGTGGTTCCGCGCCCTTCCGACGTGGCAGACGCTTGTTCGATGCTCGAACAGGCCGTGAACGACCATGGGCTTACCCATTTCGGCCAGCCTCTGCTTGACGAGGCGGTGGGTCATGCGAAGCACAGGAAAATCGGAGACGGGTTCGGCTACGAGACGTCCATGGAGAACATCGACGTGAGTCCCGTGGAAGCGGTGGCTCTCGCGTATTGGAACGTCAAGACTTCCAAACGTCATCCGGGAAGAAGAGCAAAGGCGGTGGCATTCTGATGCAGATTCCCAGTCTTGAAAACGTGCAGGTCGATAATCTGCCCGACGAGTGCCGAGAACCGTGGGATTTGATGATACGTCAATGGTCCCAGAAGCTCGAACGTAACCTTTTGCGCACCAAATACTACGACGGACGAAACGAGCTTAAGAATCTGTCCATCGCTGTGCCGGACAGCATGGCGGGGATAAGCGAGGTCGTGGGCTGGCCGCAGAAATCGGTGGACGCTTTGGCCGACCGCATCGTGTTCGATGGTTTCGTTGGAGTCGGCGACGACGGCCGCGACCCGTTGGGTTTGGATTCGATTCTTTCCGACAACGACTTCGACGTGGAACTGCCGCAGGCCATCCGCAGCGCGCTCACCCATTCATGCTCGTTCCTGAATGTGCGCAGCGCGGAACCCGAGGATGGTCTGCGCTCGAAGGTGTCGGTATCGTTCCGCAGCGCGCTCTATGAGACCGGCCTGTGGGATTACGCCCGTCGCGGCCTGTCGGCGGCGTTGTCGATAACCGATATCGACCGTTCCCAGTACGCGCAGGCGAACACCATCGTGCCTTCCGAGCTCATGCTCTACATGCCCGGCTACACGATTCGTATACGCCGCGCGCAATCAGGCCGCTATCATGCGGACGCTCCCCGGAACACGTACATGGATCATGTGCCCGTTTACCTGATCCCCTACCATCAGGACCTGAACCGCCCCTTCGGCCGCTCGCGCATCAGCCGCGAGGTCATGAGCATCACCGACACGGCGGTTCGCACCATGCTGCGCATGGAGGTAAGCGCCGAATTCTATTCGAGCCCGCAACGCTACCTCATCGGCGCTGACGAGCCGCCCGAGGACAAGAACGGCAAGAAGCTGACCGGCTGGGAAGCCACCATCTCGAAGATGCTCAACATCAGCCTCAACGAAGACGGCCAGGCACCCACCATCGGCCAGTTCACGCAGATGACCATGCAGCCGCACACCGACATGCTTCGCGCACTCGCGGCACGCATGAGCGGCGCGACCGGCGTGCCGCTCAGCCAGTTCGGCGTGATGACGGACTCCGGCCCTTCCTCGTCCGACGCGATCATGGCGGCGGAAAGCGAACTTGTCATCGAGGCGAAGAACGCCTGCCGCGCCATCGGAGTGCAACTGCGCAAGGCCGCTAGGGATATCGCCATACTCAATGGCACGTCTGCGGACAGCGATGAGCTCGACCGCCTGCAGGTCAACTGGCGTGACCCCGAACGCCCATCGCAGGCCGCGCTCTCCGATGCCATCGTGAAGCAGGTGACGGCCATACCGTGGCTCGCCAACTCCGACGTGGTGTTGGAGAAGCTCGGCTACACGGATTCCGACATCACACGCCTGTTGGCCGACAAGCGCAAGGCCGAGACCCGCAGCGTGCTTGACTCCCTCGTGAACGGAGGCAACAAGGATGACGGACAACCGACAACTGGACCAGCTACAGGCCAGCCAAGCCAGAGCGGTGGAACTGGCACGCCGCGATCTGGCGAAACTGTGGGAGACGCTGCAACAGCTCAGCCCTGAATGGCAGCGTGACATGCTGCTCGACTACGTGCCGCAACTGGTCGCCAAATACGGCGACCTCGCGGCGCAGGCCGCCTACGAATGGTATATGCGCGTCCGCGGCGAATCGGTGCCCGAACCATGGGAGTACGACCTATCCGATTCTTTCCCCGGTGATGGCATCGACAAGACCATACGCTGGCAGGCCGGCCACCTGTGGACTGACCCGCAGGCCATGCAGGCGTATCTGGTCGGCGCGATGCAACGCTGGGTCATGTATTCGGGGCGTGAAACCATCGCACGACTGTGCGAGCACGACCCGTCCGAACCACGGTACGCGCGCGTGCCGAGAGGCGCGAAGACGTGCGCGTTCTGCACGATGCTCTGCTCGCGAGGCTGGGTGTACCGCAGCGAGAAGACCGCGAAATACGCCAAAGGCTCGTTCAGCCTGTTCCACGACGACTGCGACTGCCAGATCGTACCCGAATGGGACAGGGACCAAGCTCACATCGAGGGCTATGACCCCGACCGCATGTACTCGGAATACATGCACGCCCGCAGCCTCATCGAGAACGGCGGCCTGGACGACGACACCTATCGGATGATAAAGGCCACCACAAAAGGCAATCCCGACAATCCCAACGACCTGAACACGCTTGTCTACCTGATGCGCCGGCTTTACCCCGAACGGTACAAGGACGGGTATGGAGTACCCAGACCGTCCCGTTCGCACTGAATTTTCCCCAATCACCCGCACGGGTGGTTTTTTTATGCCCGAAACGGGCCCAACCCACTAGGAGGAACCATGACCGAAGAGGCCAACGGCAACCAGCAGGCGGCATCGACCGAGAACGGAGCGAAGCCGCCCGAAATCGACTACGAGGCCAAATACCGGGAGGCCGTCGCCCATTCCCGCGAATGGGAGAAACGCGCCAAGGACAACAAGGCAGCCGCCGACGAACTGCAACAGCTCAAGGAGGCCCAACTGTCCGAAGCCGAAAAGACAGCCAAGCACATCAAAGAGCTTGAAGCCAAGAACGCCGCCTACGAGGCGGAAAAACAGCAGAACGAATGGAAATCACAGGTCTCCAAGGAAACCGGCGTGCCCATCGCACTGCTCCACGGCTCCACCATCGAAGAAATGCAAGCCAACGGCAAGGCGCTCGCCGACTACATCGCCGACAAAACCAAGCCCACGGTGCATGCCGCATCCGAATCCAACCAGCCGCCCGCACCATCCGACACATCCGGCGACTGGATCCGTGACCAGTTCCTCAAACAAAAGCAGAAATAACCCCCTCCATAGAAAGAAGGTATGACGATGGCTTCCAACGTGAACTCCATCATCACCAGCAGCGACCTCGGCGGCGGACTCATCCCCACCGAATACGCCACCCAGATTATCCAGGACGCTCCCAAGTCGAGCGTATCCCTGACACGCATGCGTCAGATTCGCATGAGCACCCGCACGCGCACGCAGCCGGTGCTTGACTCCAAGCCGATCGCCTACTGGGTTGGCGGCGATACCGGCCTCAAGCAGACCACGAAGATGAAATGGTCGGGCCTAAGCATCACGGCCGAGGAGCTTGCGGCCATCGTGCCCATCCCCGAGGCCGTTATCGCGGATTCCGGCATCCCCATCTGGCCGGAGGTCATGCCGCGTCTGGCTTCCGCGCTTGGCTACAAGCTGGACCAGGCGACACTGTTCGGCGTGGACAAGCCGTCCAGCTTCCCTGACGGCATCATCCCGCAGGCCATCGCGGCGCACAACACGCTCACCCAGGGCAAGGACCTCGCCAAGGACGTTGCCAGCATGGGTCAGAAGCTCGCCGAACAGGGCTTCGCCATGAACGGCTTCGCCAGCAAGCCGGGCCTGAACTGGGAGCTTATCGGCCTGCGCAATGCCAACGGCAGCCCGATCTACGTGCCCTCGCTCGCCTCCGGCGCGCCGTCCACCCTGTACGGCTTCGGCCTCAACGAGGTAGACAACGGCGCATGGGATGCTACCAAGGCCACGCTGCTCGGTGCCGACTGGTCGAACTTCGTGGTCGGCATCCGTCAGGACATCACCTACAAGATGCTTGACCAGTCGGTTATCTCTGACGATAACGGCAAGGTGATTCTGAACCTCGCGCAGCAGGATTGCGTCGCCATGCGCGTCGTGTTCCGCGTCGGCTTCCAGATCGCCAACCCCATCAACGACGTGCAGTCGGACAAGAGCAAGCGCTTCCCCGCGTACGTCATCGCGCCGGCCACCGGAACGTCGGTGGCCACCGGAGTGTGATGGCCATGGGACTGAACAAGCAGATACAGTTCGTGCGTCAACCGAAGCCGACTGACGGCGAGATTATCGCTCAGGTGGCCGTTTTTGACGGGGAAGGCAATCCGGTCGATGTAGGCGGCGCTCCCACCGCCGACACGCTTGCCGGTGCCACCAACACCGGCAAGGCGGTGCTCAAGGCCACGGATGCGGCGGAGGCGCGCAAGGCCATTGGCGCGGGAACGTCCAGCTTCAGTGGAAGCTACAACGACCTGTCGAACAAGCCGACGATTCCGCCCGCCTACACGCTGCCCGCCGCCACGGCTGAGGCGTTGGGTGGCGTCAAGAAAGGTGCCGCGATCCCGGATCTCGCGAGCGGCGCGGATGCGGCGACCATCGCCACGAAGGTCAACAGCATCCTCGCCCAGTTGCGCGCGATCGGTGGCATCGCCGCCTGACGTGGGGAGGTGCGTTATGGCCGACGAAACGGAAGAAAAACCATTCGCCACCCACACGGAATTGTCCAAACGCTGGAAGCAGATGCCGGACGACCCGGATTATGTTGACCAGCGGCTGGCTGATGCATCGCAGTTCATTCGCGAGCAGTGTCCCGGATGGCGCGATATCGCATCCGCCACGTTGGAACGCATCGCCTGCGAGCTCGCCAAGGATGTGATCTCGTCCGACATGCAGACCGAGGGTGCCGGTTTCGATACGACCGGTGCCAGCAATCTCAGTCTCACGGCGGGCAGTTTCACCCAGTCCATGACGTTCTCGAACCCTCGCGGCGAATTCTATCTGTCCAAGGGGCAGAAAAAGGCGCTCGGCCTCACCGGCCAGCGCTTCTACAGCGTCGACCTGTCGAACGGGGAGGCGTCATGAGGGGCGAGACCGTGAAAGTGGTGCGCTACACGCCGACCGGCGAGAACGACCCGGGCGGCTCGCCCGTCACCAATGTCGATATCGAGTCGGTTGACAACGTGCTTGTCTCGCCGGGCGGCATGTCGAACGCCACCGACTCATTGCGCCCCGAAGGCGTGACGGTGGCGTTCACCTGCCTCTTCCCCCGCAGCTACGCATACCGGAGTCTGCGCGGGGCGAGGGTGCGCATCGATTCCCACGACTACAAGGTGATCGGAGACCCGAGGCCCTTGGACGGCGGCATGAAGCCGACCGCCTGGAACCTCAAGGTCGAAGTCACGGATTCGGAGGGCTGATGTCCGGCACTGTGAGACTCGATTATTCGGCGTTCCGCGCTTACCGCCAAAACGAGGGTTCCAAGGCCGCCGTCAGCGAGGCTCGGAAGCTCGCGGCGAGGGCGAACGCCATGGGCTCGCCCACACACGCGGGCCAGCCCCTGTACACGGCGTTGGGCCCTCAGGCCAACCCCAAGGGAGCCACCGCGCTCGTGCACACGGAGAACACCGCCGCGCGCTTCGACAACGCGGCCCACAACACGTTGGCCAAGGCGTTGGGAGGTGGCGGCTGATGGCCGTGAACGCTGAAAAACTCGTCATGGACTGGCTCAACGCGGACCCGACGATCAAGGCCGAATATCCGGCCAGTTTCGACGTGCCCGCCGGATCATCGGCCACGCACCCGCTGCCGTTCGTCACCGTCGAACAGGTCGGCGGCTCGGACGAACGGTTCCGCAGCCTGCCGCTCATCGCGGTGCAGGTGTGGGGCGAGTCGCGCTGGCTGGTCTCCGAGGCCGCGGCGAAACTCATACTCCCCCGGCTCAAACGTATCGTCGAACTGCCCGAGGTCGTCGATATCGACATCACCGGCCGCACGCATTTCCCCATGCCCGACGGCCGGCCCCGCTACCAGATACTCATACAACTCACCGTCAAATCAGACGACTAACGAAAGGTCTAAATCATGGCTGGTTCCACAACCAACGATTCCACCATGGTGTCGTTGGGCAAGTTCAAGATCGGCGGCTACGCCTACTGGGCCCCCGCCGGCACCACGCTGCCCACCGACTCCACCACCGCATTGCCCGCCGCGTACAAGCTGCTCGGCTACCTGTCGGAGGATGGTCTGACCATCACGACCGACACGGACACCACCGAGGTAAAGGACGCGAACGGGCAGACCGTCATGAAGGTCATCACCAGCTACGCGGAATCCTACCAGTTCTCCATGTTGGAGGTATTGCGCGTCGAGGCCGCGAAACTGCGCTACAACGAGGACGCGGTCACTGGCAGCGACAAGAGCATGACCATCAAGCACCAGATGCCCTCCGACAATGGCTTCGTGCTCGTGTTCGAGATCGCGATGACCGGCAATGTGAAGGACCGCCTCGTGATCGGCAACGGCACGCGCGCCGAGTTCGGCGACCGTCAGGTGCATGCCGGCGACGCTCAGGTGTACGACGTCACCGCGTCCGCCAACGACATGGGCAACGGCGTCACCGCCATCGAATACATCGGCAAAGCCTCGATGGCCGTCATGAGCGCCGCGACCACTAAGGCCCTGCTCGGCAAGGTCATGGATCCGGTCAACGGCGACGAGACCGCCGAAACCGGCGAAGAGACCCCGGCCGCCGAATAACGGTTCTTCCCGCGTCACGCGTTCGACGACTTCCCCGCGACGCGGGAACCCTCATTTTTTCAACCCTCGAAGTCGTCCATGGTTTTTTGGAGAAGTCATTATGTCACGAAACCGTCATCATCGTTCCGGTAATCCCGCCACCAACAACGTCCCCGGCAACCGTCCGCAGGATCACAGGCCCGCGCAGGGCAAGCCGCGCACCGTCACCGTCAAGGGCATCCCCCTGACCATCGACCCGAAACTGATGGACGATTGGGAGCTCGTGGAACTGTTATACGACTACCAGTCGGATCCGGAGGGCAACGCGCTGGCCGTGATCCCGTTCCTGCGCAAGGTGCTCGGCGACGGCTACGCGAGGGTCAAGGACGCGTTGCGAGACCCGGACACCGGGCGCATCAGCGGTGAAAGCATGGGCGAATTCGTCGAGGAGCTGATGGAGAAGCTCAACGACGCGGCCCCAAACTCCTGACGCTCGTATACCTGCTGCATGCCTGCCCCGACCAGCTGGCGGCGGACATGCGGCGCGTATACGGGCTTAGCGTCTACGAGCTGGATCCGTTGGAGACGGCCGCGTTGGCCGCGAACCTGCCCGCCGGCTCCCTTATCTGGCAGAAGCTGGACGTTCCGGTCGCGTGGACGCTTGACCAGTATCTGGCGGCGGCGCGCATAGACCAGATGAACATGTGGATGTGGGGCAACGCCGACCCGAAGAAACGCGGCCCGCAGCCGGAACCGCTGCCAAGACCCGGCAACAGCACCGACACGCCTGCCGCGAACCACTCCAAGCCCGAAAACGACGGGGAGACCGCGTCGACGACGCGCACCATCAAACCCATGGCCCTGACCGTCGCCGAACTCGACGAGTTCATGAGCCGTGAATTCACGGACGTGGAGACGAAACCCCTCACCCACAACGAGTGAATAACTGAAGAGAGAGGCATGGTCATGGCATACCAGCTGGCTCAGGCGTACGTGCAGATCGTGCCCAGCATGAAGGGCGTGGGCAAGGCCATCGAAAGCGCGTTCGACGGGCCATCCAAATCGGTCGGCCAGAAAGCCGGGGACGCCGCCGGCGGCGGCTTCTCCAAGGGCTTCGGCGCGAAGCTCGGCATCGTCTCCGGAATCGCGTCCAGCGTCGCCACGAAGGTCATAGGCGTGTTCTCCGGCCTGTCCGGGCAGATACTCGACGCATCGGATTCGACCCAGAAGTTCGCACAGACACTGGACTTCGCCGGCGTCGGGGCCGACCAGATCAAGAAACTGACAGCATCCACGCAGGAGTACGCGAACAAGACCGTCTACGGCATCGACGACATCCGCAACACCACCGCCCAGCTGGCCGCCAACGGCGTGCCGAACTACGACAAGCTCGCCGAAGCGGCCGGCAACCTGAACGCGGTCGCGGGCGGCAACAGCGAAACGTTCAAAAGCGTCGCGATGATGCTCACCCAGACCGCCGGTGCAGGCAAGCTGACCACGGAGAACTGGAACCAGCTGGCCGACGCGATCCCAGGCGCTTCGGGCAAGCTCCAGGAGGCGATGCTCAAGAACGGCGCGTACACTGGCAACTTCCGCGACGCGATGGCCAAAGGTGAGATCACCTCACAGGAGTTCAACGACGCGCTCATGCAACTGGGCATGAACGATGGTGCCATCAAGGCGGCGGAAAGCACGCAGACGTTCGAGGGCGCGTTCGGCAATCTCGAGGCCACCATCGTGGACGGTGCGGCGAACATCGTCAACACCGTCAAACCGTACATCACCGGAGCGGTCACTGCGTTGGGCGACGGCATCGGCAAGGCGATGCAGTGGGTGAACGACTTCACGGGCGCGCTCATGAAAACCGAGGGCGTGCAGACGTTCGCCAACGGGGTGAAAAGCATCGCCGGCGCGGTCGGTTCGGTCGTCGGCCCGTTCGCCGGCGTCATCGGCAGCCTGCTCGGCTTCACCGGCGGCGCGTACAGTGCCGGCGGGGCCGCCCAGCAGCTCTCCAATATTCTGGGCAGCATCGGCGGCATGCTCCAGTCGGTCGGCACGTTCGTCCAGCAGAACGCCGACTGGATGCAGGCGCTCGCGGTCGCGGTCATGGCGGGATATGGCGCGTTCAAGCTGTTCTCGATCATCACGACCGTGGTCGGCTTCATCAAGGCGTTCAGCCTCGCTGACACCGTCGCCGCCGCAAAGCAGTGGCTGTTGAACGCGGCTATGAACGCGAACCCAATCATGCTGGTCGTCACCGCGATATCGGCGCTGGTCGCCGCACTGGTCTGGTTCTTCACGCAGACTGAGACGGGTCGCAAGGCGTGGGCGGCGTTCACGTCGTTCGTCTCCTCTGCATGGCAGAAGACGGTCGATGCCGTCACCAGTCTCGGCCAGAACATCGCGAACTTCTTCACGCAGACGCTTCCCAATGCGTTCCAGTCCGTCGTCCAATGGTTTCAGCGGCTGCCGGAACGTATCGGCAGCGCATTGTCGAACCTGCTCACGGCTGTGGGCGAATGGGCCACCTGTCTCGCGCAATCCGCGTGGACCGCCGGGAACCAGTTCGTGCAGAACGTCGTGTACTTCATCACGCACTTGCCTGAGACGATTGCCTACTGGCTGTCCTATTCGATCACGTTCGTGGTCGCATGGGTCGCGCTTATGGGTCAGAAGGCCATCGACGCTGGCACACAGTTCGTGCAGAACGCGGACACGTTTATATCCCAGCTGCCAGGCAATATCTGGAACTGGCTGGTCGCCACCGTCACGAACACGGCCAATTGGGTGGCGCAGATGGCCGGCAAGGCCAGCGAGGCCGGAAGCCAGTTCCTCAACAACATGGCCACGTTCATTTCCCAATTGCCCGGCAGGATATGGGCGTTCCTCGTGAACGTGCTGACCGGCGCGGCCAACTGGGCAGGACAGATGGCGTCGAACGCGGCGCAGGCCGGCAGCAGTTTCATACGGAATGTGATCCAGTTCGTATCTCAGCTGCCCGGATGCATCGCCGCCTACCTGCGCGGCGTGATATCGAACGTCGGGGCCTTCGCCGGTCAGATGGGGCAGGGCGCGCTCAACGCCGGACGACAGTTTTTGAGCAACATCGTCAACACGCTCGCCTCGATACCGGGCCGTGTGGTGTCCATCGGACGCAACATCGTCGAGGGCATCGTCAGCGGCATCATGGGCAGCATGGGCCGGGTCGGCTCGGCGATTCTCGGCGGCGTGAATGCCGCCATCGCCAACGTGAAGCGCATGCTCGGCATCCACTCCCCCTCACGCCTGTTCCGCGACCAGATCGGCATGATGATGGGCCTTGGCCTCGCCAACGGCATCGACGCTTCCGCACGCTATGTGAACGCCTCCATGGGCAGCATGATCGGCGGGCTCATGCCCGACATCAACGACCTGCTGCCCGCCAACCGCACGTACGACGCGGCCACGATGAACCGGCGCATGGTGTACACGCCGTCCACGGACGCCATGCAACCGCAAGCGGGCGCGTCGAACGTGAACATCACCAACTACTATCCGCAGGCCGACCCGTGGCCACTCGCCACGAACGACAGTCTCGACAAGCTGACGGTCGGAATCTAAAGGGGGTTGCTTATGGCCGGTGTCGATTACGCGCTCAACGGCGTGGCCCTCGACTCCCAGTATTGCCGGGTCACGTTGGGCAGCACCCTGTTCGCTGGGGTCTCCGTGTCCCGCAGCAAGGTCAGCGCCCCGTTCCGGCATGGCACGATACCATCCGGTTTCGCCCCATCGTTCGAGGAACGCAGCGTGACGCTCAAGGTCACCGCGTTCCGTGCGGGAGCATTGGGCCGCGCTGATGCCGCGGGTTTGGATTCGAGCCGCCTGGCGCGCCTGTGCACGGCACCAAGCCTGACATTGGGCCGTCGGGTCAACGGGCGGAGACAGCAGGCCGTCGTGGAGCTCGCCAGTCTGGAGGCCGACGACGGAGGCACCGTGCTGGACAGGCTCACCCCGTTCACGGCGGTGTTCGCCATGCCCCAGGTGTGGTGGCGCGATCCGGTCGCGTATGACCGTCAGGTGGCGGCGAACACAACGGACTGGCTGTGGCCGTCAGCCGTGCAATGGCGGCAGGAATACTGGACGCGCTGGAGTGGCGCGGCGAACGATTCGACCAGTCTCATGGCGGATTTCGTGACCATGTGGATTGGTGAGCCGAACAATTCGCCGTCGCTGCTGATCCCGTTGTCGTCGGGCATACCGGATGGCATGTTCGGTGACGCGCCCGTCACCGATCCGATAATACGGCTGCCCAAGGGCGTGAGCAGCGCCTCGGTCACCGACCCCACGTCGAACACGGGCGTCATCTGGCAGGGTGCGGCCAATGCGAACGCCTACACGTATGTGGACGTGGGCAACTGCCTCGCATGGCAGTCCACGGCGGATCATCAGTGGACGCAATCTGGCACGGACGTGACCGGCGGCTTGGATTATCCGGCGGGCGGCCTGCTGCAATGCTGGCCGAACCCGGTGGACAACGGCTACCGGCTCACGTCGAAGATCACCGGCAGCGGCGAGCCATTGCTCGTGCACGTGCGCCGCGCATGGTGGTAGACCGCGCATCCGCTTTTTCATGCAATTTTTCCGGCGTCATGCAATTCCCATGCCGGTTTCTAACGTTTGGAGTCCCCTATGACCAAGACCCTGCATGCCCGGCTCGTCGCCTACCTGCCCAACGGCGGCAGGCTCGGCAATCTGCCCGCACCGCTTTCATGGGATGCGAGCGTCGTCAACAACGACCTCGGAGCCCTCAAGGTCGTCTACAGCCGTCGTGCCGTCGGCGGCGGAATCCTGAAACGCGGTCTCGAACAGGGGCTGGAGATCGGGCTCGAAGTCAGTGACGGCGGAGCATGGAGCGAACCCTACAACTGCCGCTTCCTGCTCATAGGCCGCTCCCGCAACGCGGAGGACGTGTCTGACACGGTGACGCTCACCTGCCAGAGCATGGGCTGGCTGGCCAACAAGATACTCAACAACGACACCAGCCACCTGATCGCCGACGGCGACAACAAGGGCAAAAGAGCTTTTCTCTCCAAGAACCCAGGCACGATCCTGCGCACGATCCTCGATGAGAACAAGGCGCGCAAGGGAGCCGGCCTCGTGCTCGTCCCCGGTTTCGACACCGGCAAGGACGCGGCTGGCGCGAACTGGAAGAACGTGTACACGCTCTACTACTCGTTGGGCACGAGCCTGAACAGCATGCTTTCGAGCATGGTGGGCGGCGGTGCCATCGACTGGCGCACCGAGGGCCGCACACTCAGAATATGGAACGCCGACAGCACCAGTCTCAGCCGTGACCTGTCGGGCCGCGTGCACATCAGCATGGCGCACGACATACTCGAGGCACCCGAAGAGGAAAGCATCGAAGACCTCTCCAGCGATATCCTCGTGGAGGGTGACAACGGGCTAATCTTCCGCGAGTCGAATCCGGCGGCACCCACGCCGTGGGGCGGCTGGGAATCCTACGTCAGCCAAGGCGGCGTGAGCGACGAGGCCACCGCCAAGGCGTTCATGCAGACCACCCTCGCCAGCAGTGCGAGGGTGCGTGGCCAGTACACCCGCAGTCTGCTCGTCACCAACGCGGAAAGCCTGCCATTGGTCGATTACCGGCCCGGTGACTGGATCACCGCGCCCACAGTCCAGCATGGCGAGAAGGTGCGAATCCAACAGGTCACCGTCTCGCTTGACTCCAACGGGCTCAAGGCCAGCATCACGCTCAACGACAAGGTGTACGACTCGCAGGTGCGAGCTGCCAAGAAGATCGCCGGCATCACCGGCGGTGCGACTCTTGCGGGCAGTGAGGGCGGCCGCCCCGCTCCGGAGAAGGACCATCGTGTGCCGAATGCTCCGACTGGTCTGGTGGTGCAGACCGACGCCTATATCTCCTCCCGTGGTACGGCTTTGGGTTTGGCTACCCTGCAGTGGGCCGCGGTCTCTCAGGCGACGGATGACACCGCCATCGACATTTCGGGCTACCGCGTGGAGTATCGCAAGAGCACGGCTGGTGCGCCGTGGGTTTCCGGTGGCGTGACGGACGCGCTGCGGCTCACGTTGGGCATCGGCGGTCTGGAATGCGGGCAACGCTATGAGTTCCGGGTGCGCGCGGTTCCCACGTATTCCGACCGGCTGGGTGACTGGTCGAACGTGGTCGTGGCTTTGGTGGCGTCGGACGTGACGCCGCCGAGCATCCCGTCCAAGCCGATACTCACCTCGAAATTGGGTGTGGTGGACGTGCAGTGGGACGGCAGGAACAATGCCGGCGGCGGCATGGAACCGGATTTCGACCACGTGGAGGTCGGCATCAGCGACTCCAACGGGAACTGGAAATACCGGGATAGCGTGGCGCGTGACGGGCACTGCATCGTCACCGGCCTCGAGTATCGCGCCTACTGGTTCGCGCTCAGGAGCGTGGACCATTCGGGTAACAAGTCGGATTGGGGCGTGGGCGCGTCGATCACGGTCGCCAGCGCAGTCTCCCAGGACGATCTGGACAGGCTCGACAAGGACCTCGCCGCCAACAAGGAGGCTTTGCGGGATAACACCGCGAAGCTGACGCAGGCGCAGAAGGACATTCAGGCGAATAAGACTGGTCTTGACACGGCGAATCAGACGCTCACGCAGGCCAAGGCCGATCTGTCGCAGGCGCGGAAGGACATCGCGCAGACCAAAAGCGACCTGACCACGGCGAACGGGGAGATCAGCAAGGCGAAGGAGTCGGCGGCGCAGGCGTATGCCGAAGCCCACTCGAAGAACCATACCTTCCGTGGGCCTGATGAGCCGAAGGACAATCTCATCGTCGGAGACCTGTGGCTCAAGACCCAGAAGTATTGGACTCGCTGGAAGGGCACGCCCAATAACAGCCCTTCCATGCTTGCCGACTTCTACACGTACTGGACGGGGACTCCGAATAACAGTCCGAGCGTCTTGGTGCCTCTGTCTGATCGCGTGGTCGATACGCTTGTGTGGGATGGCTCCAAGTGGAACCACATGGGCTATGCCGACGTGGAGAACAATGCGAAGCAGATCGAGCAGGCGAAGTCGGATATCGCGGACAACGCGGCGAAGACCACCGACGCGAAGAAGGCCGCTGAGAATGCGGCTGCCGCAGCCAAGAACGCGCAGGGCACGGCTGATACCGCCAATGGTGCGGCGAAGACCGCGCAGGATACCGCCAGTGCGGCTACTGCTGCCGCCAAGAGCGCCACCGCCACCGCCGGTCAGGCCAAGGACGCCGCCAGCGCGGCGCAGACCGCCGCCGAGAGCGCGAAGAAGACCGCCGGCAACGCAGAGACGCTGGCGAACACAGCCAACGCTTCCGCCAATGCGGCCAAGTCCGACGCGGCTTCGGCCAAGACGGACGCTTCGGACGCGAAGGCCACCGCCTCGAACGCTTCGAGCGTGGCCACGCAGGCGAAGGCCACCGCCGACAGCGCGGCGCAATCCGCGACCGACGCGGCCACCGCCGCGGGGAAGGCGAATACGGCTGCTGCCGCCGCGGCTGGCGTGGCGAACGGCAAGGCCGACGTGCTCATCCAGTCCACTGCTCCGGATGCGTCGATGCGCAAGTCCACGACACTGTGGATTGACACGACGAATGGCGCGAACACGCCGAAACGGTGGAACGGGTCGGCTTGGGCGGCGGTGACCGACAAGGCCGCTACCGACGCGGCGAACGCCGCCGTCAAGGCGAATGATGCGGCCAAAACCGCTCAATCCACCGCCGACAAGGCCGCGACCGCCGCCGCCAACGCCGCGTCACAGGCCAATCAGGCACAAGCCGCAGCCAAGAAGGCACAGACCACCGCCGACGGAAAGAATCTGATCTACCGTGGCCCGGACGAACCCGCGCATGATGGGTTGAAGCCGGGCGACATGTGGTGGCGCACGCAGAAGTATTGGACGCGCTGGCAGGGGGAGAAGAACAACAGCCCCTCACTGCTCGCGGACTTTTACACGTACTGGCAGGGCGCTCCGAACGCTTCGCCGTCTGTGCTCGTGCCATTGGCCGACCGCGTAATCGAAGTGCTGACATGGGATGGTACCCGCTTCACGCCATTCGACCTTGTGGCCAATAACATTCTGGCTGCTGGCACGGTGGCCGCGAAGCATCTCGCCGTGGATTCCGTGACTGCCGAAAAGGTCAAGACCAATGCGATCACGGTGGACAAGCTCGCCGCTAACAGCGTGACCACTGAGAAGCTGGTTTCCGACGCGGTGACCGCCGCGAAACTCGCCGCTGACTCTGTGCAGGCGCGCAACATCGTCTCGCTCGCCATCACGACCGACAAGCTGGCCGCGAACTCGGTCACGACCGCGAAACTCCGCGTGACGGAGGACATGACCGTGGCGCTCCTGAATGTCCATAAGATTCAGGCGGGCGACATCGTGTCCGGCGCGGTCACGACGGACAAGCTCGCCACCAACAGCGTGAACGCCGACAAATTGGCTGCTAATTCGGTCAATGCGTCGAAGATCGTGTCCGGTGCGATAACCGTCGACAAGCTCGCCGCAAACAGCGTGACCGCTGTGAAGATCGCGGCTGGCACGATCACGTCCGACAAGGTCGCGGCAGGCCAGTTCGTCGGCTACGTGTTCACCGGCGCGGTATTCCAGAGCTCCGAGGCCGCGAATACCGGCGTCAAGCTCAATTCCATGGCCTTGCAGATGTGGGACAGCAGTCATAACCAGACCGTCTACTTGGATGGTGATGGTAAGAGCAATCTGCTGACCGGCACGTTCCAGACGAGCCTCACCGGCCGTCGAGTCGTAATATCACCGACGTTCAGACAGTCGATAATCAACAGCGATGACAAGACCGAAGGCTCAGGCATCGAATTCCAGCACGGGCGCAGCGGTCACGACGCCTACATCGCGTCGGAATCCCGGACCAACTACAAAGGCGATGTCTCCACCATCGTAATCAACGGAGGCCAGTTGAACGACACCGATCCGGGGTCGTTCATGCGTTTGGGCGAATACAAGGCTGCGGACAACGCCACCAAAACCGGCAACGTCTTCCTAGCCGCTTACCGTAATTATGCCAGAGGCGGACAGGACGGTTACGCGCAACTGTTCTTGCAGGCCGACCCGACGTCCAAATACCATACATCAGCCGAACTCTCAGCGAGGGACCCGAACGGCGTTGTCGGCGTACATGCGGACATCAACTCCGGGTATCTGTACCTCGGCGGATTCCTCGGCTGGCTCGGCGAGGGGCGTGGAACGTTCAGGACGTATTATCCCCGTGGCGGATCGCTCAGCGCCGGAGGGTGGATAACGCAGACGTGGACGTATGGCGCGCCGGCCAAATACGGCCTATACCATGCGCATGTCTCCGCCGACTCAATGGGGTCGATCGCTGTCGGCTCGAACAATGATTCGCCGAGCGGCTGCAACCTGTGGGCGCGTGGCGTCGGCAACGGCAACGGCACCCCATACGGCTATCAGATACTCGCCATCCTGGCCAAACAGTAGGAGGCGTGATGGAAACGAACATCTACGGCGACGTGTTGGCCGTGACCTGTGACGACGGGACGCGTCATCTCATCCCGTTGGACGCGATCGCCTCGTGGGGCGAGCTCCTCGGCTGCGACACGGACATGGAAACGGTCGCGGCGATCATACGGGTCCGGTCGAACAGGTCAGACCCGGGCGTCATCGACCCGGACACCGGACGCACCGCCTGGACCAGCGCCTACGAGCAGGTGGAGCGCGACGAGTTGGCGGACCGTCAGCAGACGCGCATGGCCGCGTTGCATCCCGTGCTCACGGCGTCCGGCGCGTTGTCGCCGGACGGTCGCGAGGAGACCCGTCGCCTGCTCGGATTGGACGCGATGCCCGTCATGGAGGATGCGGACGGTCGGCTCGCCGCCACGCTGGCCGGCGTGGCCGACCGCATCGCTGTGAAGCGCGACCGGTTCCGCCGACAGTCGATCGATTATCTGACCGACCATCGGCGTTGACGCGGGCCGGGGACGGCCACGCGCATCGACTCCGCCGGGATGACCGGCGAAAAAGGGAAACAACACAACAGCAAAGGAGTAATCATGACAGCATCCGACGTTCCATCATCCGACGCACGACCGGCGGCGGATGGCGTGCTCGACCTGCGTCCGCCGAAGGAGTCGGTGCGAGCGGAATTGTGCCGATTGGGATTGGAATTTTCCAGCGCTGACGGCACCGCCGAATCATGGCGCGACTACCAGCGTGGCGTGCTCGCCACGTTCGACGATTCCGGCACATCCGTCAAAGTCACGGATGTTAAGACGAATCTCGGACGCACTTTGACGCTCGAAGAGCTTAAGGCAGTGACTCGTATCGACACGATGACCGCCGCCGACTGACCACTATCTTCCATCCAGTTTTTCAACCCCTGTAATCCATTTCCGGATTGTGGGGGTTTCGCATCAAAAAGGAGACTTAACTTATTTTGACTCAGATTCCAGCCGACGCGAATCAGGTCATCGACCAGCTCTCGCAACAGATCGGCACTCTCAACAAGCAGATAGCGATCCTGTCCAGCCAGCTCGCGGCGGCCCTGAAACTGATCCCCAAGGACGTGCTCGACAGTCTCGACAAGGAGAATCATGCAGAGGATTAATCTTTTCCCCAATCCTGTTTTTGCCGGACCGCTTACCGGCATCTACCATTGGGGTGACGCGAATGGGACGGTCCGTGATAATGCGTTGCACGTCACGGGACGCAATGGCGGATATGGCTTCAACGTTGCGGTTCCATTCAACGTTCCGCTCGTCCTGTCGATGAGAGTGGACGCCAGCGAAGACAACGTCGCGGGCGTGATGGGCATGCAGACAACTGGTAAGCCCGGCGTTAATAATATGGTGTTTTTCCAAAGATTCAAGCGGGGGATATCGGATGTCTTGTGCAGATTCACGGTCCCCTCCCACGGGTTTCGATTCGAGGTAAATCCAAACGGAATCCGTGACGTGGCGATATCGAATGTGCTCATCGAACGCGCCGACACGTATGACCCTGCCGTTGGGGGGGGGGCTTCCGCGCTTCTTCACGGGGAACACGATGCCGCTCGCATAGGAGCGTCCGTCGGGCGGGTGATGTCCGATGATGGTGACGAACCTATGCACGAGCCCATCCTCGACCATCACCCTGAAAGCCGACAAGTGGGTGGATATCACGACCATTCCGAACAAGCCAGGGGTGAAATATCTGGTCAGCGCCTATGTGAACGTCACCGGCGGCACTATCTCGATGAGAGCGTATGGCGACATCAGTGCAAGCCAACGTGTCACCTACGCGCTAGTCGCCGGCGTTGCCGGTCCGATGTCAATGTATTATTCCGTCAAGTCAGGCAATCCGACCGTCACCGTGGCGAATATTCTCATCTGCACGTGGGACGAGTATCAGGCGAACAAGACCCTGCTCGACGGCATCGGATATTTCACCGGGGACACGATGCCGCTCGCCTGACCCCTTTGGGGGTGGTGGCATGAGCCTGGTAACGAATCTGATTCCGAATCCACTCTTGATGTTCCCGAACAGTGCCATCTCGACATACGAGGCGACCGTGCAGCATGTCGACCCTGATGGCATACTCATTACGCCAAACAGCGGCGCTGTCAATCCTAGTGCCGATATCCGACTGGGCGAACCGGTCTCCGGTGATCTCCATCTGAACTTCTGGGTTTCCCAAGTACCGAAAGATAGCAGATGGTATGAGAACGGTATCTGCTACATAGCCAACAAACTATGGACTGGTGGATGTCTGTTGCCTCATGACAATACAGGCGGAAACACACTCCTTGGTTTTGATTTTCAACTGGATGACGCGCAACTCATCCAGTTGAAGTGTCCGTTGAATCATCCGCTGCGATTCTCGGCAATCAATCTGATGACACAGGCGGATTGGAAGGAATACAAGAAGCTCGTCCCACGCATGAGGGCACTGTACGGCGGCCTCATGCCACTGCAAAACTGATTTTTTAAGGAGATGCAATGTGTTGCAGAATTTTCTAGCTGGTTTCGGGGGTGTGGGTGGCGCGTGCGCGCTCATCACCTTGCTGCTCAGGATATGGCCGGGCGCGTTGGACGCGCTGGCCACCGGCCTGTACTCGCACGTAAGACCCGAACGCCTGCCATACGACAGTCCGCTTTCCCAGCATTTCGCGAAAACCCGGACCTTGGGAGAGCGGACGGCGAAGATCGACGACCGTATGGACGAGCTCTGCCGCGACACGATCAAGAACACGATCATCAGCCTGATCTACGGCGACCAAGCGCACGACCATTCGGAGGCCGTCCGATACGAGCTCGCCAAACTCGAAAAACTCGACGCGCAATGCTGGATCGTCAACGCCGCCGAAAAATATTTGGAGGACCGGCAATGACGCGTCTCATGATCGCAGGCGGCATATACCTGCTACTGCTCGCCTTGTTGCTCGTCTTCAATTTTGGCGCGCACAGGCATTGATTTTTCACACAGGTTCAAAGCCATCCCATTTCGGGATGGCTTTTCTATTGCCCCTGACTCGGGGGCGGGAAGGAGAGGAATTTGGATATCCTCGACAAAAACAAACCCAAACACGGACGCCTGCGCCGGCGCGCGGGCATGACGCTGGCCGCGCTCGTCGCCGCGGTCTCCATGGCGTTCGCCCCGGCGGCGATGGCCGACATGCAGGGCGTGGACATGTCCAACTGGCAGTGCGGCGCGGACGTGTACAACATGCAGGCCGATTTTATCGTGGTCGGCACCACATGGGGCACCGGACAGGTCAACAACAACTGCTTGGTCTCCGGTGTGAACACGGACGCCAACCGCATGATCTACCAGGCGCAGGCATCCGGCAAGAAGTTCGGCCTCTACCATTACGCCATGGGCGGTTCGCCCGAGGGCGAGGCCCAATTCTTCTACCTCAACACCAGCAACTATTGGCGTCACGGCATCGTGGCGCTCGACTGGGAGATGGACGACAACCCCGCATGGGGCAACTGGGATTGGGTACGCCGCTTCATGGCGGAATGCGAACGGTTGTCGGGTGGTGTGCGCCCATTGCTGTACACCGGCCCGGTGGCCGGCACCATCCCGCAGGACATCCGCGACCGGTACGGTTTGTGGATCGCCCAGTACGCCAACATGAGCCCGACCGGCTATCAGGCCAATCCGTGGATGATAGGCGCGTACGGTGAGGCCATGCGACAGTACAGCGGCACCGGTGTCGTCAACACGTGGAGTCCCATCGACCTCAATGTGTTCCGCGGCGAGGCATGGCAGTGGGATTTGTACGCCAACCCCGCCGGCGGCTCCACAGCCCCGGCCCCGGCAACGCCCGCGCCCGCGCAGCCGAGCACTCCCCCGGCCGACACCAACACGGGTGGCATCAGCCACGTCATGCAGTGGGGAGAAACCATCTGGGGACTCGCCGTAGCCTACAACGCATGGCCCCTGTCCGCATGGCACACGCCCTCCGGTGACATCAACCGCTACTACGTGGGCGATGTCGTCACCTACGGCGGAGTCTCCGCAACCATGCCGTCCAACGGGGTCTCCAAGACCATCCAGTACGGTGACACGGTATGGGAGTTCGCCACCTCACACGGTTACAGCGTCAACCGCTGCACCGTCCCCTCCGGCAACATCAACGTCTACTACCCGGGCGACGTGGTGACCTGCCGCTAACCCAACCGGTGCCGCCGTCACCCCCGACGGCGGCACCACCCCATCATCGATCGGAGCAAAACATGACCGACAGCAAAACCCCGGCCGACACCGGCGAAACACTCCCCGGCCCCGACACGGGCGACTGGCCCGAAACCGCCGACGTCACCCATGACGTGCCCGACTGGCTCATCCCCAGCCGCGTCTACGATGTGCTCAAATGGCTCGGCCTCATCGTCCTGCCAGCACTCGCCGTGTTCGTCAACACGGTCGGCCCCGCATGGGGCTGGCCCCACGTGGACGCCATCGTGACCACCCTCAACGCGCTCGGCATCCTCGCCGGCACGCTCATCGGCGTCAGCGCCATCAAACAACGCCTCGACCGCGCCGCATGACGAGAGGGTGCAACAATCGCGCGTGGATGTTAAAAAGCGCGTGAGAATTTGCGGATGGTCTGAAAATTGCAAACGACGGTAAAAATTTACCGCCCACGAAGTCCTAATGGAATAATTCACGACCCGTTTTAAGACTCGGCCCCGCCCGGCATTGCAGGCAGCTCGCACAGAGCTGGACTGCGGCCGGACGGGGCCGAATTTTACGTTTTACGGGGATAAAAAACAGTGGCGGCGGAATCACGAAGACTCCGCCGCCACTTTCAATCCGTGTCGTGGACTGAACCACTTCAATCCTGTCATAGACCAAAGCAAATAAATTTCAATTCGTGTCGAAGATTGGGCTTCGAACCGCCATCCATGCGCCCATCAGCATGGCAGCGACCGGTATGATTCTACTCCTTTACTCGTCGCGACCCGCCGCCACGCCGTCATCATATGCCTCCTTCAGCAGGTCAACGATCTGCGCGAGCTGTTCGGGCGTGCAGGTATCAATGAGCGACGGCGTGAGCCTTTCCCACAGTCGTCCGAACGTGAGGGTGTTGTCCCCCCATTTCGACAGGCGTCGTACCCGCTCGCCCCGGGCGATGGAGTTCTGCTCCGTCCTCGTGAGACCGCCCATGGCCTCGCGGTTGATGACCTCGGACGGTTTGACGCGCCTGTCGTCGGGATAGGGCTCATGCTCGTCGACCACCCAGTCGCGTCCGATCTTGTGGGCGGTGCGAAAGCCCCCGCGCTGGGCGAGCTGTCTGACCGACACCGGGGCCTTGCCATGCCGCCCCGCATATTCCTTCAATGTGATCTCCGCCATTATGCTCTCCTTTATCAGCGCTGCGCGTCGCGGTAGTAGTCGATCGCGCCCCGCACGTTGCCGCTGTCGCGGTTGTCGATCCACCATGAGGCGCGCGTCTCGGCCTTGGCCCCGTCGATCACCTCGCTGGCCTGCCGGCGAACGGCTTCCGGAGCGTCGACGGGAATCATGTCGGCGGCGATTTCGAGGCCGGCGATGGCCTCGCGGCGAATGGCCTCGGCCCAGGCGACCTGCTTGTCGCTGCCGGCCAAGGTGGCGCAGCCGTTGTCGGCGCACCATTGGGCGGCTTCGGCCTTTTTACAGTCGGGGCAGTCGATTGTGCCATACCATGCGGCCTTGCGGTCGCGTTCGCCGTGCACGTTGGTGCCGTAGATCTGGACGTTGTCGCTGTGTCCGCACTTGTAGGTGATGTATGTGAGTGCCATTTTGGGGTCCTTTCCTTGCTGACACCTCTATAATACATCGCTTGAGATGTATTATCAAGTAGGCAATACACCGCGCGTGTCGAAATGCTAGACTGGACCAGTCCACCTTGCTGACACTCGGAGGACAATGCAAAAGCCCCGCAACCATCCGGCGCGGGGCTCAATTTTTGCCCACATTTTGCCCACATTATTCCGGGAAACCGAGGGAACACGAGGGAATCGGCGGGAATAAGAAAAGCCGCTCAACCCTGCTCCCGCAAGGCAAAGCGGCTATTTTCCACTGGTCGTAAAATCAAGGTGCATAAACTCGGGGACTTTGTACCATTTGACGGGGTAGCCAGCACCGTGGGCGCAGAAGACCGAGTCGGGGGTGTTGTCCAGATCGGCTTCGGGATCGTAGGCGGCGGCTGCGATGACCTGTTCGGCGTCATGGCATGGCTTGTAGCCGCCGAAGGTGGCGGAGAAACGGCCATGGCCGTGCGTGTACTGGTTCACATCCATCGCATAGTCGCGCATTTCGGACACCGGCGCCTCGCCTTCGATCACGGCGTATTCGCCATCGGTGACCGGGGATTCGAAGCTGCCGGCCATGCGCTGGATGTCGCTCATAGCACGGCCGATCATGTCTGCGGGCACTTCGAGCCGGAACCGGTACCACGGTTCCAGCAGTCGGCAGTTGCCCTCCCCTGTGGTGTCCGGCCGGCTCTCGACCGGCGTCTCGGGCCGGCCACTGACTCCAGCTCTGGCTTCCATGAGCCCCTGACGAATTGCACGATAGGTGGCTTGGCGGAAGTCGCCGCCTTCGGTATGCTTCAGATGCGCGCGGCCAGCCACCAAAGTCATCTTGATATCGGTGAGCGGCGCGCCAACGAGCACACCGAGATGCTCACGCTCGGTCAGGTGGGTCAGAATCAGCCGTTGCCAATTGCGGTCCAAATCATTTTCGGACAGGGCCGAGGCCACAGTGACTCCGCTGCCCGGCTCCCCTGGTTCCAGCAGGATATGCGCTTCGGCATAATGACGGAGCGGCTCGAAATGACCTGCGCCTTCGACCGGCGCAGTGATGGTCTCACGGTACAGGATGGAGCCGGGGCCAAAGGACACATCCAGACCGAACCGGTCGTGCAGGGTCTGCTGGATGATTTCCAGCTGGACTGCGCCCATCAATTGCACATGAATCTCGGCCAGCCGTTCCACCCACACCACATGCAACAACGGGTCTTCGTCTTCCAGCTCACGCAATGCAGTGATGACCTTATGCAAGGTCAGATCATCGAACTGGGGAAGGGCCGGCGAGCTATTGTCCGTCTCTGCGTCTTGGCCGGCAGTGTCGTTCTCCTCATTGCGGCCGGTTCCCGACTTGGCGGCATCATGCTCGGCATCGTCCCGATTCACGCTGTCATGGCCGGTGCCACCGCGTTTGGCCGCTCCCGAGGTGCCGGCCGTATCGGATTCAGCTCCGGCGGGCAACACCGTGTAGGTCAACACGGGTTGCAGCGACGGCGATTCGGCGTCCGGTTCCGCTCCCAGCCCTTCGCCGGGGAAGGTCCGCGTCAGTCCGGTCACCGCGCATACCGAGCCGGCCGGCACTTCGGTGACCGTCTCGAATTTGGCGCCATTGTAGATGCGCACCTGATCGACTTTCTCGGACCACGCCATGCCATCATCCTCCTGCGCTGGCGACGGTGTCGACGCCGCGGCGCACGAGGATGAGGAGACGATCTCCTTGGCTTTGAGCGCACCGCCGGTGACGCGCAGCCACGTCATACGGTTGTGCTGGCCGTCGTGGGCGATCTTGAACACGCGTGCGGCGAAGGCGGCCGGCCATTCACGTTCGCGGGTGAACGTCTCCAGCCCGTCCAGGAATTCCTCGACCCCTTCGAGTTTCAATGCCGAGCCGAAATATACGGGGAACAGCTCACGTACGGCGATCATCGATCGCAATCTGCCCACGGACAGCACGCCATGTTCCAGATAGTCGTTCATCGCCTCCTCATCCAGGGTGGCGATGTCTTCGGCGAACGCGTCCAACGGTACCGCGCTGCCCTCAGTGAACTGTTCCATTGCCGGCAACGGATATATCGCATCGCTCAGGCGTTTGCGCAACTGTGCCAGAATGGCCTCGCGGGCGAATCCGGCGGCGTCGCACTTGTTGACGAAGATGAACGTCGGCACACCGTATCTGGCCAGCAGACGCCACAGTGTCTCGGTATGGCCTTGCACGCCATCCGTGCCGGAGACCACAAGAATCGCGTAATCAAGCACGCGCAGCACCCGTTCGGTTTCGGCTGCGAAGTCCACGTGCCCCGGCGTATCCAGCAAGGTCAGTCGCAGGTCGCCGTGTTCAACCAACGCTTGGTGCGCGAAGATCGTGATGCCTCGCGCCTTCTCCAAGGAATTGGTGTCCAGAAACGCATCGCCGTGATCCACTCGCCCCAATTTGCGGATCTCACCGGTGCGGTAGAGCAGCGCCTCGGACAGCGTGGTCTTGCCCGCGTCCACATGCGCCACGATGCCTGCCACTATCTGTTTCATCAGCTGTGCTCCCTTCCCGATGCGCCGCGCAATTGCTGGCCGCCTAACCAATATATCCGAGAAAATCCGGGAGGGAAAAATTGTACCGCCAGACCGGGCTGCCGGTACAATATGTCACCGAACACCGACTGATATGAGGAGCCTCCGTGACCACTTCCGGCATTACCGTTTTCGGCCAACCATCCCAGCCCAATCATGGTGCCGGCGGGCGAATCGCCATGGACGATGCCGTCTTCCCCACCGATTATGTGGCGCTGGATTTGGAGACCACCGGCTTTTACCCGAACAGTTGCGCCATCACGGAAATCGGTGCCGTGCGCGTGCGGAAGGGGCATATCGTCGATCAATTCCAGCAGCTGGTGAATCCCTTGCGGCCGATTCCGCGTCAGATCACCACGCTGACCGGCATCACCGATGCGATGGTGGCCGACCTCGATCCGATTGACGAGGTGCTTCCCCGATTCATCGCATGGCTCGCTACCCCGGCTGACAGTCCCGCCGTTGAGCCGATTGTCGGTCATAACGTCAGCTTCGATCTGCGATTCCTGGATTACAACACCCGGCATATCGCCGGCTGCGGCTTTGCCTGCGCGGATTATGACACGATGCAGATCAGCCGCGCCCTGTTCCCCGCGCAGCGGCATCACCGTCTGGCTGACCTGATCGTGCGCTTCGGCATCGCGGACAATGAGGAACACCGCGCATTAAGCGATGCCATCCAAACCCAGCAGTGCTTCGAATGGATGCGGCATTATGTCACCGAGCATCACGAATCCGAAGCGATCCGTTGGAAGCAGGCGCCGGCCAGAAACAGCACCGAAATTCTCCACCAGAAGTTGGTGGTAAAGCGGTAGTTTACAGCCCGTATTATTCGCACATAGAGGAAAAACTATTAGTCGCTGGGCTAGAGACCTTATAGTGGACGGATTCCTCTCGCATATCGGAGAAATGCGGGATACCACACGGTTAGCGGCCAATTTGGGGCCGGCGTCCCGCAACCGTGCGGGACGCCACGCACGTCAAACGATGCACACGGCTGGCATCCCGCACCCCATTCCACAGAACCATTGGAATTCCGCCAATCCCACAAACCGGCGACGGCACCGTACATCAGGTTCTGTGGGATGCCAGAGGAAAAACACCCGAAATCCGCTGGCATCCCACACCATGTCACACCGCACCTGCAGCATCGCACCACACCACATCACGCCGACACCTATTCGTGCCCCCATTTGCATAATTCGACGTTTTTGGAAGATGGCGCACACATGCATGTGCCCCCATTTGCATATCAAACGATTGACGCAACAATGGTGGCGCATGCCCCTTTGTATCGGTATGAATCAGTCCCTGCCGTCAGGCTCTCCCCCTATTGTGAGGGCCGACTGGCAGGGACTGAACACGCATAATCACATGAGCCCACCATGCCAAGCATGGACATCTCAGTACGAACAGAACCTATTCGCACACGTTACAGCCCGTATTCCTTGGCGATGACGGACCAGAGGTCGGCGGCGGCCTGATCGACGGTTTCGTTGACGATGGTGACGTCGAATTCGTTTTCGGCGGCGAGCTCCACTTTGGCGGTTTCCAGGCGACGGGCCTGCTGTTCGGCGGTTTCGGTGCCGCGGCCGATCAGACGGCGCTTGAGCTCTTCAAAGCTCGGCGGCGCGATGAACACGTACACCACTTCCAAGTCGAGTTCGGCGGCGCGCTGCTTGACGCGGCGGGCGCCCTGCAAATCGATTTCCAGAATTGTTGGCACGCCGGCAGCCAGATGCTCCTCCACCGGAGCCAGCAATGTACCGTAGTGGGCCATGCCGTGCACCACGGCGGTTTCCAGGAACTCCCCCGCCGCTTCGCGGGCCAGGAACTCGTCTTCGGTGAGGAACCAGTAGTTGACGCCATCAACCTCGCCGGGGCGCGGAGCGCGCGTGGTGGCGGAAACGGACACCCACACTTCGGGGTGGTCGGCGCGCAGCTTGGCCTCCACAGTGCCTTTACCTACTGCGGTGGGGCCAGTCAGGACGATTAGACGGCCGGCATGGGTGTTTTCAGTCATGGGTTCCTCCGGAGATGATGTGGTGTGCAGCGATTATGAATCCAATGTGGTAACGGCTCACCGGCGAGATGACCGGTAACTGTTACAGCCCCGACGAACAGGGAAGAATATGAATCGTGATGCGACGTACGCGATGAGATACACACGTACGCATGCCGCGACATCTGATTCCGTTCTGATCACTGATTCTCCGCGCCTTCGGCGGTGGCCTCCATCAGGGCCTGGCGCACGTCGAGCGCAATCGACTCGGTGGCCTGGCTCAATGCGGCGATATCCGGCCCGTGCGAGGCGATGAAGCGGGACACGGTGACCAACACGTTGCCGCGCGTACCGCGGAACACGGTTTTCAGGTCCTTGGCCTCGGCGCCCTGCCAGCCGTAGCCAGGGGAAAGAATCGGGCCGGTGAACTTGGAGGGGTCCACGCCGGAATCCTGCGTCCATTGGCCGATGGTGGCGCCGATGATAAGGCCCACCGAGCCCATGCCTTCGATATCCACGTTGTGCTTCTGTGCGGTGGAGGCGATGCCGTAGGCCACAGTGCGCCCCTTGTAGTCGCCGCTCTGGCGCAGCGCGGTCTGCAGACTCATGCCTTCCGGATTGGAAGTCAGGGAGGCGATGAACACACCGCGTCCGTTTTCCAACGCTTCGGTAATCAGGCCGTTCAACGAGCGCGCGCCATAGTACGGCAGCAGGGTGATGGCGTCGGCCAGCATCGGGGCGCCGGGCTTGAAGTAGGCGTCCGCAATGGCGGAAATCGTGGTGGACAGGCCTCCATGCAGGCAATCCACGATGGTGATGACGCCCATCTGGCGTGCCGCGTACAGCACGCGTTCGAGCGCTTCGAAGCCCTTGGCCCCGTAACGCTCGAACATGGGCGTTTGGAATTTGACGGCTGCGGCACGCCCGTTGGCGGCCTGCAGCATGCGCATGGAGAAGAGTTCGGCGCCTTCGGCGTCGACATTGTATCCCCAGTCGGTGAGGAGCTTGCGATGCGGGTCAATGCCCACACACAGCGGCCCGTATTTGGCCATTGAATTGCTTAATCGCAGACCGAAATCCGAACGTTGTGCCTGCAATTCCTCACTGCTGGGTGTAGTCATCAGAACTCCCGTCGCTCCAATTCGAACAACTGCTTCGAATGCTCCTGAATGCTCATGATCTGATAATCATTATGCTTCACGGCCTCGATAGCGAGCAGTGCGGCCTGGAACTCGGTGATGGTGGTGAACTGCGGCAGATCGGCGGCAATGGCGGCGGCGCGGATGGAATACCCGTCGGAACGGGAGCCGCGCGAGTTCGGCGTGTTGAGGATCATGTCGATCTTGCCCTCCTCGATGAGATCGACCACGTTCTTGCCCACGGATCCGGCGGCGTGATGCACTTCGACCGGCGCCTCCGGATCGGTGTCCACGCGGGTGCTGATCTTATCCACGATGTTCGACTCGATGCCGTACCGGCTGAGCACGGAGGCGGTGCCCTCGGTGGCCCAGATCTTGAAGCCGAGTTCCTCGAGACGCACGGCAATCAACGGCAGCTGACGCTTGTCGGTGTCGTTCACGGAGATGAACACGTTGCCGTGGGTCGGCAGGCCACCGTCGTAGGCGGCGAGCTGGCTCTTGGCGAAGGCGTGCGGGAAGTCGCGGTCGAAGCCCATGACCTCGCCGGTGGAACGCATCTCAGGTCCGAGCAGGATGTCGACGGTCTTGCCCACCGGGGTGCGGAAGCGCTTGAACGGCAGCACGGATTCCTTGACCGCGACCTGCTGGCCGGGGTGGATGTCGCCGCCGTCGCCCTTGGGCAGCAGCAGGCCGTTGGCGCGCTGGTCGGCGATGGTCTCGCCGGCCATGATGCGGGCGGCGGCCTTGGCCAGCGCCACGCCGGTGGCCTTGGAGGCGAACGGCACGGTACGGGAGGCACGCGGGTTGGCTTCGATCACATACAGCGTGTTGGCCATGAAGGCGTACTGCACGTTGATCAGGCCCTGCACATGGCAGCCCTTGGCGATGGCGTAGGTGCCTTCGCGCAGGCGGCGGATCTGGTCGTCGGACAGGGTGGACGGGGGCAGGGTGCAGGCGGCGTCACCGGAGTGGACGCCGGCCTCCTCGACGTGCTCCATAATGCCGCCGATGTACAGTTCCTCGCCGTCGAACAGGGCGTCGACGTCGATTTCGATGGCGTCCTGCAGGAACTTGTCGATGAGCAGCGGTGAGGGCAGGCGGCCGGAGACCACGGTATCGGCCTTGGCCTCGGCAAGCGCGCGGTCCACGTACTTGGTGAGCTGCTTGTCGTCGTAGACGATTTCCATGCCGCGGCCGCCAAGCACGTAGCTCGGGCGCACGAGCACCGGGTATCCGATGCGGTGGGCAGCATCCATGGCCTCTTCGAGGCTCAGGGCGGTGCCGTAACGCGGGGCGTTCATCTCCGCCTTCTTGAGCACCTCGCCGAACAGCTCACGGTTCTCGGCCAGATCGATGGATTCCGGGGTGGTGCCGAGAATCGGCACGCCGGCGGCCTTCAGACGCGCGGCCAAGGACAGCGGGGTCTGGCCGCCGAGCTGGACGATGACGCCCTTGACCGGGCCCATCTTCTTCTCGGCCTCGTAGATCTCGAGCACGTCTTCGAAGGTGAGCGGCTCGAAGTAGAGGCGGTCGGACATGTCGTAATCAGTGGACACGGTCTCCGGGTTGCAGTTGACCATGATGGTGTCATAGTCCTTGCCGAGCTCCTGCACGGCGTGCACGCACGTGTAGTCGAACTCGATGCCCTGGCCGATGCGGTTCGGGCCGGAGCCGAGGATGATCACGGCCTCGCGGTCGCGCGGGCGCAATTCGGTTTCGTCGGCGTAGCAGCTGTAGTAGTACGGCGTGGCGGCGTCGAACTCGGCGGCGCAGGTGTCGACGGTCTTGTAGACCGGGCGCAGGCCGTAGGTCCAGCGCAGCTCGCGGATGGTGTTCTCACCTTCATCGCCCAAGCCACGCAGGTGGGCCACCTGCACGTCGGACAGACCGGCGAGCTTGGCCTTCTTGAGCAGCTTCGGGGTCAGGGTCTCGGCCTCGCGCACCGTCATGGCGGTCTCGTTGATGAGGAAGATCTGCTTCAGGAACCACGGGTCGATCTTGGTGGCCGCGAACACCTGCTCCAGCGTGGCGCCGCCCCAGATGGCGCGCATGAGCTGCAGGTAACGGTGTTCGGTCGGCGTATGGATGGCCTCGAGCAGTTCGGCCACTTCCTCGGCGGACGGCTTCTCGCCATCCCAGTTGAAGCCCATGTGGCGCTTGTCGATGGAACGCATGGCCTTGCCGAGGGACTCCTGGAAGTTGCCGGCCAGGGCCATGGCTTCGCCCACGGACTTCATGGAGGTGGTCAGGGTGGGGTCGGCGCCCGGGAACTTCTCGAAGGCGAAGCGCGGCACCTTGGTGACCACATAGTCGATGGTCGGCTCGAATGAGGCCGGCGTGGACTGGGTGATGTCGTTGCGAATCTCGTCGAGCGTGTAGCCGAGGGCCAGCTTGGTGGCGATCTTGGCGATCGGGAAGCCGGTGGCCTTGGAGGCCAGTGCGGAGGAACGGGAGACGCGCGGGTTCATCTCGATGACGATGATGCGGCCGGTCTTCGGATGGACGGCGAACTGGATGTTGCAGCCGCCGGTGTCGACGCCCACGCCGCGGATGATGGCGATGCCGATGTCACGCAGCTTCTGGTATTCGCGGTCGGTCAGGGTGAAGCAGGGGGCCACGGTGATGGAGTCACCGGTGTGCACGCCGACCGGGTCGACGTTCTCGATCGGGCAGACGACCACGACGTTGTCGTTGCGGTCGCGCATAAGCTCGAGCTCGAATTCCTTCCAGCCCTCGATGCCCTCTTCGATCAGGACTTCGTCGGTGGGCGAGTAATGGATGCCGGCGCCGGCGATGCGGTGCAGCTCCTCCTCGTTGTGGGCGATGCCGGAGCCCAGGCCGCCCATGGTGAAGCTCGGGCGCACAACCAGCGGGTAGCCGAACTTCTCGGCGATCTTGTCGACTTCCTCGATGCTGTGGGCGATGTCGGAGCGGGCGGATTCGGCACCGGCCTCGTCAACGACCTTCTTGAACAGTTCACGGTCCTCGCCACGGTCGATGGCTTCCAGGGAGGCACCGATCAGTTCGACGTTGTACTTCTTCAGGACGCCGGCCTCGCCCAGCGCCATGGCGGCGTTGAGTGCGGTCTGGCCGCCCAGGGTGGGCAGAAGCGCGTCGGGGCGTTCCTTGGCGATGATCTGCTCGAGGATCGGAGTGGCGATCGGCTCGATGTAGGTGGCGTCGGCCATCTCCGGGTCGGTCATGATGGTGGCCGGGTTGGAGTTGACGAGGATGACGCGGATGCCTTCCTCACGAAGGACGCGGCATGCCTGGGTGCCCGAGTAATCGAACTCCGCAGCCTGACCGATCACGATCGGGCCGGAGCCGATGACCATCACGGATTTGATGTCGGTGCGCTTCGGCATATCACTTACCTTCCTTGGAGTTGTTCTTCATAAGTTCGCAGAAACGGTCGAACAGGTAGGCCGCATCGTGCGGGCCTGCTGCGGCCTCCGGGTGGTACTGCACGGAGAATGCGGGGATGTCCACGCACTGCAGGCCTTCGACCACGTCGTCGTTCAGATCGATGTGGGAGACGAACACCTTGCCGTACTTGCCGTTTTCAAACGGCGCGTCGACCTGCTTGCCGATCGGAGCGTCGACCGCGAAGCCGTGGTTGTGGGCGGTGACCTCGACCTTGCCGGTGGTCAGATCCTTGACCGGCTGGTTGATGCCACGGTGACCGAACTTGAGCTTGTAGGTGCCGAAGCCGAGCGCGCGGCCAAGCAGCTGGTTGCCGAAGCAGATGCCGAAGAACGGGTAGCCGGCGTCGAGCACCTGGCGCAGCAGCTCGATTTCGGGGCCGGCCTGTTCCGGGTCGCCCGGGCCGTTGGAGAAGAAGACGCCGTCCGGGTTCAGGTTCTCGATTTCGGCGAATGTGATGGTGGAGGGCACCACGTGCACGCGGCAGCCGCGTTCGGCCATGCGGTGCGGGGTCATGCCCTTGATGCCGAGGTCCACGGCGGCCACGGTGTACAGCGGCTCCTTGCCTTCGTACTCGCCGCATGGCTCGATGGTGTAGGTCTCCTTGGTGGACACCTCGTCGTACAGGCTCAGGCCCTGCATCTGCGGGGTGTTCTTGACGTCTTCGAGCAGCTGCTCGATGGTCTTGAGCGCGCCGGTGGCCTGGTCGGTCAGGGCGTCGCCGGAGAAGATACCGGCGCGCATCACGCCTGCGGAACGCAGGTGACGCACCAGCTTGCGGGTGTCGATGTGGCTCAGGCCGACGATGCCGTTCTTGGTGAGGTCGTCATCAAGGCTGCCTTCGGCACGCCAGTTGCTCACGTTCGGAGAGGGATCACGCACGATGTATCCGGCAACCCAGATGCGGGAGGACTCAGGGTCTTCGCTGTTGACGCCGGTATCGCCGATGTGCGGGAACGTCTGCACAACGATCTGGCGATCGTAGCTCGGATCGGTGAGCGTCTCCTGGTATCCGGTCATACCGGTGGCGAAGACGATCTCACCGGTCGTCTCACCGAGGGCGCCATACGGCTCCCCCACATATACCTGTCCGTCTTCCAAAACGAGGACTGCATCGTCCTTGTCATACATCGGAATTGCGATGGTCCCGGACTCGTTCTGGCTCACCAAAACCCCCTTATGTTTTTCGGGTATTCGTACCAAGGTTAGCGGCCAGCGCAGACTCACACGCCGTTGGGCGCAAAGTCTCACCCCGCTGGCGGGGCTGTCGGCAAGGTGCCGACTTGAGAATATACGGCGATACAAGTGTCCGCCCATGAAAAAGCCTCCCGAATGGGGAGGCTGAACAACAAATGACTAATCGACCGTCGGCTGAATCTCAGCGGACGGGGCAGCGGGCTCGTCGGATGCACCGGACGAATCGGAAACATCGCCCTCATCGGTCGGATCGGATGCGGCGGCATCGGAATCGGACGATTCCTCATCGGCCTCTTCCGCCACGGACTCCGGTGCCGGTGCTGCGTTCTTGGCGGTGCACACCGCAGACAGCAGGCCATGGATGAAAGCGGGCGAATCGTCATCGCACAGGGTCTTGGCCAATGCCAGAGCCTCGTCGATAGCGACCTTGTCCGGCACATCATCGTTGAACAGAATCTCCCAAGCGGCGATACGCAGAATGTTGCGATCGACCACGCCCATACGGCGGACCTTCCAACCCGTGGAGTGTTCGTCCAGGGTCATGTCGATCTGACGACGGTGCTCGGCCACGCCCTTGACGATTTCAATGGCATAGTCGGGAAGCGGGGTCTGGGCACCGGGATGTGCGATGCGTTCGTCAAGCAGGGAGAGAATATCCTGACTTTTTTCGTCGGCTTCGTACAGGGTGTTCAGAGCCCTTTTGCGCGCGGTGGAACGTGCCATACTGCTGCTGTCCTAGTCCTTTCTACGGTCGGTCGTCTGTTGAGGATGCGGAGATCAGTTGTTCTCGCGGCCGGTGTAGGAACCATCCTCGGTGTTGATCTTGACGCGGTCGCCCTCATTGATGAACAGCGGGACCTGAATCTCGGCTCCGGTCTCAACGGTGGCCGGCTTGGTGCCGGCGTTGGAGCGGTTGCCCTGCAGGCCCGGCTCGGTGTGGGTGATGGTCAGGACCACGGAGCCCGGGAGGTCAACGCTCAGCGGGGTGCCGTCGTGGAAAGAGACCAGGCAGTCGGTGCCTTCGAGCAGGAACTTGGCCTTGTCGCCCAGAAGGGTCTTCGGAACCATGATCTGATCGTAGGTGGTCATGTCCATGAACACGAAGTTGTCGCCGTCCTCGTAGGAGTACTGGAGGGTGCGGTTGTCGACGGTCTCGAATTCCATCTTCATGCCTGCGTTGAAGGTCTTGTCGACGATCTTGCCTGAGAGCACGTTCTTGATGGTGGTGCGTACGAAGGCGGGGCCCTTGCCCGGCTTGACGTGCTGGAACTTCATGACGGTCCACAGCTGGCCGTCCAAGTTCAGGACGGATCCGTTCTTGATGTCGTTAGTAGTCTGTGCCACGTTATTCACCTATTTCAAATTCAAACTAGCTTAGGCAAAGCCCAAAAATTGCCTTGGCTATTATGCCACACCGGGTATACAGGAAGTGAACGCTGGGGTTTCCCACGTGACCCCGACTAGACTGGATGAATATGCGATCCTTCTTCGAAGCCATATCCGTGTCCTGCGTCGTTCCCGCGCAATCGCCGGCGGACAACGAACGCACGGTGTTCGACAACCTGTCCTTCAGCATGGAACGCGGCGAGATCGTCGATCTGGTGGGACCGTCCGGCTCCGGCAAATCGAGTCTGCTGACCGCATGCGCCCGACTCAACCCGCATGCGCACGGCACGTTCGCCCTTGAAGGCAAGCGCAGCGGCGAGTTCACGCCGCAGCAGTGGCGGCGGGATGTCGCCTACCTGCCGCAGAAGCCGATTCTGACGGGCAAGAACGTGGCCGAGGCGATCCGCCTGCCCTGGACGCTCGCGATTCGCGGCAAGGGCGGCAAGGCCGAGCAGCTGCTGCCCGACGAGCGCATCCGCACGACGTTGGACGCGATGGGCTGCGAGGACATCGATCTGGAGCGCGCCCCGCACGACCTGTCCGGCGGCCAGGCGGCCCGCGTGGCCCTGGCCCGCACACTGCTCACCGATCCGAAGGTGCTGCTGGCCGACGAGGTAGATGCCGGTCTCGACGACGACAACGCGGCCAAGGTGGCTACGATCATGGCGGATGCCGCCACACGCGGCATGGCGATCATCCGCATCCGCCACCGTCCGCCGGACGGACGGGCCACCCGCACGCTGATGCTGGACAAGGGGCGGCTGACCGAACGCGAGATGACGGATTCGGCGGCGCAGGACGCGAACGCGGTGCCTGCCGGCGCCGATGAGAATGAGGAGACGCAGTCATGAGCGGCGATCTGGGCAATTCCTACAACATCGATATATGGGGTCTGCTCATCGCGCTGGGCATGGTGGCCGTGGCGGCCATCATCAGCGAACTCATGCATATGGGCATCGGCAGGACCCTGATGTGGTCGGCGTGCCGCGCCCTCGTGCAGCTGTGCGCCATGGGATTCATCATCGGCTATGTGATTCGTTCGAACAGCGTGTGGATGGTGTTCGCTCTGATGACGGTCATGCTGGTCGCGGCGGTGCAGATCGTGGTATCCCGCGCGCGCGGCATCCCCAAAGGTCTTGCCGGACCGATCTTCCTGAGCCTGGTCATCACGATGCTGCTCATGCTGGCGTTGGTCACCGAACTCATCGTGCGCCCGCACCCATGGTATGCGCCCCAGCTGGTGGTGCCCCTGACCGGCATGCTGCTGGGCAACACCGTTTCCGCACTCGCTGTCGGGCTGAGCCGATTCTATGAAAGCATGGAGGAACGCCGCGACGAGGTGGATATGATGCTGGCCTTGGGGGCGACGGCATGGGAGTCCGCCCGCCCATCCGTCATCTCGTCGATTCGGCTGGGACTGCTGCCCACCACCGCTTCGCTGGCCTCCAGCGGCATCGTGACCATCCCGGGCATGATGGCGGGTCAGGTGATAGCCGGCGGAGATCCGCTGAACGCCGCCAAATACCAGTTCGTGGTCTTCGGCGCCATCGCCGCGCTGACCTTGCTGGCCGACGGTCTGATCATGGCCATGGTCTATCGCACCTGCTTCACCACCGAGGACCAGTACGCGCGATAGCGAAGGCGGGGCATGGACCCCGCCTTCGGTCATGCTCCTTACAGAGCGCCCCTACGCAGAATGTCCGCGAGAGACCACACCACGTGGGCGATACGTGCGAGCTCGGCATGCCGTCCGACCGACAGCCACTGTGCGCGATACCGCTCGAACCACAACTCCAGATCGGCGGCGAGACGATTCGCCCCGCTGCCGACGTCTTTGCCGTCGGCCAACGCCAGCAGTTCCTCGCCAAGTTCGTTGAACAGTCGCTGCCCGTCCAGCATCACCGACAGGAACTCCGCGGTCAGGCCTCCCTTGGCTAGGCCGGCGAACGCGTCGCCGCAGTCAAGCAGCACCTGATCGCAATCCCGACGCCGTTCGATACGCTCGCGGTTCCACTGGAGCATCCGCCGGCGCGCGTCATCGCATCCCAACGTGCGGTCCAGCGTGAGCCTTCCGCCGCTCGAACGTTCCATGCACGCCGCCACATCCATGTTCAGCGCGCCGGTACCGGAACCGTATTCCAGCTCCAGCACCTGCACGGCAAGGTCCCAGGGGAATGACACCCCATCGGAGTCGATGCGGACGAGGCAATCCATGATGCGACCGGACTCGTCGCCATACACCAGAACGGAGATCCGACGGTTCATCTCATGCGCATCGATCTCAATCGGATTCCACGCGTTCTGAGCGCCATAACACAGGCCCGGCACGCTCAGACGCGGATCGTTGACGTGGCCGTAATCGCCCCAATCGGTGACCACCATGCCTTCCGCGCCATACTTGACCCCCGCCAATGCCATGTGATACGTGTTCAGCCAGGCACCCGCATAATCGGGGAAGAACCGGCTCCAAGCCCGCACCGCGGGGCACACGAACTGGCGACGGCCCTGCGCGGCGATGGTCTGGATGTTGCTCTCGTCGATCTGCGGCTCGTACATCCAGTTGAGCATCGTGATGTCGCCGGGCAGCAGATCCATCGTGCGCGGGCTTTCGAGCGCGATGTCCGCCCACAACATCGGCTGCCGACCATGGCGGGCGAGCGTTTCGCACAAATCCCTGACGAAACCGGCATACAGTTCATCGCGGCCGGCTTCCGGCGCGTCCTGCGCGGACCTGCCACGTCCCAAGTCGAACGTCTCATCGCCGCCGATATTGAAGGACTTCGAACGGAACAGCGGCGCGTATTCCTCGATCAGGCGCGAGGCGAAATCATGGGCCTTGGGATCGGCGGCGTTCAGCGTGTGATGTTCCATGCGTTCGATGAAGCTGAACGGGCGGTCGGCGTCTTCGGGGAACTCACCCAGCCCGCGATGCTCACGGGTGCGCAGATTCATGTACATGTGCCCGAACGTGGCCAACGACGGCACCAACTCGATGCCGCGACGCGCGCAGTACTCGTCCAGATACGTGATGTCGGCGGCCGTGAGCGGATCGGTGCCACGCCACGCCTCGCTGAGCTCGACGAACGCGAAGGCATGCTCGACATACAGCTGGAACTGATTGTATTTATATAAGGCCAGCTGGTCGACGAACCAGGTGAGGAACTCCATCGTCGGCACTCGTCCGCGTGTCACGTCGAGACTGTAGGCGCGCACCGCGAACGCGGGCTTGTCTTGGATATGCAGGCAGGGAATGGCACGCGAGGTCTGCCCGATGATCTGCCGCAGCGTCTGCAGACCGTACCGCAGCCCGCTTTCGCCGCCGCCACGCACGGCGATGGTATCTGAGGCGAACACATCCAGCGTGTATTCGTCATGCGCCAATCGTGAATCCAGGCCCAGGGATATGACGGTGCCGTTCATCGCTGCCGGCGCACCCGCACGCGCATCTCGCGCATCTTCGGCGGCATTGGCGCTGGCGTCGTCTTCGCCTGTGGCTGCACGGACACGGCGCGTACGGACGGTGACGCCGCAGTAACGCTCGAGCTCGCTGGACAGCTGCTCAATCGGCAGCGTTTCCCAAGTCTCATCGGCACCTTCGGTGGCGGCATATTCGGGAATTCGTTTCTCGATCGTCACCAGGGCCCCGATCATAGCCGTGCCATGCGTGTATTCCAATGTCACCGGAGCGGGAATCAGGATAAGACGCCGCGTTGCGTCGTCGGCCTTATGTTCGGAAGTGGGCACAGCTGTTCCTTTCATACTGTTTTTATTATCGTTCGTCCGCTAATGGCAGGCGACACGTGGTCGCGCCGCCATCAGCGGACGAATCGTTGGTGAGGTACGGCGGCATACGCTATTTCACGGCACCGGTCGTCACGCCCTTCATGATGTTACGCTGGATGAGCATGAAGAACACCACCACCGGCAGCGAGAAGATCACCGAAGCGGCCATCTGCCCGCCGAAATCGGTGCCCATGGTGGGTGTCGAGAAGGACGACAGCCATACCGGCAGCGTGTACTTCGACTGGTCCTTCATGAACGTATAGGCGATCATGTAGTCGTTCCAGGCGTTGATGAACGCGAACACCGAGGTCGAGACGATGCCGGGCGCGGCCAGCGGGAAGGTGATCTTCCACAGGATCTGCCAGTCGTTCGCGCCTTCCACGGCCGCGGATTCGAAGATGTCCTTCGGGATGTTCAGGAAGAACCCACGCATGTTCCAGATCGCGAACGGCAGCACCATGGCGATGTACGCCAAGATCAGACCGCTGTATTTGTTGAGCAGCCCGAGCTGGTTGTAGATGATGAACTGCGGGATGATGCCGCCGGAGGTCATCTGGATGGCCAGTACGAACACCATGATCGGCTTGCGGCCGCGGAAGCGGTACAGGGTCAGGGCCGCGCACGCGAAGAACGCGACGATGATCGACAGGACGATCGAGATGGCGGTCACGACCACGCTGTTCTTGAGGTTGGTCAGGAACGAGGTCTGGGTCACGGCAACGATGAAGTTGTCGAACGAGAGGTGCGTGGGCCAGAACACGGGGGTCGTGGTCATGATCTCATCGCGAGGCTTTACGGCGGTGATAATCATCCAGTAGACCGGGAAGAACCATACGACGCAGAACAGCAGGGCGAGGATAGTGGTGCCGGCGCGGCGCGCGATCTTGCCGGGGTTGGTTCGGCGGCGGGGCGATGCGGACTGCGCTGCGGCCTGCGATACGGCCTGTGCAGGACTTGCACTCATTGACGTACTCATAGGTCCTCTCCTGACTTGAGCAGGTAACGGATGTACACGGAGGTCAGCGCGAGCAGCACGATGGTCACGAGCACGGAGGCGGCCGAACCGGTGCCGATTTCGAAGCTGACGAACGCCTTCTTATAGGTGAAGATGCCGATGGTGGCGGTCGTGTCCTGTGGGCCGCCCTGCGAGATGAGCCAGATCTGGTTGAACACGTTGAAGTCCCAGATAATCGAGAGCATGGTGATGACCATGATGCTCGGGGAGATCAGCGGCACGACGATCTGCCAGTAGCAGCGCAGCTTGCTGCAGCCATCCAGCTGGGCGGCCTCGATGCAGGACTGGTCGACCTGGGTGGTGGCCGCGTACAGCGTGATGGCGATGTATGGCACGGCCTGCCAGACCACGAGCAGCCAGATCTCCAGAAATGCGAGCCAGGTGTTGTCGATCCAGGAGGTGTTGGTCATGTCGCCGAAGACGTGCAGCTGGGTGAGCAGCCAGTTGATGACGCCGTAACCGGGCTGGAACAGCCACTTCCAGACCACCGAGGATGCGACGTTCGGCATGGCCCACGCGAAGATGAGCACGAAGATGACCAGGTAGCGCATCACACCGCCGAGTTTGGTCATCAGCTGGGCGACTCCCATGCCGGCCAGCACGCTGCCGGCCACGAGGGCTGCGGTGAAGCCGAAGGTGCGTAGCAGGGCCGCATAGAAGGCCGGGTCGGTGAGTACGGATTGGTATTGCTTGAGGCCGACGAAGTCGAATTCGCCGGTGAACAGCGTTCGCTGGCTGAAATCCGTGAAGGACGTGAAGATCATGAATCCCAGCGGGATGACCACCAGTGCGATGATGACGATGCCGGCGGGCGTCAGCAGGAACGCCGGGGCGCGATTGCCGCGTTTCTTAGCCGGCCGTGAGGCCGGGGCCTCGCCGTGCGCGAGTTGCGTTGAGCTTGTCATGGTCCAACCCATCACTTGGCATACAGCTCGTTGGCGTGTTCGTCGAACTTCTTGGCGGAGGCCTCGGCCTTGCTGGTGTCGGTGGCGATGTCCTTGAACAGGGTCAGCGAGCCGTCGCTTTCGATGGTGGTCCACTGCGGGGAGGCGGGCGTGGCCTTGGTGCGCTTGGCGGCCTCGAAGAAGCCGGTCAGGGCGGTCGGGAAGTCGTCGGAGGCCATGGCCTTGTCCAGTCCTTCGACGTTGTTGGGCAGGTAGCCGTCCTTGGCGAACACGTAGTCGTTCTGGATGTCAGGGCTGGAGGCGATCTTGATCCACTTCAGGGCCAGATCCTGCTTGGAGCTCTTCTGGGCCACGCCCCACACGGAGCCGGCCATCATCGACGGCTGGTTCTGGCCGCTCAGGCCGGGCATCGGGAAGGAGCCGAGTTCGTCGGCGGTGATGTCTTTGTTGTATTCCTGAATCACGCGGATGGAGGCGCTGTTGCCGATTACGGCGCCGATCTTGCCTTCGGCCATGAGCTGGCTGGTGTCGGGGCTATCGGTGTCGAGCGGGCGGGAGGCTTCGGATGACCACTTGTGCTGGAATTCACGCCACTGCTCAAGGCCGGACACCGATTCCTTGGTGGACAGGGAGCTGACCCATTTGCCGTCCTTCTGCACGGCGTAGTCGCCACCGGCGTCCCACACCCACTGGATGGCGGTCTTCCAATCGGCACCCGGCACATAGAACGGGGTGAAGTCCTCGCCTTGGTGCGCGTCCTTGAGAATCTGCAGGTCGGCTTCAAGCTCGGCGTAGGTGGTCGGCGGCTCGTTGATGCCGGCCGCGGCCCAGGTCTTCTTGTTGTAGACCACTGCGCGGGCGGCACCGAGGGCCGGAATGCCGTACAGCTTGCCGTCCACGGTGGCAGGCTCTTCCAGACCGGAGAGCCAGGTGACGCCCTGGCGCAACTCGTCAGCGTGGTCGGTCAGGTCCATGAGGCCGCCGCTGGCCGCGAAGCCGGCGACCTGCGTATTGCCGAGGTCGAGCACGTCAGGGGGGGTGCTGGTGGACAGAGCCGTGGTGATTTTGGTGCTGATGTCCTTCCACTGCTGGTTCTGGATGTTGACCTCGACGCCGGTCTCTTTGGTGAACTGGTCGTTGATGGCCTTGATGGTGGCCTCGCTTTGATCGCCCTGCATGACCCAGACGGTGAGCTTGCCATCGCTCGAACCGGTGTCCGAGGATGGTGCGCCCATCGAGCATCCGGCGAGGGTAAGGGCCGCTGCCGTGACGATGGCCGTGGCCTGGAGCACCCTGCGGATGGCGGGGCGTACGTTGTGCTGCTGCTTCATGATGTTCCTTCCCGTCCAGTTGTGAACCGTTGCGGCTCGCTTGATCTGGCCGTCTCCATTGACTGGTGATTTCTTGTAAACGTTTACGGAAAAGGAGTATAACACTCACGTAAAGGTTTACAAATATCATGTGCGTGTCGTACTTCACTTAATATCGGTAAATCTCTTTTACTATTTACTTCGTACACCCTTACGGCAGAGAATGTTTACCGACTTTCATACGCCGGCACGGCAATCCACAGGCACCGGACATGGGCCATGCGGAATCATCAGGAAAATCGCGCGGTACAATCACTGTGAACGGCCCTAGGACAGGAAGGAGACGGGCATGGCCATACCCCGTAAGCCGGCCACTATCATGGACGTCGCCGCGGCATCCGGCGTCTCCTACGCCACCGTCTCCCGTTATCTCAACGGCAATCCGCATGTCTCGGCCAAGGCAGCCGAGCGCATCGCCGCCGCCGTCAAGCAGGTGAACTACACGCCGAACAACGCCGCCCGATCATTGGTACGCCAACGCACGCAAACCGTGGCGTTCGTGGTGCACGGGCAGCCGGATTCGCTAATCGCCGACCCCAATATCAACACCATCCTGCTCAACGCCAACCAGACGCTCGGCAATGCCGATTATCAACTCATCACGCTGATCTCCGACTCCCCTGCGGCCGGCGCACGCATCGCCAGACTCGCCTCCAGCGGATTCGCCGACGGATGGATTCTCAACACGTTCCATAAAGATGACCCGCTATTTCAGAGATTCGCCAATATCAGCGTGCCGGTCGCCATTTCCGGCGTCGGCTATGGCAGCGCCATCCCCTTCCCCACCGTCGATATCGACAATCGACTCGCTTCACGCAAGCTCACCGAGCATATGTTGGGGCGTGGGTATCGGCGAATCGCCTATATCATCGGACCGCCGTACTTGCCATGTTCCGACGAACGACTGCTCGGATTCCAGGATGCGATGGCCGGCGATTTCGACCCGGCACTGGTCATTCGGTCCGACGGCTGGACCCGGCCCGATGGCCGCAACGCCGTCGTGCGGCTGCTGGACTCGCTGGCTGAGCCGTCGGGTAGCCGACTTGCCGGCGCCGACGCCAGCGTGCCCGAGCTCCTCGCCGAGCATCATATCGACGCGCTGATATGCGGCAGTGATTGCATCGCCGCTGGAGCCATGAATTATCTGCTCGACCGCGGCGTGCGTGTGCCCGACGATATTGCCATTGCCGGCTTCGACGACAGCGCCGACGCCACAGCCCTGCACCCGCAGCTGACCACCGTGCGCCAGCCAATGGACGCATTCGGCGTCAGCTTGGCCACCCTAGTGCTTGACCAGATCGAGGGCCGACCGTTCCAGCGCACGGTGTTCCTGCCCACCGAGGTCGTGGCCAGAGGCTCCACCGGAGAGTAGGCGCGCAGAGAACGGTTCTCAATAATATCTGTGCGCACTTCTCTACGCCCGAAGCGCACATGGAATATGCCCTAATCGCTGCCATGTCGCCATTTGCGATGATGTGAGATTGTTATGTTCTTGTTCATTTGAGCGCACAGATACTACTGAGAACCGTTCTCTGCGCAAATAGACAATGTGGATAACTCCATAAGCTGGAACCACATTGCCCTACCTGGCTTGCATTCAAGTCCAAATCAGCTTTACGGTCGCATCATGAGCTCTTTTATGCATGAGGATATTGTCGGCCGACGCCGAGCAGAACGTGAACGTTGCAATGATGCTGCGCGCCGTTCAAAAGGTCCATTGCTGGTGGGATACATCAATGCGGCCAACTACTACGGCGCGCCCATCCCCCGACATTGCACGCTATCTGTTGATGCCGTGCACGCCTGTGTTTCCAGTGCCAACAAACGCAGACGAATCAAAGGCGTGGTCTTCCATGTGTTTAAGGGAAAACTGGATATCCGCAAAAAGGACTATGAACATTTCTGGATTGCCTCGCCGGTCATGATGTGGGCTCAGATGGCCCAATACTCCACATTGGAGGAACTTGCGGCCATTGGAGCCTCTTTGATGAGCCGCGATAAACGGCGCAGAATGGCCACTCGCAAGGATTTCGATACTTACTTGGAAATCAGTCCGCGGTTCATAGGTCGTAACAAATGCCACGAGGCACTGCCCTACATGACAGAGAACACGGATTCTCCGCCGGAAAACACGCTGTTTGGGATGCTGAAGGATTCAGGCTTGGGATGCCCCACCGCCAACTATCGCGTGAATATCGGCAACTCATACGTCATATTGGATATGGCATATCCGGACTGCCGCGTCGCGTTCGAATATCAGGGAGCCTATCACGCCGATCCGGCACAAATGCGAATTGACGCGGCAAAGCGAAACGCATTGCAACTGCTCGGCTGGATCGCCATTCTCGTCACTGCGGATGACCTGAGAACAGCCGACACGCGGCATCGTTTTATCGAGATGGCCCATGTCGTGGTGTCCCGGCAACGCAATCTCGCCGATTGGAACCGCTCATGGGCCATTACCTCTTAGCATCGCACCGATAATGCGCTATGCCGCTATTTACCGCGAGGTGCCCACCAGACATCGGGCTCGACGTAGATCCCCCATTCATACCAAGGCAGCGCGGCACGGCGTCCTCGTCCATGTGAATGGCCTGCAGGTTAATGCAGCCTATCCACGCCGGCAGTGCGCTCCACTGCCTCGACCACCAGGTCGCGGGTGCTGTGGTCAAGCGATTCGCCCACCAGCAGCGAGCCGGACTTAAACGCCAGCGCCGCCTACAAAAGTGTGAGGCTGCGCAGGCTCACACTGCCAACAGCCGTTCAGCCAACCCTCGGAAGGTCTGGCCAATGCCATCCGTGCGCAAGGCGCCATCGACATCCAGCACCGCGGGACGACCTGCTTCGCCGATCTCGCGCACTTCGGGTTCCAGCGGCAGTTGGGCCATCAGCGGCACGTCATAGCCAAGCGCCGCGCTTAACTGTTCAGACACGCGCTGACCGCCGCCGGCACCGAAGATCTCCAGCTTCTCGCCCTTGTGCTCGTAGTAGCTCATGTTCTCCACCACGCCACGCACCTTCATCGGCACCTGCAGGGCCACGAGTCCGGAGCGCACGGCGATGTCGGAGGCGGAGGGCTGCGGGGTGGTGACCACCACGAGTTCGGCGTTGGGCAGCGCCTGGGCCACGGAAATCGCCATGTCGCCGGTGCCGGGAGCCAAGTCGAGCAAGAGGACGTCCGGCTCGCCCCACCATACGTCAGACAGGAACTGTTCCAAGGAGCGCTGCAGTCGCGGCCCGCGCCACAGAATCGCCCGGTCAGCACCGGCGAACATGCCGATGGAGATCAGTTTCACGCCCCACGCGGTGACCGGCATGAGCATGCCGTTCAGATTGGTGGGCTGTGTATGCACGCCGAACAGGCGCGGCAGTGAGAAGCCATAGATGTCCGCGTCGATGGCGGCCGTGTCGAGGCCGAGGGCCGCAAACGTGGCGGCCAGGTTCGCGGTAACCGAAGACTTGCCGACGCCGCCCTTGCCCGAGGCGATGGCGAAGATGCGGGTCTTGACGCCCGGCTTGCTGAAGGGGTTCCGCTTGCGTTCGGCCTTGAGGTCGGCAACCAGATCGGCCAGCTTGTCACGACTCATTGAACCGACTTCGATATGAGGCAGCAGCTGTACGCCCGGATAGGAGCTGACCGCGCCGTTGATCTGGTTGGTGATGGTCTCGCTCAGTGGGCATCCGGGAACCGTCAGCTCAACGTGCACGGTGACGTCGTAAGTGCCGGCGTCCGACGATGCGGGCGCGGCTTCGATGGCGGCAATCATGCCGAGGTCGGTGACCGAACGACCGAGCTCGGGGTCGATGACCTTGCTCAGGCGTTCGTAGATGTCGGCTTCGATCTGACGTGCGTCGCTCATAAATCCGTATCCTCCTTTAGGGCCTGTTCTACCCTAGCGTGTGATGCGGCGGCATGCCAGAGGGAGTGGAGTAAGTCACACTGGGGCGGGATTCGCTTTTTCTCTCCCCCAGTCAGCCTAAAGGCTGACAGCCCCCTCATCAGAGGGGGTTAATGAAGCGTCTGAGGGGGCTATTTTAGATGGTGCCGGTGGCTAGGAGCTGGGCGAATTGGGCTTCGCCCAGCATGGGGATGCCGAGTTCCTCAGCCTTGGTGGCCTTGGAGCCGGCGTTTGCGCCGATCACCACGTAATCGGTCTTCTTGCTCACCGAACCGGCCGCCTTGCCGCCGCGCTCGATAATCGCCTCTTTGGCGGAGTCGCGCGAATAGCCCTCCAGAGAACCGGTGACCACCACGGTTTTGCCGGCCAGCGTCTGCGGCAGCGAACTGGTCTCGGCCTCGTCGACGCCCACGCCGGCGGCCTGCCAAGCACGCAAAGTCGCGCCGCGCCAGTCGCCGGGCTCGCGGGCGGCGGCGAACCAGTTCACCACCGATTCGGCGATTTCCGGGCCCACCCCGTCGATGGCCGTCAGATCTTCAATCGTGGCGTTTTCGATGGCTGCCAGCGAGCCCATCGCCGAGGCGATCAGGCGTGCGGTAGGCGGACCGAGCCGGCGAATCGACAACGCGACCAGCACACGCCACAGGTCGGCGTGACGGGCCTTGTCCATTTCGTCGAACATCTTGCGCGTGTTTTCGCCGGGCCGAACGATCACCGGCACATCCGTGACGCCGGTGCGCGTGGTCTTGTGGTCCACGCGCACGATGACCGCGTCGGCCGGCACGTCATACTCGGGATAGGAGGCTGCGGCAAAGCCCGGCATAGTACCAAGTGGAGCCTCAGCCCCGGTAGGTGCGCCGGTCGTCTCGCTGGCGGCACCTCCCTGTGTTCCGGCAGATTCGATTGCGGCCTCCCTTTGCGCGCGTTCGGCCAGCTGCTTGGCCGTGAGCTTTTTGGCCGGCGTGGGCGCGGTCCAGAAGGCGGGCACCTGATGCCACAGGCCAGAGCCGCCGACACGCTTACGCACCTTTTTCTTCTTACCGTTCGCATCGACCGTCTCATGCACTTCGACGATTGCGGCCTCACGCCACACGCGCACGTCGCGCAGATCGGCGGCGGTCAGGTCGAACAACCCGGATTCGTTGGACAACACCGGCTTCTGCGCGGCCGGCAATTCCAGCCCTTCCACCGGCTCATACGGGTCAGGCTCTTCGCCGGGGGCGACCAGCACCTCGGTGATGTTCGGCGCGTAGGTCGCCACCGAATCAGGCCGGTTCTCCTCCGGGTTGGTCAGAGCGATGGCCGATTGTTCGCCCAAGTGCTCGATGTCGAACGCCTTGCGTGAGGCCAGCGAAATCACGCGCTCGGTCAACTGGGCCGGGCAGCTTTCCACATTCGGGCAGCGAATGTCCTTGTCACCCTCCTTGGCGGGTGCCAGTTTCGCACCGCATGAAGGGCAGAACTCGGGCATGACGAATTCGCGCAGCTGGTCCTCACGCCCTTTGCGCCGTTCAAGCACCGGGCCGACCAGTTCGGGAATCACATCGCCGGCCTTGCGCACCACCACGGTGTCACCGATCAGAATGCCCTTGCGTTTGACTTCAAATCCGTTGTGCAGCGTGGTACGAGCCACGGTGGAGCCGGCCACGTAGACAGGTTTGAGCACGGCGACCGGCGTCACACGGCCAGTACGCCCCACCTGCACGGTGATGTTGAGCAGTTCGGTGTTGACCTCTTCGGGCGGGTATTTGTAGGCGATGGCCCAGCGCGGCGCGCGCGAGGTGGCACCGAGGGTGCGCTGCAGGCCCAGGTCATCGACCTTGATGACAATGCCGTCGAGCGCGTGCTCGATGTCGCCGCGATGCTCGCCGTAGTACTCGATCATGTCCAAGATCTCCTGGAATGAGGTCACCGCACGATTATGCGGGGAGACCGGCACGCCCCACCTGGTGTATAGATCGTAGGCTTGCGACTGGTCGGCGACCACATCATGGGTGCCGCGCGGATGGTCCGCCCCCCAGGTGAGCTGCCCCAGACCATGCGCGTAGAAGCTCAGGCGACGGGTGGCGGTGATGCGAGGGTCTTTTTGACGCAGCGAGCCGGCGGCGGCGTTGCGCGGGTTGGCAAAGGGCGCTCGTCCGGCGTCCTCCTGCTCGTTGTTCAGGGTGTGGAAGTCATCCCAGCGCATGAACACTTCGCCTCGGATTTCCACGAAGTCCGGAACGTCTTCCTTGGGGCCGCCGAGGTTGGCGGGAATGGAGCCGATGGTTCGCACATTCAGGGTGATGTCTTCGCCGGTAACGCCGTCGCCGCGCGTCAGGCCCTGTTCAAGCACGCCGTTGCGATAGATGAGGTTCAGGGCGAGGCCGTCGATTTTGACCTCGCAGCTCATGGGCAGGGGCTTGGATTCGGGCCAATCGAGGTCGCGAATCACCGAATCGTACCAATCCTTGAGCTCTTCGATGGAGAAGACGTCATCAAGGCTCATCATGCGGCTGGGGTGGCGCACGGAGGCGAAGTCGTTGGAGAAGGAGCCGCCGACGCGATGGGTGGGCGACTGTGGATTGTCCAATGAGGGGAACGCCGCTTCGAGTCGTTCGAGGCAACGCATGCGCGCGTCGTAGGCGGCGTCGGAGCTGACGGGTGAGTCGTCGATGTAGTAGGCGATCTGATCGGATTCCACCCATGCGGCCACGCGAGCCCACAGGCGGGCGGCGGCCTCAGCGGTCATCGTGTTCACGTCGAAACGGTCGAGGCGTATCGCGTCGTCGTCAGTGGGCTGCAGTGCGGCTATCCATTGTTCGGAGCCAGGGGCAAAACGTGCAATACCGGTATCAGGCCGGACCTCGGCCACATCCCCATCGTCGAAATCCCATGCCAGTTGTTCATTCGTGCTCATGGTTGTCTATCCTAGCGGGCTCGGCTCCCCTCGGCCGGCTATACCGTCAACTCCCCTCAGGCGGCTACGCGGATAGCGAGCGCAGGAACTGGGCTTGGATGATGTCGATGTTGTCGCCTTCACCGTCATTCATGCGGGCCACGGCCACCGAGAGCGTGCGGGCCGGCACGAACATGCCTTCATCCACGCACACGCGGGCGGCGTCACGCACGATGTCAGCCACTTCGATATGCGGCCAGACCGGCAGACCATGCATGGCAAGCACATGGGCGGCCGTCTCCACCGATTCAGGCACCGGCATGCACTGCGAGTCCGCACGGGAAACCAGTTCCTGCAGTTCGCTTTCCAGCGAACCAATGGCCCCGGGAGCGATGTGATCGCTCATAATGTAGGCTGCGGCGGCTGTGTCGAACCGGTCAAGCATCCATTCGGCGTACGCGAACCGGTAGTAGGCGAACGCGGCATCGTCGCGGTCCAAGGCCACGCGCAGAGCATTCAGGCAGGCGGCGCGTGCCGAATCCCAATCCTCATTGCGGGCCAGTTGGATGGCGAGCTTCAGATGTGAGAGCGGGTAGGCGGGCGCGTACGCCACCATACGGTTGAGGTGCGGGATGGCCGCCTCGGCACCCTTGATCTGGCTCAACACGTCAGCCAGCTCCATGTGTGCGTAGAACAGATTGTCCGGGATGAGCACCGTACGCTCGTCCAATGTGGCGAACAGTCGGTTGTAGACCACGCGCTCGGCATAGGAGTTGAAGTATCGAGGTACGCCATGGCCTGCCGCATACACCTGATCCAGATGGGACACGGCCGCTTCGGCCGCTTCGATGGCCTGATCGGCTTGGCCCGAGAACAGCATGTCTCGGGCGCGCAGACGCTCCTTGTCAAGATCGTCGGCAAGCGTGAACGTGAAGTCCGGTGTGTCCTTGCCATCGATCAACGCACTGGTGACCTGTGAGGCCAAGCCGGTCAGTTCGGGATCGCATATCGATTCGATGACCTGCATGGCTCGCTGGGCCTTTTCCACGGAGCCGAGCGACGTGTTCCTGGCGATATCGTGGAATTCGTTGACGCCATGCTGTAGTAGGCCCACTCGCTGGATAGCCAGTCCGGCACTATTCTGTGCGCCCAGCACGTGAGCGGTCGCCGGGCTGAATTGACGGTCGGCCAGTTCGGGCTCCTCCTGGGATCCGGTGGGAGAGAACCGGCTGTCCGCCAAGTCGAAGTCGGCGCTGATGGGTTTCAGACCACCTTCGCCGTCCACGTCCATCACGGCACCGAACATGCGGTAGGTTTCCTCGGGATTGTCGAGCCCAGCGGTGTCCAGTCGCTTGAGGAAGGCATCACGGGTGAAGGTGACGGTGACCATATTACGCACGGTGGGATTGCGGCGCAGCACGCTCATCGGATCATCGTCCACGCCGGCGGCCCCATCAGCACCGTCAGCGCCGACGCCCTCGCCGCCGATACCGCCCAGGTCGTCGCCTGCGCCGGTATCGTCCGGCATACCGAACGCCATTTCGTCGATATCGACGCCCTTCATCAGATCTTCGAACTGCGAATCGATGGACGCGGCGCCATCGGCGTCAGCGGATTCGACCGCGGCCTGATCCGTAGCATCCGCAGACGGTCCGGTACCGTTGCCGGTTCCCCCGGTCGTGCCGCGTTCGTCACCGGACGCCATCTGCCCGAACGTCTCCTCATGGGTGATGGGGCGGGTCGGGTCGCCATGGAAATCACCATCTTTGGGGTCGGCTTTGGAACCCACACGCCCCAAATCGCCACTGCGCAGATGTTCAAAAGCGCTTAAAGCCTCGCTCATCATCGCCTCGATGGCGGAATCCTGTTCGGCAATCGCCTCTTCAAGACCAATGGAATCGATGTGCAACGACACCTGGCGTACGGATTCGCTGGTGCCGAAACTCAGCGCGGCCATCATCAGGCCGACACGCAGGTTGTAGGCGGCGCTCATCGACGCGCGTTCGGCGCTGCTCAGCGCACGCCACGTACGTCGAGTGATGTCATACCGGCTATCGGGCATCATCGAGGTGCCGGCGGTGGTGAAGCCAATGGCCACTTCACCCGAATCCAAGCACGACCGGAACTCCACATCAAACCGATACGGCAACCGTAACCGGCGCAACAGTGAAGAGAGGGTCTGACGATACACCCATTCGTCGCTCCTCGCCGGCGAATACGAAGGCCGAGCGGCTTGAGTGTTGGTGTCGCTCTTATTGGTCCGCTCTACAGCGCCCTCAACACTCTCAGTATTTTCAGCGCCCGCAGCATTCGTCACACCCGAATCCGGCACGTTCTGCTGGGTCAGCACATCTCGAGGATCGGGGAATCCACTGCGAATCTGTCCAGCCGTGCGGGCGGCGATATCGACCAGGCTCAGCACGGCCCGACGCTCCTGCTCGCCATCATACGGGTCAAGCGCCATAATCGCAGGGTTTTCGATGAGTTTCATGTCGATTTGCGCGGCCTCGGCACGGGTCACCGTATCTTCCGTAGGGTTGCGTCCCAAGGAAGCGTTGCGCTCCAGCCAAGCGCTCACCGCAGCGAATCGGTTGAGGTTGCCTTCGATCTTCAGGGATTTCAGCGCCTGCCCGAATGCCAAGGACTTATCCCACGCAAAGAAATAGCCGCTCGAATACGTCGAGGTGTACAGGTGCAACGGTTCGGCGCCATGCACCGCTTCCAGCCCCGGCGTGGTGTCGAGAGCGCCGGCTTCGCGCATCAGATCGGCGAAATGATCCTCCAGACCGGAGGCCCGCATGCCGTGGGCACGTGCCGCCAAAGTGTCACGCACCGAACGGCGAATCGCACCGATCGGCGCCTCGCGGTTGAGACGGCGGAAGATATTGCCGGAACCGAATCCGATGAGCAGACCATTGATCTGCGGCAACATATACGTGGCGAAGAACGCGATGGTAATGGCATCGCGGTATTCCAGATCATGACGCATCGCAGGCGGCAGATTGGCACGCATCTGCTCAAGCGTGTACCGGTTGCCGGCCTTGAGCCATGAGGCGAGCCACGTCATGCGTCCGGTGTCGTCACGCCCCACCACGCCACCGGTAATGGCCTTCACGCCGTCAGCACCATGACCAAGGCCGCGCCCCAAACCACGCCCATGATGCAGCGCATTTCCCAGGCCACGGCCTGCACGGGAGAAACCGGAACGCGAACGCGGCTCGTCGCTTTCGCCCAGCCGCTCACCGTCCGGCAAAGTCACTTCTTTTTCCTTGCCGAACATGAATCGCGCCTGCATATCCTGCACGTCCATGTTGGGGTCGGCGCCCACGAATACGCGGCCATGCGTATCGGCGAACGCCACCTGCGCAAAATGATCGCGGTCGGGGAAAATGCCAAGCGAAAAGCCACGGCCTCTGGTGGAGGGCAGCTGCGCCCAGCCAAGCACCAGCCCTTCCGGCACGTTCTCCAATTCAGGGAAGGTGCGTCGCTTGATTACAGGACTCAGCGCCACTGCATGGCGAGTCAGTTCGTCGATAATGCCGCCTTTACGCTCACTGGTCTCCTGCAAGGCATCGCCGAACGGATTCGTATCGTGCTTCTTCGGCTTGGACAGTCCCAGATCGGCCGCGAGCGCGTTCATCGAATCCTTCAGCCCGCCCAGCAGTGGCGCGCGGTTGTGCTTCCCATGGTCCGATGTACGTTTTGGCATGATTCACATTGTCTCTTGTTTGCCCGACATCAAGCCCGAATAAAGCCTATAGAATAAATGCGTGCATTCCATAGACCACACTCGCGCAGACCGTCCAATGCCGTCGAAACATGAACGGCATCTGACCAGCCGTCCGGATACCCGGCACCGGCTGCGTTTGGCGCGCCTGCTGATCGCCTTGCTGGCCGCCGTCGCCGCCATGGAGTGCATCGTGTTCAACCTGCCGTTCTGGCGTACGCTCGGAGCGAGCACGGATACGAACGCCGTGCATAACACGCTGGGTTCGGGTCTCACGCGCCGCAATGATGGCATGTTGACCGTCACCGATCCGACCAAGGCCTATCTTGAACTGACCGCGGACGGCACGTCGAATTACCTGCGCATCGATACCGCGAGCGGCAAGGTCATCGATAAGGCCCGTGAGCAGGCCGAAGCCGAATCCGAAGCGAACGACGATAAGGAAGTCTTCAAACCGCTGGCGACCATTCATGTGCGCGCGGATGTCGATGGCATCACCGGCCAGGCCCAGTCGATGAATCCCGACGCTATTCGCAGCCATTATGTCAAGGTACCGGGTGCCGGCATCGTGCGTATTTGGATTCAGGAAGAGCGCGGCGCGATCGTACCGGTCACCGACGCCCGCGCCAACGTGCGCGTACCGTTCGTCATCAATTGGATGCGCGTGCTCGCCATGGCCTTGGTGTTGCTGATGATTGCCGTCTGGAGGCCGGGATCGCGCCTGTGGCGTATCACGCTTGACCCGTCCAGCACTCGGCAACGACTTGCTTTCGTGGGGCTTATGGCGATTCCTACCCTGCTTATCGGCGCATCCATCATCCGCGAACTGTGGTACGCGTCTCCGCTCGTCTTCCACGTTTCCGGCGATTACACCTATGATTTCGACCAGTATGGGCATGTGGCCGATGCGCTGGTCGCCGGCCGGCCCTGGCTCGACTTGCCGGTTCCCGAACAACTGGCCGCCACCGAGCACCCCTATGACGTAGCCACACGTGCCCGGCTACTCGCCAATGGAGCCAGTCCGCTCTACTGGGATTACGCGTATTATGACGGTCACTGGTATTCCTATTTTGGCGTGTTGCCCGCAGTGCTGTTGTTCGTCCCCTATCGTCTGCTGACCGGTCATAATCTGCCGACATCCGTCGCCGAGTATATTCTCGTGCTGCTGTTCATCATCTTCTTCTCCTTGCTGGTGCTGCGCGTCATCCATCGCTTGATGCCGAAGACTTCGGTGGCGGCCGCGTCGTTAGTAGTGGTCTCATCGTTGGTGAGCGCGCAAGTGGGGTATTTGCTGTATCGCACGAACTTCTATCAGGTACCGTTCGCCGCATCGCTGACGTTGACGTCGCTGGGACTATGGCTATGGCTCGGCGCGGACACGTCCCGCCGCCCGCTGAGGCCATCGGACCGATGGCAGGCGGGCGATGCCAAGCCTCTCTCCCTGCCACGACTGGCCTTGGGCGCCTTGTGCATTGCGGCGAATTTTGGATGCCGACCGACGTTCACCTTGGCCGCATTGCTTGCGTTCCCCCTGTTCTGGCCGCAGATTCGCGCGCTGGGCAACGGTCTGCGCACACGCCGTATCAAGCCGTTGCAGGCGTTGCGCGCGCCGCTTGCGGTAATCATCCCCGCCATTCTCGTCGTGACGCCTCTGATGGCGTGGAACATGGTTCGGTTCGATTCCCCGTTCAATTTCGGTAATGCGTATCAGTTCTCCGTATCCGATATGACCCGGTATACCACCCCGTCCGCGAATATGCCCGCCAACATCTGGTATTACCTGTTCCTGCCGCTGCGCTTCATGGATCGTTTCCCGTGGCTGGCGGGCTCTCCCGCCCCGATGCCGCAATGGGGCTATTACGAGGTGATGGTCGGCGCGATTTTCACGGCCACGCCACTGACCGTGATGGCTTTGGCGCTGCCCCTGCTGCGCAGATTGGAGACGCACGGCATGCGGCCATGGCTGATGTCTTGCTTGGCCGTGGCGGCGGCGCTGATCGTGTTCGACAGCCGTGTCGGCGGTCTGGGATGGCGGTATTCCGCCGATTTCGGCTGGCTGATCTCGCTGGCGTCCATACCGGGGCTACTGTGGCTGGTCAACGGGCGCGAGCCGGGACGTTCATTGGCGGGTGCCAACGACGCCGTTTCGGACGATGGCATCGCCCGCGTCACCCCGTGGCGTTGGCTGATGCGCTGGGTCGTGGTGCTGGCCGTATTGTGGGCGCTGGGCATAGCCGTGCTGGGTTGCTTCGTGCAGGCGCGCGACGACGCCATGATCGTCAACGATCCGACGCTCTGGCATCAGGTTCAAGCATGGTTCACGATGCTCTAGTCTCGTATCGGAGGCGAATCAGATCCTCATAAAACGCCACAGCCTCAGCCGGCGCTCCGTCAAACACGACCGCGTGCTCGTCCAGTACCAGTACGCGGTCGATGGCGTATTCGGGCCGGCGGATCATATCCGTGTCATGCGTGGCGAAAATCACCTGCTTGTTGTAGCTGAACAACGCCTTGGCCACATGCGCGGTGCCAATCTCATCCAATCCCTTGCTCGGCTCATCCGCCACAATCGCACTCGGCTCAAAGCTCAGCGCGGCCGCAATGGCCAGCAGGTGCCGTTTCTCGGAATCCAGTTCGCTGGCCTTGGCCTTGGAGACCTGCGCCAGATCAAAATGCGCAAACAGATTGCCGATGCGCGCATGACGTTCTGACTCGGGCACCTTGTGCTTTTTCAGCGCTTCGGAAACAGCATCGGAAATATTCGCCGCTTGGTAGAAACTGTTCGGAATCTCCTCGCGGCGAACTTTGCCGACCAGATTATCGATGCGCTTCGCGTCCTTCTTCACAGCCGGGTCAAGACGTTCCTCACCGCCCGCAATGGTCACCGTGCCGGCGTTGGCCTTCAACGAACCGTCCAGCAGACCCAGCAATGTGGATTTGCCTGCGCCGTTCAGTCCGATCACGGCCACCCGCCGCTCGCTGATGGTGATGTCCGTGGGAGCAAGTCCCACGTGCCCATCATCATACGTATGCCCGGCCTGATTCAAAGTGAACGTCAGCGATGCCGGGCGTGGCAGTTCTTTCGGTCTAAACAAGAATCCCATGCCGCTATTGTACGTGGAGTACAGGTGCGGTGCCGGCAAACACCGGCCTATCGCAGCAAAGCGGCGACGGTATTGAGCACGGCGCGGATGCCACGCTCGAATTCGTCCGGTTCGGGCAGCAGGGAAACGGCCAGGTATCCATTGGAGGTCATGTCGAAGAAGTAGCCGGGCTGTCCGGTGAGTTGGTGCTCGTCAATCAGCCGCAACACCATTTCGTTCTCATCGATGACTGAGGGCACTCGTAGCAGCACGTTCCAACCGCCTTCGGCCCGTAGCACGCTGACCAGCCCGTTGGGATCGGCATTGAGCAGCGTATGCAGCTTGGCAAGATTATCGCGCACGCGCTCCCCCACCCGTCTGGTCTGTGCAGGCGCGGCGTTCAATAACGCGGGAATCCGTTCGGCGATGATGTCACTCATCGGCAGATAATCATCGGCGATGACGTCCAGTCGACGCTGGGCCTCGGCAACGTCCTCGTCGGGTCCGGACACCTGAATCCATCCGACTTTGGCGTGCGGCGCGGCCAGCATCTTGGAGAATCCGTCTAGGGCGAAGGTGAGCACGCCGCGCTCCCCCGCAAGCCGTGCGTTGTCGGGGAAAGGTTCGAGAGAGTAATCGAAGAACACTTCATCGGCGATAAGGGCGATGCCATGTTCACGGCACAATGTCACGATACGTGCACGCTCGGTTGGTTTTACATACGAACCGGTCGGATTGTTCGGATTGATGAGCACCAATGCTCTGATGCGTTCGCCACCGGGCTCGCTGAGTAGCCGCTCGAGTTCGGCGATGTCGATGAACCAGGAGCCGTCGAATTGCAACTGGTATTCGACCGTGTCGACGCATTCAAGCCGTGCAATCGACTCGATCAGCGGATAGCCGGGTTTGGGTGCCAGCACCGCGTCGCCGGCATCGCAAAGTAACTTAATCAGCCATGAATACGCCTCGGACGTGGAGCTCAGCAGGTACAGGGCGTCCGGGTCAACGCCCTCGATGGCGGTATTCGCATTGGCGAAAGCGGCATGGCGCTCGTTCCCGCCCTCGCTGGCGGCGGGCGAAGCCGACTGAGGGCTGCTTGCGTCTACCACGTTTGCCGTATTGAGGAATGCGGCCAATGATTCTCGTGCCGCACGCGGTCCACGCGGGTCGGCCGTATACACGCTCGGCACCAATTCGGGTGCCAACCCGTGGCGGGTCGGATTGGAATCGTTGAGTTTGCTGAGTGCGATGCCGTTTGCCTTGGCTGCCGCCTCGGCCGCCGCAATGGGATTCGGCGCAGAAATATCCACACGAGAAGAGAAATGCACGCTCATACCCTCCCACGATAAAACCACCCCTGCCGAGCCAGGTATATCGAGGCCTCATATCCACCAGCATCCAGCACTACGACAATCGTGCGGCACGGCAGCGGAGTCGTCAGACATACTATGACTTCAATCCACATCGAATAACGGCCTAGCTACATTCATTAGGTCATTTTCGCGCTCATTAGGTCACTGCTAGTCGAGCCTCACAATTGTTGATGCTTGAAACGCCGCCATTCCGAGCCCATTGCAATTCAGGTTTGGAATGGGAGTGACCTAATGAACACATAATCGACCTAATGAACGAATTACTCATTAAAAAAGGCCGCCCGAAATACTTGGACGGCCTTACATATGGTCAATACGGCTCCTGCGCCAGCAGAAATAACTCAGCTCACTGCTGCTTGGTGCTGGCATAGTAGGCGGCACCGACGATGCCGGCCTGGTTACGCAGCTTGGCGGGCACAATCGGGGTCTTGATATCCACGTACGGCAGGAACTTTTCGCTCTGACGGCTCACGCCGCCGCCGACGGTGAACAGGTCCGGGTTGAAGTACTTCTCCATAAGGCCGTAGTACTTGGTCAGACGCTTGGCCCACTTCTTGTAGCCCAGTTCCTCGTTCTCGCGAATCGCGGAGGAGGCGTACTTCTCGGCGTCCAGATGCTTGGCGCTCAGGATGATGTGTCCGAGTTCGGTGTTCGGGATGAGCGCGCCGTTGTAGATCAAGGCGGTGCCGATGCCGGTGCCCAGTGTGGTGGCGATGACCAGACCATCCTGGCCCTTGGCGGCACCGAACTGGACCTCGGCCAGGCCGGCGGCGTCGGCGTCGTTCACCACGACGACCGGGCGGCCGCAGGCTTCGGAGAACACCTCAGTAACGTCCACGCCAATCCAAGACTGGTCGAGGTTGGCCATGAAGTCGAGCTTCTGGCCGGGCTTGATCGGCGCGGGGAAGGCGATGCCAACGGGTGCGGATTCAGGCACTTCGAAGTGGTCGAGCTGCTGCTTGACGATTTTGGCCACGGCCTGAGGAGTGGAGACCTCGGGAGTGAGAATCTTCAATCGTGGCTCGGCGAAATCGCCCTTGGTGAGGTCGACGGGCGCGGCCTTGATGCCGGAACCGCCAATGTCAACACCAAAAGCCTGTGCAGTTTCAATCATCGTTGACCTTCCTTTCCATACGTTTTCATCAGTTCGTAGAGTTTCGCCCAGTCTAACGCGACCATCACACGGACGCGCCGGACGGGCCGGGGCATGGCCGTCACTCAAGCGACGGCATGGGCTTCCAGGTGGGGTCGTGCATCAGCTTGCGCGAGTCCCACCAGCCCTTGGCAATCTGCACCAAACCGGTCTTGAGGTGCTCGCGATCCACCATCACCAGGCGAATGACTTCCTTGGCCGCGGTGAGCACGGTACCCAGTCCAAACACCAGCGGACGGAAGTCACCATAGGTCATGAAGTACCGGGCCATGTATCCGCGGTTGCGCATGATGTGATACCGGTTCATGTCGGATGTGGAGTTGAGCTGGCGCACGCCGGCGATATCCCAATTGCCGATTTCGCGCGTACGGCGCAGGATCACGTCGGGCACCACAATCGGGTTGGTGACCTTGCTGGCGCGGTAGCCATACATCGTGTCATCCCAGTAGATGAAGAAGCGCGGGTCCGGCAGACCGATTTCCGTGACCACACGGCGGTTGAACAGGCCGCCTTCGAAGCACAGCGTGTCCATCACTCGATACCCGGCCGGGCCAAATGCGGCGGGCGCAATCGGGTTCGGAATGCCCAGCGGCACAATGAAGTCGTACTGCCAGTAGAACGGGCCGCCATCGTAATCGAATCGGGATCCCTGAATCACCTCGTGCCTGTCGGTCCACTTGGACAGCTTGGCAATGGCGTCCGGCAGCACGGCCACATCGTCGTCCATCACCCAGAACCATGCGGCACCCAGCTCGTAGGCTTTGGCCACGCCGGCGGAGAAACCGCCCGCACCACCCAGGTTCTCGGTCTGCGGCGCATAGACCACACGTTCTTCGTTGCCGGACTGGTCGGCCACGGTGGTGCCCCATTGGCCGGTCACCTTGCCGGCAAACGCAGCGACCATGTCCGCCGTCTGATCGGACTGCTCATTGTCCACGATGACAATGCGCCACGGTGCCTGCTCAAGCGCCAGAATCGAATCGAACAGTACCTCGAGCAGCTGCTGACGTTTGTAGGTGGTGACGATCAGGGCAAGCTTGTCGATGGTGTTGTTGGGTTTCTTCACTTCAGCCATGGCTCCCATTGTTGCACTTGACCAGCACAAGACGAATTTCTGCACAGTGAAACGCGGGTTGCGTACGTCCGGCGCATGGCGTATGAATAAGCCTGTCAGTTTCAGGGAAGGTGCAATTCCTTACTGGCGGTAACCTGTACCCCGGGTTTCATAACGGGGATGGCGGGAAGCCCGCGACCCGCGCAAGCGGCTGATCCGGTGAGATTCCGGAGCCAACGGTATAGTCCGGATGGAAGAAACGAGGGCTCATTATGAGCGTATCTTCGCGTATCCGCATGCAAGTTGTTCGTTCTGTGGCGCCCGAGGCCGAGGGTTCGGCCAGCGCGTCCACCGCCAGCGCCAGCGCCAAACTCGGCTCGCACACCACTGGTGTGGCCGATTCCGGCCGCTGGTCCACGCGCCGTATCGCCATGTATGCACTGTTCGTGGCGCTGGCGATGGTCACCAGCTTCATTGAATTCCCGATTACGCCGGTCACTTGGCTGAAGTACGACCCGTCCGGCATCGTCTGCCTGATCGCCGGCTTTGCGTACGGTCCGGCCGCCGCCGCAATCGTGTCTGTGCTCGGCTTTGTGCCGCACATGTTCGCCGACCCGTGGGGTTCGCTGATGGCTGTGCTGGTGGCGCTGTTCCTGTCTGTGCCGGCCGCGTTCATCTACCGTAAGATCCGTACGCGCAAGGGTGCCGCCATCGGCATTCTGGTGGGTGCGGTGCTGGCCATCGTGGTGGCGCTGGTGGGCAACCTCATCGTCACGCCGATTTACGCGCACATGACCTACCAGGCTGTGGCCGCGATGATTCTGCCGATTCTGCTGCCGTTCAACGTGGCTAAGATGGCGATTCACGCCGTGATCACCTTCCTGATCTACAAGCCGGTCTCCAACCTGCTGTCCAAGCAGCAGTGACTGGCCTGAGACGGGCCTATGCCCGCCACGACTAACGACCACTCAAAGAACAAGAACGCAGAACTCCGGCCTTTGCCGGGATTCTGCGTTTTCGCCTATCAGTTACGGATTACTGTTTCATGACCGTTGCACCCCATTCCTTCGACGCCGATGAGTTCCACGATTCTGCCGAGCCTCACGCTTCCGCCGAGCCTGCCTCCCCCGCCGCCGTACTCAAGGACATTCGTTTCAGCTATGACCGCGGCACCTCATGGGCTTTGGATGGCGTTTCGCTCACGGTCCATGCCGGCGAGCGCCTATGCTTGGTCGGTCCGAACGGGTCGGGCAAGTCCACGTTGGCCCGTCTGATTGCGGGATTGACCGCGCCGGACGGTGGTGAAGTGACGTTACTGGGGCAACGCGTGCACGAAGCCGGCCCGAATGCCGATGCCTATCGTGCTGCCCGCCGCGGCATCGGTATTGTGTTCCAGAATCCCGAGGATCAGCTGGTCACCACCGTGTTGGAGGATGACGTGGCCTTTGGCCCGGAGAATCTCGGGCTGGAGCGCGGGCTCATCAGCGAGCGTATCGTTGATTCATTGCAGGCCGTGGGGTTGGCGAACTTACGCCAGTCCGACCCGACCCGTATGAGCGGGGGGCAGCAGCAACGCGCCGCCATCGCCGGCATGCTGGCCATGAACCCGGCGATGCTGGTATTGGATGAGCCGACCGCCATGCTGGACGAATCCGCACGCGCCGAAGTTATGCGCATTTTGGATGATCTGCAGGCGCGCGGCACCACAATCGTGCATGTCACGCATCATCCGGATGAGACCGTTCATGCCGATCGCATCGTGCGCATGGAGGCCGGGCGAATCGTTGGTGTCACTGCAGCCGTCGATAATCGACCCCCGCTGGCGGAGGCTGTCTCGCAAAGCGAGACCGAGGGTGGCATCGGCACAGAAGCCGCCCCCAGTCGTCCTACGAACGACAGCCCCCGCCAGCGGGAGCGCGAAGACGGCTCCGAACTGCCGCTGCTCTCCGATGGCATCGGTGATATGACGGACCCCATTATTCGCGTCTCGCATCTGACCTATCGCTATCCTTCGGCCAAACGGGCGGTTATCGATGACCTGTCGTTCACCATCGCGCGCGGTGAAACCGTGGCACTGATGGGCGTGAATGGTTCGGGCAAGTCGACGCTGGTGCGCATGTTGTGCGCACTGGCTGCGCCGACCGCCGGCAGCATCGAGGTGGCCGGCGTTCCGGTGGCCTCGATTGGCAGGCGCGGTCGCAACGCGCGTCCGAAGTCGGCGAATCGCAAGCAATTAGCGCAATTGCGCCGGCATGTGGGTTACGTGATGCAGCATCCGGAGCATCAGCTGTTCGCTGACACGGTAGCCGAGGATGTGGCGTACGGCCCACGCAACCAAGGGCTTGGCGAGACCGAGGCAGCCGACCGCGTGCGCGAATCACTGGAACTGCTGCATATCGGGCATCTTGCCGACCGCTCCCCCTTCGATCTGTCCGGCGGGCAACAACGATTGGCAGCCATTGCCGGCGTGCTGGCTTGCAATCCTGACGTGCTCATCATGGACGAGCCGACCGCGAGTCTGGACGTCCAGGCCAAGAAGCGTATCCATGAGCTGTTGCGCATGCTCAAATCGCGTGGCGTGACCGTGCTCATCATCACCCATGACTGGGAGGAGGCCGAGCAAATCGCCGACCGCGTGGTCCGTATGCCGATTGCCGCCCCCGCATCCGGCGGCCCCGTCACGGCCACCGTCACCGCCACGGCCGTATCCTCCAACGGCCCTGTGCACTCAGTGATACACCGACTTGACCCGCGCGTGAAGATGGTGGGTTTCCTGGCCGCCATGTTCACGATGTTCGCGGTGAACACGCCAACCCAGCTCGCACTGGGCATTGCCATCACCCTGGCCGTTATCGCGGCGGCACGCCTGAACCCGTTACGGGTGCTTGAATCCATTCATCCGATTCTGATCCTGCTGGGGCTGATGGGCGTGGTCAATCTGTTTGTGGTACGCACCGGCACGCCGGTGGTGGTGCTTGGACCGCTAAGCATCACCGATCAGGGCGTGACCATAGCCGTGCTGTACGCCTGCCGTTTCGCATTGGTTATCATTCTGGGCGCGGTGTTCCTCACTACCACCACGCCTACCGCCATGACCGACGCCTTCGACACCTTGATCAGTCCGCTCAACCGACTCGGTATCCATGCCCAAGAAATCGCGCTGGTCATGAGTCTGGCATTGCGATTCATTCCAACGCTGACCGATGAAACCCGCGCCATCGTCGATGCCCAATCCGCGCGTGGCGGTTCCATCGAAACCGGTTCGCTGGCCCAGCGTATCAAGGCGATGAGCGCGATTATCGTGCCGATTTTCGCCGGCACGTTGCGTCACGCGGACAACCTGAGCCTCGCACTTGACGCCCGCTGCTACGAGGAGAGCATCCGCCGCACCCACTGGCGTGCCCTGACCATCGCCGCGCAAGATCTCGTGTTCGCCGTCGCCGTCATCGCCTACATCGCCGCCATCATCGCGCTGTAGGGCGGCAAACAGCACAGACAGCACCGGTTGCTATGCTGGTGTGGTTATACGAAAGATGTAAGGAAATTCCCATGGCATTGACCAAGAAGCAAATCAAGCAGCTGCGCGCGATGGCAAACTCGCTGAAGCCCCTGTTCTATGTGGGCAAGAACGATTTGACCGAGTCGGCCGTCAATCAGGCCGATGAAACCATTGAGAAGCACGAGCTCATCAAGTGCGCCGTGCAGGACGGTTCTGGCCTGACCGCCAAGGAAGCCGCCGCCGAGCTTGCCGAGCAGCTGAACGCCGAAGTGGTGCAGTCCATCGGCAATCGTTTCGTGCTGTTCCGTCGCTCCCGGCGCGACGATGTGGAGCATATCCGCTTGGTGCGCGAGTAGCGTTCGCTCTGCTCGATCCCGTAGCTTGATATGAGTAATGGCGGTTGGAATCAGTCCGATTCCAACCGTCATTATTCATATTCGCCCAGCGAGCACCGTCACTGATCCAAGATGGACCCGACGATTCCCGCAACAATGGTCAGAACCAAGGACCCCAGTACCGACCACCAGAAACCGTGTACGAAGACGCCCACGCCGAACAGACTGACCGCCAGCCAGCTGGCGAGTCGCATGAACAGCCAATTGATAATCAAGGTGACCAGCCCGAGAGACAGAATCGCAAACGGCAGTGCGATCAGATGCACAATCGGCTTGATTGACGCATTAATCAGCGCCATGAACAAAGCGAACGCGGCGATGCCGAGAATCGGAGGCTCCCCCACCGGGGTCATGCCGGGAGTCACCGCGACCATGACGGCGGCGGCGATAGTCATAATCAACCAGCTGGTCAGGAAACTTTTCATGGCCCAATCGTAGCGCGGCAGGTTCTACTATTGTGCAAAACGTGAGATGATGTTGTGCAGAAACGGTAAGAAGGTACTGCCGTTCCCGATTGAGAAGGGACAGATCCACATGACTGATGATCAACAACAACCGTACGGTTCGGACAGTGTTCCACAGCCCGCACAGCCCGCACAGCCGTCGTACGGCCAAGATGCCGCACAGCAGCCGCAGGGCTATGGCGCCCCACAGCCCGCCGCATACGCTCAACCCGCCGCCGGAAGCTACGGCCAGCAGCAGCCGCAATACGGCCAGCCCGCCGGCGCATACGCTCAGCCCCAGTATGGCCAGCCCCAGTATGGCCAGCCCCCGTATGGCCAGCCTCAGTATGGCCAGCCCGCACAGCCCGTAGCGGGCTACGGCCAGCAGCCCGGCTATGGACAGGCCTACCAGCAGCCGAATGCCTACGCACAGCCGCAATACACCGCCGCTCCGTATGCCGCCGCCCCGGTGTGGCAATCATCCAAGTCCAAGTTGGCTGCCGGTCTGTTGGGCATCTTCCTCGGCGGACTTGGTGTGCACAACTTCTATCTCGGCAACACCGGCAAGGCCGTGGCCCAGCTGTTGCTGACGCTTGTCGGCTGGATTCTGCTCGGACTTGGCCCAATCGCAGCCGCCATCTGGGGCTTTGTTGAAGGCATTATCATTCTGTGCAGCAAGCCCGGCTCGCCGTGGCATAAAGACGCCAACGGCTACGAACTATCGGACTGAGACTGACCTCGGGCCACGTTCATTGGGCCTCTGATCAGCCACGCCTCCGCAGGTATTATCTCGATGCCGCAGCCGCCGTGGGATGCGACACGCCGGCCGTGTACATGAGTTCATGTACACCTGATACAGGCGAATCAGTATCGCACGAGATTCAACAGTTCCTGATGTTTGGCATAGCGGGAAACGTTGGTGAGGGCGATGCGGATGATGTGTTCGGAAGTCTTTTCCAAATGATTGCCGCCGGCCACATGCGGGGTGATCAGGCAATGCGGCTCATCCCACAACGGACTTTCCGCCGGCAACGGCTCAGGCTCGGTGACGTCCAACCCGGCACCGTGGAGCCGTCCATTGTGCAAGGCGTCGGCCAAGGCCTCGTGATCGATGGCGTCGCCACGCCCGGCATTGATCACGATGGCCGTGGATTTCAGACGACCCAGACGATCCGCATTCAGCAGATGATGGGTCTGCGGCGAGCGCGGCACCGCCATCGCCACCACGTCCACCAATGGCAGCAGTGCTTCCAGCCGCTCGAAGCCATACATCTTTTCAATGCCCTTGGCCGGCACATCCGCATGACGGCGCACGCCGAAGGTACGCATACCTACGGATTGGGCAAGCTGAGCGAAATGCGACCCGATGTCGCCGACGCCGATAATCAGCGCGATGCCACCTTCCGGGCTCAATACCGGGCCTTCATCCTGCCACTGATGATCACGCTGATTGGAGGCATACCGGTTGAGGTTCTTCATCAATGCCCACATGGTGGCGAACATGTGTTCCGACACGCTTTGGCCATACGCGCCGCTCGCATTGGTGACCATGGTGCCGCGAGGCAGCACACCCGGGCAGATGTACGCATCCACACCGGCGCTGAAGGTCTGCAACCATTCAAGACGGGTGTATTGGGAAGCCTGCGAGACCGGAAAGTTGCCGATGACTGCGGTAGCTCGGGAGCGAAGCTCCTCGGGAACAGCGGCCGACCAGACCATGTCGCCGCGGTGCGCTTCGTCGCCCACGAATTCCTGCGGCACATCGCGGGCCGCCTTGGCGAAAGCGCGCCGTTCTCCTTCGTTGAGTGGCAGGCAGTTGACAATCAGCTTATGCGTGTTCTCAATACCCATGGTTCACCAAACTAGGCGGCAGGGCGGATATTATCGCGTGTTTCCTCATGCTGAACCAATGCTGAACCCGCCCCGCCGGACCAATGCCGAACCTGTCTCTTATACACATCTCCGAGCCCACGAGACACTGAGCGATCTC
>ENA-OXQH01000003-OXQH01000003.1-human-gut-metagenome-genome-assembly--contig:-NODE-3-length-194565-cov-266.191_pt1 | contig 194565 bp, 158 predicted proteins | sample MGYA00249578_ERZ652555 | MGnify/ENA primary metagenome ERZ652555 (study PRJEB26925, sample SAMN05826901) | human gut metagenome | biome: ENVO:2100002; feature: ENVO:00000062; material: ENVO:00002003... | reverse complement strand
AACCCTCGCATGGACCCTGCCCGCCATCCTCACCGCCACCGCCATCACCTACACCACGGCACGCTGGACCAGCGGACACGCCAACGCACTCACCCTGACCACCATCCAGCTTCCCGCACTCACCGCAGCCCTCATCGCCGCGCAAATCGGAGCTGCCATCGCCATCACCGCCATACACGACAACCAACTCTTCGTCTTCTTCAAAAACAGACAATGAGCATGAGGGGTGCCAGTTCAGACTGCCATAAGCCTTGATTAAAGGGCGAGCATGTTTTTCAATGACACGCCCGCCCTCTATGCATTGCCCCTTTGTCGGGACGCTTGAAGTTTATCAGTTGTAGGTCATTTCCTGAGTAGGAGAATCCGTCATCTTGCAAATCCCGGGTTATGCTGTAGTAAAACCTTTACTAAAGTTTGCGGGGAGGATGTCATGGCCACGCTCAAGGAGGTCGCGGAACGGGCCGGGGTGTCACAGAGCACGGTGTCGCGCTTGCTGAACGACCCATCGTTCTCCATCAAGGAGGAGACGCGACGGCGCGTGCTGCGCGTATGCGAGGAGCTGGGATACCGCAACGTGTTCCGTCCCGCGATTGCTGTGCTGGACGCTCCTCCATCCGGGGAGAAGCTGCAGGACGCATACTTCTCCGATCTGCGGAAGGTTCTTGCGGAGTGTGCGGAGTCGATGGAATTGGACCAGCCCACGTTCATCCGGTCCATACGCGAGCTGACGGAACGCGCGGCGGAGTTCGATGGGTTCATCACCGTGGATGCCACGGTGTTTCCTGAAGCGGACCTGCGCGCCCTGCATGCGGCACTCCCGCATGGCGTGTGCATCGACACGAATCCGGCACCGCACCTGTTCGACTCCGTACGGCCCGATCTGTCGCAGACGATGTTGGACGCCCTGGACGCGATGATTGCGGCGGGCCGTAGACGCATCGCGTTTCTCGGCGGCGTGGGCAGCATCATGGGCACACATGACTATCCCGAGGACATCCGCACGTTCAAGACCTGCGCCTACTACCTGCCGCTCGCCGGCATCGTCGCCAGCCTCGTCGTCTTCCTCCTGACCGTCAAGATCGACGAGAACATGCACGACCACATCGTCGAACAGCTCGAAGAACGACTCGCCTCCGAGGAAACCGACAAGCAGTAAGAAATCCAACTACAAACAAAAAGACCGTGGGTGGGTTGTCATCTATAGATGACAACCCACCCACCACTCAAGTCGTTCGAATCGTAACTGCGCAATTATTTACAGTAAGTAGTTATTCGCATTGCGGGCAACTGCTTACTGTCCATTACGTTCAGATTCGAAAGATTGGAGAAGTCATGGCCACTTTTGACCTTGATACCCATGTTGAGGAAACTGAGGGGGACGCTCGTCCTCAGATTACCTCGAAGTTCATGTGCACCCCTGGCTGCCCGACCGGCGGCCTTGCCTGCTTCACTTCCCAATGTACCAAGGGTTGTAGCTTCACCGGTGGAAGCAAGCATTAGCAACGTCGTCGTAGCATCGTGCGTTCCTAGAGGCAAGCCTTGTCTCTAGAAACGCCTTTTTGGAAGGTGGATCATGCCAGTTATATCGGCGACCAATCTCTCGATTGGGTACAAGAATTCCCCGATTGTCAGTGACATCAACTTGCGGTTGAATACGGGTAGGATCGTCTGTCTGCTCGGGGCGAACGGCGCGGGTAAGACCACGTTGATGAAGACGCTGCTCGGGCGGATCAGGCCCGTGAGCGGGGAGGTCACATACACCGGGACGAACATCAACGAGATGTCCGCGGCGATAGACCATCCCAGTTTCTTTCCCTACCTGTCTGGTAGGGAGAACGTCGAGGTGGTCTCCGCGTTCTGGGGTCTGGACGTGGACCCGGAGACGGCGTTGAACAATGTGGGCATCAACCACGCGGCGCATGGACGGAAGGCGAAGGACTATTCGACGGGTATGAAGGAGCGTCTGGAGCTGTGTCTCGCCCTTGTGCCGCATCCGAGGTTTCTGTTCCTCGATGAGCCGCAGAACGGATTGGATCCCGATGGCATAGCCTCCTTGTCCGAAACGCTTCGCGCCTATCGGGACAGGGGGAACTGCGTCGTCATCTCCACGCATCTGCTTCATGAGATTCAGGGAGTCCCGGATGAATGCATCGTGATTCGACATGGCCGGGCCGCGCAATTCACGGATCTGACCGGGGTAAACCTCGCGGACCTGTATCAGGGGAGGTAAAGGTGAGTGCCGTTTCTCCTGTTCGCGCGTTGGTCGCCTATTACTGGAACGTATGGTATTTTCTCGCCGCGGTGTTCGGAGCCGTGGCGTCCCTTCTGCTGGGTTCGTGGATTTCAGGCGCGGCGAACGGAACCCCGATAGCTGGAGGATACAGCTTCTTCTTCACCGGCACCCAGCCGGTGATTTGTCTTGCGCTGCTCTTCGTGTGCGATGCCAGGGTTGCGAAGGCGCACTATGGAGGTTTGCCCCGCCACGTGTATTCCGCATGGAAGCCGTGCTCGCTCAGAACCATATTCCGGGCTTTGATTCTGGCCGCTGTGAACCTGCTGAGCGTATTATGCTTCGACGTCATCATGGTTCTGATGGGTACCGGGATGCATCCGAATCTGGCCGTCGTCCTGTGCTTCGTCGTGCTGCAAAGCCTTTTGACTGCCCTGATCTATTCGATCGTCGAGATTGCCGTCAATCCCGAAGTCGCCGGGATCGTCTCGGCCATCCTTTGCTATGTATGGGTTCTTCTGCCGGGCGACTTGTCCGACTATGCGACGCCCTACGTCGCGAACGCCCTACGGGTCGTCGGGTTGAATCTGAACGGCACCGTGATGTCGCCGGCGGAAACGGCGAGCCGATCGTCTGTCGGCCCTGTGGTGGTGGTCGTCCCGATTGTGGTGCTCCTGGTTGTCTATGTTTTGTTGAGCTGGTTCCGTCGCGAAGGAGTGGACAGGAAATGAAGTCCCTATTGCGTATTGAGCGCGTGGCATTGATCCGTTGGTCGATGCTCGCCTTTGTGGCCGTGCTGCTGCTTCCGCTGTTCTTTTTGCGTTACGGGAGCATGGGCGCGGTGGCGCAGTCGGCGATGGTGATGGCACTTCCCATAACCACGGCCGGCCTTGTTTTCTCCCATGCGAGGGTGCCCCGCTCATATCGTTCCTTCAGCATCCACGATCGGCTCCTGCTTCGCTTTACCTTGAAGTCACTATTGCTTGGTGTCGCGGTCAGCATCTGCCTGACTCTGCTGTACGGATTTGCCGTCGGATTTATCGTCAATAAGAGACCGCTCTCGTTGCATGTCGCTTTGATGTTTGCGTTCACCGCTGTCGTTCTTTCCCTTGCATGCTTCGTCCTGCGACTCTGGGCCAGTCCTGTTGTCGCTTGGAGCATTGTCGGCTTCTTCATCGTCGCCGGCCTTCCGGTCAGCTCCGGCATGTTCGAGGGCTCGCCGATTCTGCATGCCGTTATACCGACCACATGGATGCTAAGCGGGGCGCGATTTGCCGGTTATGTGATTCCGGTCGGTGTAGTTGTTGCCATGGCAAGTGCATGGCTGCTGCTTAAGGCGGTGAAACGTGTCTAGATATACTCTGCTCGGATCTCCATACGTGAGGATTGCAGCGCTTCCCGTCGACAAGTTTCCTAAGAAAGGCAGTCCGCGTTATCGGTGTTCGCGGACACCGTCATATCCGAACCCGGTATTCGTGCAGTTCTAGAAAACTCTGCTCCATCATTTTACGCTGCTGTCACAAAAAATCTTGCAGAAGATTAGGGGAATTGGGACGCTTGATGATTTGAAACGAGTTTTGGCTGATCGAAAAGTTCCTCGATATATCTATGCTGGTGCGTCAGACAACAAGATTCTGCTTGATACTTCAGCTTTCGACCATCTTCGACTCCTAAAGCACGTCATCGAAAACTCTGATGAGGATATCTGGATAGAGAGAGGCGTCGAACCAGAAGATTTAGGTGTTACGAAGTCTGAGTCAGACGATAAAGCTAGGTTTGCTACGGAAATTGTCATTTCGGTTTCTTCGACTGATTGGGCGGAGACGGCGACTCTGCCTGTCGCTCAGATTCCGCCCGTCGGTCTCAATCTAGACTTGTCAAAACGGTCCGTTAGAGAGTTCAACCGCTTTTACCTTTGTTGTGCTATGCAACGACTCTAATCAGGAGAGGGTTCTTGCAACTGCCTTTGATGTTCTTGATGACGCTGGTCTCGAAGCATACTTTGTTCGCTACTCTGAGGAAGGTCGCCCAAGTTTACGTATCCGCGTGCGGGGAAGCTTTGACGACACGTTCATTCGGGTGTTTTGCGATTCGGTACTCTCGCTACGCCTCGCGACAGATGTCGAATTCAATCTTAGACTTCCCGAGTATTCACGGTATGGAGGTCCCGAGTGCTTTAAATATTTAGAATCGTTCTGGTGTCTTGAGAGCACCCAACTGGTTAAGATGTTTACCCGCTTATCATCGGATACCCCCGAGCAGGTACAAAAAGCCAAAAGCAATTATATGCGTTTCCTTATCCAGCAACTGGGGTTCACCAGACATTACGTATCTGCCGTAGCAGAAAGCTATGAACATGAGTTTGAAGCAGATCGGCATTCTATTAGAAAAGCCGCCAGAGCTCTGCGAAGTGTATTTAGTTCCGACGATATGCCCGAAGTGTTTACCGACGAAATGCAAGAGGTTCTTGCGCGTTTTTCATCCTGCCAGCTTCAAAGTAATGCTTCAGCCCAAGACGTTAAGCAATCTATTGCACACATGTCTGCAAATCGCCTTGGGCTTGATCGTAAAGACGAGGCCATATTCTGGCGGGCTCTTCTCAATCATCTAAGATCCGCAGATTTTGGAGGTGAGGAATGAAGACACGTAATGACATTCAACAGGAGGTGACCCTCATTGCAAGTAATCTCGAAGATATCATCCCCATTCGGTATCAAGAGGCTAATCGTACGAAAAGCTTTAACATTAACGGAGGGACTCCTGCCGCAATTCTATATTTAAGTGTCCTTGACGCATTATTTCCCGATGCTGGATATGATGTTCAGGCTCACAACTACGCGACAAGCATGATTTTGGAATATAAACATACCCCAAACATTGGAATTGGACTGTTCGGGGGGACCACACTATTGGCTTGGTGTCTGCAGTCGATTTCCCGTGGAGGAAGCAGATATCAAGGCGCGATTAGAGAACTTGAATCGAGGATCGTCTTTCAGGCAAGACAACAATTGACATTTTTATCAAACGTGAATGCGCCAATATCATCCGAATATTACGACGTTATATCCGGACTCTCTGGCGTGGTTTTGTATGGCATGCGATTCCGGTCCGATGGGCTGCGATTGATTTCTCGGCAGATTTGCAGTAGATTTTGCGAACTATTAGCAACTTCGAATTTCCACGCCTTCGGGTCTTTATCAGCCACTTCGGGACAGGATTCCGTGGCTCAGAAGACGACCACCGACTATGGTTACGCGCATGGTATTTTGGGAGTATTGATGAGTTGCATTCTTTCGGATGTGAACCATGATAATAATATGGAACCATTCGCTGCGATAAGGCAGCTTGTTGATATTTCGAATCACTCGAGAAACTACATACTTCCATACTCTTCCTCAGATTACACTGAAACCGTTAGTAATGGACGGTATGCCTGGTGTTACGGCAACATGCCCTTCTATTTTTTGTCACTAATGCTGAAACCGGTTGATCCAATAATTGCGGAATCTCTATTGAATGCCGCTATTGCTCCCCTGAAGGTTAATACCAGTCAAGTACATGATCTTGGCGTAATCGGTCTTGTTGATAACTCTATATGCCATGGCCGAGCGGGAATAGTCCTAGGGCTTCACCCCTACTTGAGCCACAAGGATAGTCGGCCTATTCGCGATCAGCTCCTTGAAGAGATCGATTGTTCTGTTGCGAATCCTATTGACAGTGGATTTCTCGAAGGCGACTTGGGCACCTTGGCTGTCCGAGTGGCACTAGAATACACCGACTCTATTGCGCATCTACCGGCTTTCTTTCCTTTTGTTTCTCCTACACTTTGGGAGGGAATATGATTGCTAGAGCATTAAATGTGACACTGATCTATGGAAAATCGAGAAATCCAGTCTTGCATAGTTTGAACCTTGAAATCGATTCAGGGCAAGTTCTTCCAATCCTTGGCGGTAATGGAACAGGAAAAACGACACTGTTGAAAGCACTATCGGGGCTACTTCGCCCACACTTGGGTCGAATCCTAATTGATGATTCGGATCTTTATCAGAAGAGAGGGAGTGCACTGCAAAGGCTCTCGAGCTCGCTCTACTCCGAAAGATCATTTTATTATCGCTTGTCAGCCCGCGAAAATCTCCGCTATTTCTTGTCGCTTCGTGGCATTTATGGCAGGACTGCAATGTCGTCAATTGACATGGCTCTGGACAGATTCGATTTGCTTGGATTGCAGGATATTCCATTCATGCACTTATCCCTAGGGCAACGAAAGCGACTAGGACTTGCGCGAGCGTTCGCTGCGCCAGCCAGTCTCTATATCTTAGATGAACCTACGGCAAACCTAGATGCCAAGTCATGCAGGCTTGTCTATCAAGCCATGACGGACAAGAGCGCCGACGGAGCTAGTATACTATTCTCTACCCACAACGTGGCCGACCTTGCTACCTCCACAGGAAATGTAATATATCTTAAAAATGGGAATGCGACACGTGTTCATCTCGAGACTCGAGACTCCATTACTGCCCGCAAGCGTTTTAGAATAGTCGGATCTCTTGACCCTGAATCCATTGCATCAATTCCCGAAGTGTCTTGTGTGATTTCTCAGTCCGAGGTCGAGGTTGATATACCTGTTGGTAAGTCTCTTGGATCAGTGCTTCAATCCTTTGAACGAATTGGGATCGAGGTCAACGAAGTAATTGATGACCGGAGTAGATAAAATGCATTCTTTTTTAATCGGCCTCTACCTGTATTTGCGGAGAGAATTCCTTGAACTCGTAACTTATAAGCTCTCCTTGATGCTAGGTGTTGTTTCAGCGGTTGTTGGCATAGTTCAGTTTGCTTTCTTGGCTGTTTTTCTCCAGCAGGGAAACAGTTTTCCTTCATTACAGAATTATGGTGGAAGCGTGATGGCGTTTCTGGTCTCTGGAGCGCTTTTTACTGGTTTTATGAGTTCTTCTCTCTCCAGTTTCTCGCAACTAATATCCTCTGAGCAGCGGACAGGTACATTGGAAGCTGTTTTGACTACACCATTTTCTATTGGCCGAGTGATTGCATATGCTGCGGTTAGCTCATTTATTCAATTGGTAATCGGCACGTTTTTAATGATCACTTTTTTTGGGATTGCATTCTCTATCCCCTTCAACGTTAACCCGTGGCAACTCATATTGGTCATGATTCTCGGCTACTTCACACTTGTTGGCCTCGGGCTCGCGGGTGGAGGAGTTCTTTTGGTTACAAAGAAAGGCGACCCGGTGACATGGTTGTTGACAACTTTTACGACATTATTTTCCGGAGTACTTTATCCGGTCGAAATTCTTCCACAGTGGCTTCAATCGATTAGTTGGTATGTGCCAACCACGCGGATATTGAGTTCTCTCCGGGGGGCATTAACCGGCTATACCAGTATGTTTATGCTTGATGTGGTTTACCTTATAGTTGCAAGCATAGTTAGTATGAGTATAGGATTGCTGGTATTTAGATGGGGTCTAAACAGAGCTATATGGGATGGTTCCGCGACAAGTTATTAAATAATCATACATTTGGGATATTGAAGTTTGACAATATGGCATAGAAAAGCGTTTCTTGTCAAATATCATATGAACTTTGGGATTGACATGCTCTATTAGAATATTGTACCAGATTAAGGTCATTATTTCAAAAAAATGACTCTATTCTAATAGAATGTTTCCTTCTTTCGTCGCGCCAAAAGAAACATCAATTGTAATCCGTAATAATTTGATGAATACATGATAGTTCTTCCAATCGTAAGATACTCCGACTGGAAGAACTATCATGACGGGAAGCAGGTCCGACGTCCGGGTCAGATCACGGACGATTCGTAAGGAATCTCATCCGTAGTCTCGGCGACATCCTCATCGGTATCCGCGATATCGCTGGACTGCGCCGATTCTGAGTGACGGCCGCCAGCACTGTTCCCGTGTCTGAACCTGCGGGCGGCGACCAGTCCCACGCCGGCGGCGAGCAGGGTGATTGCCGCTGCGATCACGCCCTGGATGGCGGCGCCGGTATGGGCGAGCCCGGTCCGGTAGCCGTTCCAGTCGTCGGTGTTGCTGACCACTTCGGTGTCGGGGCAGACGAGCATGCCGTCGATCGTGACCGCGTCATCGGGTGCGGACGTCTCGTCCTTGCCGTCGAACGGATCCGGGTCGGAGACGACGCATTCGACCAGCGGGGTGCCGGTGACCGTGGCGCGGTCGGTGTGATGGTCGGTCACGCCCTTGAGGATGCCCTTGACCTCGACGCTCTCGCCGGGCTTGAGGACACGGCTGTCCCAATCGGCGGGATATTCGAGATCGGTCACCCGGCCGTCGCCGGCGACCAGTTGGTCCTTGAGGTTCAGGTCCTTGGTTCGGTACCATGCGCCCTGCTTGGTGTCGGGGTCGGTGGTGCTGGTGTTGGTGATGGTGAACACGATGCGCGTGTCGCCCTGCATGGCCAGCGCGTCCTTGACCTGGTCGCGGTCGCCGGTCGGCCAGCCGGAGGCCTCGTCCCATTTCTCGATCTTCAGGCTCGGGGTCATGTCGGGCGTGTGCGTCTCGACCTGGTTGGATGGACGTTTGGTGCCGTTGAGTGTTTCGTCGAACCGGTTGGCGATGTGTTCGCCGGTCTTGACGCGCTTGCACTGGATGAACGCGGTCCATGCCTGCTCGTTTTCGTCGTTGCCGCTGACGAGGTCGAGCATGCGCTGGGTCGCCGTGACGGTGACCACGCCCTTGTCATCCTGCGTAAGGGTGAACAGTTCGCCGCCGTACATACCGGCGTCGAAGCCGCTGCCGGCGATCTTCACGCCCTTGCGGGCGATCACCCTGCCCTGCTCGGTCAGGTCGCGCATGGCGTACACGGCCCATTGGCCGGTGTACTGGTCATGTTCGGTGTCGAGCGGGTCGGTGATGCTCCAGTCGGTGACCTTCTGGTAGGCGCGGTGCGCGGGCAGCACGGAGCTGTCGAGGCGGTAGAGGAACAGGCTGTTGAGGTACACGCTCCGCTTGTCGATGGATTCGCCGTCCACCTTCACGACCACGTCCTTGGACGGGTTGACGGGTTTGAGGGGGTTGGCGACCTCGTTGGTGTCCTTGCGGGTGTCGTTGACGACCTGCGTGGCCTTGTTCTTCACGATATGTCCGTCGGTGACCTTGATGACGGTCATCGGCAGGCTCACCTCGTAGCTCGTGCCCAGCATCGACTGGTCGATGGCCGGCTCCTTCAACGGGTCGTGGTCCTTCTTTTCGGCGTATTCCTTGAGGTTCTTGGGCTGGGGGTCGCCCTTGATGGTCTCGCCGGTGGCCGGCACCTTCGTGTCCGCGGTCCTGGCGTACACGTAGGCGACGCCGTCGATCGCCGCGATGTTGAACTTCGCGGTCACGTCCTTGCCGGTCGCGGTGTCGGTGACCTCGATGCGCTTGGCGTCGAGGGAGAGGTATTCGTCGTCCCAGTCGTCGGTCATGCCGAGTCTCCAGACCTTGTAGGCCTGGTTGGTCTGCTTGGCGTCGATGGTCACGCGGTAGTAGATCCGGTCGCCCAGCAGCGCGGTCTTGCCGTCGATGCTGATGGACGGGTCGGCCTGGGTGTCCTTCTTCACCGGCGTGAAGTCGGGCGGCTCGTTCCATACCTTGTTGCTCGGGGTGATCATGTTGTTCAGGGTCAGGGCCCACTGGTTGCCGATTTTGGTGTCCGTGGGCGCGTCCTTGGCGACCGTGCCCTCGAAGCGGACGATGATGCGCGGGTTCGCGCCGTTGCGCCAGTTGGTCTTCACGTACCCGTCGGAGAACACGAGGCGCACCGCGTGCTGCGCGTCGTTCCACTGGGTCTCGTACTCGGTCTTCGGGATGAACCTGCCGGTGGACAGGTCGGTGACCTCCAGGGTCTGCTTGTCCACTTCAAGATGCTCGTCATAGGTGTCGGTGACCGCCACCTCGCTGACCGAGTACGCGAGATTGCCGGGCAGGTGGGGCTGGGTCTCCAGACGGTATTCCAAGCGTTGGCCCGGGTAGACGACCCTGCCGTCCACGGACGCCTGGTCGCCTCCCTGCGAGGATTCGCCGACCACGTCCTTGACGACGGGCGGTATGTAGCCGCAGATCTTCGGCTCGTTCGTGGGGATGGTGTGCGTGTTGACGGTCTGGGAGCCCTTGTTCGTCAGCGCCTTGCCGTCCGGCGCGGTGCAGAACGACAGTTCGTCGCTCGCCTGCTTGCCGAAGTCGTCGCGCACCTGGCCCGCGCCCTTGCCGTTGGCGTAGGCCGCCTTGCCGGGAATGAGCAGCGTGACCTGCTTCGCGGTCTTCAATCCCTTCAATCCCTCGCGATAGGCCCGGCCTGCGGTGGCGGTCACCGTGGTGCCTTCCATCGTGATCGTCCACTGGTCGGTGACGTCCCTGCCGTGGTTGGCGATGTCGGTGACGCTGGACTCGCGATCGGTGCCGGCATCGGCCTCGTACACCTTGATCTTCGACTTGTCGTCGGCGTCGAACAGGTAGTCGGCGGCCGACCAGTCGTCCGTGAGCGTCAGGGTTTCCGGGGCCTGGATGAGGTTCTTGGCGATGGTGCCGTTGACCACCGAGGCGACCCGGTCCCCGTCCAGAAGCGTCATATCGTCGGCGCCGGTCCGGTTGGTCTCCTTCGGGTCGATGACCGCCTCCCACTGGCCCTTCGCGTTCAGGCGGATCCAGCTCTTGTCGGGATTCGGCCGCCACGTATCGAACTGTTTCTTTCCGGCGTCGGCCTCGGGCTCGTGGTTCCACTTGCCCCACGCATGGTCCTTGACCTGCTGGAAGTCGGAGGGCTTCGACACGGTCACGTCGAAGCTGAACTCGTAGACATGGTCCATGGGCATCTCGCCCTTGTCCGCCGAACGCGCGGCCGACACCGTGTTCGACGCCTTGTCCCAATTGATTTCGAACTCGCCGGAAACGTCGCGGTTGCCGTCGATCCTGTCGATGAGCCTGTAGTTGTCCACGGAGTATTCGACGCCGTTGGGTTCGATCACGTCGCGGAAACGCATCTCGTAGCCGCCGCGGCCGGTGCCGTACGTGATGGTGGTGCGGTTCGTCATCCGGTCGGCGCTCACGCCGTCCTCGATCTTCTTGACCGGGGGTTCGGGCGGCACCGAGCTCACCTTCCAGGATTCGGCCGGATCGCGGTCCGCGGTGTCCACGGCCGCCTGCATGCGGCCCTGCTTGGGTACCTGGATGTCGATCCAGTACGTGCCCTCGGCCCAGTGTTCCATGCCGAAATCCTTCGGCGAGGCGAGATCGTCGAGCTGGGTATCCCCATTGCTCGGGAAGCTGATCGGCTTGCTCACGCTCTTCGCGGGCAGGTAGGGGCCGTTCTCGTAATGGATGATCGCGGTGCCGTTCAACGTCTCCCTGATCGCGGAACCGCCGTTGTCGGCGTGGATGACGTCGCCGATCGGGTCGGTGGAGCCGACCTGCATGTCGGTCTTCTGCTTGTGGCTGGTGGTCACGTTCAGCTTGTAATCGACCGGCGGCTGGTTCTGCGCCAGCACGATCACGCGGAACGAGGCGTTCGGGTTGGAATCGATCGACTCCTGTGCCAGCGAGTCAACGCTGCGCGTGCCGAGCTTGTCCTTCCACGTGGTCGAGGTCGAGTACTTCTGGCCCTGATACGTGTAGTCGCCCTTCGCCTCGGCCTTCCACTGCGCCTCCCAACGGTTCTTCGCGTTCGAGCTCACATAGCTGCCGTTGAACGAACCATCCGCCAAGCGCACGTAGCCCACCGCCACCAGACGGCAGTCCGCGTTCCCCTCACCCGTATAGGAGCGTTGGCACTCATCGATCGCGTCGCTCAAAGTCTTGTTCATGTTCACGAACTGGTTCTGCCCGTTCGCCAGATCGGACGACAGACGCACCTTCGCGTCACTCAACGCCGTCTTCATGCCATCCAGCGTGGCCGGCCACGAATCCTTGTAGATCCAATGCACATCGGCCGTCTGCGTCGGACCACCGCCCGAACCGCCACCGTCCTCACCGGAACCACCGCCACCGTTATCGGCCAACGCTACCGGAACCAGACAGGCCAGCAACGCCGCGGCGGCGGTGATCGACGCCACCGCACCGGCGCCCTTCTTCCCGAACCTCATACGAAATCCTTTCCCACATACGACAGAAGCGCCCCTCTCCGGGAAAGGGAGGAGACGGGGACTCCAGAACCCGCCTCCTCCCGGGTCCCTGGAAGAAAAGCACGCCCGCAAGCCCGACGGCCGGCCGCCGGACCCCGAACGCACCATCAGCATCACCCCGCGCCAGGTGGTTCTGCGGCGGACAACACAACGTACATGGCGTTTTTGTGGCCAACGGCCATTTGCGACCATTCCGCTCATGAGTTAAAATAGGTCGTGAAATATTCCATTAGTACTTGATAGCAGGGAAGCGGCATTGAAATATTCATCTGAAGATTTTGTCAATCTGGACGAGGTCCACGCACTTGCGGACGTTCTGACCCCAATCGGACCGGCACTGTACACCGTTCTTGCCGAGGCGCGTTCGGATCTGGAAACCAGATATCCCGATGATCTGTTCTGGCCCCATCAGAACCGACAGAATCTTTCCCGTCTTGTCAACCAACGCACGGCTCGAATTTGGGAACAATATGGTTCTGACGATTGGACGCTTTTTGACCGGAGTGGTTTCCTTCATCTGAGGGAAAACGAGACCGGCGTGAAGCTGATTCTCCGAAAGGTGGATCCTCTGACTCATGGAGTTCCTAAGTCAAATGCGACCCGTGCCAGCCGTGCATACTTTTCACAGAGCCAGTGCATCCCGAAGGGACAGTTGCAAGCAGTGGATCCAGGCCTGTTCGACGAAGGAAAGCTGATTCCCGATCTTCACGATATTGGCTTGGTGTGCACTTGGGATGAGATGACGGATGGAGGTGTATCCATCGTCGTTTATAAGACAGAAGGCCCGGGGCGATACGGCGAAAAGAACCACTATCTATTTAAATTCCCGCTATTTGATAGCGTTCGTGGCGATGAGCAATATGAGTTCATTCCACTACAAGAGGATCAGGAAAATCTTCTGCCGAATTTGCTGGCCGATCAGACCGATGTCGAAGATGTGGATAATACAGACTCTTCGTCGTCGGAGAGAAATGAGAATGAGGACGCAGGCATGAATTCCGACAATAAAGGAAATGAAGCTAACTAGGAATAGCTAGTCGTATATAGCATAAATAGATAGAGAGATACTGCAATGTCCACTTTCAATCCAGAAGGGATTGCACTGAAGCAGCGTCTTGCTTTCAATCCAGAAAGGATTGCACTGGCACGACGCTTGGAGGGCGTCACTCAGAAGGAGTTGTCCACTCGTTCTGGACTATCCCAGGCAAAGCTCAGCAAGCTTCAGAATGGCATTATTTCCTTTAATGAATCAGATGCGGTGAAATTATCCGGTGCTCTAGACTACCCCATTTCTTATTTCGAGGAATCTGGAACGGTTATCCCATTATCCGAACTTACATATCGAAAAACATCCAGATCATCTATGGGTGAATTGAATTCGGTTTCTACGGAGTACTCATTACTCATGGATGTAATTCAAAAATTATGTCATGTGCTGAAGATGAAAAAAAATCCAGCCGCATGGATTGATGAAATAGCTCCACACGAACAATCGCTCTCCGAAGAGAAAATAGAGAGATTGGCTATCCGAACACGTGAATGCCTCGGATTAAAGCCTGATGGTGCCGTTCCGAACGTAACCCGCGCAATCGAGCGGGCCGGAATCATTGTTTCTCCGATGAGATCATTGAATATGCGCGGCGGGGCAAATTTGACTAGCGAGGGAGTGACTGCGCCTTCGTCACAGTGGCATGCCATGTGTATTGGATATTTAGGTAATGGTGCATTAGGAGGCGATCGTTTACGCTTTACTAAAGCCCATGAACTTGGTCATCTGATCTTGCATCGTTATCGTAAACCTGATTCACCGCAATTAGTGGAGCGTGAAGCCCATATATTTGCTGGAGCTTTTCTGATTTCGCAATTAGATGCTCGCTTGGTTCTTAAATCCAATTTATCGTTGCGCGATTTTCTTCCAATTAAGGCAGGATGGGGCATTTCCATTGCTGCGCTTATCTCACGTTCTCACAATTTAGGAATCATCGATCGGCAGAGGTACACCTCCCTCAACATACAACTATCAGGCAAAGGATGGAAGAAGCAAGAACCTGTACCCGTCGGAATCGAGAATCCGCTATTGCTGAAACAGATGATTACATCGGCATACGGATTTAAGACAGATCAAGGACTGAAAATAGATTCTATTGGCTTGGCCAGTGAGTTGGGAGCTCCATTTAGATATCTAGATTACTGGTCCGATGGATTAGATGATGAAGGTATGCACTGGGGTATTGCCGCCAATCGCTTTGAGCAAAGACCCAATCGTATGATTGCTTAATCCTTGGTTCTGTCAAATCAACTTTGACATCGGCAACACGTCTGGTTGTTGGCGTTCCCAGGAACGCCAACAACCTTGGGAAACGAATTGATCATTCACGTCGATTCTAATTTAACAGAACCTAATTTCTACATAGGGTTCTTCCGTTTCCCTCTTGAGTAAGAGTGGAAGAACCCTATTCTGATATGGTTGAATTGATTTATACTCAAATGGTAATTTAATTTGATATATACCTACTCAACAAAGAAATGAATTCAATTATCGGAAGCAATGATTTGTAGATTAGATTTTTAAGGTGTAGGGCCATACTCGTTTCTCTCTACTTTAATCATTCTAATGATTTTCAGCAATGTGAGTAATGATATAAACGATGACGGCGCCGAAGATGCCAATGGCGGCGAGGATTGCCAGTCTGGTTTCACGGCGTTCCCTGGCCGCCATATCGGCCTGCCGGTTGGCCAGGGCTTCGGCTTCGGCGGCGACGCCGCTGGCGGCGATGGCCGCGATGTGCGCGCTCATCTGGTCTTCGAGCGTGGAATCCTCGCTCGTGCCGTCGAAGGGCTCCTCGTTTTCGTTGTGGTTGTCGTTCATGGTTCTGCTCCGTTCCTGATTGTTGGATTGTTTGCTTTCCTGATTGTTGGCTTGCTTGATTGCTTGCATGTCCGATTGCCTGCATGCAATCAAGTTTGATTGTTTGATTGTCTGCATGCGGGCTTGTTTGCTTGTCAGCTTTCGTTTTGCCCGGCGAGGATGGACATGCGGGCGGCGATAAGCGCGTGGCGCGCGATCTCCAGATAGAGCTGGTGGCCCTCGCCGTCGCCCCAGAACCGGTCGAACTGTTCGGTCGGCATCATGCTGGCGGGGTCGAACCCGTTCCACACGCCGCCGCAGAACACCTTCGCCGCCGCGTTCACCTCCTCGTCGGACGGCATGCCCGGATGCCCCTCCGCGGCGTCCGCGGCCGCGCGCATCTGCGCGCCGAGCACGCGGGCCTGCAATGGCGAGAGCGTGTACGCCAGTCCCGCCGTGGAGCCCGCGGGGAATCCCGTGTTCACGCCGAGGGTGATGACGTGCGCCTCCTCGCCGATGCTGATCCGGTCGCCGAGCACGGAGACCTCCATCGAATAGTCCATAGTGTCTCCTTTCCGCAGACGCATCGGCTTTCGGGATCGCGTCTGCATGTTTGACTGCCTGAATGTTTGGTTGTTGGCTTGTTTGCCTGCTGGATTGTCGGATTGCCTGATTGTTTGATTGTCTGACGGGTTACGGCTCGTCGTCGCTGTCGAGTCGGTCGAGCTCGCGTTCGATGGCGTCGCGCAGGAGCTGCTGCATGGGCAGGTCGTGCGCGGCGGCCGTGGTCTTGAGCCGGGTCTTGAGCGACACGGGTATGCGCAGTGAGAGCATGACCAACGGTTCGCCCGTGGCCTTGGAGGTCTTGTTCTGTTGGCGCAGCACGTCGTCGAACGGTACCGGTCGTGCCAGTGGCTGGTAGTTGCCCTGCATGGTCTCACTCCTGCTTTCCGGCGATCTGCTGGAGTTCTGTGACGAGGTCGCGGTATTCGCCCAGCTGGTGCGGGTTGGTGCCGAGCGAACGCTTGTAGGACTGGGCCTTCGGCACGATCGTGTCGAACCGGGGAGTGTCCATGGCGTTGAGGGCGTCCATGGTGTCGCGGAACGCCTTCGTGTTGCGTTCGGCCTTGACCAGCAGCAGCGCGGCGGGCGTGCTTATCCTGGCCATGTCGAGGGTGCTCCATGCCTGCTGGAGGTCCATGGGCGAGTCCGACGCCGGCACGATCACGAAGTCGGCCGCCTTGATGGCCATGTCCAGGGTCGGTCCCTGCGGCGGCGCGTCAATGATCGCCCATTCGTCCGGGTCGGCTCCCGCGGCGAGCTGGCGGAGCGTGGCCTGGTTGGCGGGCAGCACGTCGAACGTCAGGGGGTCCGCGGTCTGTTCCGCGGCTGCGGCCCACAGGCTCGCGCTGGACTGCGGGTCCGCGTCGTACACGACGGCCCTGCCGCCCCTGGAAACGATGACCGAGGCGATGTAGATGCTGGACGTGGTCTTCGCGACCCCGCCCTTGGCGTTGGCTATGGCGATGCGCATTCGTTCTTCTCCTTTGCGACTGCCGGATATCATGCGAACCCGGTCAGTCGGTCGCTTGATTGTCCGCTTGTCTGATTGCTTGGATTCCTGCTTGTTTGAATGTTTGATTGTCTGACGGCTCATGCGGGGCGGGGCGATCGGCCGTCCTGCCCCGTGCGCGCAGGCGTCGTTGCTGGCGTTCGGCGCTGGCCTCGCCGGTGGCTTCGTCGAACACGTTCCGGTGGGCGCGTATCCAGTCCGTGAGCAGCCGCCAGCGTTGCGGCCACGGCAGGCCGCGGTCCCGGCAGGGGACGCCGTCGGCTTCGGCCGTGCGCGCGATCCTGCGCCGGTCGGTGCACACCTTGCCGCCGTACACGCCCCATTCGAGTCCGCCGCTGGCCGCGTAGGCCAGGCATTCGGCGCGTACCGGGCATCGTTCGCACACGGCCTTGGCGACCGAGTGGAACGCCTTCGCGTCGCCGGGACGGTGCTCGAACTCCAGCGACCACAGGTAGTCGGACCATGGTTGCGGGAAGTCGCGGCATTCGCCGGCCTTCTTCCACGCCTCAAGACGCTGCCCGTCCCCGCTCATGGCCGCACCACCGCCTCCGCCGACGCGCCGGTCTTCGCCTTGCGCCGTCCGGCGACGTCGTGGGTGGCGTGGTTGCGTTTGTCGTACGCGCATACCGGGCACGCCTCCTGCGAGATGACGCCTTCGATGTGTTCCTGGCACAGCGAGGTGCGCAGCAGCGCCGCCCCGTAGATCGGCACACGGCTCGCGGACGACGAGCTGACCGGTATCGCCCGGTTGGGGTCCTTGACGACCGGCAGCGGGGCGTCCGGCGCCCGCTTGCCCGTCGGATCGGGATGGGTGAGCATTTCCAGCCGCAGCTGCACGTAGTTCGCGGCGAACCTGGCGCCGCTGGTGAGCCGGGGCAGCCAGTAGCGGTTGCGGTACGCCCAGTCCATCGTCGCGACGATCTCGCCGTACGGCCTGTCGATCAGCAACGAGTGGACGGCCTTGCGGTCGGCCATGGTCGCCGGAACATCGAACCTCTGGTCCACGGCGAGCATGCGACGGCGGATGCCGTCGAGCACGCGCACCTCCTGACCGGCGCGTTCCGTCACCGGCTCGGGCAGCTTGCCGGGTTCGGGCACCCACAGCGGGTTCCTGCAACCCCTTGGAGGCAGGGCCTTGCCCCAATCGGTCGCCGGAACGGGTTCGGGCTTCGGGTCGGCGACCGGTTTCGTGGCGGCTTGTTCGGCGTTGAGGGGAGCATCCCCGAAGGGGATGAGGGGAGAATTGTTTATCACTTGTCTATTGGGTGACTTTCTGTCCAAGATTCCGGGACAATTTGTCCTCGTCTCCACGTCCTTCGGCTCGGGTGACAATCCGTCGGGTGACAAACTGTCCTTCATCGGATCCGGCTTGCCGTCGCCTTCCGCCAGCGCGTCCAGGTTCCGGGGCTTCTCCTCGATGTTCTCGGCGGGATGGTCGCCGTCCATGACGACGTCCCACACGCGCGAGCGGTGTCCCTTGGCGATCGGCTTGCGGGTGCGCGGGTTGCGCGCCGACATCTCCTGGTCGCCGGGCCTGATGTAGCCCTTGCGCTCCAGCTCCTGCAACGAACGGATCACGGTGCGCTCACAGCACCCGCAGTTGAACGCGATGGTCTCCACGCTCGGCCACGCGGCTGCGCCATCGTCGTAATAGGCGCGGCGGGCCAGATACACCAGCACGAACTTGGTGATGCCCTTGACGTCGTCGCGCTCCCATGCCCAGTTCTCGGCTCTGCTGCTCATCGCTCGACCTTCCCGCCGTCATGCGCCGGGTCCGCTTCGCGGCGTTCGCGCAGCCTCGCGCCGATGTCGTCGCCCAGACGGGCGGCGCGGCACAACGCATACGAGAGAACGCCGCCGGACACGCACACGGCGGCAACGACCAACCACCACATGGTTCGGCCGGTATCGGGGAAACGGTCCGCGGACGCGCGCCTCAGCGGCGCGAGCCCCGGGACGGGTGGGCGAGCATGGACAGCACATGAGCCTTCGCGATGCGCAGATCGACGTTGCCGCCGGCCCGCGTCGTCCGCCGCGCGGCGTCGCGCCGGCGATTAGGCTCGAAGACAGATGCCGGGCGAATGCCGGCGGTATTGGTAGAATCGGTCATGGCGATGACCCTCCTTCACTTGGGATACAAGACGTCGGCGGCCGGGAATCTTGGCGGATGTACGGGTCGGAGACGCCTTCGGTTGTCGTTCGGTTCCGCGCCTAGTGCGCGGAACCTTCTTTTGCCGGAGGAGACAGCAGCCTGTTCACGAGGGCGGCATCGTTGCCCAGCACGAAATCCGACGGCAGTCCCTTTATCCGATACAGCCAGACGAGATCGGCCTGCTGCCAATGGAGGGAGCCGTTCACCTTTCCCGCAACCGATGACTTCGATTGCCCCATCTCCGCGGCCAGACCGCGGCAGGACAGACCCTGCTGCGCCATCCAACGAGCCACCGGAGACAGTACGGAAAGATGCTTTTGTCTACTCACAGTTGACATAGTAATTAAGTATTTTGCCTTTCGCAAGTCGGAGTGCTAATATCGTGTCCAGAGATGTTGGACATATCAACATGTGTTTGCGAAGCAGTGAAAGGGCGATTGCCATGACCACGACGATAAAGAAACGGATGACGAACTCGGGCGAATACCTGCAGAAGGTGATCGTATGGAACATCAGCATGCTGCTCACCGCGCACGGCCTGTCCCAGACGGCGCTCACGGAACCCCTGAAGATGACCAGGGGCGGCGTCAGCGCGAAGATGAAGAACAAGAACACGTGGAGCATCCCCGACATCGCGGCGCTGGCCGACTACTTCGGCGTGCCCGTGACGTCCCTGCTGGACGACACGCTCATGCGTCAGATGCTGGGAGAGGGGAACTTAGGTGCATCTTTGGTGGCAGCGACCACCGCACGATTTCCTGTTCGAGCAGCTGAAGGCCAAGCTGACGGCCTGAAACCGTTGGAAACAAAAGGCTCCGGGCCACGATACCTCGTGGAAACCGGAGCCGGTGGGTACCCCCAGAGAGAGTCGAACTCTCGTTGTCAGATTGAAAGTCTGGTGTCCTAACCGTTAGACGATGGGGGCGAACAACTCGAGTTACTTTACGGGAGATTGTTCGGTTATGCAAATCGACGGTATTTCGGCGTGTCGCAATCAGTGCAGGGCGACGGCCTGATAGGTGAAGTCGTGAATCACGCGGCCGGCGGCCAGGCCCTTCTTCTCGAAGTTGGTGAGCACGCGGCCCTCGAACCGCTCGGATTCGGTGAAGTCGGCGTGCGGCATGTCGGCGGCCAGATCGGCGTTGCCCTTGCCCACGTGCTCCAGCGGGAGGCTGACGGTTACGCTGCCCAGGTTCTTCCAACCGTCGAGTCCGTCCATCACCTCGTGCACGTGCAGGGCATAGTCCTCGATGTCGGTGGCGATGCGCCAGACGCCGTCTGCGGCCAGTGCGCGATGGATGTCGCCGGCCATGGCCTCCTGCACGATGCGGCGCTTGTGGTGCTTCTTCTTGGGCCAGGGGTCGGGGAAGAAGGTCCATACTTCGGCTGCGGTGCCGGGCGCGGTGACCTTGAACAGCTCGGGCGCATTGACCTGGGCCACGCGAATGTTGGTCAGCCCCTGCTTGCCGGCGAGCAGCAGCGTGTGGGCCACACCGGGGTCATAGACCTCCAAGGCTAGGAAGTTCGTCTCCGGATGGGCCGCGGCTGCGGCCACCACGTTCTCGCCCTGTCCAGTGCCGATTTCCACAATGAGTGGATTGTCGTTGCCCCATGCGGACTCCACGAGCGCGCGGTCGAGCGTGACGCCTTCGCGCACGTCCAGCAGATTGCCGGCCGCAATGTCCAACAGATATGTGCCGGCATAGTTGTCCCATGCGCGCTGCAGGCGATCGTCCAAACGTCCGGAGCGGCGTACGAAGGAGAGCACCTTGTGCAAGGGGTGCGCCGGTGCCTCGGTGTGGTCTGTGGCCATCGCGGCGACGGAATCGATTGCTGTGGATTCGGGATCGGTCATATATTCCTCGGATTTTCCTTGTGCGCCGCACCGCTGTTCATTCATTAGGTCGATTTGGCGTTCATTAGGTAGGTGGTGTGCGATACCAACCACCATATCAAGCCATTTACCCGGTGTCCGTGCGGGCCGGCTCCGGGCCGACCTACCTAATGAACGCCAAATCGACCTAATGAATGCAGATATTGCCGGACGACACCACCGTTTTGTGCGATTATGTTCGTGTGATATACTAAAATTGTTTCAAAAGGTAACAAAGCGGACCAAAAGTGAACAGCCGCTGAACTCCCGACGGCCGACACTTGCAACCCGCACAAGGAAAGGTCAACTATGACAGTTCTCGTCACCGGCGGCTGCGGCTACATCGGCGCGCATGTCGTTCACGCACTCCATCAGGCCGGCGAAAAGGTCGTCGTCGTCGACGATCTGAGCTACGGCAAGCCCACTCGCATCGAAGGCTCCCGCCTGTACGGCATGGATATTGCCGCCCCGGGCGCCGGCGAGCGTCTGGCCGAAATCCTCGATGCCGAAGGCGTCGACTCCGTGATCCACTTCGCCGCTCGCAAGCAGGTCGGCGAATCCGTGGAGAAGCCGCTGTGGTACTACCAGCAGAACATCAACGGCATGCTCAACGTGCTCACCGGCATGACCCAGTCCAAGAACGCCAAGAAGCTCGTCTTCTCCTCCTCCGCCGCCACCTACGGTGTGCCGCCGGTCGACGTGGTGCCCGAGGACGTCGTTCCGATGCTGCCGATCAACCCCTACGGCCAGACCAAGCTGTTCGGCGAATGGATGGCCCGCGCCTGCGAGCAGCCGTTCGGCATCCGCTTCTGCGCGTTGCGCTACTTCAACGTGGCCGGCTGCGGTCCGGTCGAACTCGAAGACCCGGCTATTCTGAACCTCATCCCGATGCTGTTCAACCGCCTCAAGCAGGGCAAGGCCCCCGCCATCTTCGGTGACGACTATCCGACCCCGGACGGCACCTGCGTGCGCGACTACATCCACGTTTCCGATCTGGCCGATGCCCACATCGCCGCCCTCAAGTACCTCGATCGTGACGAGCGCAAGTACGACGCCTTCAATGTCGGCACCGGTGAAGGCACCTCCGTGCGTCAGATCGTCGACGAAGTCAAGAAGGTCACCGGTCTGCCGTTCACCGAGGCTGTCATGGCCCGCCGCGCCGGCGACCCGCCGCACCTGATCGGCTCCCCGAAGCGCATCAACGAGGAGATGGGCTGGCACGCCAAGTACGACGTGGAAGACATCGTCAAGTCCGCGTGGGATGCCTGGCAGGCCAACCCCGAACACCACATCGACGTCGACACCTGGAAGCAGGCTGACTGAGATTGACGATTGCTTTGCGGTGGATGCCGTGAAGCGTTTCCGTCCATAAGGGCGTGGCCGGGGTTCCGGTCGCGCCCTTCGTCGTTTTGTGGATGTTTGTGACAGACGTGTTCGTGTGCTGGCGATAGCAAAAACCTTGAAATTATGCGGAACACGCCGAAGTTTGCGCGATCGGCGAATTTCAGTAATATATACATCTGTTGCCTCACGCAAGTGAGAACAATGGCCCCGTAGCTCAGTTGGTTAGAGCGCCGCCCTGTCACGGCGGAGGTCACCGGTTCAAGTCCGGCCGGGGTCGCTGGAATGGTTATGAAGCCCGGGTTATCCGGGTTTTTGACTGTTCATGGCTCTGTAGCTCAGTTGGTAGAGCGAGCGACTGAAAATCGCTAGGTCAACGGATCGACGCCGTTCGGAGCCACCACAATGAAGCCCCACCTTGTGTGGGGCTTTTGCATATCCGTCACGTACCTACTCCGGCGGGCTGGCCGGTCAATGCGAAGGCTCGCGTTCGCCAACAACTGTCTTCCTCACCGCAACTACGCACGCCAACAGCGCCAATGCGAACATCGGGTTAGGGTTAAGTAAAGAAACGTGGGTCTTATCCGCGCGTGTCATGGTCGGTGCGATCGTCCGCCTCAGCCGTTTCTGGGGCTGTGGCGCTCATAGAGTCAGTATTGCAGAAAAAGCACCCGCGAGATGCGCGCGCAAAGAGAATCGTGTGGGACGGCACGTGATTTTGCTGATTTTTGACGTGCTGTCCCACAGCGTTCGAAGAACGCCCTCAGAGCTGAGGGCAAAGAACGGCTCTATTCTGCGGTTCTCGGCTTATGTCATGCGGGATAGCAGATGCGTCAACCGATTGACGTATCTGCTATCCCACACTTTTGTGGGACGGCAGATGAACAATGGTAAAAACCGCGTGCCGTCCCACAAAAAGGAATCAGGCCCGCCACCATTGGCGCAGGGGGTACCACTTGCCGTCCGGGTGGCCCACGCGATCCGGCTTGACGGCCAGGAACTGGTGGATCTGGATGCCGTCGAGCTCGAAGTTCAGAGCGCAGGCGGCCATGTACATACCCCATACCTTGGCGCGTTCAAAGCCGACCTGCTTGACCGCGTCGTCCCAATGCTCGGAGAGGTTCTGGTTCCAGTGATGCAGGGTGAGCGCATAGTGCTGGCGCAGGTTCTCCTGATGTACCACGTTGAGGCCGGAGTCATGGATGCACGATTCGATGAAGCCGGGCGCGCCGAGATCACCGTCCGGGAAGATGTAACGGTCGAGGAACTCGTCGGTACCGGGCTTGCCGTGGGGTTTGTCGTGGCTGATGGTGATCTGGTGGTTCAGCAGCCGGCCCATCGGCTTCAGGAGACGGAACATCTCTTCGAAGTAGCTCTGGTAGTTCTTGACGCCTACGTGCTCCATCATGCCGATCGAGCAGATACCGTCGAAGTCATGCTCGGGCACCTCGCGGTAGTCCTGTACGCGCACTTCGGCCAGATCCTGCAGCCCTTCACGGGCGATCCATTCGTTGGCGTACGCGGCCTGTTCCTTGGAGAGGGTGACGCCGAGCGCCTTGATGCCGCGACGGGCGGCGGTGATGACCATCGAACCCCAGCCGCAGCCGATGTCCAGTAAGTGCTGGCCGGGCTGCAAGTCCAGTTTGTCGAGAATCAGGCGCAGTTTGTTGGCCTGTGCGTCTTCAAGACTCATGTGCTCGTTGTCGAATACCGCGCAGGTGTACGTCATGGAGGGGCCGAGGAAGTCGGCGTAGAACTCGTTGGACATGTCGTAGTGGAAGCTGACGGTTTCCGAATCGGCCTTTTCGGTGTGCGGCATCAGGCCACGCTTGATGCGGGCGAACTTGCTTGGGCCCTCGGTGGCGGGCACCGGCGGCTTCTTGAAGCCGTGACTCAGAATGCCGGCGGATACGCGGGCAATGGATGCGGGAGTGAGTGGGCGAACGTATTTGGCCAGCGACACCAGCTTGCGCATCGCCGGATACGGGTCGGCGTAGTCAATGTCGTCCACGTCGAAATCGCCCAGAATGTATGCGCGCACGATGCCGATTTCATTCGGGTGCGCGAGCAGCTGGTACATGCAGTTCGGCGCGGCGATCTTGACCTTCAAATCCGCGTCTGCCGGGCCGAAATGCGAGCCGTCAAAAGCGTCGATACGAACGGGAGTGTCGGGGTCGAGAAACAGGGATGCCATCTCGCCGACCGTCATAGCCTTGCCATTTGCCATTATCTGCCTCATTCTCTTATGATGATCACCCCAATTGTCGAGGTATCTTAGTCCTCTTCAAGAGACTGAAACCGTTGAATACACCATCTGGTGAACCAGTTCGCGTTCGGCTGATGAAACACGAATGGAATTAGGCATCTCGCATATTGATTGCGTACGCGCGAAGTAAGCGGATAAGAGACGAGTTTCTCGGAGAGCACCAAGCGACTCCGGAAAATGGTCTTATCGTTGAGATCTCGGGCGATTGAACTGGTTTGGTCAATGGACAATAATTCGACAAGTGCGGAATTCCGCCATTTCGTGCCATTATTTTCAGTGTTGTTCTTTCAGCGTGTTTTCAGGTGAATGCTCATGCGCGGAGTAGACTGGGGAACCGCTGGACCACTCAAAGAGTGAGCGGACCACCAGTTAAGACACTAGCTCAAAAGGAGAGTCCCTATGGTATACCGCATGATTTTCAACCAGACTGCATACTTCGGACGTGGCGCGATCAAGGAAATTCCGGCCGTCGCCAAGCAGCACGGCTTCACCAAGGCATTTATCGTCACTGATCCGGTACTGCTGGAGACCGGCACCGCCGAGAAGGTCACCAAGGTTCTGGATGAGGCCGGTCTGGCGTATGAGGTGTTCTCCAACGTCAAGCCGAACCCGCCGGTAGAGTGCATTAAGGACGGCGTCGCCAAGTTCGCCGAGTCCGGTGCGGACTTCCTGATTGGCCTGGGCGGCGGCTCCCCGCAAGACACCTGCAAGGGCATCGGCATCATCACCGCCAACCCGGAGTTCGCCGACGTGCTGTCCCTGGAAGGCGTCGCGGATACCAAGAACCCGTCCGTCCCGATCTTCGGCGTGCCGACCACCGCCGGTACCGCTTCCGAGACGACCATCAACTACGTGGTCACCGATACCGCCAACAAGCGTAAGTTCGTGGCCGTCGACCCGCACGACATCCCGATCGTCGCTTTCGTGGATCCGGACCTGACCGACTCGATGCCGCGCGGCCTGAAGGTCGCCACCGGACTTGACGCCCTGACCCACGCCATCGAGGGTTACATTACCCCGGGTGCCTGGAGCCTGTCCGACTGCCTGTCCATGCAGACCATTCGCATGATTGCCAAGAACCTAGCCAAGTCCGCCGACGGCGACATTCCGGCTGGCGAGCAGATGGCGTACGCCTCCTACATCACCGGTATGGCCTACTCCAACGTGGGCCTCGGCCTGGTGCACGGCATGGCTCACCCGCTGGGCGGCCGTCTGGGCGTGGCCCACGGTGTGGCCAACGGTATTCTGCTGGCCCCGGTCATGGAATACAACAAGGACTTCACCGGTGAGAAGTACCGCGACATCGCCGACGCGTTCGGCGTCGAGGACGCCTACACCGGCGACCTGGAGACCGTGCGCGAAGAGGCCGTGCAGGCCGTCCACAAGCTGACCGTGGATCTGAAGAACCCGACCACGATTTCCGAAGTGGGCGCCACCGAGGGCGACCTTGAGCCGCTGGCTCACGACGCCTTCAACGACGTGTGCACCCCCGGCAACCCGCGTCAGGCCACGCAGGAGGACATCCTCGCGATTTACAAGTCGCTGATGTGATTCGTCGATGACGCCGACGATGCCGGTGGGTTCCCGACGAGGGGAACCCACCGGCATCGCTATCTCTCGTGCCTTTCGTCGTAGACTTCGTCGGTGGTGGTCTCGTCGTACAGCTGCTTGCCTTGCGCCTCCGCCAGTTCCATCTGCTCGTTGATCCACGCGGCTTCAGCAGGATTGATATCCGCGGAATTCAGCACTTTCTGCCACACCGGGTAGAACATGTGCATCGCCGGATACATGGCGGTGAACAACACCTCTGGCTTATGCGTGCGCGTATGTTGCGGATGTGCATCAAACGTATTCTTAAAACGTCGCATGTAGTTCAGGAATGAACCCAGCGACGTGTCCATCCGTCGCGCGCTCATCGCGGCGATCATGCGCGGCGAGTACACGGTTTTCAGATTCTTGCCCATCAGATGCAGGGAAATATCGATATCCTCATGCATCACATCGGCCTTATCTCGGCAGACCTCATTCGCGATCTGATGCCAAGCCGAAGCGCGCAAGGCCATATTGGAACCGAACAGCAGCGGCTGTCCGCCATCGGCGCGGTAGATTCGCTTGCGCAAGGAATTGTCGCCCTTCAACCCAAAATGGCGTGAGGGCATGTCGTAATACATCACCGGACCAGTGGCACCCATCGCGGCCGGGTCTTCGGTGAAGATGCCGGAGACCACCTCCACCCAGTCGGGCCGAATCATGCAGTCGGCATCAAAACGGCCCAGCACATCGCCGGTCGCGGCGTCCAGGCCAAAGTTGCGGGTGGGAATCAGTCCCTGTTCATCGTTCTGATGCAATAGTTTGACCGGGGCCTCGGGATGTTCGGCGATGAACTGTTCGACAATCGCGCAGGTGTTGTCCGTAGAACGGTTGTCCACCACCAGCACCTCATGCGGCATGATGGTCTGACGGGTGGCGTTCAGCAGGCAGTCGCGGATGCGTTCGGCTTCGTTCCACGCTGGGATGATGATCGAAACGTTGAGCATGACATCAACAATAGAAAAGCGGGTGTACGCCGCCGGCGTATCCGAGCTTCAAACCCCTCGCTACAATGGGGAGCCATGAGTGAACGCGCGCGAAACGTAAACAGCACCGACACGTCGAGAACCGGTGCCGCAGAAGCCGGGACAGACCCGGGCGACGAGAATCGTATCGACTTTGGTACTTTGTTCCCCGCCAAGGGAGATTCCCGCAGGCCACCGGAATGGTTCGGCCGCGCGCTGCTGTATGTGGCCCTCGCCGTCATCGTGTTCATGTTCTGCTGGCGCTCGTGGGGCGACATCTCCTATCTGGTGTTCGACATCATCATCTCGCTGTTCCTGGCGCTGGCCGTCGAACCGCTGGTGGTGGCGCTGGTGGCTCATGGCTGGAAGCGTGGCGTGGCTTCCGCCGTCAGTCTGGTGGGCGTGGCCGTGGTCGTGGGTGTGCTGCTCACGCTGTTCGGCAATATGTTCGTACAGCAGATGATTGCCATGGTCCGCGGTTTGCCGGCAATGTATGAGCAGATTCGTGAGTTCGCGGACCAGTACACCACGTTCAAGATGCCGGAGATCAGCAATCTTGGCATGGAAATCTTCAACAATATCCAGACCTCGTGGGTCACCGATTTCGCCGGCACCGCCATGAGTACGGTGGGTGGCCTGTTCTCCTTCCTGCTGAACCTCATGACCGTGGTAATGACCACGTATTACATCTCCGCCGCCGGCCCAAAGCTGCGCCGCTCCTTCTGCCAGTGGCTGGCCCCCAACACGCAGCGCCGATTCCTGCTGGTGTGGACCGTGGCCCAAGGCCAGATTTCGTCCTTCCTGTTCTCCCGTTCGATTCTGGCGTTGATCAACGCCATTTGCACTGCCATCTTCTTGGAGATCCTGCATGTGCCCTACTGGCTGCCGTTGGCCCTGTTCTGCGGCGTGGTATCCCAGTTCATCCCCACGGTCGGTACCTATATCGGCGGTGCGCTGCCGGTGCTGTTCGCTTGGGGCAACCGCGGGTGGACGTACGCCGTGGCGGTACTGGTGTTCATCATCGTCTACCAGCAGATTGAGAACCTGATTCTCTCGCCGAGAATCTCGCAGCGCACGATGGATATCAACGCGGCCGTCGCCTTCCTCTCGGTGCTGGCATTCGGCTCGCTGTTCGGCGCGTTCGGCGCGTTCCTGGCGCTGCCGGTCACCGCATCGCTGCAGGCCATCTTCCGTGCGTACACCAAGCGCTATGAGCTGATTGACTCACCGCTGATGAACGATCCGACTCCGGAGAAGAAGTCCAAGATCGTCGAGGCGTCCGAGGCGTTCGGCGAGCACGTATTGCAGCCAATCGGCGAGCACATGCCGCGTGCGGCCAAGGGGTCCACCAGCCGTGTGCCGATGAACGAGGAACTGCGTTTGCTGCAGGAACAGATCTATGCGATTCCGCCACACGAGACGAAAGAATCCGATTTGGACGATTCCGCCACCGTGGCGATTCCGAAGAACGTGCTATCCTCCAGCGCTCGCAAGGGATTGCGCGGCACTGAGCCGGAGTCGGATGCCGATGATACCGATAATGCCGATAATACAGTCGGTGCGGATGCAAGCTCTGATGAGCCGGACACGGCGGCGATTCCGCAGCGTGGTGCCGCGGATACGCAGCAGCCTGAGCGGCCCGAGCAACGCAAGCAAACCAAGCAGTCTGATCAATCTGCCTCCAGCAATCCTAGGACAGGGTGGCGCTGATGACCCTGCTTTCAGTACTCGATATTCTTCTGGTAATCGTCGGTGGTGCCGGCATGATATATCAGGGACTGTGTATCGTGATGTCCCTGTTCGCCAAGCCCGTGCGCTTCCCCGACGCCCCGATGACCAACCGGTATGCCGTGCTGATCTCCGCGCGCAACGAAGGAAAAGTGATCGGCAACCTTATTGGGTCGATTCGCGATCAGACCTACCCGTCCGACCTCATCGACATCTGGCTGGTGGCCGACAACTGCACCGACAACACCGCCGACGTGGTGCGGTCTTTGGGCTGCCATGTGGTGGAACGCCACAATCTTGAGCTGGTTGGCAAGGGATATGCGCTGACGTATCTGTTGGGGCATATGCTCGACATCGGTGTGGCCGATGATTATGAGGCCTACTTCGTGTTCGATGCCGATAACAAGCTGGACAAGCACTACTTCGAGGAAATGAACAAGGCGTTCTGCTCCGGATTCAAGATTCTGACCAGCTACCGTAATTCGGTGAATCTGGCGGATAACTGGGTGTCTTCTGGTTCTGCGCTGTGGTTCATCCGTGAATCGCGATTCCTGTCTAACTCGCGTATGATTCTCGGCTCCTCTTGCCACGTGGGCGGTACGGGATTCATGTTCTCCCGCGAGGTGATGAAGCGGAACAAGGGATGGAAGTTCCATCTGCTCACTGAAGATCTTGAATTCACTATGGATTCGATTCTGCATGGCGACCGCATCGGCTATTGCGGTACTGCGATTCTCTACGACGAGCAGCCGGTTACCTTCTCGCAAAGTTGGCGTCAGCGTTTGCGTTGGAGCAAGGGATTCCTGCAGGTATTCCGTTATTATGGCTCGGCATTGCTGAAACGCGCGGTTCGCGAACGTGATTTCTCCTGCATCGACTTCACATTGATGCTGTGTCCGTTTACCGTGTTGGGCGCGATTCGCGCGGTGATGGGCTTGCTGTTCGCCGCGTGTGGCTTCGTGAGTTGGCCGAGCCAGCTGCAATCGCTGGCCAGTTGGTCCAGCGGCATCATCATATCGGTGTTGGGCCTGATGGCATTGGCTGCATTGACCATCATTGTCGAGCGCGACCAGATCGGTGCCACGAACAAGGAGCTGCTCGCCTATGTGCTCAGCTTCCCGATTTACATGCTCAGCTACGTGCCGATCTCCTTCCAGGCCCTCTTCGCCAAAGCCCAGTGGAAGCCCATCGCACATAAGGGTTGACCGAGTCCGCTAGTTGGAGCTGCTCAGCGGGGCAATACAACAGCAACCCGGGGGTTTGCTTCGCTGAGGGTTGGCTGGTGGGCTAGAGTGGATGTATGAGCTTAGACAATACTCAAAGGAATGTCGGATTTCAGCCGCCGATGATGCCAGCCGCCGCCCCCGCGCCTGCACAGCCGTCGCAACCGCAGCCACAAGCATGGCCGCCGAATCCGAATGCGGCGGTGTCCATTCGTGGCCTGTTCAAGCACTTCGACCGGAAGATCGCCGTCAACGGACTCGCGCTCGATATTCCGGTCGGCTCGTTCTATGGACTTGTAGGCCCCAACGGCGCCGGCAAAACCACCACGCTCAATATGGTGACCGGTCTATTGGTACCGGACGCCGGCACCGCCATGATTTTGGGCCATGACGTGTGGAGCGACGTGAACACGGCCAAGCGCATGATCGGCGTCATGCCCCAGCCCGACCAGATCTTCGACCGACTGACCGGTTTGCAATTGCTCGTCTACTCCGGCATGCTGCGCGGCATGAGCCGCGATGAGACCACGCGTCGCGCCCAGGACCTGCTCAATGCTTTCGACTTGGCCGGGGCCGCCAACACGATGGTCACCGATTATTCGGCCGGCATGACCAAGAAGATCTGCCTGGCCTCCGCGATGATTCATAGCCCGCGCATTCTGGTCCTGGACGAGCCGTTTGAATCCGTGGACCCGGTGTCCAGCGCCAACCTCAAAGACATCCTCATCGAATACGCGAAGACCGGCGGCACGGTGATTATCTCTTCGCACGTGATGGCATTGGTCGAAAAGATGTGCACGCATGTGGCCGTAATCAACAACGGTCTGGTGTGCGCGGCCGGCACGGTGGACGAGGTCGCCGCCGGCGAAGAACTCGAAGACCGCTTCCTGCAACTGGTCGGCGGCCGCCACGAAGCCGCCCATCTCGCATGGCTCGACGGCGGGCAAGCCCAAGCCCAAGCACCAACTTCGGTCCAGCCGGTCCAGCCCATTCCGCTTACAACCGCCACGCCCGCCACACCCACCGATGAGGCCCGCCGATGATCAGCAGCGCCATCACCCTGGTCCGCCTGCGCTGGACGCTCACGCTCGCCACCCTGCGAAAATCGGCGTGGCAGACCGTCGCCTATGTCTTTTCCGCCGTACTCGCGGCCGGCACCATCATCGGCACCGGCGTGCTCGCATGGTTCATCGGCATACTGCCGCCCTTCACCGTGAACGCGGATGGCTTTCCGCTGAACATCCTTGGTTCCGGAGGCATCGTCAACATAGTCGTCGTGCTGGTCGGCGCGACCATGACCATCTTCATCGGCTTCATCCAGCTCATGATGCTTGGCGAAGGCTCCACCATGAACCCACGCAAATTCGCGCTCTACGGCATCGCCGACCGCAACCTGCAATTCGGCTTGCTGCTTTCCGGCCTGTCCGGCATCCCCGCCCTTACCGGCGTGGCCTCACTGATGCTCTGGACACTGGCCTATCGGCATATGGGACCAGCCGTAATCATCAGTTCCCTCCTCGCCGCAGTGCTGGCCGTCATCACCATGATGAGCATCTCCAAACTGCTCATCGCCCTATTCACCGCGCTGGTGACCAGCAAACGCGGCAAAGGCGCGTTCTATATCTTCATCGTGCTGACGTTCGTTATCATCTGTCAGTTGCCGAACATTCTGGTCAACTCCGGCGTGGCCTTCAGCCTCAACACCGAAACCTGGGGCGCGGCGACCACCATCGTCGCATGGACGCCGTTCGGCGCGGCCTTCCAACTACCGTTCGACGCGCTTACCGGAGCCTGGGCGGTGCTGCTCGCCCGCATCGCCATCCTTGCCGTCACATGGATTGTCTGCTTCGCCGTCTGCACCTGGTGTCTGAGACATGAACGGCTCACCATCGGCGCAAACAGTCCGTCCGAGACCGCCAAAGGCATCGGCGCATTCGCCTGGATGCCCGATTCGGCATCCGGCGCGGTTTCCGCGCGCCTGATCACCTATCTCAAACGAGACCCCCGTCAAGCCATGACCTTCGCCATGCCGGTCCTGTTCCTGATCATCTTCGCCTTCCAGGCACACGGCATCAGCGCGGTCGTCTGGCGGTCGCTGATCTGGTGCGGCTGGTTCATGTCCGTCGTGGAAAGCAACGGGCTCGCATATGACGGCCGCGGCTTCACCATGGAAGTCATCGCCGGCGTGCGTGGCCGGACCGACAGAATCGGCCGCGTACGCGTCTACGTCGGCATCATGGTCGTCTACATGGTGCTGCTCTATCTCGCCGGCATCGTGCTGGTCGGCGCACTGACCGGACGCTGGGCGCAGCCCGATGACCTCGCTACCGGCCTGATCTTCCTCGCCACGGGCATGGGCATCGCCTTGAGCGGACTGGGCGTGGCCGAAGTCACCTCCTGTGTGGTGATGTACCCGGTCGCCTCAATGGACAAGCCGTTCTCCGCGCCTCAAGGCCGCGCCATGGCCCAAGGCTTCTTCCCGTTCGTCTACATGCTTGGCAGCCTGCTGCTCATGCTGCCCACTGGCATCGTGGCGCTGGTCATGCTGCTGACAGGAGCCGAAGGCGGCATGTGGCTGGCGATTATTCCGGTCGCGCTGGCCAATGGCATCGGCATTCTGGCACTCGGGACATGGCTGGGCGGTAAGCTGATGGATGTGCGAATGCTCTCGATTGTGGCAACACTCGACTCGTTCGCCTCATTGCAGAAATGATTGCCTTGGCATAAGGAGCACGATGGTATCTACAGCGGTATCACGCCGTCAGCGACGTGAAGCGCAACGGCGGCCCCAACAATCGCATCGCCGAACACTGACCGTCATCATTTCCGCACTGACCACCATCGCCCTGTTCGCGGGGTACTGCGCCGCCGACATCACCGACGTGGCCCCCGGATTATTGACGTTGAAGCCCGTCACCGCACCTGTTTTTGCCGATCCAGCCACCGCCAAATCAGGCGGCACCGTCGCCGGCACCTTGAACACGAACAAGACCATTGATTCCACGGCCGCTTCTGCGCTGGTCAACGAATTGCTGTCCGCGCAAGGCGTGGGAAACGATACGTCGGTGATCATTGAAGACGCCCAAGGCACCGTCGCCGCCGAACACGAGTCGAACACTCCACGCGAGCCTGCATCCACACTGAAAACGCTGACCGCGCTCGCCGCCTCATCCACCCTGAACATGGCATCCACCTTGGATACCCAAGTGTTCCTCACCCAATCCGATGACGGCACCAATACGTTGACCCTCAAAGGCAATGGCGACATGCTGCTGTCTGCAGGCGATTCCGACGCCAACCATACCAACGGACGTGCCGGGCTGAACACCTTGGCCAAGGCCACCGTGGCCGCGCTCGCCCAGCGAGGCATCACTTCCGTCAATCTCGAGTACGACGACACCCTATTCGGCGGCTCACGCATTCCCGCAGGTCTGTCGGAAGGTGGCGCGGTTTTAAGCGACTACACTGTCTACTTCACGCCGGTCTCATCAATGGCGATTGATGGAGGCCGCCAACACACCGCCGATACGCCTGCGCCGGCCGACCCCGATGATTCGGCCGGATACCCGGAACTGTCCCAGCACACCGCCAGCGACGTGGCCACGAAATTCGCCGAACTGCTCCAATCGAACGGTGTGGCCGTTACCGGAGACGTGACGGCAAACACCGCTCCATCCGGCGAAACGCCTTTGGCTTCGGTGAGTTCGGCAACACTGTCCGAAATCATGGCATACACGTTACGGCATTCGGACAATACGCTGGCCGAGGAGTTCGGCAGACTTACCGCTTTGGCGAAATCAGCGACAAACAGTCCTGAAGGCGGCACGGAGGCGGTCAAATCCACTCTGAACGATCTCGGTCTCGATACATCCGGTCTGACCATGGCCGATTGCTCCGGCCTGTCTCCCGGCTCCCGGCTCACCGTACGCACGCTGGCGGCCGTCCAACAACGTAATCTGACCACCAAGAGCGGCGCGGCCGGCGCGGAAGGTCTATCCATCGCGGGATTGGTGGGCACGGCGCAGGATCGGTATACGGATGCTGCCGTGGCTGGTCTGCTGCGCGTCAAAACCGGCAGCCTCGGCACGGTTACGTCGATGGCCGGCAATGTGTCCCGCACCAATGGGGGAGCGTTGTCGTTTGCCGTGGTGGTCAACAATCCTGAGGATTATGCCGCCGCGCGTAGCGCCATCGACTCGTTCATCACCAAGCTCGCGGGGCTGTAAAAGACCCACATCAAGTGCCATCAAAGGCTACAAAGGCCGTAAACGTCCATAAACGCACGAGTACACATAACCAGAAAAAGGGTGGTGAGTACATGGCATATTCCGCACGATTGCGCAAGGCCGTAGGCGCGGTCCGCGCAACGCTGAGCGCTGTGGAACTATGCGATGTGCAGGCTCCCGAATTCGCGCAGCATGGGGACCATGCCGTTGCCGCCGATGCGCCGCTCGTGCTCGTGGCCTGTTCAGGCGGGCGCGATTCGATGGCACTGGCCGCGGTGAGCCATATCGTATGCACGTCCATGGGCGTGCGTTGCGGTGCCGTGATTGTGGATCACGGCTTGCAGGAGGGTTCCGAACAGGTCGCCGGCGAGGCTGCGAATCGTTGCCGTGCGTTGGGACTGGGCCCGGTCATCGTGCGCAACGCAACCGTGCAGGCACGCGGTGAGGGCCTCGAAGCGGCCGCGCGACAGGCCCGGTACAACGAGCTGTGCGCCGCGGCGCGTGAATCAGGTGCCATTGCCGTGCTGTTGGCCCACACTATGGACGATCAGGCGGAAACCGTATTGATCGGACTGCTGCGCAGCCGTGGCGTGGATGCGTTGGCCGGCATGCCGCAGGTCTTCACACGCAGTGGCGTGACTTTTGCGCGGCCGCTGCTTACCCTTACTCGAGCCGAAACCACCGGCATCTGTGAAGACTTAGGTGTGGAATATTGGGATGACCCCACCAATGGCGATGCGGTAGACGGCGAGTTGCCGAACGACTATCCGTTGCGCTCGCGGGTGCGCCATGACCTGCTGCCGGCCATCGAGCGATTCGCTGGATTCAATGTCGCCCGCCATTTCGCTGAAAGCGCACGGTTGGCCAGAATGGATAAGGAGTATCTGGATCAGCGATCCGACGAGGTGATGGGGGAGGCGGTTACGGCAGTTGATTGGCCGGCATCGTCGGCAGCGGTATCGACCGATACGCCACGAGCCTGTGCGGCAGGCGATACCAACGATTCGAGCCATGGTGTCGGCCTGATGATCAGCGTCAGACGTATTGCACGTGAGCCAGAGGCGATTCGGTTGCGGGTCATCGCTCATGCGCTGAGCCAAGCCGGTGTGAACGCCAGTGCCGCCCAGATTGCCGCCATCGACCGGCTGGTCATCGATTGGCATGGCCAAGGCGGCGTCTCACTTCCCAGAGGTTATTCAGCCAATCGCAAGAAACACGTCATTCGCGTGTGCCAAGATGGTGCGCATGCGAATCGCTGACGTTGAGGAAGATATTGACCACGAGCTGGTCAGCAAAGAACAGATCGATGCCAAGATCCACGAGATGGCCGCTCTCGCGAGCGAGGATTACCGCGATAAGAATCCGCTGCTCGTTGCGGTGCTGAAAGGGGCCGTGAATACGCTGGTCGCGTTCACCCAGGCCATGAGCATTCCTGTACAGATCGACTTCATGAGCCTGTCGAGCTATGGCTCGGGCACAGTGTCGAGCGGTGAGGTCACGGTCAGGCAGGATTTGTCCGCCGATGTTCGCGGACGGCACATCTTGATTGTGGAGGATATTGTTGATTCAGGACACACGCTCGCGTGGCTGGTCACAGAACTGAAACGTCGTGGTGCCGCTTCCGTGGAGGTCTTCGCTTTGCTGAGCAAGCCCTCCCGCCGAGAGGTGGACGTTGATGTGAAGTACGCCGGCTATGAGATTCCGGACGAGTTCGTCGTCGGCTTCGGCCTCGACTTTGACGAACGCTACCGCAACCTCGATTCGATCGCGGTCCTCAAGCCGTCCGTCTACCAAGGAGTGCAAGCATGAGCTTCCCGCAAGGGCCGGGTAACGGCAATAATCCGAACCCGAACAACAACCGTAACAACGGCAACCCGTTCACTAACCCGTTCAACCGTGGCAATAACGGGAACAATGGCAAAGGCAACAACAACGAGAACCGCCCGATATGGCAGTCCCCCTGGCTGTGGGGTGCCGTGCTCGTGGTCATGGTCGTGCTGATGTTCCAGATGTTCGCCGGCGGTGGCACCAAAACCATCGACACCAAAGATGGTTTCGCGCTGATCAATCAGGGCAAGGCCACGTACGCCGAGATTACGGACAACAAGCAGGTCGTCCGCCTTAAGCTGAAGAACGACTACACCAAGAAGAATGCCGACACCGGCAAGGTGACCAACTACGGCAAGAACGTGCAGTTCTACTACACCTTCGCGCAGGGTGCCCAAGTGGCCAAGGCCGTGGAGAACGGCAACCTTGAGAAGGGCTGGACCTCGAACATCGAGCAGACCAGCATGTTGAGCTACCTCGTCACCTCGATCCTGCCGTTCATCATCTTCTTCGCCCTGTTCTGGTGGCTGATGAGCCGGATGGGCGGCGCCGGCGGCATGCTCGGCATGGGCGGCAGGAAGAACAGCGGCAAACTGCTCGACGGGCAGACCCCCACCACCAAGTTCGCCGATGTGGCCGGTGAAGACGAGGCCGTGGCCGAAGTCGAGGAGATCAAGGACTTCCTCAAGGATCCGTCCAAGTACAAGGCGCTGGGTGCGCGCATCCCGCGCGGCGTGCTGCTGTACGGTCCTCCCGGCACCGGTAAGACGTTGCTGGCCCGAGCCATCGCAGGCGAGGCCGGCGTGCCGTTCTACTCGATGGCCGGCTCCGACTTCGTCGAAATGTTCGTGGGTCTCGGTGCCTCCCGTGTGCGTGACCTGTTCGATGAGGCCAAGAAGAACGCCCCCGCCATCATCTTCATCGATGAAATCGATGCTGTGGGCCGCAAGCGTGGCTCCGGCATGGGCGGTGGCCACGACGAGCGCGAGCAGACGCTGAACCAGCTGCTCGTCGAGATGGATGGTTTCGACAACGACACCAACCTCATCATCATCGCCGCCACCAACCGCCCTGACGTGCTTGACCCCGCTCTGCTGCGTCCGGGTCGATTCGACCGTCAGGTGGGCGTGGCCGCCCCTGATCTGGAAGGCCGTGAGGCAATTCTGAGGGTGCATGCCAAGGGCAAGCCGTTCGTGCCGGACGTCGACCTGCACATGGTCGCCGTGCGCACGCCGGGCTTCACCGGTGCCGATCTGGCCAACGTGCTCAACGAAGCCGCCCTGCTGTGCGCCCGTGCCGGTGCCCAGTTGATTGACAACCGCGCCATCGACGAGGCCATCGACCGTGTTCAGGCCGGACCGAAGCGCAAGTCCAAGGGCATGGCTCTGGAAGAGCTGCGCAACACCGCATACCACGAGGGTGGTCATGCGCTGGTGGCCGCCGCCCTGAACAACACCGATCCGGTGACCAAGGTGACGATTCTGCCGCGAGGCCGCGCCCTCGGCTACACCGCCGTCATGCCGACCTCCGACCGCTACTCGCAGTCGCGCAACCAGCTGCTCGACCAGATGGCCTACGCGATGGGCGGTCGCACCGCCGAGGAAATCGTCTTCCACGACCCGACCACCGGTGCCTCGAACGATATCGAGAAGGCTACGAGCATCGCCCGTACGATGGTGATCGAATACGGCTTCTCCGACAAGCTCGGCGCCATCAAGTGGGGTTCCGACGACGATCAGACCACCGTAATGGACGGTCTGCAGCCGCGCAAATACTCCGACCGCACCGCCGAAGTGATCGATGACGAAGTATTGAAGCTGGTGGAAACCGCCCACACCGAGGCGTGGACCATCATCAACGACAACCGCGAGATTCTTGACGAGCTGGTCCGCCAGCTGCTGGTCAAGGAGACCCTGAACGAGAAGGAGCTTGCGGAGATCTTCGCGCCGATCAAGAAGGCGCCGGTCCGCCCGGTGTGGCTGTCCAACGACCGCCGCCCCGACTCGGACAAGCCGCCGGTGGAGATTCCCGAAAGCCTCAAGCGCTCGGTCGGCATGAAGCCGGAAGAGTAGACACGATGACGATTCGGCCCGACCTGTTCATGTGGTTTCTCACGTACGCAGGCCGGGCCGACGTCGTTGTGGACAATGACAAGGGAGAGATGAGATGAACGAATATATAGAGTCTTGCCAGCGGGAGAAACGCACATACGACGAGGAAGGCGTGCGCGAAGCCGTACGCCTGTTCCTGAAGTCGATTGGCGAGGATCCCGAGCGCAAGGGACTGGTGGAAACGCCTGACCGTATCGCCCGCGCGTGCCGCGAGCTGTTCGCCGGTCTGCAGGCTTCCCCGGCCGATGTGCTGGAGAAGCACTTCGACGTGGATACCGAAGAGCTGGTGCTGGTCAAGGACATCGAACTGTATTCGGTGTGCGAGCATCACCTGCTGCCTTTCCATGGCGTGGCCCATGTGGGCTATATTCCCGCCAAGGACGGGGTGATGGGGCTGAGCAAGCTCGCCCGACTGGTTGAGGTGTATGCTCGCCGGCCGCAGGTGCAGGAGCGTTTGACCCAGCAGATCGCCGACGCGCTGGTCGAATACGCTGGCGCCCGCGGCGTGATCGTGGTGACCGAATGCGAGCACCTGTGCATGTCGATGCGCGGCATCAAGAAGTCTTCCGCCCGCACGGTGACCTCTGCGGTGCGCGGCATGCTACGCAACCCCGCCACCCGAGCCGAAGCCATGAGCTTGATTCTTGACAAGTGACGCAACCTAGGCTCCCCTCTCTGAGGGGAGCTGTCGCCGTAGGCGACTGAGGGGAGCGAAGGGAAACAACGAAGGGGAGATAACCTATGACTGATTTGCAGGCGTTGCATGACAGTACGCACACCATGGTGATGGGTGTGCTCAACATCACCGAGGACTCGTCCTCGGACGGCGGCCTGTGGCTGGACCCGGCCAAGGCTGCCCAGCACGGGCGCGACATGATGGCCGCCGGCGCGGACATCATCGACATCGGCGCCGAATCCACGCGCCCCGGCGCCAAGCGCGTGTCCGAGGCCGACGAACTGGCCCGCATCACCGGTGCCGTCAAGACATTGATTCCGGCCGGTGCCATACTGTCCATCGACACCACGCGCGCATCCGTGGCCGCCGCTGCGCTGAGCGAGGGCGCCCGGATCATCAACGACGTTTCCGGTGGCACGCTGGATGCCGAACTGCCGCATGTGGTCGCCGACCACGACTGCCTGTACATCGTGCAGCATTGGCGCGGTTGGCTCGCCGGCTCCAAGGGCGCGAACCCCGATCAAGACACCTCCGTCTACGAGCACGGTGTATTGACCGACGTACACGACGAACTCATGCGCCAAGTCGACGGTGTGCTGGCCGCCGGCGTAAAGCCTGAGCGCATTATCATCGACCCGGGCCTGGGTTTCTCCAAGCCCGGCATCGAGCACAACCTGCCGCTGCTGACCGGACTCGAGACCTTCCGCGCCACTGGATATCCGGTGCTGATCGGCCAGTCCCGCAAACGCTTCATCTCGGCGATGCTTACCGAGGCGGGCGCTGCCGGTGCTGATGGGCCGATCATGGCCCAGCGCGATGACGTGACCGCAGCCTTGTCCGCCCTGTCCGCCGAACATGGCGCATGGGCCGTGCGCGTACACGACGTGGCCAAAAGCCGCGCCGCCGTCATCGCCGGCAACACCTGGCGCGAATACGCATGATTCCCCTGGCTCCCTGTTTTGGTTGCTTCTAGGCCTTGGCTCCCCTCGGGCGAGGGGAGCTGGCGCCGAAGGCGACTGAGGAGAGCATTTGAGCAGAAAGCCTTACCAATGGACACCATCACACTTACCGGCGTACATGCCAACGGCACCCACGGTGTGCTCGCCTTTGAACACGAACGGCCACAAACCTTCGTCGTGGACGTCACCCTGCACCTTGATCTGGCCGCAGCCGGTCAATCCGACGATCTCAACGACACCATCGATTACGGCCGTGTGGCCAAGGACATCACGGCTGTCATCGAAGGCCCTCATGTGGACCTGATCGAGCGTCTGGCCCAACGTATCGCGGACGAGATTCTTGCCGATGCGCCGGCCGTCGCCTCCATCGACGTCACCGTGCACAAGCCTCACGCACCCATCGTCGTGGCTTTTGCAGATGTATCGGTCTCCATCTCGCGCGTGCGTGCCACCGATAATGGACGTACTGCTGAAGAGCATGCCATCCATAACGCGGTGGTGGCCTTGGGCGGCAACGTGGGCGAGGTGGAATCCACCTTGCGAGCCGCCGTTCGGGAGATTGACGCGTTGCCTGGCACACAGGTGACCGGTATCTCACCGCTTTACCGCACGGCCGCGTGGGGCATGGCCGACGGTACGCCGGATTTCCTGAACGCCGTGGTGGAGCTTGAAACCACAATGGGCAGCCACGAATTGCTTGCCGCGTTGCAAAACATCGAAGCGAACCATGGACGAATTCGTGAGAATCATTGGGATTCCAGGCCGTTGGACTTGGACATTATCGACTTTGATGGCATCACCAGCGCGGATCCGGATCTGGCATTGCCCCATCCGCGTGCTTGGCAGCGTGCGTTTGTGCTGGCTCCTTGGTTGGCATTGAATCCGAACGCCAAACTCGCCGGAGCCCATGAGGGGCCTGTAGCCGATTTGCTGGCCACCGCGCCGGACCGTAACGCCGTGCAGCTCGAGAGCGAAGACTGGATGCTCGGCGGGCATGCAGTCAAGCAAGAATCCGCGTCGGAGTCGGCACCCGTCTCACGCAAGGCGATTATTTCGCTGGATTCTACCTCGCAGGATGCCGAACGGCTGTTCCGTGAAACCATCGTTTCCATCGACAGTGTTCCTGGCAATCAGGTACAGGGCATTTCGCCGCTCTACCATGTCAGCCATTTCGACGGCCCGGACGCGATGAGCGCGGTCATCCAAATCGAAACCAAGTTGCCGCCCGCCGACCTGATTGCCGTATTGGGCAGCATCGAAAGCGTTCATGATTTGGCAGTCGACCTTGACCTTGTTGACATGGATGGCGTGACTTCCGACGAGCCCAACTGCAGCATTCCTTGGCCGTCGGCCCGTAACCATGCGTCGGTATTGGCCCCTTGGCTGGATATGGACCCGAATGCTACTCTGGGCGGCGACCCGGTGGCCTTCCTTTTGGCCATGGCACCGGATGCCGGACAGGTCGGATTGCTATCGGACAACTGGATACTGTCGAACAGTTGAGCTGATGGCAGAACCAGTTACGAACGGTAGGCTAGAAACCAGACGGTGACGGACCGGTATCTGACCTCGAACAGCCAGGCACGGCAGTGACGAAAACCAAATCAAGATGAGCAGCCCAGGAGCGAGGGCCGTTCGCAAACAGCAAACAGCAACGCAACGATAAGGAGGCCGGACATGAAAACACGGCGAACACCATGGTGGCAGTATGTGATCGGTGCCGTGCTGGGCCTGTTGGCGGGTATCGGTCTGGCCTCCTACGGCGAAAGCTCGGGACTGTCGCTGATTGGTGCGCCTCGGATTGTGACCGGATTGCTGGCCGTGCTGGGCGTTATCGTGCTGATCTTGGCCCTGCAAGTGCATAAATACGCGAATACCGACCCCAAGAAGCGTCCGCATAGCTTCATCAATCCCACCATCGCGGTGTATACGCTGGTGCTGTCTAAGGCACTGGGATTGGCGGGCGCAACGCTTGCCGGCTGGTATGGCGGTCAGATTGTGATGAGCCTGAGCCATATTGAGGCGGATTTTTATGCACACGCCGTCACCGAGTGCGCAATCGCGGCCGTGGTGTGCATCGCCGACATGATTATCGGCATTATCGGCGAATGGTTGTGCCAGCTACCGCCGAACGAAGGCCCCGAAAACCCGAAGATCAAGGAAGCCAAGCGCCGTAGCGACATAGCCCAGGCCTACAAAAGATAATCCGTGATAAGCCCCCTCTGACGAGGGGGCTGTAGGCGTAGCCGACTGGGGGAGAGAAGAAGAAAAAACCACACCATCGGCCAAGCCGATTCTCGCTATTCCTGCGGCACGCGAACCATAGCTTCCTGAGCGATGGCCGCCACCAAGTCGCCATTCTGCGCATACACTTTGGCGATGCCGAGTCCGCGCCCGTGCGCGGCGATAGGCGTATCCTGCACATACAAATGCCATTCGTTGATATCGATATCCTGATACCACCACATCGAATGGTCGATGGACGCATAGGAAATGCCCGGTGTGGAAATCGACAGTCCGGCGCGGCGCAGCACCGGTTCCATCATCACCTGATCGCAGCCGAGTGCCAGCATCGCACGATGCATGACCTGCGGCACATCGACGTGGCCATCGGCCTTCATCCACACCATCTGCTTGCCGGAATCATGCTCGGCGGAATCCTTGTCCGCGCGCAGCATCACGGTCGGCGTCACGTGGCGGATATCGAACGGCGATTTCTCGGCATAGTAATTGGCGAACGGCGACTGTGCGGCATACGGGCGCATGAGCTCCTTGGCGGAAGTCAACGTCTCGGGGTCGGGCAGATCCTCCGGCATCGGATCGGCGAATGCCACGCCTTCCTGGCCCCGCTCCTGGAAGGAGGCGATGGCCGTGAGAATCGACCCCTCGGCTTGGGTGACGTTGACCCGACGAGCGGAGAACGAGCGGCCGTCGCGAAGGTTCTCGACGTCAAACAGCAGATCCTGCCGAATGTCTCCGGCGGCGATGAAGTAGCCATGTACCGAATGCGGCAGGCGTGAAGGGCCTACTGTTTTGGACGCGGCAATCACCGACTGGGCGATGACCTGGCCACCGTAGACGCGGCCGGTGGGGAAGTACATACTCTCGCCATTGATGTATGTGTGATTGCGATAGGTGGACGGCTCTCCCAGTTCCAGTACCTTCGTCAGATGATCCAACGGTGTGATGCCGTCTTCGTGCGTCATTGTCATGTCCTTCCGATGCCGTGGCGGGGCGCGTGCGATCGTTGTGCGGTGCGGCCCGCCCGCACGCCTCGCATTGTCGGCCGGTGTTCGGCCGGTTCCATTACTCACAGCAGTGTATCGTGGTCAGGCGAATCCAGCCGGCCGATTCCGTGACGGGCGAAAGACGATGGCGAACGCGAACGGCGCCGAATGCGGCCGGGCGATGTGTGATGGCCGAAATGCGGAACGACATTCATGGGCCTTGCCAACATTGTTAACACAGTGTACTTTTATTCGATGGTAGGTCGTGGTGGCTGTATCTTGTTGTACCCGCCCGGCGTCCACTGGAGGCGACGAAGCCCTCCTGACACAACTGCAACAAGAGATTGAAGGAAATTTCGATGGAGAAAAGTCCTGATAAGCGGTTTGACATATACGCCGCAACAGCCCCTCATGCGGCCGACGACCACGAATCCGCCGGGTACAGCGCCACTGCCCTCGCCGGGCTTTCCCGTCCGGCCACGGTTCCGAGCATGGACGGCTGGACCGATGGCGCCGGCTCGTGGACGCTGGGCGAAGGCGCTCGCGTCGTATCGAGCGATGTCCTGGCCGAGCGTGCGCAAAGCCTGGCATCCGAACTGACCAAGTTCACCGGTGTGGACATCAAGTCCGCGACCGGTTCCGCGACGGGCAAAGACATCTCGCTCACGTTGGATGCATCGAAGAAGGTCGAGCTGGGTGATGAGGGATTCAAGCTGTCCATCGGCCCGAATGGCCTGGAGATTGTCGGTGCGACCGACGTCGGTGTGTTCTACGGCACCCGTTCCGTTTCGCAGATGTTGCGTCAGGGGCAGCTGACCCTGCCCGCCGGCACGGTCGCCACGAAGCCGAAGTACAAGGAGCGCGGCGCAACGTTGTGCGCCTGCCAAATCAACATCTCCACCGACTGGATCGATCGGTTCCTGTCGGACATGGCCGATCTGCGCCTCAACTATGTACTGCTTGAGATGAAGCTCAAGCCCGAGTCAAGCAATACCAAGAAAGCCGCCACATGGTCGTACTACACGCGCGATGACGTCAGGAAGTTCGTCGAGAAGGCGAACGACTACGGCATCGATGTGATTCCGGAAATCAATTCCCCGGGCCATATGAACATCTGGCTGGAGAACTACCCGGAGTACCAGCTTGCCGACAATTCCGGCCGGAAGGATCCCAACAAGCTCGACATCTCCAACCCGGAGGCCGTGAAGTTCTACAAGACGCTGATTGACGAGTACGACGGCGTATTCACCACGAAGTACTGGCACATGGGCGCCGACGAGTACATGATCGGCACCAGCTTCGACAACTACGGCAAGTTGAAGACGTTCGCCGAAGAGCGGTACGGAGCCGGTGCGACATCGAATGATGCGTTCACCGGCTTCATCAACGACATAGATGAATACGTCAAGGCCAAGGGCAAGCAGCTGCGCATCTGGAACGACGGCATCGTCAGCACTAAGAACGTCTCCCTGAACAAGGACATCGTCATCGAATACTGGTATGGCGCCGGCCGCACGCCGCAGGCGCTCGCCGAGGATGGATACACGTTGATGAACGCGACCGACTCCCTGTACTGGTCCCGTTCGGCGCAGATGTACAAGGTCGACGCCGGAAAACTGTACGGCGATACGACCTGGAACGTCGGCACCTTCACCGAAGGGCGACAGATCGACAAGAACTACGGTAAGTTGACCGGCGCGAAGGCGTCCATCTGGCCCGATACCTCGTTCTACCAGACCGAGAACGAGGTCGAGAAGGAGATCTTCGACGGCATGCGCTTCACCGCGCAGATGACCTGGTCCGATTCCCGGCCATGGAGCATATGGGGCGACATGAAGAAGGACATAGACAAGATCGGCTACCCGCTGGACATCCGCGAATACGACTACACCCCGGTCGATGCCGGCGTCTACGACATCCCCCAGTTGGATTCGATATCCAAAGGTCCATGGGAGCTCGTCACCACGCCTGACGGGTATTATCAGATGAAGGATACACTGTCCGGACGCTGTCTTGCGCTCTTCACCGGAAGCAAGCATCTCGATGTCGTCACCCAGGTCGGCGCGACGCCGGAACTGCGCAACTGCGCCGACGTGTCCGTCGGCCAGGATCAGCGCAACACCGCCGAAGAGCGTAACACGCAGAAGTGGCAGATTCGCGCCGATAAGGATGGCAAGTACACCATCTCCCCGGCGTTGACGCAGCAGCGTCTTGCCATCGCCACCGGTAACGAGCGGAACATCGATCTGGAAACCAGCCGTCCTGCGGCCGGCACCGTAGCCCAGTTCCCGGCCGATCTGGTCGGCGACAATGCGCTGTTCACCCTCACCGGCCATGTGGGCATGTCCGCCGCCGAGTGATTCGTCATTGCGTCTGGTCCCGCCCTTTACCGGGCGCGGACCGATGCTCCCCGGAGATGTGGGAAGCCCCGCAAGAGGCCTCCCACATCTCCGGTGCGTCAGCCGCGCACGAGCTTCTTGTGCAGACGGTGCGGGCGGGCGGCGTCCTCGCCGAGGCGAGCCACCTTGTTCTCCTGGTAGGACTGGAAGTTGCCTTCGAACCAGTACCACTTGGCCGGATTGTCGTCATCGCCTTCCCATGCGAGGATATGCGTGGCGACGCGGTCAAGGAACCAACGGTCGTGGGAAATCACCACGGCGCAGCCCGGAAACTCGAGCAGTGCGTTCTCGAGGGATTCCAAAGTCTCGACATCCAAATCATTGGTGGGCTCGTCGAGCAGCAGTAGATTGCCGCCCTGCTTCAGGGTCAGGGCCAGGTTCAGACGGTTGCGCTCACCACCGGAGAGCACGCCGGTCAGCTTCTGCTGGTCGGCGCCCTTGAAGCCGAAGCTGGCCACGTAGGCGCGGGTCGGCACTTCCACGCCGGCCACCTCGATGAAGTCGAGGCCGCCGGACACGGCTTCCCACAGGTTCTTGTTCGGATCCAGGCCTTCACGGTTCTGATCCACGTAGCTGATCTTGACGGTGTCGCCGATCTTCAGCTCGCCGCTGGTGAGCGGCTCGAGCCCCACGATGGTCTTGAACAGCGTGGACTTACCCACGCCGTTCGGGCCGATCACGCCGACGATGCCGTTGCGCGGCAGCGTGAAGGACAGGTCGTCGATGAGCACGCGATCGCCGAAAGCCTTATGGATGTGGTTGGCTTCAAGCACGGTGGAACCGAGGCGCGGGCCGGCGGGAATCTGGATTTCGGAGAAGTCGAGCTTCTTGTTGTTGCGCGCCTCGTTCTCCATCTGGTCGTAACGCTCCAGACGGGCCTTGTTCTTGGCCTGGCGGGCTTTGGGCGAGGAGCGCACCCAGTCGAGCTCGTTCTTCAGGCGTTTGGCGAGCTTGGCGTCCTTGGCGCCCTGGATCTCCAGACGCTTGGCCTTGGTCTCCAGGTATGTGGAGTAGTTGCCCTTGTACGGGTACAGGTGGCCGCGGTCGACCTCGCAGATCCACTCGGCCACGTTGTCCATGAAGTAACGATCGTGGGTGACGGCAATGACGGCGCCCTTGTACTGGTGCAGGAACTGTTCCAGCCACAGGATGGACTCGGCGTCCAGGTGGTTGGTGGGCTCGTCGAGCAGCAGCAGGTCCGGGGCCTCAAGCAGCAGCTTGCACAGGGCCACACGGCGGCGCTCGCCACCGGAGCACACGTTGACCGGGGTGTCCGGATCGGGGCACTGCAGGGCGTCCATCGCCTGCTCAAGCTGGGAATCGAGATCCCAGCCGTCGGCGGCGTCGATTTCGGTCTGCAGCTTGCCCATCTCTTCCATCAGCGCGTCGAAGTCGGCGTCCGGGTTGGCCATTTCTTCACCGATCTCGTTGAATCGGGCGACCTTCTCGGCAATCGGGCCGAACGCCATCTTGATGTTCTCGCCCACGGTCTTGGTGTCATCCAGCGGCGGCTCCTGCTGCAGGATGCCGACCGTGAAGCCCGGGGTCAGCGTGGCCTCGCCGTTGCTCACGGTCTCCAGGCCGGCCATAATCTTCAGCAGGGTGGACTTGCCCATGCCGTTCGGGCCCACGACGCCGATCTTCGCGCCGGGCAGGAAGCTCAGGGTCACGTCATCGAGGATCACTCGGTCGCCGTAAGACTTGCGGGCCTTGATCATCTGAAACACAAATTCAGCCATATGTTACCTTACCGTTCAAGAAACGCTGATTTTCCAACGTTTTGCGGGACCCGGCCCCCGTAATGACACCAATGGAAAACGACGCGACCGTTTACGGGGGCGTCCCGGACGGCCCCGTTGTGCGTCATTCGTTGTTGTGGTTGTCCCGTGTCATCGCCGGCGCCATGGTCCTACGCAAAAGCACCTTGTGGATTATCCCATATCCCATCGTCATGCCGCAACAGTGGATTGACGAGGTGCGGGGCAGGTTGCATATTGCGGTGATCGGTTTGTAGCGCATGGCGCAGGTGTTTTCGATCGCGGAACACGCCGATGCTTTGAGCATTGCATAGAAAGTATTCGTCTGATATAAAATAATTATCGTAAAACGATAAAAAATTATCAAATAATAAATATTTTCATTATTGTCAAAGGAAGTGATAACGATGAAGGCAACGAAGCTTAACGCGGCGGTCAAGGTCATCGCGAAGATTGTGGAAGTGATGCTCTGGATCGCAACGGCGGTGTATGCGGGCATGCTGGTCGCCCTGGTCGTTGCCGGTGCTCCGCTGGTGCGGTGGGTTCAGGAAGGCTTGGATTCCGGGAATCTGTTTATCGTTGGGGACCCGAATCTGCTGCCTGTGGCATCGGATGCCACTGTGCTCGCCCGTGGTTTCGCTGTCGCCGCAATCGCCATGGTGGCGATGCTTGGGATGATGGCTGTGGTGTTCAGAAACATCCATCTGATCTTCAGTACCAGCGAAACCGAATCTCCCTTCACCAAGGCCAACGTGCAACGCGTCCGCCGCATCGGCGAACTATCCATCATCGCCCCCATCATCAACGCCATTTTCATGGTTGTCGTCGATCTCGTGGTGGGGAGCCGCAAGGTGGAATTCTTCGTGAATATGCAGCCGATCGCCTTCGGTCTCGTCGTGCTGTGCCTGGCGCAATTCTTCGCATACGGCGCCGAGCTTGAGCATGACGTCGACGGCCTGCTCTGATGATTGCGCGATTCAGGGAAGGTTGATATGGGCAAAATTGTTCTGGAACTGGATGTGATGATGGCGAAGCGGCACATCTCACTGGGCGATCTCGCCGAGCAGGTCGGTATCACTAACGTCAATTTATCCAAGATCAAAAACAACAAGGTCAACGCGATTCGGTTTACCACGTTGGCCAATATCTGCCAGGCCTTGGAATGCGAGCCGGGCGACATTCTCAAATACGATCCCGACGCAGGGGAGTAGGCGAGATGTAGCTCGTGGGTTGTGCCGCTGGGGGCGATTCCGTCCAATTCCTCACGCTTGGCATTGCCGATGTGTTTTGCTGATCGTCGTGATGCCGCGTCCGAGTAACGGGACGAGCTGTTGCCTTGTCGTCCACACCGCGTCGCTACGGAATGTGATGGGATGCGAGGGTGCTCGTGTCGGAACTCGGCAGCCGTGCCCTATTCAGTCGCGTTGACGGTTCTGAAGAGTTGCGGCTCGTATCGTTGAAGGTCGTCGAGTAGGTAGCGCGCGTCGAGTTGTTCGAATGCGGGGCTGCGGACGTTTTCTTGGAGACCGAACGGAAAGATTTTCGTATGTCCGGTCTTGAGGAACGAGAGCGTGCGGTGGGGTTGTATTTCACCACGCCGATGACGACGGCCCAGGTGGTGGAGCATCTGGGTTATCCGACCAGGCAGTGCCTGGAGCGTTGGCTGGCGATGGATTCCCGGTATGCCGGCCATATGGCCAAACCCATCATCCCACTGGAGACCAGGCGAAGGGCAGTCGAGCTGGTGCTGGGCGGCATGCAGCAGAAGCAGGCCGCCAAACAGCTCGGCGCGGGCGTCGGCGCGGTGCATGGCTGGGTCAGGGCGTACCGCAAGGGCGGCATGGCCGCGTTGCAGCCCAAAAACAGGAACGCCGCGCAGGGCAATAAGCCCGCTGACTCCCGGAGAAAAAGAAGTGCCTGGTCCTGCGATACGGGACTCCAGAGCCCGACGCACTGTCTTGAACCGCCGTCCGCCGACGTGGCGTTGACGCTCCGAACCAATCCTGATTCACAGTTGGATCACCTTGACGTTGATGTGGTTACTGAGTAACATCGGTATTACATTACTCAGTAACCATATCGAGAAGAGGTGCTCATGGCCGCCGCAATCAACCGCGCAATGCCGAGCCTTACCTGCCTTGACACCGGGGAACGGGCGATATTGACGATCGTCGACGCGACACGTACGCATGGCGACGGCGCGCGCAGGGTCGTCGCTCTCAGCCATGCGAATCTAATACTTCGCTCCGGGGAGTTCGTGGCCGTAATGGGACCGTCCGGTTCGGGCAAGTCCACGTTGCTCAACCTTGCCGGGGGATTGGACACGCCGTCTTCAGGCAAAGTGCTGGTCGAGGGCCGCGATCTCGCTTCGCTGAACGTTGCCCGGCGTGCCGCGATTCGACGGCGGTCGATTGGCTACGTGTTTCAGGATTTCAATCTGCTGCCGTCGTTGAACGCCATCGAGAACGTCTCGTTCCCGTTGGAACTGGACGGCTGGCCGATCCGCAAGGCGCGTAAGGCCGCATTGGAGGCCTTGCGAGAGACGGGCGTCGCTGAACTGGCGCTCCGTCGGCCTGAGGACATGTCGGGAGGTCAGGCGCAGCGTGTGGCCATCGCCCGAGCTTTGGTGGGCCGACGCCGCCTGCTGCTGGCCGACGAGCCGACCGGCGCATTGGATTCCGCTGCCGGCACGAAGGTCATGGAGGTACTGCGCAGCCGTGCCGACGCGGGCTGTGCCGTGCTGATGGTCACGCATGAACCTCGCTTTGCCGCTTGGGCCGATCGTACGGTGTTCATTCGCGACGGTCGCATCACCGACGAGACAGGAGCGACCGACTTTGACGAACTGTTCACCTGCGATGGTGAAGATGATGACGATGCCGGCGATGCGCGCAACAGCTCGCAACAGAACTTTCGCAACAATCCCGGGGAACAGTGATATCGATGCTCTTCAATTTTCCGCGTCGCCGCGTCGCCGCGCGTCTTGCCTGGCGCGATATGACGCGACACAAAGCGCGCAGCATATTCGCCACATTGTTGGTCGCATTGCCTATCGCCGCGCTGGTGGCGGGGCTGGCACTGCTGACAGGCACGCCGAATTCCCGTCAGCGTGCCCTTGCCGCCATTCCTCGGAATGCGCAGGCGGTGCTCACCGCCACCGCGGTGCTCAACACAGGCCAGCCGTTCATGCAGGCGCCCGAGGGGGCTTCGCTGTGGGTGGACAGTCCCTCTCAACAACCCGCGAGCGCGGCGAACATCGCCGCAATCACGCCCGACCAGGACGCCCTGCTGCGGTATTGGGATTCGGAAACGCTAATCGCCACCGCCGGCGGCGACTTGCAGCCGGGTGATCAGATTCAGGTTGATGCCGCCGGCGCCGATACCGCTGACTCCGCCGGCTCCTCCGGCGCCGACCTCGACGGCGCGGTACGAGCCAAGATGCGCGAGACCGAACATGATGCGCTGCCACTGTTAATGCCTCCCGTTGCGCAGGGTGCCGCGCCGCAGGATGCCACGCAGGCGGTTATCAGCGCATCGCTCGCTGAGCAGCTGCACCTGAATGTCGGAGATACATTGACGCTCACCGCGCCTCCATTTCAAGGTGCGTACAGTACGAACGGACGCATTGGCGCGGTGCTGCAAAACTCGCGGCGCGCGTGGCGCATCAGCGGCATCGCCGATGTCACCTCAACGCTTGACGTATGGACGTATTCCGGCTGGCTCAAAGGCATGGTCGAGGCGGATGGCGGTAATGGGGTGGATGCGCATTATCTGCTGGTCGGCAGCGAGCCATTGACGTGGGCGCAGGTCAAGCGGCTCAACATGCTGCAGGTGGTCGCCGTTTCGCGCCATGTGCTGACGGATGGTTATCCGAATGCGGAAGAGCGATATCCGCGTCAAATCGACGTGCAGCAGCAGTTGATGCAAATGGTATCCGTCACTGTAACGGCTTTTCTTGGGATTGCCCTGACGCTATTCCTGATCACCCCCGCGTTCGCCGTGTCGGCCGACCAGTCTCGTCGCTTATTGGGATTGACCGCCGCATGCGGTGCCGACGGCGCGGATCTTCGACGCACGATGAGCTTCCAAGGCTTGTTTATTGGCATATCAGGCGGCATGATCGGCATCATCGCAGGCATCGGATTGTCATATGCCGCCGCACCGGCTCTGAAAGGCGCCTATGTGCATGAGGTCGCCGGTATGATTCCGTGGACGATGCTGCCCTTGGCCGCGTTAGCGGCAGTGATGATCGGATTGGCCGCCACATGGATGCCGGCGCATCGCGTCAGCCGCATGAATGTGGTGGACGCGTTGAAAGATCGCTCGGACAACGGCGAGCGCAACCGCCGTGAATCTCGGTTGTATCGCGTGGTGACGGCGATTTCCACCGCGGCATTGCTTGGCGCGGCCGTGGCCTGTGCCATGGGCGGCCTTGCCATGCCCATGCCGGAACTCGGTGATGCCAACTACGGTAGTCTGCCGGCCGAGGCAATCGGCGCGCAATTGCTGCTGATCGGAGCCATCGTGTTCTCGTTCGCCGGCCTGATCCAGTTGATTCGTCTGATTGCGCAATCATGCGAACGCCACGGCACCTTACTGCCTCTGGCGGTACGGATGGGATTGCGTGATGCCGGCGAGCATCACCGTCGATTCGTCCCCGCCGCGGCCGCTATCGCCGTGAGCGTGGCGGTCGCCTCATACGCGCTTACCATGACCGGCTCACTGATTGCCAATGATCGGTCGAATGCCATGGAAGTGGTGCATGGCCATTCGCATGCGGTGGTGTCCCCTGAGGTTCCGATTGACAACGCCGTGGATCGTGCGGTGGTGCGATCGGCGCTGAATGCCATCAGTGATGATCTGCCCGTCACCGCGCACCAGCCTGTGTATGCACTGGCGGAAGTGCCGCCGGAGACCGTCGACAAGTTGAATGTCGCTGAGGCGAATGAGCTTATGCGCCGATTCCCGAATGCCGCTGCCAGACTGGCGACTCCATTGGATTGCATTACGAGCTCCGACCCTGATCGCGGGCAAGACGTGGCTTCGGCGCATAATCCGAACGCCCAGCCATACTGCGTGGGAGCATCGCGTTCCTATCGCCCGTCGTATCGAGGCTTGACTATGATCAACGCAGATTTTTCCGTGCTGATCATGTCCGGCGATGCGATGCGATTGTCGGGATTTGCCAATGCCGACAAGGCGGCGGACATGCTCGACCAGGGCGGCGTGGTGGTCGGCAACGCGGCGACGCTGCGCAAGGACGGCACCGTGGATTTGGAAATCTCGCACTCGCATAAGGCGCACAATCCCGACGGTTCCTCGGCCCCCGATGTGGTCACTGGGTCGGCGAGCAGGCCGGGAGTTTGGGTGGATGGGTTCTTCCCTCTGGCGATGAGCAAGGAAACCGCCCAAAGCCTGGGATTGACCGCATTCAGGTATGTGGGTGATATGGTGCAATTCGCCGACGCCCCCGGCTGGGGGACTCTGGACAAGCTGCGATCGATCATTGACGACAGGCTGCCGCTGGTGAATGGCACCAGTCAGTACTACCGCTACAGCTGGGGTACCGGCGATCCTTCAAGCATGCTTGCGGAGCTGCTGCCGTTCGCATTGCTGATGCTGCTCGCGATAGCCGCCACGGTGATCTCGCTGCTGCTGGCGCGCATCCAAATCATCCGTGATCTGGCCACGATGCATGCCGTGGGCGCATCCCCCGGTTTCCTGCGACGGTTCACGCTGGCGCAGGCCGCCATTATGTTGGCGGCCGGAACACCGACTGGCATGGTTACGGGACTCGCCTTGGGGATATTTCATGTGGCTTGGTACAGACACATCGGCTATGACGGCGCATGGCTTGACACAGTGCCCTGCTGGGGCCTGCAGGCCGCGTTGTTGATCGGCGTTATTGCAATGGGCCTGGGCGTGGCATGGCTGGTCGCACGTCCGTCGCGCAAGCTGACCAGACGAACTTTGGATTGATCGACCGTACGATATCGGATGATATACGAAGGACGAAGGAACATCATGGCGATACGGGAAGCACTGATGGCGCTGTTGGAACAAGGACCGGCAAGCGCCTACCAATTGAAGCGGCGGTTCGAACGCACCACATCAAGCATATGGCCGTTGAACATGGGGCAGGTGTCCACCACGTTGCAGCGACTGCATCGTGATGGTTTGATCGAACAAGTCGACGGCTCGGAACATGACGTTCCCGACGATTCCGATTCCCGCTCCGATTCACCGGTGGCATGGCTGCTCACCGCCGCCGGCCATGCTGAGGTATCGCAATGGTGGCGCACCCCGGTATTGCCCGAGCAGCGCGGCCGCGACGAGCTGGTGATGAAGCTGGCGTTCGCGGTAGTCACGCCAGGCGTGGATGTGTCGACGCTGGTGCAACGGCAGCGAGTGTCCATGCAACAGCTCCTACATGATGTGACTCGCGCACGCCGTCAGACGGACGGTGATGATCTGGCCGCCCGACTGGTGCTTGACCATCGCATCTTCATCACCGAAGCCGAACTGCGTTGGTTGGAGACCCTCGACGAAGCGCAGTTGCGCATCGCGCGCACGCATCGTGCATCCGCGTCGATGTCAGCCGCCACTTCCGTCGAGGAAGATTTCGCCAATGCGAGAACGTAGTTTTGCTTTGCCGGCTGATTCCGTCCCTGGCTCCGCCATGATTCCGTTGCCGTTGCCGTTGCCGTCGGATGGGTTGCGTGTGATCGGTTTCTGTTTTCGGATGTTGGCGCGATGCGGCGGATGCACGCCGTCTTTTTTGTAGGGGGGCTGGATTGCGGCCTGGCGCGATCCGGCATGACGCGGCCGTCCCCGATGGTGCCGTTGCGGCGATCCGCCGAGGTTACGCCCATGGCTGAACGCCCGGAATGTTCCTTGATATCCAGTGAGACGGTCCGCGCCACGGATGTACTGTGAACGGCGGATAAGCGCATCAGGCGCCTCGATCATGGCAATGAGAGGAAACCCCGTTATGGACTGTTCATCACGATCCCAACGTCAGACTCAAGTCGATGCGTCCCCGACATCCCCGACATCTTCGACAACTATGACATCTTCAACGAATCCGACGGCCTCGTCGCCGCTGCCCACCCAGGCGCCGCCGTGGGGCGCGCTGTGGGTGATGGCCCTGGGATTGGCCATGATCGTGCTCGACAGCTCGATCGTCAACGTCTCCATTCCCACCATCATCGACGACATCGGCATTAACCTGACCGACGCCCAGTGGGTCACCTCGCTCTACAACATCGTGCTTGCCGCGTTGTTGCTGCCTTTCGGCAAGTTGGGCGACGCCAGAGGGCGCAAACTGGTGTTTCAAGTCGGTACCGTGATCTTCGTGGCGAGTTCGATGCTCGCCGCCGCCTCGCAGGGTGCGGGGATGCTGCTTGCCGCCCGTGTGCTGCAGGGCATCGGAGGCGCGATGATCATGCCGAACACCCTGTCCACGGTGTCCGCCCTGTTCCGTGGCAAATACCGTGCCGCGGCGTTCGGTGTCTGGGGTGCGGTGATGAGTTCGGCCGCCGCCCTCGGTCCGCTGCTCGGTGGCGTGTTCACCGAGACTTTGGGATGGCGTTGGATTTTCCTGGTGAACTTGCCGTTGGGCATCGCGGTCTTTGTATCGGCCATCTTCCTGGTGCCGAAGACCGGTGGGAACGCCTCGGTCGCCGGTGCCGCGGATGCCGCGCAGGATGCCCGATCCCGTCGCGTCGGGGGGGATATCCCGGGCGTGGTGCTGTCTGCCCTGACCTCGGCCCTGCTGGTGTTCGGTCTTATCGAAGGCGAGACCTACGGTTGGTGGAAGCAGACCTCAACGCAGTTGAAGCTCGGCGGGTTAAGCTGGAATCGTGACTGGTTGTCGCCGGTGCCGATCTGCCTGATCGCCGGTGCGCTTCTGATGGCTGCCTTCATCGTCTTCGAGTCGGCGCGGGGCAAAGCCGGTCGGCCGGTCATGCTGGACATGACCCTGTTTCGTATCAGGACGTTCTCGTGGGGCAATCTGGCGGCTGCGGCCATCGCCGCCGGCGAATTCGCGCTGGTGTTCATGCTGCCGCTGTACCTCATCAACGCCCGCGGGCTCAACACGCTGCAGGCCGGTGCGATGCTGGCCGTGATGGGCTTGGGGTCCATCGTCGCAGGTGCGCAGGCCCATGTCATGGCCGCCAGGCTCACCCCGGCCGGCGTGATTCAACTCGGTCTTGTGATCGAGATCATCGCCGTCGCCCTGGTCGCGGTCCTTATGCCTGTGGGGTTCTCTGTGTGGTGGCAGCTTGTTCCCATGGCCGCGTACGGTCTGGGTCTGGGCTTCGCCTCCGCGCAGCTGACCAGCGTGGTGCTCTCCGAAGTGCCGATCATGCAGTCCGGCGAAGGGTCGGCCACCCAGTCCACGGTTCGACAGCTCGGCACCGCCGTCGGTTCGGCCATCTCCGGCGCGTCGTTGGCCATGGCCGTCAACGGAACATTGCCGGCGCGGCTCGAATCCCTCGGGCTGCCCGCCAAGGTCGGCGACGGTCTGGCCCAAGCGGTCAGTGGTTCGGCGGGTGGAGTGATCGGCGTGTTCCGCAGCGGTGATGGACCGGCGGCCCGATTCGGCGACGAGGCGCCGAAGATTGCCGATGCGATGACTTCAGGGTTCGTCGAAGGCGGTCAGTGGACGCTTCTGGTCGCCGGCATCATGCTGTTCATCGGTTTGCTGGCCTCGGTGGCCGTGCGTCGTGCCGCGTCGTCGCACAACGTGCGTTGACGCATGACGGCTACGGTCTTATGGGGAGTGCGGCCGTGCGCGGTCGAACGGTGTGGTCCGCATACCGTCCACCGTGCCTGCGGTCGGTTCGCCAGCCAGACGGCGTGTCGTGATCCGATGATGCTGTAGAGTATCCTTTTGTGCCTCATTGAGGCACGTACGGCCCCGTAGCTCAGTTGGTTAGAGCGCCGCCCTGTCACGGCGGAGGTCACCGGTTCAAGTCCGGCCGGGGTCGCCACCAAACTCCCGATGCATGTCGGGAGTTTTTTGTTTCCTGCCGTTCTTCGATGCCATCCGCAAGGGCGGCGAAAGTGAACGCATCCGATCCGACACGCCGTCCGCACCAATGTCGGCGTTGAAGGGGACACCCATTTGCAGCGGGTGAAATGCATGAGGAAGCGCATCGGCGGAATGTTCGCGACGCATGACGAACCATGGAAAATCCGCGGTGGGAGGTCATGGCGGCTCACTACTATTTTCGCTATCTCGCATGTTACGAAAGTCTCCAAGGAGTAAGCCATGACCACGCTCGCCATCGATATCGGCGGAACCAAGATCGCCGCTGCCGTCTGCGATGCAAACGACAGCATCATCCAGCGTTGGCGCGTCCCCACGCCGATGGACGCCGACGCCATCAACAAGCACATCGCCGAAATCTACCGCGAAGCCGTCGCCGCCGGCCACACCGATATCGAGGCCATCGGCATCTCCGCGGCCGGTAATGTGAGCGCGGATCGCAAGACGCTCACCTTCTCCGCCAACATTCCGGCCTGGATCAATTACAATCTGTCCGAGCATGTCGGTGCGTTGATCGACCATGCCGTTCCGGTCATCGTCGAAAACGACGCCAACTGCGCCGGCTGGGGCGAATTCGTGCACGGTGCCGGCCAGGGCAGCTCCAACATGGTCGCGCTGACCGTGGGCACCGGCCTCGGTGGTGCCATCGTGATCAATGGGCAGCTCTACCGCGGCTCCTTCGGCATGGCCGCAGAGCTCGGCCACCTGCCGATGGTCCCGGACGGAGACCATTGCGGCTGCGGCCTGCGCGGCTGCGCCGAGCGCTATACTTCGGGAACCTCGCTGGAGAACTTCGCCAAGTCCGCCGTGCGTCGTCGTCCTCAGGATGCCAAACGTCTTCTGGAGCTGTGCGGTGGCGACATCACCAAGCTGGAGGGACCGATGGTGTCCCAAGCCGCTCAGGAGGGTGACGTACTTGGCCTGTATGCGTTCGGCAAGATCGGCGAATGGCTTGGCCGCACCATGGCCGCCGTCTCCGCCGTGCTTGATCCGGATTTGTTCGTCATCGGCGGTGGTGTGGTAGCCGTTGGAGACATTCTGCTGGAGCCGGCCCGCTACAACTACCAGCGTTTCCTGGAAGGCAGCGCCTACCGTGGCCACGCCAAGATCGTCGCCGCCGTCGCGGGCCAGGACGCCGGCCTCATCGGTGCCGCCAATCTGGCTCTTCGCTGACGCAGATGGCGGTGCGTAGATAACGCGCGCGACGCAGATAGCAACGCGTAAATAATCGCAAATAATCGCAAACAGTACAGTGCGGTGATTCTCGTTATGGGAATCACCGCACTGTTGTTTTTCTTCCGGAAATGGCGAAACCCAATGTGAGCGAATGGGCAAGATACCGGCACCGCGCGCGTGGGCGACGTCAGCATTCCTCGGCGTCGATACGCTGACTCGCGGTCAACTTCCCGATGCTGCTCGCCGCCCGACTGGTCATGTCGCTCGGCACCGGCATCTCCCTGCCGCTTATCACTAACATCATTCTGGAGAAGGCAACACTTGAACAGCGCTGCGCGATGCTCGGCATCGTCAGCCTGGTCACCTGCGCCGCACCGGCCATCGGCCCGGTATTCGGCGGCATGCTGAAGAACCACTTCCCGCCCAAGTTCATCCTTAGCGGCTTCGCCGGCACCATGATTATGGATGTGGTGTTCGTTGCGCTGTCCGGCAATGTGTGGGGGGCATCGCCGCGAACGATGGGGCGGATGCGGCCGGTTCGTATACGGCCGCGTTCCCACGCAGCATGATGGTGTTCACCGGCATGGCCGTGCTTGGCGTGATTCTTGCCGCGCTCATGTTCCGATTCTCCACTCGCCGACCGCCAGAATTGAGAGAAGTCAAATAGTACGCCCGCGGCGGATTGGTTGGCTTTATGATGGAACCGACATTCCATCACGGGAGAAGCAGGGAAACTATCATGCTTGAACCACCAGTCACTCCGATCCGCAAGGCCAACGACGGCCTCGAACTGCCCGCCACCGGCTTCGGTACGTACAAGGTCAACGGCCTAGCCGGCGTGGACGCCATCAAGTTCGCCATCCATCAGGGTTACCGCCTCATCGACTCTGCGTTCAACTATGAGAACGAGGGTGTGGTGGGTCGCGCCATCCGCGAATCCGGCGTGCCGCGTGAAGACATCATCGTCACGTCCAAGCTGCCCGGCCGCCACCATGCTCACGATGAGGCACTGCTCACCATTGAGGAGAGCGTGTGCCGTATGGGTCTCGACTACATCGATCTCTATCTGATTCACTGGCCGAACCCAAGCCAAGGCCAGTTCGTCGAGGCATGGGAAGCGCTGGTCGAAGCTCGCGAACGCGGCTTGGTCAAGCACATTGGCGTCAGCAACTTCCTGCCCGGCCACATCGACCTGCTCATTCGCGATACGGGTGTGACGCCGGCCGTCAACCAGGTCGAGCTGCACCCGTACTTCCAGCAGCGCGAACAGCTGGCCTACGACAACGCGCACGGCATCATCACCGAGGCATGGAGCCCGCTGGGCCGCGCCAACCAGATGCTGCGCGACCCAGACCTGAAGCGTATCGCCGCCAAGCACGGTATTTCCGTGGTCCAGGTCATTTTGCGCTGGCACCTCCAGTACGGCGACGTGGCCATCCCGAAGTCCTTGAACCCGGAGCGCCAGCGTCAGAACCTCGACCTGACCGCTTTTGAACTCGATGATCAGGACATGGCCGATATCGCCGCGATGGACAACCCCGAAGGCCACACCTTCGGCCAGAACCCCCACTGGTACGAAGAAGCGTGACTCCGCGAGAAAGCCGGAGCCGCTGATTTCCAACGGTTTCCGGCTATTTTCATGTTTGAAAATCGGTATATAAATCGGTATACTTTTCATTCATGGACGGCACAGTATTCTATGATTCAAACAACAAGCGATGGATTGCACGATATCCGGCAGGCAGGTTCAACACACCGAAACTCATAGCGGGATACGGCCAGACGCGCGAGAAAGCCATCCAGCGACGCGATAAGGCATTGAAGCGAGCATTGGAAGGCACACAATACAAAACACGCAAGGACAGCGTCAGAAGCATGCTGGACAGGTATTTCCAATGGTTGGACGGCAGAACAGCAACGCGAGCGAACACATTGGCAAAGAAGAAGGAACGGCTGAACAGGTATTTGAAACCGTATTATTCAATGAGCATGAAGGATTTCAACGAACCGGAATGCATAGCAATACTGAAAGCAGGACGGCAGAACAGCAAGAACAGTGAGAACAGCAAGATAGAACAGGACTTATACAGCGAACTACGACAGTTTTCAAAATGGCTATTGAACCGGAAACTCATTGACGAGGATTTCATGAGGTTCATGGAGAAACCGAAATATTCCAGCGGCACACGGCAAGCGAATGAAATGCACATTGACGAGCGAATAGCAATGGGACGCTGGTTATTGAACTGGACGAGCGAGAACATCAAAACGAACAGCATTGACTACGGAATGATGATGATAGCATCACTGGGACTACGAGCAGGTGAAATACGAGGATTGGAATGGAAATGTTTCAAACACTTATTGGACGGACAGTTTGATGACACGACACTAATTATCCAGCAGCAATGGGACAGGGATGTGAACACCGGTGAATGGCGATTGTACATGCATACGAAATCAAACGCGAAAACATGGCGTGAGATAGCAATACCAAAAACATGGGCATACAACCTGTTCTCATACTATGAATACGAGCAGGACAGATTGCATCATCCATACGATTATGACGGTTTCCTATTCCTGAACGACAAGGGAACGCCATTGACGAAAAACCAGCAGCAGAAGCGATGGAATGATTTGAAAGCGAAATACATTGAATCGCATCCCAAAACAGCGGACATTGATAGAACGATGAGGATACATGACATGAGGCACGTCGTCGCATCGTTATTGATTGAAAACGGAGCGACAATGGCGCAGATACAGCCAATCATGGGATGGATGAATAGTCAAATGGCGGAATACTACACGCATTTGAGCCAGAAGTTTGGACGAGAAACAATGAATAAGATACCGGAAATACTGAATCATGAAACACCGGATACGATAAATTTCCTGAATGCTATGCACTGAATAAAAGGAATCCCCGGAACAGTAATCAAACCATTCCGAGGAAATATATTAATAATGCATAAGCAACAATATAATATCACGCGAACAATATTTTCCGAAATATGGGAATATAACACGAATACCGAAAGTTGTGATAAATAGCCAGAAAGAAAGGAACAAGTAATATGGCTATAACACCACAACAGGAAAAACTGCTAAACGAACTGGAAGATGTTGATTTTGATAACATTATTCCAATACGAGAAGCACTGGAATCCGGTGATATGAAAGCATTCATAGAAGCAGCAAACTATGGATTGGACGAGGCATTATTCAATGTCAGTGATGGATTGGATGACTTCCAGGAACTAATAGAATCAATGGGATTGAAGATAACAATCAGTTAACACATTCATCCGGTAAAGGATACATAATCATGTCATCAAATAAAGCGTCATCAGCATCAAAACTGATGGCGTTTTCATTATTATCCTGAATCGGCAACGGAGCACGCCCAAACTCATTATCCAGAACCTGCAAACCAGAACCTAAACGAACAAGCGGCTTATTACAATCCAACCGGTAGACATCGTTAATACGACGATAGAGCGGTTTCCGTTCATCATACTCATGAAGCATTCCATATTGCATCTGTAATGACCAGTTTGAAACTATCCAAACATCAGTCCAAGCAGCGAACTTATTTTCATACCTACGACTGATTTCATAAACATACCTATCAATCATTCTTAATAAATCACTGAAATCACACTGACTCCGAAACTCATCCATCAATAGAACCGGCTGGTAATCATAGGAATAGAAAGGATCCCTGTTATTGAAATCAGCGGTATACATTTCCTGATACGAATATAATGAATGTACATATCGTGATTTTCCAGATTGGCTCTGACCGAACAAATAATGAACCTTAATGTTATCCCGATCATGCATGGAATACTTATCTCTCATCATCAGCGCGTATTTCCTATCAACATATTTCATTCCTGTGGTATTCATGAGTAAAGAAAGCGAAGGATCACGCATAATGTCATCGGGAGTCAATCCGTCATCCAACGCATCAGATAATGATTTCAAATCTGAACGCTGACCCTGCTGGGAAACTGTTGGCTTACGAGAAACCTCATGTTTGAAATCATCAGAACTCCACCATGGACCAGCAATCCGAGTATCTACCTTAGAACAATAATGAGCCATAGCCATTTCATTCTTACGCTGACCCTCGATATGAATCCAATCCAATGAGGCATCATCAAACCACTTATGAACATCCCTTAAACGCCGAGGATTATTCCGACTCAATATTATGCAACCCTGATAATGAAGAAATCCATTCTCATTATTATCAGTTGATTGTTTTCCGCGTTCAAGTTGAAACACATAGTTTTCAACAGAATCCTGATTGTTCAAAACAGCCATTATTGCATCAGCACTGATTGAAGGCAATCCATCATTCTCATGAGCATCAAGCGTAAAGAAGAAACCACGAAAGCGCTTATTAACATTATTAATATTCCTATTCATAATCAATAAAAATCCTTACAAAATCATTAAAATCACCTGTTTTACACCAAAGTTAAGCATTCTTACACCATTTTAAAAAATAATGGTGCAAAGTAAAAATCTCTACTATAATGTAAATATTTCAATCAACAAAAAAATGTTTACACCATACACCAAAGTCCCTAAGGAATCAAGACGGAATGTCGTTCCTCCATTCCGTCCGCGCCGTCGTTCCTCCGCCGCGTTCCAGGGACTTTGTTGTATGACCATGAAAACACCATGAACACACGGCAAACGCCGAAATATTCCACCGAACACGAACCAGTGAACACGCGAGCCACATAACCCACAGGAACCGCCGCCACAGCGTCCCAGCGACCCTGCACGGATACGCGTTTTCAAGCTCGCTTGAAACGGTTCCGTGGGAGCCGAGAGCCGGGAACGGCGAACCAGTGATGAAAGGAAGCAACGCGCGCCACCGGAAACGGAACGGTAAGAAATATGCACGGCGACACCATGTACCATGGCACTTTTCATTCAACGAACGCAATCCCATGAACGAATGAACGCATACAATGAAGAAGCCTCAACACGCCATTGTCCCATGAACTTACGCGTGAGAACACCATGCCGCTTGAAAACCCCATTACGAGCCCAGTATCTTAAACTGGAAGGACGCAACCCGGTTAAATCAGCGACATCACTGATTGAAAGCCATTTGTTATTCAATGAATCATTCATCAGTCATACCCCCATTCTTTCCATCGTTTCCGGAGATTTTCCGCGAACTGTTTGGATTCCTCTGATTGTTCAAAACGGCGAGACGATGAGCGGCTTCCGCGCCATCCTGCTTTTCCAGTATTTTCCGCATCTGCATCAGCTGGTCGTTGACGAAAAGGCTGGTTGACTGGTGAGCGGCCCATGCTCTGTCGGCCCAGAAATTGTAATCGTCCTGAGTCATCCACACCGCCATCTTCTTGTTCCGAGAATTTGTCATTATCCATCATTCCCCCTTTTCCCAAATAGGATTTCCATGTTCATCAATAGTGTTTGAATCACCACCGGAAGCATCAATCATCCGGCACAGGTAATCATCAAATCTGTCCCATGCATCACGCTTGAACCGCGTCTGTTCCCTGCATGTACGGAACCGCACGAGCAACTGCATGAGTTCATTAACACGAATATTCCGGTTCATGATTGGCAATCAACCCCCATTTCCATGCTTAAACGAGCACACCAAACGGAAGCCATCGGAGTCCCCCATAGAACATCGGAAACATCATTGGCGAACTTTTCCAAATCCATATGACTGATGTCCATCGGATCGGTACCAGTAAGAACATTCAATGCATTTGACAACTCATCCCATATATTCCGAAGCGCCCCCTGATAGCGGTTAAAATATTCCATCGCATTTTCCGCGAGAACATCTGGATTGTATGAGAAATCAAAATCGTAATATTCATCATCACGAACATCACCCGGTGAATCCAAACCGAGCGTATCGTAAATGTTATTAATATTCCGATTGGCAACCTGCAACATTTCATTGATTGACATTTCCTCTGGTTCAAAATCCGTTCCAGCACACAACGCCAACTGTTCCGCATCATTCAACTGGTTAACCCACGAACCAATTAGAACAGCACCATTTTCAATCGAATCTGAAATACTATTCATGATTACTTAACCTCCTGAATCGCATCGGCAGTGATAGACCAAGCGACGAACCCATCACGCACATAGGAAGTGAAGCGAGGATTGACCAGCGTATACGGTTTCAAAGCGGTGATGTCGGACGGCTGATGAACGCGAATACTAACATTGGAAATCACCTCTCCATCCTGACGCAATGAAACAGTCCGAGGAACACGGAAAACCGGCTTTCCATCAACAAGCGCAGGAGTATCGGTTTCCTTATTGGAAGCCCTATCAAACTGCATGATTTGACGCATTTCATCAGCAGCAACATTTGAAACTGAAACGATATCAACTTTTCCAGTAGCAATAACATTGAGTGAACTCATAATATATCTGTCCTTTTCAATAAACCGGGGAACACCGGCACGGAATACTTTTCCGATTAACATTGATTGATTGTCCATACCATGTGGTAAATCACATTTTCAATGCTATCCTATATCTATCAAAGTCGGCAAAAACGGCGAAAAAGCGCGTTATTGAGTAATAATCAGTGATAACATGATTGAATCAAGCGGAAGCATTCCGAAATAAGTCAGTCAACGATGACCGAAATACGGATAAAATGTGATGTAAATCACACTTTTCACAAAATATTCACATTTCATAACATTGAATACCAGTCAGGAACACACGCAGGGGCCTGCGGCGTTCCTGAAACCTCCCCTTGGCCACCGAAACCATCAGGGCAGCCTCATTCCTTCGTGCCTCAGGAATGACTTGCGGCTGATGGTTCCGGAGATCAGGCCGCGAAATCAAATCTGACAGCAGTTTTCAACATTTCAAGTATCACGCATCAGAAAAGGCATTTTCAAGCAATCTGACGAGAACACTCATCCACAGAACACGCAATAATCAGCCCTGTGGACGACATCGATTTTCCCGGAAATAATCGGTATACAAATCGGTATACTTTTCATGGTTTCCGAGGAATAACAGCCATAGAACATTGAAATAAAGCCAATGTACCGAACAGTAATCCGAATCCCTCTGATTCCAACATGCAACGTCCTATTATGACTTCGCGGTCGTTTTTGCGCACGCCGTCCGAAGTGGCCGGACCCGGCGACGAGCAGGTGATCGAAGACCTCGTAGACACGCTGGAGGCCAACCGTTCACGGTGCGTGGGCATGGCCGCCAACATGATTGGCGTAGGCAAACGCATCATCGTCTTCGTGGATGAAGACCTTGGCGGGCGTATCACGGTGATGCTCAACCCCGTGATCACCGCTTCGGACGGTGCCTTCGACACCCAGGAAGGCTGTTTGTCGCTGACCGGTGAACGCCGCACACTGCGCTACCGCCGTATCGAGGTCAACTACGAGGACCGTCGGTTCCGCGCCCGCCACGCCACCTTCGCCGGTTGGACTGCGCAGATTATCCAGCATGAAGTCGATCACTGCAACGGCATCATTATCTGATTCATATCGGTGCTCGTGCAGCCAACCCCCGAGGCTGGTCATCGCGATTACGATGCGATTACATCGCAACCGCTATGACCAGCCTTTTTTATGTGCACTGGTGGGGGTGTTCTCAGCGGTGTTGGGGTGCCATGCGCTGGCAGGTTGGCTTCGCTGGAGGTTCTAAGCGTCGGTGATGTGCCAAAGAGTGGCGGGCTGGCTTCGCTAAGGAGCGCTACCGTCGGTGGAGAACCAGTGCGTGACCTGCTGCCGACGCTAAGCGTTCGTTAAGCGTCGTTAGCGGCCAAAACTTGGACGTGTAACGATGCTGGGCGGTTTTAGCGTTGTTGCTGTGCCAAGTTGTGGGCCTCTGCCGACGCTGCCAGTGCAGTAGCGTCGGCGTTGGGACAGGTGTTGGGCCTTTGCCGACTCTATAAGCGGGGGAAAATCATTCTCCGGTGCCTAAGTGGGTCTATTGCCATGCTGAATGCATCTGCTGAGTGTAGCTATGCGTTCGAAGGCGATTTCGGGACCTTTCTCAGTAGTAGATATGCCTAATGCGCGGAGTTATACACTTCACCGTGCACTTATACACGCCAAACGAAGCAGAAATCGACTGCTGACAGTGGACGACACGCCAGAGACGATGTGGATAACCCAGAGACGGTGGATAACAGCTGCGCGATCAGTGGATAACCTGCAAGAAAGTGCGGTTATCCACCGACGGTAGCCACTGTTATGCACATTCCATACCCCTTGGAATCATTGGGTTTTCCACTTATCCACCATCTCGCCATGCGGGCTTGCGGGCCACCGCACGAACGTCATACAGTGTGCCTCACGGCGGGCAACGTAGCCCGCCGTCCACATCACATGAAGGGGGAAACGCCATGAGCACCGCAACCACTACTACTGCCGAAAATGCCGGTTTGCCAGCAATGCTGGACACCAAAGACGTAGCCGAGACGTTCAAACGCTGCAATCTCGCCGTCTATGCCGAAGCGAGACGCATATATTATCGCGAAGTGAATCTGAACCCGTTCAAAACGTATTCAAAGCACCTGCGTCAAATGATCGAATGGTGGTTCTGGGATTGGTTTGCCTATGATTGCACTGTCAGCGGTATTGGACTGACCGGCAATGAATCCGAAGATTTACGTATCGAATTGCAGTACGGTTCAGGCGCAGGTATCTCGCCATTCCTAGCCTTGGCCGAATTCATGTATGACAAGGACGAACGTATCGGCACACGCGAGATACGTGATTTTCGCGAACTTGATGACACCAATTTCGCTTCGGTGTTCTGGATTCGCGATGCCAGCGCGGTCAAAGGTCGTCTGACAGTTGAGGACATCATTCATGGTGGTGTCTACGAGGTGGCGGACGCACATGCCGCCTCGCAATACGATGGTGCGCACGGCGGCATGATCGTCAATCGCATCGCACATGTGAGAGGCGTGTGGAGGTCCTGTGCCATCCCGATCTATGAGGCGCGAAGGCCTGATGACCCGCAAATCGGTGATTCGCTGGCCCGTTCATTCCGGGAAACCGGATATAAACCGGACTTTGCCGGTCTGGTGCGGTTTTTCTACGGGAGGGCCAAAGACACCGGTCTCGACTGGGAAGATGCGGAAGCCGCACGCCAAGCCGGCACTTTGGACGCGCTGATCAAGAAGGCCAGCAATCGGTGAAGGATCCGCCTAACGCTGCTGTCCAGGTCGGCGGCCGCGGTCGCGAACGAAGAGGGACGCAACCAAACAGACCGCGCACAAAATGGCGACCGTGCTGAACGAAGCCCGCACGCCAATGGCCGATGCCGCCGCTTCCGGCACTCCGGTGCGCATGGCCGCTGCGGTGTGCGTGTTCATGATGGTGACCAGTAGCACAGCCTCAAACGTCATGATCGCGAAGCCCAGCAAGGCGAGCGGCCGGCCACCGATACGGTCGTACAGCCTGCCTGCCACCGGGTTCAGGATGCCCATGGCGATGCCGCTCGGCATCATCACCAGACCGGACACCAGTGCATTAACGCCAAGATCATTCTGCAAATATGCCCATCGCGTACAGGAACGGCTGGCGCGTGGTGAAGGTCTCGATGAGGAACGCGGTGATCGGGATCATGATGCCGTTGGTGAGCATGAATCCGGTGGTCAGCCATTGCACGGTGCTGCCGGGCACATCGAATTCATGCATCAACGTGGGCGGTGCGGAGATCATCAGCGTCTAGTTGAGAATGGCCACAAACGAGCCGATCATCAGGGTGATGACCATGGCAGTGGTGTTGGCAGGGGTGGTGCTGTTGGAGTTGGCGGGGGAGGATCCGACGGCCTTGACCCAGCGCTGCTTGCCGCGGGCGGTCACGTCGTCCGGTTCGTCGCCCTCGGCCGGAGCTGCACCGAGCTTGTCGATCAGGGTGGCGGACTGCGGGGCGGAACTGGTGTCATTCCAGAGCATCGCATCGCGAATCACGTTGCCCTGCTTGTCGAGAATGACCATGCCGTGCTGCTGGCCGCCAACCGCGAGGGCCGCGACATCGTCGAGCCCGCCGGCCTGCTCGGCGGCCTTGGTGAAGGCCTCCCACCAGAATTCCGGGTTGACCGAGGTGCCATCCGGGTGCTTGGCCTGGCCGAAACGAACCTGTTCGCCGGTGGCGGCGTCCGTGATGCGGACCTTTGTTGATTGGGTTGACGTATCTACGCCGGCAACCAGTACTCTCGTCATGCATTCCTCCTCGATGAGGGTTGCGCTCAAAAGTTTCGGCGCGCCATAGCCAATAAGTTAGACGATTAAACTATGTTGTATCAACGTTCGATTGCAAACGGAAACACGCGAAGGTGCGGTCCGATTCAATCGTTTGACGCACAATATCATGGTGTGATCTATGGATGAGAGCGTCCACAAGACGCTCAAAGCTTAGGGTGCAAGGAGGGAGGAGCCTATGGCAAGTCTACGCAGGATCAATCAGGAGGATCTGCGCAACCATAATTTGTCGGTGGTTCTCGACACTTTGTTGCGCACGGAGAAACCCATAAGCAGGGCCGACCTGGCCAAGGAAACGGGGCTGACCAAGGCCACGCTTTCGCTGTTGGCCTCGATGCTTATCGATAGTGGCGTGGTGCAGGAAGGCGAGTCGGTCGTCTCCGCCACATATGGACGGCCCAGCACGCCGCTGGAGATTCATGGCGGGTCCATCGCCGGCATCGGCCTGCAGATCAACACCGATGGCTACGGTTGCCTGGCGCTCGATCTGAACGGCGATACTCTCGGTCAGGAGTGGGTGAGTGAGGATATGACCGGCACTGACCCGTACGAGATCTTCGCCAAGCTCGATGCGATGACTTTCCCGCTGGAAAGCCGGCTCAAACGACGCGGCTGCAAGGTGGTGGGTGCCGGGCTTGCGCTGCCGGGCATCGTCACCGACGACATGTGGCTGTTGGTGGCCCGCAACCTGGGTTGGGAAAACGTCAACCTCACCCGGTTCAACGTGGTGCGCCGGCTGGATGTGGCGGCCGGCAATGAGGCGAAGATGGCCGCCATCGCCCAGATTCCGGGGTATGCCACCGAACGTGCGTCCTTCCTGAATGTGGTGGACCGCACGGACTCCTTTATTTACCTGTCTACCGATATCGGCATCGGCGGCGCGGTGGTGCGCGACGGCGAAGTGGTGATGGGCTCGCACGGATTCGCCGGCGAGATCGGCCATCTGTCTGTGGCGATGAATGGGCCGTTGTGCAGCTGCGGGCGCCACGGGTGCCTTGAGGCGTTTGCGGGCCGTCGCGCTTTGGTCGAGGCTGCCGGCATTGCCGAGGATGGGGATGCCGCCAGCAGCGAGGCCATCGATACGTTCCTCCAGCGTTGGCGCGCCGGGGATTCGGATGTGACCAAAGTGGTCGATCAGGCCGCCGATGCGCTGGTTTCCGCCATCGCTTCCGCCGTGAATCTGGTGGACGTCGATACGGTGCTGTTGGGCGGACTGTGGACGCACTTCGGCGACGAGCTGGCCACCGTGCTTGAAGGCCGGCTGCGTTCGGAAATTCTGGGATACCCGAATGCGAGGATCCGCGTGTTTGTGCCGCCGGTGGCGCTGCATCCCTCGCTATATGGCGCGGCCGAAATGGGCTTGCGGCGATTCATCGAGAACCCGTTGGGATACATGGGGGAGAAGTAGCACCGGGAGATGCTGCTTGTTGCTGGCGGGTGCATGGCATGGGTGCATGGCGCGCGCGCCGGCGTTAGCGGGCTCATGCTACACTTTGGTAGGTTGGCTGTTTTGCGCAGCGAACGTGGGGCCGTAGCTCAGTCGGTTAGAGCATGCGACTCATAATCGCCCGGTCCAGGGTTCAAGCCCCTGCGGCCCCACTCTTTTGCGTCGTCTCCTGCGGCGGCGCAGCGCGTCTTCACGTCCAGATAGGCGCGTACAATCCCTTAGGTTCCGGTTCACGTCTTGCCATAGGGGCATGACGACCCGGGTCCCCCGAATCCATAGGAGACGTAAAATGCAGCAGGGTATCCATCCTGATTACCACCCCGTTGAGGTGACGTGCTCGTGCGGCAACACCTTCGTGACCCGCACCGCTGGCAAGGAAGATCACATGTTCGTTGACGTGTGCTCTCAGTGCCACCCGTTCTACACCGGCAAGCAGAAGATTCTCGACACCGGTGGCCGCGTTGCTCGCTTCGAGAAGCGCTACGGCAAGAAGAGCAAGTAGCATACTTCACGCCAGTCCGATTCGATTCGGCATGCTCCGGCATACCCGATCTAGGACTGGCGTTTTTGTATTCTTTGACAAGTTGTGTTGCAGCATTGACCTGCGCAATCGAATAATCGAACAGAACAGCACCATACAGAAGAAAGTGTGTTATGGCAGACGAACAGTTCCCGGCGGCGGCAACCGCGCTTGAGGAGTACCAGTCCATCGAAGAGCAGATGGCGAGCCCCGAAGTCGTGTCCAACCCGGACAAGCTGCGCAAGCTGGGCCGTCGTCACGCCGAACTGGGTGCCATCGTGGGCGCCTACAAAACCTGGTTGCAGGTGAAGGACGATCTGGCAGCCGCTCAGGAGATGGCCGGCGAAGACGCCGACTTCGCCGAGGAATCCAAGCGTCTTGAGGCCGAACTGCCCGGTGTCGAAGAGAAGCTGCGCACCGCGCTGATCCCGCGTGACCCGGATGATGCGCGCGACACCATCATGGAAATCAAGGCTGGCACCGGCGGCGAAGAAGCCGCACTGTTCGCCGGCGACCTGCTGCGCATGTACACCCGTTACGCCGAGAAGCGTGGCTGGAGCGTGAACGTGCAGTCCGAGAACACCACCGAGCTCGGCGGCGTCAAGGACGTGCAGATTGCCATCCGCGCCAAGGGCACGCCCGCTCCCGAAGACGGCGTGTGGGCTTCGATGAAATACGAAGGCGGCGTACACCGTGTGCAGCGCATCCCCGTCACCGAATCGCAGGGCCGTATCCAGACTTCCGCCGCGGGCGTCATCGTGTTTCCCGAGGCCGACGAGGATGACGACGAGATCGAGATCGATCCGAAAGACCTGAAAATCGACATCTTCATGAGCTCCGGCCCCGGCGGCCAGTCCGTGAACACCACGTATTCCGCCGTGCGCATGACCCACCTGCCCACCGGCATCACAGTGAACATGCAGGATGAGAAGTCGCAGATTCAGAACCGTGCCGCCGCGTTGCGCGTACTGAAGTCCCGCCTGCTGGCCATGAAGCATGAGCAGGAGGCCGCCGAGGCCGCCGACATGCGTCACTCGCAGGTACGTTCGCTTGATCGCTCCGAGCGAATCCGCACATACAACTTCCCGGAAAACCGTATCGTCGACCATCGCACGAATTACAAGGCCTACAACCTTGACGCCGTGCTCGACGGCGACCTGCAGGCCGTCATCGATTCCGACATCCAAGCCGACGAAGCCGACCGTCTGGCCAACCAGAAGTGATAGTAGCGTGAGCGGGTTTGGCCGGTAGATACAATGCTCGACACACTCTAGGCCGTTCGGTCAAGCCTACGGTCGAGCATCGCATTTACCGGCCAAGCCCTTACATTATGTGATAATTAAGGCACCGGAAGATAGGGATGTGATGGCTGCTGCCGATGTGATTCGTGATGCCGCCGTGCAATTGCGTGAGGCTGGTATTGAGACGCCTGAGCATGATGCCAAACTGCTCCTTGCCGAGGCGGCAGGTGTTGAGTTGCGCGATGTCGACAAAGCTCTGTTGATGGGGGAGGAGCTTGGCACAGCCGAACGGTTTGCCCGCTTCCAATCCATGCTTGCCCGCCGTGCCAAGCGCGAGCCGTTGCAATACATCACCGGTCATGCGCCGTTCCGCTATCTCGACCTGAAGGTCGGCCCTGGCGTGTTCATTCCGCGTCCGGAAACCGAAACCGTGGTGCAGGCCGGTCTTGACTGGCTGACAAGAAACGGCATGATCCATCCTTGTGTGGTCGATCTGTGCGCCGGCTCCGGCGCGATTGGGCTGTCCGTTGTCAGCGAGGTGCCCGGCAGCCAGGTGTGGGCGGTGGAGCTGTCGCCGAACACCGCCGAATGGACGCGAAGGAATCTGTCGGAAACCGCGAAAAAGTACCCATCCATTGCCTCGAATTACCATCTGGAAATCGCGGATGCCACGTCCTTCGCCACATTGGCCCAATTGGACGGCACCGTCGACATCGTCATCACCAACCCGCCCTACGTGCCGCAAACCGACATTCCCGAACAGCCGGAAGTACGTGACTGGGACCCTGAACTGGCCCTGTACGGCGGTTCGGCGGACGGCACGCTCATCCCTGAGCGCATTATCGAACGCGCGTACCGACTGCTCAAGCCTGGCGGCGTACTGGTCATGGAGCATGATCTCACTCAAGGCGAGCGTCTGGTGGCCTATGCCAAGGCCATCGGATTTACCGCGGCCCACACCGGCAAGGATTGGACCGGCCGGGATCGCTATCTGTTCGCGGTTTCCTGATATTTTCTAAAAATTTCAGGCTTTTCCTGTCTTTTTTCCGCGTTTCCCCGGAATCTTCTTCTCATTTTCCGCAATTACGCCGTCTCATAATAAGAGCAGGTTATTGCGGCTTCAAAGTCGGTCTGGGTATAACAGTCCGCGATGAACATCGAATGATTGAGAGAGACGTAAGATGACGGCCACGAGCCGCGATGCGATTCCGTTGTATGTGGATGGACGTCTCACGCGCATATCCCGCGCGACGATTGAGTTGAACGATGTTGAAATACCAAGGAAGAAGGAAGAGGATGAACGTGAAGTTTTCCACTAAGTTCATTGCGGCCAGTGCGGCCGCGGTAATGGCGCTGTCCCTTGCGGGCTGCTCCGGCGGTAGCATGGATGATTCCTCCAGCTCCAACGCCAAGGCCTCCGGCGACTCCATCACCATCGGCACCGTGACCACCAACTCCGGTACCGCCGCCGCTTACGGCGAGGCCGAGGTCAAGGGCTTCGAGCTGGCCGTGTCCGAGATCAACGCCAAGGGCGGCATCAACGGCAAGAAGGTCAAGCTCGAGTCCATGGACGATAAGGGCGATGCCACCGAGGCTTCCAATGCCTTCAACAAGCTGTCCGGCGACAACAACGTGCTCGCCGTGGCAGGTCCGACCATCTCCGCAACCACTGCCGCCGTGGCTCCGCTGGCCGATCAGGCCAAGTTGGCCACCATCGCCCCGGCCGCTACCTCCGACTCCATCGAAACCGGCAACTACCTGTTCCGCACGTGCTTCAAGGACTCCTACCAGGGTGAGGTGGCCGCTCGTTTCGCTGCCGAGAACCTGAAGGTCAAGAAGGTCGCCGTACTGTACGGCACCGGTGACCCGTACTCCTCCGGCGTGGGCGAGGCCTTCGCCAAGGCCGCCGAGAAGCTTGGCCTCGAAGTGGTGGACAAGGAGAGCTCCTCTTCCGCTGACGATACCGAGTACTCCGCCCAGCTGCAGAAGATTCAGGCTTCCGGCGCCGAGCTGCTCTACGCGCCGTACTACTACTCCGTGGCTGGCCCGTACATCATTCCGCAGGCTCGCTCCGTGGGCTTCGAAGGCTACGTGATGGGCCCTGACGGCTACGATGGCCTCAAGCTCACCGGTGACAAGTCTCAGTACAACAAGACTTACTACACCACCCACTACTCCGCCGACGACAACACCAACACCAAGGTGCAGGACTTCATCAAGTCCTACAAGGAGAAGAACAACGCCGAGCCAAACACCTTCGCCGCTCTGGGTTACGACACCATCTACATGCTCAAGCAGGCCATAGAGAAGGCCGGCAAGAACGCCACTCGTGAGGATGTGCGCAACGCCGTGACCGGCATGAACTTCGACGGTGTGACCGGCAAGTTCACGATGGACAAGTCCGGTTCCCCGACCAAGTCCGTCATCGTGCTGGAAATGAAGGACGGCAAGCCGGTGTACAACACCACCGTGCAGCCCAAGTGAATTCCATGAATTATCGCCGCATGATTCCGATGTCATAACATGATGTCCGCATGAACAGGAGAGTGGCCGGTTCGCCGTCCCTCTCCCTTTCGTGTTTTCATGGGGCATCGCGTCGCGTCGTACGGTGCCACATTATTCGCAATAGATATACCAATAATTCTGCGCATTCATCGCAGACAACAATCGAAATACTTACAAGAAAGGGGGAGCAGTGATGGATCAAATCATCATGTTTGTCAGCCAGTTGTTCAATGGCCTGAAAATAGGCAGCGTGTACGCGCTGGTGGCATTGGGCTACACCATGGTCTACGGCATTATTCGACTGATTAACTTCGCCCACGGCGATTTCATCATGGTCGGTGCCTATGTGCTGATGCTCACCATTCCCGCAATCGTCGCTATGGGACTGCCCGCCTGGGTGGCGGTCATTCCCGCCGTTCTGGTTTGTGTGGCCGTCGGTGTCATCGTCGAAAAGGCCGCGTACAAGCCGGTGCGTGAAAAGGGCAATTCCATGACGGCCCTGATTACCGCCATCGCCATGTCGCTGTTGCTGGAGAACGGTTCCCAAGCCGTCTTCGGTGCCGACTTCCAGACCGTGCCGACTATCTTCCACCTGCCATCCATCGCGTTCGGCAAGCTGAAACTGCCGGGTGACACCCTGCTGACCATCGTCATCGGCCTGGTCATCATGGCCGGTCTGCAACTGTTCGTCAAATTCACTCGCCAAGGCAAGGCCATGCGCGCCGTTGCCGAAGACAAGGAAGCCGCCGTGCTCATGGGCATTAATGTGAACTCCACCATTGCCCTGACCTTCGCCATCGGCTCCGGCTTGGCCGCAGTCGCCTCGCTGATGTACTGCGCCGCCTACCCACAAGTCTCCCCGATGATGGGCGCCATGCTGGGTCTTAAGGCATTCGTCGCCGCCGTGCTCGGCGGCATTGGTTCCATTCCCGGTGCCATGATCGGTGGTCTGGCCATCGGACTGATCGAAAGCCTCACCAAGGCCTATATCGGTACCATTACGGGCGGCATCATCACCTCGGCATTCTCCGATGCCATCGTGTTCGCCATCCTGATCATTGTGTTGCTCGTCAAACCGTCCGGCATCATGGGCAAGAACGAAGGGGAGAAGGTCTGATCCGATGAAGAAGACAATGCTTTCCACCAAACAGTCCTATCTGGTGTGCTTCATCGGCGTCCTTGCCGCATTCGGCGTTGTGATGGCGCTGTGCGAATCCGGCTTGGCTGATGCCTACATCAAGGGCATCATGATGACCGCGTGCATCGCCATTATCATGACCACCTCGCTGAACCTCACCATCGGCGTGCTCGGACAGCTGACGTTGGGCTGCTGCGGGTTCGAGGCCATCGGTGCCTACGTGGCTGCGCTGGCCTCCAAGTACATGGTGGCCGCTGGCATCGGCGTCGATCCCACCACCCGTTTCCTGATCACCACGCTACTTGGCGGCATCGTGGCTTGCGTATTCGGCATTCTGATCGGTATCCCGGCGCTGCGTTTGCACGGCGACTACCTGGCCATCATCACGCTGGGCTTCGGCGAGATCATTCGCGTGATCATCCAGAACCTCAAGGTCGCCGGTGGAATGGGCCTCGACAAGGGCGCCGCCGGACAGGCACTGATCGGCATTGACCGCACCGCCAACCTGTATGTCGTGTTCTGGATCATGGTGGTCACCGTGGTCGTGCTCTTCATGTTCGCTCGCTCCCGGTACGGCCGTGCCGTCAAGGCCATTCGTGATGATGAGATCGCGGCCGGCGCATCGGGTCTGAACACCACGTACCTCAAGGTGTTGGTGTTCGCGATTTCCGCGTTCTTCGCAGGCATCGCCGGCGGTATCTTCGCCCAGTACATCGGCTCGTTGAACCCGACCATGGCCGGCTGGCTCAACTCCATTAACTACGTGATCATGGTGGTGTTCGGCGGCATGGGCTCGCTCACCGGTTCGATCGTTTCCGCCATCGGCCTGACCATCCTGCCCGAGCTGTTGCGTGCCTTCGCCGATTACCGCATGCTCGCCTACTCGGTGGTGCTGGTGCTGGTCATGATCTTCCGCCCGCAAGGCATCTTCGGTTCGTGGGAGTTCTCGCTGCCGAGGCTGGTCAACCGCATGCTACTCCGCGGAACGGCTGGTAAAGGCGCAAAATCCGCCGCCAAGGCGGATGCCGAGCCGGAGACCCCCGAGACCGCAACGAAGGAGGCCTGACCATGAGCGATAACAGTCAACCCATCCTCAAAGCCGAGCATCTCGGCATCACCTTCGGTGGTCTGAAGGCCGTATCCGACTTCAACATGACCATCAACAAGGGTGAACTCATCGGTCTGATCGGCCCGAATGGCGCTGGCAAGACCACGGTGTTCAACCTGCTGACCGGCGTGTACAAGCCCACTGAAGGCGAATTCTGGCTGGATGATGTCCGGATGAACGGCAAGAAGACCTATCAGGTCGTGCGTGCCGGTATCGCCCGTACCTTCCAGAACATCCGACTGTTCAAGCAGCTCACCGTTGAGGAGAACGTGCTCGTCGCCTTCGACGAGTCGTTCACCTACCGTATGGGTAGCGCCATCTTCCGTACCCCGGGCTTCTGGAAGCAGGAGAACGAGATGCATGAGAAGGCCATCGACCTGCTGCGCATCTTCAACCTCGAGGGACTGGCCACCACCCAGGCGGCCAACCTGCCCTACGGCCAGCAGCGCAAGCTCGAAATCGCGCGTGCACTGGCCACCGGCATGAAACTGCTGCTGCTTGATGAACCGGCCGCCGGCATGAACCCCACCGAAACCGAGGATCTGTTGCACTGCATCAACACGATTCGTGACCGTTTCGGCATCGCCATCCTGTTGATCGAACACGACATGAGCCTCGTGATGAGCGTCTGCCAGCGCATCCAGGTGCTCGATTACGGCCGTACCATCGCCTCCGGCACGCCTGAGCAAATCGCCAACAATCCGCAGGTCATCTCCGCCTATCTGGGCAGCGACAACAATGATGACGCCGACGGAGATTCCACATCCAAGGCTGGACCGGAGCCGAGCATCGCCAAGACGATTCAAGAAGAAGGAGCACGCTGATGCTGGAAATCAAGGATCTGTGTGTCTCTTATGGCGCGATTGACGCGGTCAAAGGCATCAGCATGCATGTGGATGACGGCGAAATCGTCTCCCTGATCGGAGCCAACGGTGCCGGCAAGACCACCACTCTGCATACCATCACCGGTCTGGTACCGGCAAAATCCGGCAGCATCACCTATGACGGGCATGATCTGCTGAAAACACATGCCAACAAGATCGTCACCCTAGGTATGGCACATGTGCCGGAAGGCCGCCATGTGTTCACCCGCATGAGCGTGCAGGAGAACCTGGAGATGGGCGCATTCAGCCTCAAGGACCAGTCCGGCCTCGGCAAGGATCTTGAGATGGTGTTCGACTATTTCCCGCGTCTTAAGGAACGCCGTCGCCAGCTGGCTGGCACGCTTTCCGGCGGCGAGCAGCAGATGGTGGCCATGGGGCGTGCCCTGATGAGTCACCCGAAGACCATTCTCATGGATGAGCCGTCGATGGGCTTGTCTCCGTTGCTGGTCAAGGGAATCTTCGACATCATCGTCACGCTGCGCCAGCGCGGCATCACCGTGCTGCTGGTGGAACAGAACGCGAGAATGGCCTTGTCTATAGCCGACCGCGCTTACGTGCTGGAAACCGGCAAGATAACGATGGAAGGCAAGGCTTCGGACTTGCTGCACGATGAGAAGGTTCGCAAGGCATATCTCGGCGCGTAACGCCTTGCAGTGCCAATGTTCCCGCTGACGGATGTCGTCTACAAACGCTTGAGGCGTTTGCTTCATGGCGACGTACGCCAGCGGGAACATTGATATGTGCCACTATGGTACGTGCTACTGCGCGTAATGCTGCAGGGCGGAGGCGTCCGCGTCCGTGATTTCGCGAATCGGATGGGCCGGATTGCCCACGGCCACGGTGGTGGATTCAGCATTGATTTCGCTTATTAAACACTCCTGTAATTTCGCGAAAGAGCATGGATGGACTCATTGTATCCAACGGTCTGTGCGTGTGGGGCGAATCGGAAAACGGCAGTACGGCAAACGAGCGATGATGAACTATGCAAGTCGGGGCGCAATGGTGCAATGGTAGATTGTGAATACACAGGCGAACGGAGGTGGCGTGAGCGTGGAGGGCGGAACAACGCTGAAGGTCACGGATGAATCGCTGGCACAGGCGGCGCGTGTCATCCGGGATGGTGGATTGGTCGTCATTCCAACGGATACGGTATATGGAGTGGCGTGCGATCCGCGTAATAAGGCCGCTATCGACCGTATCTACCGGCTCAAGCGTCGCCCGCGCTATAAGGCGTTGCAGGTACTGCTCGCATCCACCGACCAGCTTGATGAGCTCAGTCTAGACCTGCCGTCTCCACTGAATCGTTTGTCGGCGGCGTTCCTGCCCGGCGCGTTCTCGCCGATTGCCGTAGCCCGGCCCGACTGCACGTTGGAGACTTTGGCCGACACCGCCGATGGTCGCCCCGGCACGCAGGGCATCCGCATCCCCAATTCGGCGCTGTGCCTCGCGATTCTCAAGGCCACTGGTCCGCTGGCCGCGTCCAGCGCCAACCGTTCCGGCGACGAAAGCGCACAGACCGTCCAGGAGGCGGTTGATGCGTTCGGCAGCGAAGTCGACCTGTATCTGGACGGCGGTCCCACCCAAGGCCATGTCTCCAGCACCGTCGTCAAAGCCGATCCGTATGCGCGCGACGGCATCGAGATCCTGCGTGAAGGCGTCATCGCCCAAAACGTGATTCGCAAGGCCCTCCACCTCAACGGCGGGGGACTTGGCGCATGAGAATCTACTTACTGATTGCCGCCATCGCCGGTGGCGTCACCTGGCTGGTGACTCCGCTGATTCGCCACGTCGCCATCGAAATCGGTGCGGTTGGCGAGGTGCGTGCCCGAGACGTGCACACCATTCCCACGCCGCGCATGGGCGGCCTTGGCATGCTTATCGGTTTTGCCGTGGCTACCGTGTTCGCCAGTCGGCTGCCTTTTCTCTCGGGATTGTTCAACGGCAATCATCAGATGTGGGTGATTCTTGCCGGCGGCATCATGATCAGTCTGCTAGGCATGGCCGATGACCTGTGGGATCTCGATTGGATGCTGAAACTTGCCGGTCAGCTGCTGATTTCCGTATTCGTGGCCTGGGGCGGATTGCAGATCATCTCACTGCCTTTGGGCGATTCGCTGATTACCGCCTCGCCGAGTCTGTCCATGGCGATCACCGCATTCCTGATCGTCGCCTCGATCAACGCGGTCAATTTCGTTGATGGCCTCGATGGTCTGGCGGCCGGTATCGTGGCGATTGGTGGCATAGCGTTCGCCGCCTATTCGTATATCATCGCCCGGTCTTCCCCGAGTTATGCTTCGTTGGCCACGCTGATCGACGTGATGATGGTGGGTATCTGCGTGGGCTTCCTGCTGCATAATTGGCATCCCGCCAAACTGTTCATGGGCGATTCCGGTTCGATGCTGCTTGGCTATCTCATCACCTGCGCTTCGATTGTGATGACCGGACGTCTTGACCCGGCCTCGATTCATGCCAGCATCTATCTGCCGGTGTTCATACCAATTCTGCTGCCGGTTCTGGTGTTATTCCTGCCTGTGCTCGACATGTGTCTGGCGATTGTGCGGCGTTTGGCCAAAGGCCAGTCGCCCATGCATCCGGACCGTATGCACCTGCACCATCGCATGCTGAAGATCGGGCATTCGGTGCGTGGCGCCGTGCTGATCCTGTGGGGATGGGCCGCGCTGATCGCATTCGGTTCGCTGACGATTCTGTTCTTCGAAGCGCAGCATGTGGCCGTGGGCATGGCCATCGCCGTGGTGGTGCTCACCATAGCCACGATGTACCCCTATCTGCGGCATCGTATTCCCGAGATCCAAGCCGAGAACCTGACGCTCGAATCCGCGCGAAAGAACGCGCAGTATTCAGTCTCTAAATCGCAGTCTGCAGTAGGGGGGAGCCGGGATTCGATTGGCTCTCAGGCAGCGGATTCGATGACTGATTCGCCTGCGGATTCGCGGGACTCGCAGGTGGGTGAGGTGCAGGACCCGGCAGCGGATAAGTGAGCGCTCACAAGCGTGTGTCGTGAAGGTCAGCGCATTTTCATATAGTGTTTACATGGCTACAAACCTTGATGAATTGAACGCCCAGTCGGCGTATGCTCCCCTTCCCCCGATTTTCGCCAAGCTCGGCCTTGCCTATGATGATGTGTTGCTGCTGCCGAACGAGACGGATGTCATTCCTTCCGAAGTGGACACCAGCACTCATCTGACCCGCGAGATCGTGATGAAGGCCCCGGTCCTCTCCGCTGCCATGGATACTGTGACCGAGTCCGAGATGGCCATCGCCATGGCCCGTAACGGCGGCATCGGCGTGCTGCACCGCAACCTGTCCATCGACGACCAGGCCGCTCAGGTCGACGTGGTCAAGCGTTCCGAGTCCGGTATGATCACCGACCCGCTGACCGTCAGCCCCGAGGTCACGCTGGCCGATCTCGACAAGCTGTGCGGCAAGTTCCACATCTCCGGTCTGCCGGTTGTGGACAAGGACAACAAGCTCGTCGGCATCATCACCAACCGTGACATGCGCTTCATCGCCTCCGATGATTACGACACCCTGAAGGTCAAGGATGTCATGACCAAGGAGAACCTGGTCACTGGTCCGTCCAACATCTCCAAGGATGACGCCCACCGTCTGCTCGCCCAGCACAAGGTCGAGAAGCTGCCGCTGGTCGATGACGAAGGCCGCCTGACCGGTCTGATCACCGTCAAGGACTTCGTCAAGACCGAGCAGTACCCGGACGCCACCAAGGATGAGCAGGGCCGTCTGCGCGTGGCCGCCGGTGTCGGCTTCCTCGGCGACGCCTGGCAGCGTGCCTCCGCTCTGATGGAGGCCGGCGTGGACGTGCTCGTGGTCGACACCGCCAACGGTGAGGCCCGTCTGGCGCTCGACATGATTTCCCGCCTGAAGCACGACTCCGCCTTCGATGGCGTGCAGATCATCGGCGGCAACGTGGGCACCCGTTCCGGCGCCCAGGCCATGATTGAGGCTGGCGCGGACGCCGTCAAGGTCGGTATCGGCCCCGGCTCCATCTGCACCACCCGTATCGTTGCCGGTGTCGGTGTCCCGCAGCTCACCGCCGTGTACGAGGCCGCTCAGGCCTGCCGTGCTGCGGGCATCCCCTGCATCGCCGACGGTGGCATCCACTATTCCGGTGACATCGCCAAGGCCCTCGTGGCTGGCGCCTCCTCCGTGATGCTCGGCGGCGCGCTCGCCGGCTGTGAGGAAGCCCCGGGCGAGAAGGTGCTCCTGCACGGCAAGCAGTACAAGCTGTACCGTGGCATGGGCTCCCTCGGTGCCATGGCCCCGCGCGGCAAGAAGTCCTACTCCAAGGACCGCTACTTCCAGGCCGACGTGACCTCCAGCGACAAGGTCGTGCCGGAAGGCGTGGAAGGCGAAGTGCCGTATCGCGGCCCGCTGAACGCCGTGCTCTACCAGATGCTCGGTGGCCTGCACCAGTCCATGTTCTACATCGGCGCCCACAACATCGCCGAGATGCCGGAGCGTGGCAAGTTCATCCGCATCACCGATGCCGGTCTGCGCGAATCGCACCCGCACGATATCGTGATGACCGCCGAAGCCCCGAACTACTCCGGCTTCCACAACAACTGATCGGTTGATGCCCGCTAGCTTGCGCTAGTTAGGGGTTGATTCCTTGTGAAAAGGGTCTGCTTATGCAGGCCCTTTTCGCGTATGTGGCTCGAGATAGCTTGTATGCGATGGGGTATAGTCTGAACTGTTCTTGTAATAACGGGTGACATGACGAAAAGAGGCTTACCATGGTCGACAGCCATGATGCAGAAACTTACAGCGCAAAGGATTCGCGCCTGATTTGGATTGACTGCGAAATGACGGGCTTGGATATCTTCGGCGGTGACGAACTGGTCGAAGTGTCCGTAGTGCCCACTGATTTCGATTTGAATGTGCTGGATGAAGGTGTGGATTTCGTTATCAAGCCGAGTCAGAAGGCTGTGGACCATATGAACGACTTCGTGCGCAACATGCACACCCGTTCTGGTTTGATCAACGAATGGGGGCATGGACTGAGCCTCGAAGAAGCTGAGCAGAAGGTCACCGATTATGTGCTGCGCTTCACTCCGGAAGGCGTGCGCCCGCTGCTCGCCGGCAACACCATCGGCTCCGACAAGAAGTTCCTCGACCACTACATGCCGGACCTCATGAGCCACCTGCATTACCGCAGCGTGGATGTGAGCACCCTGAAGGAGCTCGCCCGCCGCTGGTACCCGGCCGTCTACGAGAACCGTCCGCCAAAGAACGGCGGCCACCGCGCCCTCGCCGACATCATCGAATCGCTTGACGAGCTGCGTTACTACCGTAAGGCCTTCATGGCCCCGGTCCCCGGGCCGGACGATGCCGCCTCCAAGGCCATCGCCGCCGACATCGTCTCGACCAGCATCCTCAATAAGTAGTCCGCCGTACTTGGCTCCCCTCCCTGAGGGGAGTCTAGAGAGGTTGATATGCGCCAAACCGAAGCCTTGGCCATTCTGAACGCCGGCGCGAACGTGTTCCTGACCGGTGCGCCCGGTGCCGGTAAGACCTATGTCTTGAACGAGTTCATCCGCCAGGCTCGGGCCGACGGCGCCAGTGTGGCAGTCACCGCGTCCACAGGCATCGCCTCCACGCATATCAACGGCCAAACCATCCATTCGTGGAGTGGCGTCGGCGTGGCCACCGCCCTGAGCCCGAGTCTGCTCAAACTCATCAAATCCCGGCGCAAACGCAAGATTCAGGCTACGGACATCCTCGTCATCGACGAGGTTTCCATGCTGCACGCATGGCTGTTCGACATGGTCGACCAAGTCTGCCGCGAAGTGCGTCGCGACCCACGCCCGTTCGGAGGCATCCAGGTCGTGCTGTCCGGCGACTTCTTCCAACTGCCGCCGGTTTCGGTGTCCGGGCGCAACCGCGACCTCATCGCCCCCACCCCCGAATTCATCGCCAGCCGCGAACAGTATGCCCGTGCCGGGCTTAACCCGGAAGGTTTCATCACCGAATCATTGGTATGGCCTGAACTTAACCCGGTAATCTGCTATCTGACCGAACAGCACCGTCAGGACACCGGCGAACTGCTGACCGTGCTCACCGACATTCGCGAAGGCGACGTGACCCAGTCCGACCGTGACGTGCTCGTCACCCGTCTGGGCAAACTGCCCGAGCCCGGCCAGGCCGCCGTCCACCTATTCCCGGTGAACCGGCAGGCCGACAACCTCAACGACATGCGCCTGAACCAGATCATGCTTGAGCCGCACGAGTTCCACGCCGAAACCGCGGGTCCTGCCAATCTGGTCGACCGGCTCAAGAAGAACATGCTGGCCCCCGAGCGACTGGTACTCAAGGAGGGCGCGGCTGTCATGGCCCTGCGCAACGACACCGATCGCCAGTACGTCAACGGCTCGCTCGGGACCGTGCGCGGCTTCGCGCAGGAGAACAAGGGCGGCTGGCCGATCGTGGAATTCGAAAACGGCAACATCGTCACCATGAAACAGGCCACATGGGAAATGATGGACGGCGACACCGTGCTCGCCTCCGTCTCTCAAGTGCCACTGCGTTGCGCGTGGGGCATTACCATCCACAAATCGCAAGGCATGACGCTCGACCGTGCGGTTATGGACCTGAAGCGCACCTTCGCGCCGGGCATGGGATATGTGGCGCTGTCACGAGTCGAATCGCTGGGTGGACTGTATTTGGCTGGCGTCAACGAACGCATGTTCCTCGTCTCGCCCGATGCCGTGGTGCTCGACGGCGACCTGCGCGAAGCCTCGGCCTCGGCCTCCGACCAGTTGGCCGATGAAGGTGCAACCGCGTTCAAACCTGCTGAGCCGGACGAATTTGGTGCCAATCCCGATGATGACTTCGCCCAGGACGCGTTATTTTGACGGTCGATATATCGAGCGACCGCTAATTTGAGTGTTTCTGCACTTCGAGGGGCGAATTTTGAGTTTTCGGGACATCTACTTCCGTTTCAAGGGGCTGATGTCCAAGTAGACAACGCTTAAAAACGGCGGAATGACGTTGGTATGAAGCCGTTTCTATGTGCGATTGAGCGGATGACCAGCCCCTCGAAACGCAAGTAGATGTCTCCAAGGGGCGGAATCGGCCCCTTGAAGCCGAAGAAGACACTGCGAACTTGTCTTCATTGAGGAACTGAACGGCTACCATGGAATAAGCGGTGGTAGTTATGGTGCTATCCGAGATATTTCGTGGAAACAATGAGGTTCGCGAGGCCGCCCGAGCCGGTGTGCAAATCGATACGGTTAGTGTGGCTAGTGCGTCAGATGCAGCAAGCGCGGCAGACGGCAGCGGCAAAATCACTGGCGCAATACGTCCGCCAGCGGTGGCTGGTTCGTTCTACCCCGCTGACCGCACAGCGCTCAAGCAACTCATTACCCATCAATTGGATTACAGTCGAGAGGTTCTGCAACAGTTGGAGCCCACGCTTCCAGCGGGAGTGCCAAAGGCTGTAATCGTGCCGCGTGCCGGTTATGTGTATTCCGGCACGGCGGCCGCGCTTGCCTATGCTTTGCTCGAACGAGGTCGGGGAAGCGTGACTCGTGCGGTAATTGTGGGGCCGACTCACCGTGTGGCCGTGTGAGGCGTTGCTTGCTCTACCGCAGCGGCGTTTGAAACGCCGCTGGGCACGGTGCCGGTAGATGTTGTTGCTGAGCGTAAAGCTTTAGGCTTGGAATCGGCTTCCGATGAGCCGCTTCGTTCCGGTACACATGCTCGTCCGGGGGCACCGGCTCCCGCAATGATCGTCAATGACCCCACACATACGCAGGAGCATGCCATGGAAGTACAAATTCCGTTCCTGCAAACCGTGCTCGGCCCAGACCTCACTATTGTGCCGTTGAACGCGGGCGACGCCACGCCACAAGAGGTGGCGATGTGTTGCGTGCTTTGTGGGGCGGACCGGAAACCGTCATCGTGATTGGTTCGGATCTCTCGCACTATCATCCGCACGAAGTCGCCCGCGCGATTTAGCGCAGATCGCCAATACGCGCGGCGATCGTCCTCATCGATTTGAGGCTCGCCTCATAGCGCGCGGCTGCCACAATCAGAATGATGCCGCCCAAAGCAAGCCACACCCACCAGTAGTGGCGGGAGAATTCGGCCCGCCATGGCCACAGCACAGTCACCGTGCTGACGATAAGAATCACCGTGCCGTAGATCAACGGTGCTTGCAGCAAACGCACACCCACAATCAGCGCGGCCGCTCCGGACAGGCCGGCGATAAGATCCACCGGGGCATACGGTTGTGGGTTGGTCCATGCGAGGCCGAGAAGTATTACACCGGCAAGGATGGTGGCGTATGTCTCAATAACCTGTGATGCGGTCAGCCGTCCCGACGAACGTCCGAATCGCTCTTGCGCGACTGATGGCTGGTTCGGCTGCGTCATCGTGCCCTCCTACCCTTCTAGCCGTCATTGTTGCGCGAGTGAGTCCGAATACCAAGATGAAGACCGGAATAGTGCGAATAGCAGGCGGGCTTGTCGGTTCACGCGAATATCTTGGAACACATGACTTCCAATACCCTTCGTATGTCAACCATGTTCCTGCGCACCCTGCGCGAGGACCCCGCTGATGCCGATGTCGATTCGGCCAAGCTGCTGCAGCGCGCCGGCTATATTCGCAAGGCCGCACCCGGTATCTGGACCTGGCTGCCGCTCGGTCTGCGCGTGCTGAACAAGATCGAGGCCATCATCCGCGAGGAGATCAACGGCATCGGTGCCCAGGAAGTACACTTCCCGGCCCTGCTGCCGCGCGAACCCTACGAGGCCACCCATCGCTGGGAGGAGTACGGCGATAACATCTTCCGTTTGAAGGATCGCCACGAGGCCGATTACCTGCTGGCTCCCACCCACGAGGAGATGTTCACCCTTCTGGTCAAGGACATGTACTCCTCTTACAAGGACCTGCCCGTAACCCTGTACCAGATCCAGACCAAGTACCGCGACGAGTTCCGCCCGCGCGCCGGCCTGATCCGTGGCCGCGAATTCATCATGAAGGACGCCTACTCCTTCACCATTGATGAAGAAGGCATGCGCAAGGCCTACTATGACGAGCGCGGCGCTTACGAGCGCATCTTCCAGCGTCTCGACCTGAAGTACGTACCTGTGTTCGCCATGTCCGGCCCGATGGGTGGCTCCGCATCCGAGGAGTTCCTGGCTCCGATGCCGATCGGCGAAGATACCTTCGCGCTGGCACCTTCCGGCAAGGCATGGAATGTTGAGGCCCTGAGCACTCCGGAGCTGCCGGAAATCGATGCTTCCACCACTCCCGCCGCTTCCAAGGAAGCCACCCCGGATGCCAAGACCATCGACAACATGATCGAGCGTGCCAACGCCGACCACCCGCGTACTGATGGCCGTGAATGGCAGGCTTCCGACATCCTCAAGAACGTGGTGATCACCGTCAAGCACCCTGAGGATGAAGAGCATGACGAGCCGTGGCGTGAAGTGATTGTCGTCGGCGTGCCCGGCGACCGTACGGTGGATATGAAGCGACTGGAAGCCCAGTTCGCTCCCGCCGAGCTTGAGGAGGCCACTGAGGAAGACCTGAAGCAGCACCCCGAACTGGTGCCCGGCTACATCGGACCGATGGTGCTTGGCCCGCAGGCTGAGGCTGCTGGCGTGAAGAACCCGGTTCGCTACCTGGTCGACGCGCACGTGGCCAAGGGTTCCGCTTGGTTCACTGGTGCCGATGAGAATGAGGTCGACTACTACAACCTGGTGTACGGCCGTGACTTCAAGGCCGACGGCGTGGTGGAAGCCGTTGAGGTTCGCCACGGCGACATGAGCCCGGATGGTTCCGGTCCGTTGAGCTTCGAGCGTGGTGTGGAAATCGGTCAGGTGTTCCAGCTGGGTCTCAAGTACTCCAAGGCGCTGGACCTGAAGGTGCTCGACCAGAACGGCAAGGCCGTGCCGGTGTGGATGGGCTGCTATGGCATCGGTGTTTCCCGCGTGCTGGCCTGCATCGCCGAAACTCACCACGACGAAGCCGGCTTGGCTTGGCCGTCCGTGATTGCCCCGGCTGCCGTGCACGTGGTGGCCACCGGCAAGGACGCTGCGGCGTTTGAAGGTGCCGAGAAGCTGGTCGCCGAGCTTGAAGCCAAGGGCCTTGAGGTTATTTACGATGACCGCAAGAAGGTGTCTCCGGGCGTCAAGTTCAAGGATGCCGAGCTGATCGGCGTGCCGCTGGTCGCCGTGGTCGGCCGCGATTACGTCAACGACGGCACCATCGAACTGCGCGACCGCAACGGCGAAAACAAGGTCGCCGTGCCCGCCGCCGAAGCCGCCGACGCGCTCGCCGAGCGCTTCGCCGCCCTCAGCTGAGTCCCACTTACTCAGCCTCGGCGTTAATCGCATCAAGCGCCATTCTGCCCAGTCGCAGAATGGCGCTTTGTTGTGGATAACCGAAACTTATCCACATTCTTAAAATTTCAACTGCGTCACAGTATCCACATTTGCCAGTTGCCCTTGTGTGCTTCAAATGCCATGCCTCACAGTGGAGGTACCGCTGGGGCGTGCAAGCCGGCAATGAAGCCGGAGACAGGCTCCGGCGGTCCACATCCAAACAACAGGCCAGCAGGCCGAGGAAAGGACCGATCATGGCAAATCAACAAGCAGCAGTGACCGTCACCGGCTTTGTGGCCGGTGATCCGACACTAGTCGGAACTGAGAGTTTCCGCGTGCTGACATTCCGCATGGGCAGCACGCGCAGTCGACTCAACCCGACTACCAGACAATGGGAGGATTACGGAACTGCATGGGTGGGCGTCAAAGCGTTCCGTGCTTTGGCCGTGAACGCCGCCAGTTCGGTTCGCCGCGGTGACCGCATCATTGTGGTCGGTTCACTCATCACCGAGCAGTGGACCAATGAGCAAGGCGAACCGCGCAGCAGAACTGTTCTCGAAGCTACCAACATTGGGCATGACCTGACCTTCGGCACCACGTCGCTGATCAAGCCACAGCGTGCCGGTAATGGTAACGGAGGCAATGGTGGCAACGGTAACGGCAATGCCAACGGTGCCGCCGAAGGTATGGATGGCGGAAACAGGCAACGAGCATCGTCGCCGTACGTTAGGCCAATGCAATATGGCGCGGGCGGTGCCGCATCCGGTGTGGGTATGGACCCGTATGCGACCTCGTCGGAATCTGGCCCCGTCGAATTTGGGGTCACCTCCGATTCCGGCCAATCACCGTCGCCATCAACCGAGTCGGCGGCTGCGTCCATGGCCGATGCCGTCATGTCGCAACCGGACGCTGGCGCTAATCAGCCACAGTCCGCAGCCCAACAAACCTACGTCGATGGTTTCGCCGAATCTTCCGATCCCGGCGAATCCGAATTCTGAGTGCCGACCATACATCATGAAAAACCGCTGTATTCGCCTGTAATCGAGGCAAGCACAGCGGTTTTCTCTTACATAACGGGGATTACCAGATACGTACACGGTCCTTGGGTGCGAGCCACATGGCGTCGCCTTCGGTCATGCCAAAGGCATCGTAGAAGAGGTCCACGTTGCTGGCGATGCCGTTGGTGCGGAATTCGGCCGGAGAATGCGGGTCGATCTGCAGGTACTGTTCGGCCAGCTCGTCGCGGTTCTTGGTGCGCCAGATGGAGGCGTAGCTCAGGAAGAAGCGCTGCAGGCCGGTGAATCCGTCCATTTCGGGGGCGGTATCGAGCAGTGCCTTGATGGCGGCGGGGGAGCCGTCTTCTTCGGCGTCGGACTTACCTGCCGCCTTGCCAAGCGCGAACGCATACGCCTTGATCGCGATGTTCACGCCGCCCAAATCGCCGATGTTCTCGCCGATGGTCAGCGCGCCGTTCACGTGCGGCGCCTTATCAGGCTCGTCAGCGTACTTCTCGACCAGCTGCAGCGGCACAAAGCTGTTGTACTGGGCGATCAATGCGCCGGTACGGGCCTCGAAGTTCTTGCGATCCTCGTCGGTCCACCAGTTGTTGAGCTTGCCGTCGCCGTCGTACTGCGAACCCTGATCGTCGAAGCCATGGCCGATCTCGTGGCCGATCACTGCGCCGATGCCGCCGTAGTTCGCCGCATCCTCGGCCTTCGGGTCGAAGAACGGGGGCTGCAGAATCGCGGCCGGGAACACGATGACGTTCATGCTTGGCTCGTAGTAGGCGTTCACCGTCTGCGGATTCATCAGCCATTCGTCCTTGTCGACCGACTTGCCGACCTTGGCCAGCTGATAGCCGGTCTCGTACAGGTTCGCGGCCTTGGCGTTCTCGGCGGGTAGCGCATCCGCGGAGACACTCAGTGCCGAATAATCGCGCCAGTGGTTGGTGTAGCCGATCTTCGGCGTGAACTTGGAGATCTTCTCCAGAGCCTTGGCTTTGGTATCCTCGCCCAGCCAATCGGAATTGGCGATGGACACGCGGTAGGCGTCAATCAGATTGGCGACCAGCTCTTCCATGCGGCGTTTCGAGCTTTCGGGGAAGTGCAGGCGCACATACTCGCGGCCCACATCTTCACCGCAGACGCCGTTGACCAGGCTCACCGCGCGCTTCCAACGATCGCGCTGCTTCTTGGCACCGGAGAGCACCTTGCCGTAGAAGTCAAAGTTGGTGGTGTCGAAGTCGCGAGACAGGGAGGAGGCGAAGCCCAGAATCATGTGAACACGGGCCCACAGCTTAAGGTCGGCCAGATCGGCCTCGGCCCAGAACGCATCAAGACCAGTGAGGAAGCTCGGCTCGTGCACAATGACGCGCGCGAACACAGACTTGAAATCGATCGGCTGAGCCTTGGCGGCCGCGGTGGAGTCGTAGAAGGTCTGCCAGGCGTCGATCCAGGAATCAAGGTCGAAGTGCTTCAGCGTGGCGGCCAAATCGGCGTAATCGGTGGGGTTGTAGGTCTTCACCGAATCGCGCGTGGCCACATTGTCCCAATGGTTGGCGGCGATTTTCGTTTCCACGCCAAGGAAGTGGCGGGCCATATCAAGCGCGGCTTCGCTGGGAACCGTGGCGGGAGCGTTGCTCTCGTCATCGCCGGTGTTGGCCGGCAGTTCATCGCCACCGTTGGACTCGGCGGCGGGTGCGTATCCGGCGTTCACCAGCTGGGTGGCGACCATCGCCACGTACGCTTCGCGCACGGGAGCGTAGTGTTCCTCGCGATAGTAGGCTTCATCCGGCAGACAAAGGCCGGCCTGCTCAAGGTGGGCGATATTGCGGTCCGGGTCGCCGGGATCGCCGTAAACGGCCAAGCCGAACAGGTCGGGGCCGCCGGCTGGGTTGATGGTGCCGAGCACGCGCGTGAGAGCGGCCTTGTCGATGGCGGAATCGATGAGGTCAAGCTCGTCGCGGATCGGGTCAAGACCGGCGGCCTCGATGGCGTCGGTGTTCAGGAACGAATGGTACAGAGCCTGCGACTTGGTGGCCGGGCAGTCGTCGGCGTCGAGGATGTCGCGCACCTGGTTTTCGGCGTCTTCGGCGAGCTTGTCAAAGGAGCCGTAGCGCGAACGATCGTCGGGCAGTCGGTAGGTGTCGATCCATGGGCCATTCACGTAGCGGAACAGGTCGTTGGTCGGCTTGATGACGGAGGAGAACGATGCCGGGTCGATGCCCGACGTCAGCGTTTCGGTTTCGTTGGTCATGGCCCTAAGCCTAATCGCGGCGGGGGAGAAGCGCTGGTGATGCAGATATTGCGTTATGAGCATTGCGCTATCAGTGAACTAGATGGATTGCCTAACTGTGGTGATGGTTCAAATTAGGTAACTTGCCTAACATGGTATGTGGAACCTGAGTATGGACCTTGAGTTAAGGAGTTACGATGAGCAATTCAAACGAGGGCCAGTGGAATGACCAGACGGGACAGCCCAACCAGAGCCAGCCGAGCCAGCCGAATCCGGCGGGCCAACCGGGCCAACCGCAGTATGGCGCGTATGACAGCAATCATGGCGGCCAATATCCTCCGCAAGGTGCGCCGGGAGCGCAAGACACTCAGAATCAGCAGGCGCAGAACGGCCAGCCACAAGGCGGACCGAACCAGAACCCGTACTACGGCCCGTACGCCTACAATCCGAACTATGGCCCGAACGGCCAGCCAGCATGGGGTCCGGACGGTCGGCGGTATCAGGCGGATGGCCAATCGAATAGCCAAGCGGACGGGCAGCCGAATGGTCCATGGGGCGATCAAAGTCAACCCGGCTGGCAGCAGACCAACTGGTATGCCGGCAATTTCAGTCCATTCCACCTGATCGAGGAATGGCTGCCGGAAAAGGCCAAGACCAAGATTCGCATCATTTACGGCGTGGTGGGCGTGGCTGCCATCGCCTTGGGCGCTGCGCTGTTGTTGGTGCCGAACAAGACGCTGGCTTTGGCCGCATTGTTGCTCGGCGTGTATTTCGTGATTTCCGGCGTGGTGCGCATCGTCAGCGCTCTCGTGGAGCCGGGTCTGCCGGGCGGCTGGCGTGTGCTGGACGTGTTCGTCGGCATTCTGCTGACCTTCGGAGGCGTCGTAGTCGTACGAAACTACGGTATGACCGGTCAGACCTTGGCATTACTCATCACCCTGATGGTCGGTTTCGGTTGGATTATGGAAGGCGTGATGGCTCTAGTCGAATCATGGCGCATCCCGCGCTCCGGCTGGGCCATCGCCTATGCCATCATCTCGATTATCGCCGGCTTCGTGGTGCTGATGAGCCCGCTGAGCTCCGCCGTATTCATGATTATCTTCGGCGGATGTGCCATGGTGGTGATGGGGATTACTTCGGTGATTCGCGCGTTCACTTTTGGCAAGCGCAGGAAGTGATGCTCAAGTAATCGATGCAAGGCACCCGTGCAGGTTGTGAACCTGCCGGGCGCTTTCTTATGGCCGCCGCCGTTGGTGATCGCTGGCGGTTGACCCCGGGCTGGGCTAGAGTTGAGAACAAGTCTCAACAAGGTAGAAAGAACCTCATGATCGAATTGAAGACCCCTCGTGAAATCGAGGAAATGAAGCCGGCCGGCCGTTTCGTCGGCGGCATTCTGAAGGAACTGCAGGAGACCACCAAGGTGGGCACCAATCTGCTCGAAATCGACGAGTTCGTCCACAAGAAGATCGTGGACCGCAAGGGCGCCGAATCCTGCTATGTTGACTACGCTCCTGACTTCGGCACCGGCCCGTTCGCCCACTACATCTGCACCTCCGTCAACGACGCCGTGCTGCACGGTGTGCCGTACGATTACAGCCTGAAGGACGGCGACCTCGTCTCCCTCGATCTCGCCATCTCCGTGGACGGCTGGGTGGCCGATTCCGCCGTCAGCTTCGTGGTCGGCAAAGACCCGGACCCCGAAGACCTGCGCATCATCAAGTGCACTGAGGAAGCGCTCGCCGCCGCCATCGACGTGGCCAAGCCCGGCAACCGTCTCGGTGACATATCCAACACCATCGGCGACGTCGCGCGCGAATACGGCTACCCGATCAACCTCGAGTTCGGCGGTCACGGCGTGGGCCACATCATGCACGGCGACCCGCACGTGCCGAACGACGGCCGCGCCCACCACGGCTACAAGCTGCGCGAAGGCCTGGTCATCGCCATCGAACCGTGGTTCCTCAAGACCACCGACGAGATCTTCCAGGATCCGAAGGACGGCTGGACCTTGCGCGCCTCCGACGGCTCGCGCGGCGCCCACTCCGAGCACACCATCGCCATCACCGAGAACGGCCCGATCATCTTCACCGATCGCACCAACCTCTGATTGGCGTTTGGCGTATGGCGGGTGCCTGATTGGCCTGTGATGGGCGATCGGCATCTCATCAACCGTCTATATGTTTGCGGTTTTCCCGCGAATTCGAGACGTAACAAGCCGAAGTGCGTTTGCTTTGATAGCATGAGCGCACTTCGGCTTTCGTGTATCGACCGGCATTCGCCAGCGGTAACACAGAAGACATAGAGTACCGAAACACTAGTGTTCGCGAACGCGTGAACGTTAATGTTTGGGGTACGTGGTTCATGAAGAGGAAGGTGCGCGAATGGCAACGGCACAACTTGATGTCGATTCGAACAAGTTCAACCTGCCCGTGGTGAAGGCTAGTGCGGGGCCGGATGGCATCGTCGTTTCCAAGCTGCGTAATGACGGCTGGGTAACGCTCGACCCCGGATTCCTCACCACTGCACAGTGCGAATCGAAAATTACCTACATCGACGGCAAGCATTCGATTCTGCGCTACCGTGGCTACCCCATCGAGCAGTTGTGCGAGAACTCCGATTTTCTGGAAGTGGCGTGGTTGCTGCGCCATGGCGAGCTGCCGAGCAGGGCTGAGTATGAGCAGTTCTGCGCGGACATCAATCACAAGACGATGGTTGGCGAAGACTTCCGTACCTTCATGGGTTCGTTCCCGCGCTCCGCTCATCCGATGAGCGTGCTTGCCTCCGCCATCAATGCGCTGGCCACATTCTACCCGGACACCACCGATATCTCCGACACCGACCAGCTCGATGAGGCCGCCAAGATCATCATGGCCAAGGCCCGCACGATTGTGTCGTACATCTTCCGCCGTCGTCGCGATGAGCCGATGCTGTACCCCGATTACGCGCGTGGCTATGTGGACGACTTCCTGCGCATGTGCTTCGCTGTGCCGTACGAGCCGTTCGAATCTGACCCGTTGTATGTGCATGCTTTGGGTCGTTTGTTGATTATTCATGCCGATCATGAGCAGAACTGCTCGACCTCGGTGGTGCGTATCGCCGGTTCCGCCCACGCTAACCTGTATTCGTCGGTGGCCGCTGGCGTCAATGCCCTGTCCGGACCGTTGCACGGTGGCGCGAATGAGGCCGTACTACGCCAATTGAAGGCGATTCGTGATTCCGGCAAGTCTGTGGCCGAGTTCGTGCGTGATGCCAAGGAGGATGGCCAGAAGATCTCCGGCCTTGGCCACCGCGTATACAAGTCGTATGATCCGCGTGCGGCGATTGCCAAGAAGTATCTGGAAAAGATCATGGAGCGCGAAGATACGCAGAAGCTGCCGTCTGACGAGCGCGCGCTGTTCGCTGTGGCCACTGAGCTTGAAGATATTGCGCTGAATGACGAATACTTCGTGTCGCGCAATCTGTATCCCAATGTCGATTTCTATACGGGTCTGATTTACCGGGCAATTGGCTTCGATCCGGCCATGTTCACCACGTTGTTCGCGTTGGGTCGTATTCCTGGCTGGATTGCCCAGTACCGTGAGATGCTGGCCGACCCGAACACCAAGATCGGCCGTCCGCGTCAGGTCTACACTGGCTCGGTCGAGCGCGACTACGTGCCCATGGACGAGCGCTAAATGCTCTGCGTGGTCCGGTGATGCCGGTTTGTTCGATATGTGGGAGCTGATTGCTCGCTACATGATAATTTGCGTAAGAAATATTGATTCACCCGAGGGTTTGCCCCGCTGAGATTGTGTTAGCGAAGCAAACCCTCGAGTTTGTTGTGACTATGCCGCACTGAGAGGGCTTTAGCGGGGTGGTTTGTTGACTTAGTCGCGGTTTTGCTTCGCTGATATCGTCTTATCGGTGCAAAACCCAGGGTTGCTGGTGGGTTTGCCCCGCTGAGAACATGTCAGCGGGGCAAAACCTCGGGTAGTAAGAGAAAACGCCTCACTGGAATACCAAATGAGGCGTTTACATAACCGCTAGGCGCCCAATATGGGCTGACTGCTTAGTTCTTATGCAGCTTTTCGTTGAGCTCGATGCCCACCTTGCGGTAGCGGGCTTCGATACGGCCGTTCACCGAGTTGCGGATGAACAGGATATTGTCTTTGCCAGAGAGCTCAGCACCCTTGACCACTTCCAGCGGTTCGCCAGCGGCGGCCTTGGCCTTGTCCCAGATGGTGATCTTGGTGCCGGCGGTGATGTACAGACCGGCTTCGACGGTGCAGTTATCGCCGAGGGAGATGCCGATACCGGCGTTGGCGCCGAGCAGCGAGTGCTCGCCGATGGAGTTGCGCAGCTTGCCGCCGCCGGAGAGGGTGCCCATGATGGAGGCGCCGCCGCCGATATCGGAACCGTCGCCCACGACCACACCTTGCGAAACGCGGCCTTCGACCATGGAGACGCCGAGCGTGCCGGCATTGAAGTTCACGAATCCGGCGTGCATCACGGTGGTGCCGGAAGACAAGTAAGCGCCGAGGCGCACGCGGTCGGCGTCGCCGATACGCACGCCGGTGGGCACTACGTAATCGATCATGCGCGGGAACTTATCCACACCGAACACGTTGACGGTGGTGGCAGGAGCTGCGGCAGGCAGTCCGGCCTGGGAGGCGAAAGCGAGAGCGGCTTCGGTGGAGGCGCGTTCGACGTCGGCCTTGCGCAGCGTGAAGTCTTCAACGGCGAAGGGGCCGTAGTTGGTCCACACCACATTGGCGAGCTGGGCGAAGATGCCGTCGAGGTTCAGCGTGTTCGGCTTGGCCATGCGCATGCTCATCAGATGGAGCTTCAGGTAAGCGTCCGCGGCGTTGCTGATCGGCTCGTCCAACTGGCTGACGACGAATACCGGCACGCGGCGAATGCCACGGGCGTCGGCCTCATCGTGAGCCAAAGTACCGAAATTGTGGTTCGGGCGATCGGCCTCGGCTGGTGCCTCACCGAGATTCAGTTCGGGGTACCAGACGTCCAGGGTGGTGTCGGCGGCGTCTACGCTGGCCAGACCCCAGCCCCATGCGGTACGCTCTTCGCTCATAGTTGCTCCTTACATATCGTTGCGTTTGCATTGCATGTGCATCGCGGCATGTGATAGTTCCACCTTAGCGTCAAGTACGGCTAGGCGGGGACCATAGTTCGTGGAATGGCTTGGAATCGAGTTGTTCGGTAAAAAATTACCGAACGTGATTGGTGGTGGGATGATAGGTTCTCCGGTGAAATTCGCTGGTGAACAACTCGACAAGGAGGTGTGCGATGTGATGTTGCATCATTCGGGAGCATAGGCTGTGGCCATGCGACGCCCGGCATCATAGAGTTTGCGCTTGAGCGAATCGGGCTCAAGAATCACTACGCGGCCATCCCAGGAATACTGCAATGCCCACCAGAACACAGCGCGTTCGGGAGCATCGACGATGACTTCGAACTGTGTGCCGTCCGCCGAATGTTTGATCTGAGGGTCGTCGAACCATTCGAACACGTTGTTGAGCATGGATTCGTCTCGTACGGCCATGCGGATGCGAATCGGGGCATCGGCTACGGGATACGGGCGGTGACGCATGAAGTTCACTGCATCAAAATCAGCCGGCGCTGGTTTTTCCAGTGGCACTGTGCCGTTCCTGCCTTTGGCGCTGACGTTGGCGATTCGGTTGACCACGAAAATGCGGAGGTTGTCTTCGCCATGCAGGTGGCAGATGAGGTAATACCGTCCGTTCTTGTACACCATCTGATAAGGGTCGGCGATGTAGGTGATTCGACCTGCCCCCGTACGGCTTTTATGTGGTATCAGGGTGCCATCCGGGCCGTAATCACGGTATTGGAAGGTTACGCCGTGGCCTTCTTCAATGGCCTGATTCAGTTGGTCGATGGTGGATAGGAACTCGCCGTTGATATGCGTGTAGGTGGCCACGTGATCAAGGTAACCTACTGCTTGCCCAGCGGCACCTGCGAGTTCGCGGATTTTACCGATGAGATCGTCCATGGTGTCGAGGCTGATGCGAGACAAAGTGAGGCTGTCGAGCAGCAGTCGCATTTCGGCGGTGGATAGGAATGCGTCAAGATACCAGCCGGGTTGTGGATTCTTGCATTCGATGCCGGCAAGGTCGCTTTCGGTGAGATGCCCGATATGCCTGCCGAGGAATTCCGTGGCGGTAAGCTTTTTGAGCTGATTTCGTATGGTTTTCTCGGTCGGCAGCTCGCTTGGATCTTCCAGCTGGTGTTTACGGGCAAGTTCATCGAGTATTTGCCGCACGGTCAGGCCATGTCCAAAGTAGCTGTGACGCCACAGCACCTCGAAGATTTCGAGCGTGGTGTTCCCTGCATAGGATTTGCGTTGCGCCGGCTTGTCTGCATCCATGCATTAAGGCTACCGCGCGCTTCGTCTAGGATGGAAGTGTTGGGCTGAAATGCATTCGCTGGAAAGGAGGCTCGCCCATGAGTAAAGGGTATGGTGTATTTGGCCATGTTCCCGATAATGCGGATGACGATGACCTCCTGCCTTATGAGGATGATGATTCCGGCGTTTCCTGGGGCCATGCGTTGCGCCGTCGCAATCCTTGGAAAAGGGGAGGCGACGAAGGTGCCGATTACGACGATGATCGGTATGGCGCAGATGACACAGATGACACAGATGACACAGATGACACTAATGAGGACAGGAGTCTCTTTGCCGGCAAGAGCAGCGGTATAGGCGGTATCTCTGGCGAGGCAGATGGAATGCTTGGTGGCGCAGGCGCTGCCGGCAGTAGAGCCGTAACGTTTGGCGGAACGGACAGTTTGTCCGCCGCCGATGCGGTTATGCCCTATCGTTTCAGGCAAGGACGTTCCGTATGGTTCGAAGATGAGGACGAAGGCCATTTCGCCGGGGCTGCGAAGCGTGCCGAAGCCCATGCCGTCCCTATCCTTGCGTTACGCAACGATGTGGAATCGTCATCGTCGAATGCCGTGCTCGCTCGTGCCCGTAGCATTGCGCGCAAAGCGGCCACCATGGTTATCAATCCGGTATACAGCGAAAATCATCGAACCGGGTATGCCGAGCTTGACGGCATTCTACGTGGCACCACCAGCCCATCGAGTAAGTATCGTACCAGCGTGCAATTCGACCTCGACACGGGAGAAGCCGTCGGTGGCAAGTGCTCATGCCCGGCTTACGGCCGTGGCTATGGCATGTGCAAGCACATGATTGCGCTCGCCTTCATATTCTGCGATGATCCGCAGCGTTTTGAAGGGTACCGTGCCGGGGCTGTGAGGCCGTCTCGGACGCTGATTGACTATATGGAGCACGTCGATAGGCAAGATGCTCAAGCCAAAGCGCGTCGCCGCAATGCGCTCATGCGCCGATTCGATACTGCAAAAGGACGAAATGGCGCAGGTGGACGACATACGAATAGCGGGTATGGCTCTCGTGCCGGCACCCGCGGCGGCGGGTATCAGGGCGATAGCGAGACTGTGGGCTTGGGACAGGTGCAGCTTGTTCCGATATTGAGTTTCATCGATGGCGTGTGGAGCGTGGAGTTCAAGATCGGATCGACTTCCAATGGGTCCAGCTATGTACTGAAATCGATTCCGCAGTTTGTGCTTACCATGGCGAACGGCGACTATGCGGATTATGGGCAGAAGCTTGCCTTTACCCATACGCCGGATATGTTTGACGATGATTCGCGCCCACTGCTGGGCTTCCTTGACGACGCGATGGCCGTGCGTCGTGCGGCCGAGCAGCAGGACCGGTATTACGGGCATATCGCCATCGATCGTCACCTGACACTTTCAGCACCGGAAGTGGCCCGGTTGCTGTCCGTACGTGAGGGCAGAGGCGTACAGCTCGTGTTGAACACATGGTTCTCCGGGCAGCCTGCATCGGTGCCGGTTGATGGTGGCGAGCCAGATTTTCTTATGCGCATTGCGCGGCGTGATTTCAATACGTATGGTCCGGATGCCGGATACCTGCTTGCCGGAGTGCCGGCGGTGGAAACCGTGATTGATGGTGGCAAGGATGTATGGCTGTTGCTCGCCTCCACTAATCCGGCCGGTGCGGTATCCGCCATGATGGCGGGCTCTCAGCGTAAAAGCGCAGCGGGATGCCGATTCGTCCGTTGCCCGAAACGATTGATTCCGTTGCGAGGACTATTGGGAGACCTGTTTGAACCCGATGGCGAGGGGCAGGTCATTGCCGGCGATGACATCGCCCTGTTCGCACGCACGCTATTGCCTCAGCTGGTTGGTGCCGGACTGTTGGAGGCCAGTGAGATTCCTCGCGAGCTAGCTGAATTAAGTCCTACGGAATGCAGCCTCCAGTTTTATCTGGATCGTGATGAGCATGGTGTGCAATGCGAGGTCAAGGCACACTACGGCGATGCCATTGTCCCGTTGCTACCCGATGGCCCGACGGTGCATGCTAGGGATGAGCGTTCCATCCCCTTGTCTCGGGGCGTGATTGGGCGTGATTTCGACGCTGAGCATCTTGCGATTGATGTAGTGCGTGAATTCTTTACCATGCCTGACCAGCGCAAGCGCGTTGCGGCCGCCACTCATCAGACGGTGAATGGGTTCCGAACGCCGGCCGCGCGAAAGACCGCCAAACAATTCGTGTCTGATGCGGCCACTATCGATCGCGATGACACCACGCAGATTGTTCGTCTTTTTGACGAGGGATTGCCCGCACTGAAGGAAGTAGGGGAGGTCTTCACCACACCGGCTTTTGACCGGCTGATCGCGCCCAAGCCGCCAAGCGTCAAAGTCGGATTGTCCATCAAAGGCAATTTGGTGGAGATATCACCCCTCGCTGATGAAGTACCGCCGGACGAAGTGGGTGCCTTGCTGTCTTCGTATCGTCGGCGTCAACGATTCCATCAGTTGAAGGACGGCACGCTGGTCAAACTCAGCGGCGCGAATCTCAGCACGTTGGACCGATTGGCCAGCGACCTTGATCTGAGCGAGCAGCAGCTCAACTCCGGGCTGATCGAGTTGCCGGGCGGTCGAGCATTCCTACTGGATGGTGAGCTGCCGGATGACGGCTCCGATGTAGTCAAGGACGCTTCGTTCACCGAATACATCGACGATCTCAAGATCATCGACCCTAAGTCGTATGAAGTGCCGGATAGTCTCAAGCATATTCTGCGCCCTTATCAGGTCGAAGGCTTCCAATGGCTGAACACGTTGTGCGACAAGGGTTTTGGCGGCATTTTGGCCGACGAGATGGGTTTGGGCAAATCCGTGCAGCTTATCGCCCTGTTGCTGTCGCGATACCACAACGAATCTAGTGGCATGCCGACCGCTCAAGGCATGGATGCCGGTAATGCTGTTAATAGTGAATCAGCCGTAACCGGTCATATTACTTTCGATTCCGAAGATGGCGGGCCGTATCCATCATTGATCGTGTGCCCGGCGTCCTTGGTGTACAACTGGGGTGCCGAATTCGCCAAGTTCGCCCCGAGCTTCAACGCCGTGGTGGTGGCCGGTACCAAAGCCGAGCGCCGCACCGCCATCGGCCGCGCGTTCCGGGCGGATGAACCCACCGTGCTCATCACCTCATACGACCTGCTGCGCCGGGATGTCGATGATTACACCGCCAATGAGCAACGTTTCAATGTCATGGCGCTGGATGAAGCCCAGTACATCAAGAATCACACCACGAAGATAGCCAAAGCGGTCAAGGCCGTGGCCGCCTACCATCGTTTCGCCTTGACCGGCACGCCGATCGAGAACCGACTCTCCGAACTGTGGAGCATCTTCGACTTCCTGATGCCGGGGCTGCTCGGCTCATACAAGCGATTCCATGAGCGCTACGAGCTGCCCATCTCCAACGCCCGGGCCGCGGATGGCAGCACGGCCGAAGGTCGGGCCGCCGCACAGGTCAATCCTGAGGCCGCCCGGGTGTCTCGCCAATTGCAGTCGTTGGTGGGCGTGTTCATCAAGCGCAGGTTGAAGTCCCAAGTGCTGACCGATTTGCCGGACAAGTTGGAGACCACGCTGACCGTGCAGCTTGCCGGCGAACAGCGCAAACTGTATGCGGCCCACGAGCAGCGGCTCAGAATGCAGCTCGAACACAGCGAAGAAGCCGATTTCAACACGTCGAAGATTCGCATCCTCGCCGAGCTGACCAAGTTGCGCCAGATCTGCTGTGATCCAAGGCTGCTGTATGCCGATGCCAAGGATCAGTCGGCCAAGCTTGCCGCCATCACCGAACTGGTGGAAACCTGCGTGAATGAAGGCAAGAAGGCGCTGATCTTCTCCCAGTTCACCAGCTTCCTTGATCTGATCGCCGAACGTTTCGACGCGCAAGGACTACGCTACTACACCATCACCGGATCCACGCCTAAAAAGAAGCGTCTCGAACTCGTCGACCAGTTCAATGCGGACGATACGCCCGCCTTCCTGATTTCATTGAAGGCCGGCAACACCGGACTGAACCTGACCGGTGCCAGCGTGGTCATCCACGCCGATCCATGGTGGAACGCCGCCGCGCAGGATCAGGCCACCGACCGAGCGCATCGTATCGGCCAGGCCGAAGACGTCAACGTGTATCAGGTGGTGGCCAAGGACACCATCGAAGAACGCATCTTGGAGCTTCAGCATACCAAGAGCGAGCTCGCCCGCCAGTTCACCGATGCTTCCTTGCTTGCCGACGAAGCCGGCACCGGCGCCAGCGCCCTCACCGAAGCCCCCGCCTCCATCGCCACCCTCACCAAGGACGATCTCCTCAATCTGCTGGGATGAGAAGATCCTGCTCGGTGCTTTTGAGCTTGGGGATGGAAACAGTCTGGGCTTTGTGGACCCGTTCGCTAAGCCGAGACCGGAGTCGATAGCGGTGTGGCATGGTGCGTGCGTGGGGAGCGTGATTCAGTTGTTGGCTGAGGCGATTCGGACGCTGTCGTTTTGTGCTTTGTTTTGCCGTTGACCAATTGAAATGCTCGTTGGTAGGAGACCCCCAATAAAGCTCCGATTTGTCGATACGTGAGTCCCTCGTTGCGTAGGGCCCGTGCGGCGAGTCGGGATTCGGCAGCCGCTTGTGCGTTGGCTTTTTTTGCTATTTCGCGCTGCCGGAACATTTCTGTTACGTGTTGTTTGGCTTGTTTCGGCAACACAAACGTCACCTTGAGCTCCGGATTGTCGTCGTCGTTCATGACAGTGATGAGATCTTTAGCCATTGGCTCGATATCGTCAAGTCCTTTGGCCTGGGTCGACCGTTCGATAGCTGGTACCTGAACGTACCAATATCGGCCATCGGGTTGCACAAGCACGTCATAGTTGCTCATTGCCACCACCCCTTTCCGAGTTTCTGCTCGCTCTCGTTGATGATATCCAGCGTGGTTCGTTCTGAGACTTCATTATGGCGGGGGATGGGTATCCTCAACCCGTCCAGGCAGTAAACCTCATGTCTGCTGCCTTGCCGTAACAAATAGAAATCGAGCCCTCGCTGCTTTGCCGCTTGCCGAAGTTTCTTGATGATGAGTTTTCTTCGTGTCATCATAACTCTCAATCTCGCACTAGACAAAATGCGTATGCCGAATTGCCGGGTGGGAGTTGTGGGTAAACGTAGAGATGTTCATTGGCCCTTCTTTCTGTTGTCTGACGCGTCGTTGCGTGCGGGTGCATCTGACGGTATGGGATGAGGTTTCTGATTGGCAAGCTGAACGGGGGTATGTGGTTCTAGCTTCCGAGTTATCCACATTGATAAAGTGCTTTTTTAAAGTGACTTTCCCGTGTTGGTCGTGGATGCTGCGAGCAATGCAAGAACGGTCGATCACGTCGCGATGTGTGTGGGTGAATGGTGAAAGTGATTTTCGATATTTTTATATTGATATTCGATATATTATGATGGTGACATACGGGGCAGTGCAGGTTCATCCATTGATATTGGATTAAGGAGCATAGCCATGAACGCTGGTATCGCATTCATCTCTCGCAAATCTCGCAAAGCAGACGTCGCTTGGCGCTATGCCATTGCACTTGGTCGGTGGCGGGGGAGTCGGCGTTATGTTCGACGTCAGTGCCGTCATTGGCAGATGGCGCAACCGCCACGAACACAGGGGTCTGATCGTTGGCCTGAATCGCCTTCAATTCCTCGTCCGTGTATTTCTTGACACCGCCTTTGAACAGATCCGGTCGGCCGGCATGATGCACTTCGAGCACCTGCCGCAGCAGTTCGTCGATTTGGGGAATATCGGCCGCCGTGGCCCTACGAATCATCATGTCATCCATTTGATTCAGTCTAATCGTGCAGTCTCGACCGGCAGATGATCATTGCCCGCGATAAGAGACACGGGCGGGCAAGATGGGTGATTGTTCGTTCAGGCTATCATCCACGCCGCAACGTCACGGTAGTCTGGAGTGCGTGAATCGCAAGAAACAGCCGGTGGAGAAGTATGAGCGGGGCACCCGTTCGTACACGATGTCGCATATTCGCGGCAAAGACACCAAAATCGAGGTGCTGGTACGCAGCTATCTGTTTCGCAAGGGTTTGCGATTCCGCAAGAACGACAAGCGTTACCCCGGCCACCCGGATGTAGTACTGCCGAAATACCACACCATCGTGTTTGTCAACGGCTGTTTCTGGCACATGCATGAAGGCTGTTCCAAACATTCGATGCCGAAATCGAACGTGGAATTCTGGCAGACGAAGCTACTGCGCAATCACAATCGAGACATCGCGCAGCGGGCTGAACTGGAGGCCGCCGGCTGGCGTGTAATTACCGTATGGGAGTGCGAATTAACGAAAGCCGTGCGTGACGAACGCCTCGCACGGCTGTATGAGCAGATTGTTGAAGGAGATGCAGATTCAGCGGAATAATTTCAGCTCCCCTCTGGAGTGGAGCTGAAATCAGGATTCAAACGGGAACTTCAGGCCCCAGCGGTCACGAATCGCATCCATCAGCTCCATGATGCGGATGGTGTCGGCGTGCGGCATCGCCTCGCATTCGATCTTGCCATCCAGCAGCGCGTTGGCCGCATCGGCCACCTCATACTCATAACCGGTCAACTGCAGCGGCACCGCAACACTGCGCACGGGCTTGTGATCGTTGTTGTAGATATCGATGGACTCGGGATTGTTGATATTGGTGACCACCAAATACCCTTCGGTGCCCCACACGTAGCCGCCGCGATCGGAGGAAACCAGCATCGAACTGGTGGACACGGCCATCGTGCCATCATCGTAATACAACGTGGTGGAATTCTGTGCATCCACACCGGTTTCGGCGGCCATCATCGACGTATCGAAATGATCCAGCGTGCGGCCATGGTCGGCACCGATCGCCATATCCAGGAAGTTCAGCGGATACACGCCCACATCGAGCAGCGCGCCACCGGCACAGGCCGGATCGGTCATACGTGCCTTGCCGGACACCGGATAGCACAGGCTGGCGCTCGCCGCTTTCACCTCGCCGATCTCGCCGGACTCGATAACTTCGTTGATGAGCTTGCGGCTGGGCATGTAGCGCGTCCAGATGGCCTCCGTGCACAGCATGCCGGTTTCCTCGGCCACGGCCAGCGCCTCACGTGCCTGCCCGGCGTTCGCGGTGAACGACTTCTCCACCAGCACGTTCTTGCCGGCTTTCATACACAGGATCGCCTGTTCGGCGTGCAGACTGTGCGGGGTGGCGATATACACCAGATCCACATCCGGGTCCGCCACCAACTCCTCATACGATCCATAAGCCTTGTCAAAATGCCACTGGTCGGCAAAAGCCTGCGCGCGCGTAATATCACGGGCCGCCACCGCATACGGGTGAATCCATGAGGAATACAGTGAACCTTCAGCCATCTGGGTCAGGGTATCGGCCATGGTGTGAGCTATGCGGCCCGCACCCAGAATCGCGACGTTGATCTTTTCGCCGCTGGCCTCGAACTCGGCGCGCTTGCCATTGAATCGACTCATTATTCCTCCTTGAATACGGGCTGGTACACTCAATCGACCTACAGTGATTATAGAAGAAGAGACCTTGTCCCGTGAGGCGGATAGAACCGGAATATGGAAAACGAAGCAGCGCAGCAGCCCCAATCTCCGGCCGCGTCTCCAGTCATGTCCCGCCGAGCGCGTGAGGCCAATCCCTTCCGTGCCATGGTATTCGGCGAACAAGCAGACAAGATGATCGCCCAAGGTATCAGCGTCATCAAATTAAGCCTTGGCGAGCCCGATTTCGGCGCGCCGCCCGCCGTACGCGACGCCATGCGCGAACAGTACGACGGCCGGGCCCTGCCGTACACCGCCGCCATGGGCCTACCTGAACTGCGCCAAGCCATCGCCGACTTCTACCATGAACGTCACGACCTTGACATTGACCCCAAGCGCATTTGTGTAACAGCCGGCGGTTCGGCCGCCCTGCTGTTGGCCACCGCGCTGACCGTGGACCCCGGTGACGATGTGATTGTGGCCGACCCCTCCTACCCGTGCAATCGCGAACTCGTGCGCTCCTTTGAAGGCCGGGTCATCGACGTGCCGACCTCGGCCGCCACCCGCTTCCACCTGACCGCCGACCTGTGCGGCCAGTACTGGACGAGCAAGACCAAGGCCGTAATGATCACGTCGCCGTCCAACCCCACCGGCACCACCATCGACTTCAACGTATTGGACGAGGTGTGCAAGCTGGCCGCCAGCCGCGGCGCATGGCGCATCGTGGACGAAACCTACCTTGATTTGGCCGACCGTGAGCCGGACGGCACCGAAGTCAAGTCCGTACTGGCCTGCGATCCCGGTGCCATCGTGTGCAACAGCTTCTCCAAGTTCTTCGGCATGACCGGCTGGCGTCTCGGCTGGGCTATTCTGCCCGACGACCCCACCGTGCTGGAAGCGGTCGACGACCTGGCCACCAACTACTACCTGTGCGCCCACACGCCCACGCAACATGCGGCGCTCGCCTGCTTCATGCCGGAAAGCTTGGCGGAATGCGAAGCTCGTCGTCAGGAATTGCTGGCCCGTCGCCGCATTGTGATTGACGGGCTCAAGCGCATCGGTTTGCCGGTTGAAGTCGAGCCGAACGGCGCGTTCTACGCCTACTTCAACATCTCCCGCACTGGTCTGGATGCCTGGACGTTCTGCGAACGTGTGCTGGATGAAGCCCATGTGGCTCTGACTCCTGGCCGCGACTTCGGTGCGGCCACGGCGGATACGCATGTGCGCCTGAGCTATGCCGCCTCACGTGAGGCCCTGACCGAGGGGCTGGAACGTCTCGGAACGTTCGTCGAATCGCTGTGAACCGTGCGGCAGCCGGTGTGATTGTTGTACAGTAGTCGAATTTGTGTGATGTCCGGCTGGCCTCGCGGTGTTGGTTGCCTGCCGAACGACTCGCCATGGTGGCGCACGGCTGGCTGATTGCGATGGTTGGCCCGTTGTTCGGCCATCACGGGTTAGGTAAGGTCAGGAATAGGGATCATGGTCAATCTGCGTTCGCACACCACGCGACTTGGTGTGCTTGATATCGGTTCGAACACTATCCACATGCTTATCGTCGACGCCGCCCCCGGCTCGCCCTGACCCCGAGGCCAGCACCAAATCCACAGTGCGCCTGATGAAGTATTTAAAGGACGACGGCTCAATCAAGAAGTCCGGCATCGAGGCGATTCTGGAAGCCGTGTCCCAGTGCATGCGGTTGGGCGAGGAATACGAAATCACCCAACCGCCACAGTCACCAACAACGCCGCATGATCGGAGCCCTCGACTTTGACCACCTTGCATTGCCCGGCCTTCATGCCCTGATCAAGCACCACGTGGTCAATACCGGCGAACATTGGCACAGTCGCACGGTTCGTGGGCCATGAGAACGTAAACCCATGTCCGGATTCACGTGCGGCATCCACGAACCGGTCGCCAAGAAAATCACGGAATGGTGTGTGATCGTAAGTGGCGTTGAAATCGCCCATGAAAATATACCGTGTATCCGTATGCCCGCGCATCAGACCCAACTCATCCAGCGATCGCTTCCACTGCCGCCAATAGCCCGGTACAGGTGCAGTGGTGTGCACGGATATGAATCGAATCTGCTGGCCACCCATATCCACCGTGCCGCCGGGCATGAATGAGGCGCTGGAATTCACGTCATCGTCGGCCGGATCGGCAAGTGGCGTGGCCGACCAGAGGCCGTTACCGAATACGCCGTCAGACGATGAGACCTGCGCATACGGCAGATAGTGCTCAATACCAGCCTCGTTGAGTTTTTTGACGAAATCCTCGGTGGTCTCCTGCAAAGCAAGCACTTCGACGCGCTGATCGCGGACCAGCTCGACGATGGCTTGCGGATCGGCCTGCCCCTTGTACACATTGAAGGTCATGACGCGCGCATAGGCGTCGCTGGTGTTGGGGGAGGCTACGGCCACGGCGTTCTGCGCGGCTTGGGAAAGCGGATCGGCTGAGTAGAAGAACGGATACTGCCAATAGCCATTGCATGCGATTGTGGCAGCGGCGATCAATGCGGCAAGGATACGTCGCGACACGATGGCCAACAGTAGGGCGATCAAACCAAGCAACATGAACCAGGGCGTTGCCGATACCACAATCGGCACAAACGGCAGTTCCTGCAAATCGGCAGGTAGCGCGCGGGCGGCAGTACCGGCAAGGGCAAGAAGGGCGAATATCGCGGCAAGAAAACCAAGCAGATGGTGCCGTTTACGTGGCCTTACTGCGGACTTGGATACTGGGCGCGCCGGGGCTTTGGCGGAGCGTGGCTTGGAAGTGGCGCGGGCTCGTACGCTTGCGCCTGTGGTCGTGCTCCGTGCCTTTGCCATACTGCCCTTTCTTTTGGCTCGCCTGTCGTTACCTTGCTTTTCGTGCGATTTGCCACTGTACCGTGTGCGGCTTGTCTTTCGGTGTCTTTTCGCCATGCGCAAGAGCAGTTCGCACCAAACCGGCACGAAAACCGGCCATGCCTTGGTGCCGGGTTCTGTCAGGTGGCTTGCATAGACTGCCATGCGGCTTACGCAGGCTGCCACGCGAACATGATGCGACTGGGCGTGCGGCCGTGTACAATGAAACGTCGTTGCCCGAGTAGCTCAGTGGATAGAGCACCGCTCTCCTAAAGCGGGTGTCGTCGGTTCGAATCCGATCTCGGGCACTTGTCTTTGGAAGTGTGGCGGTACCTCAATCTCTATCTATCGGTGATGAGGCGCAACGTATAGGTGCACCATCATCCCGTCATGCGAAACTGCGCGAAGCCATGCGAGAGTTCACGGTTATCGTAGAGGCCCATGAGACGTGCTCGACGATACCGAAATGGTGGCCAATGTGCATTGGGTGTTGGTAGATCCGGCATATCACGGGCAGCATATCGGCAGCCATCTCGTGGAACTGGTCAAGGCTAAGTATCGCGACTATTTCTTACTGGAAGTCATGCCTGAGGAAAGCAAAACGCGCCGTTCTACCAGAAGCATGGCTTCCATCTGATGGACGATGGCCGCGCCATGCAAATTGTCAATCGCGGCTGACAGGCTGGCAGTGCGGGCGGGAGCGAAAGTGGCGGAGTGCGTCAATTAGGGGGCAACGTACGTAGTCATTGACGGTTATCCCGTAGTAATATTCACAATACGACCCCTTGTCCATAAAGTGAAAATAACGGCTGGTGTTCGACGCGGCTGCGCTATGACTAGAAACCATGAGTGAAGATAAGCAGTATGACTTCTATGTGGCCGGTCCGTTCTTCGATCCTGAACAGACGGCAAGTATGGAACGTTTGGAAAAGATACTGGAAGACCATGGCAAGGTACTGTTCAAGCCGCGGTTTGCCAGCCAGATCGAAGAAGCAGGGCCTGAAGGATGCTTTGCGGACGATATCCGTGGCATTAATGCTGCTAAGGCCGTGGTCGCCAATCTTATGGACGAGGACCCAGGCACGATGTTCGAAATCGGATATGCGCATGCGCTGGGAATCCCGGTGTACGGCTATTTCGAGAACCTTACGCCAATGGATCGTGTCAATCTGATGATTGCGCAATCGGTCGAACTGGTTTTCGCCGGTCCTGATGATGTGGCGAAATACTTGGAAACCGGCGAACATACGGAAGTCGATTACATTCAGTTCTAAACAGCTCTAACAGGTTCTCTGCAAGCAGGGTTGGCGGCGTTCTCGTACATTGTCATGTACGAGAACGCCGCAGTGGTATAGGGATATTCCAACAAGCGGCATAATGGAGTCGTGGGAAAACTAGACGGATTGCCGGGGCCATTTGGTCTGGACAATCCGTTGTTTCGCGCGTGTTTTGTAGCATCCGTGGAGTTACATGGGGGTATGACTGAAAACATCGCTGATAAGGCCATAAACGATACTCGTATCGTCAAGCAGTTCACCAATCCCGTCAAGGAACCGATTGACAGCGACGTCAACCTGTTCGATCTGCTCGATAACCGCGCCAAGCGCGATCCCGAAGGTGCCATGATCGAATACAAGGGCGATGATGGCACTTGGCACCCGTACAGTGCCCAAGTATTCCGTGACATGGTCATCGATCTGGCCAAGGGCCTGATCGGACTTGGTGTCAATAAGGGCGATTCAGTCGCTATCGTCTCGCGCACACGTTGGGAATGGACGGCGCTGGACGTGGCGATCATGTCCATCGGCGCGGTCACCGTGCCGGTGTACGAGACCAACTCCGCCAGCCAGGTCAGCTGGATCTTCAACGATTCCAAAGTCACGCTCGCCATCGCCGAAGATGACGGACAGCGCGACAAGATCGAATCCGTGCGCAGCGAGGTACCCACCCTGCGCAACGTGTTCGTAATCGAGGCCGGCGGCCTGAACGCCATCAAGACCTATGGCGAAAGCGTCACCGATGCCGAATTCTGGGAATACAAGGAAGCCTCCCACGGCGACGACCGCGCCACCATCGTCTACACATCCGGCTCTACAGGCACCCCGAAGGGCGTGGAACTGACCCACCGCAACTTCGCCTTCCTGGTGTTTTCCGCGCTGCAGTACATGCCGCGCGCCGGCGCATGGCCTAACCGCCGCCTGCTGCTGTTCCTGCCGTTGAGCCACGTGTTTGCCCGATTCATGGAATTCTTCAGCTTCGGCGGCACGATTTCGCTGGCCTTGAGCTCCAATATGAAGACGATGGTCAAGGACTTCGAAACCTTCGGCCCCACGCTGCTGCTTGCCGTGCCGCGTGTGTACGAGAAGGTCTACAACGCCGCCTCCCAGCGCGCCGGCACCGGATTCGCTGGCAAAATGTTCATGCGCGCCGCCGAAAACGCGCGCGAATGGTCCAAGGCCGAGCAGAAGGGTGAGCAGTTGCCGATTGCCGGACGTATCGCCCACGCCTTCTACGAGCAGGTGGTGTACAAGAAGATTCGCACAATTTTCGGTCCGAATGCCGACTTCGCCATTACCGGTGGCGCTCCGATGGACTCCGAGCTTTCCCACTTCTTCAACGGCATCGGCATGCCGGTGCTTGAGGGCTATGGCATGACCGAAACCTGCGGCCCGGTGTGTGTGAGCTTGCCGGAAGACAACCGCATCGGCACCATCGGCATGCCGATGTGCGGTATCACTGCGGGCATAGCCGAGGACGGCGAGCTGGTGGTCAAAGGACCGCTGGTGTGCAAGGGCTACCACAACAACCCTGAGGTCACTACCCAGCAGATCACTGATGGCTGGCTGCACACCGGCGATCTGGGCGATATCTCCGAAGATGGCTTCATCTCCATCACCGGCCGTAAGAAAGACCTCATCATCACCGCTGGTGGCAAGAATGTGTCGCCGGGTCTGCTTGAGGCTTCCGTGATGACCTCGCCTGTGGTCAACCAGTGCTTGGTTATTGGTGATAAGAAGCCGTTCGTGGCCGCTCTGGTCACGCTGGATCTGGCAGATGCCAACAATTGGCTGGAATCCCAGGGTGCCAAGCCGGAACCCGATCTGGCCTCGCTGGCCAAGAACGCCATCGTTCACGCTGAGGTGGAGCGTGCGGTGAACGCCGCCAACGAGGGCGTTTCCCGCGCCGAGTCGATTCGTAAGTTCGAGATTCTGCCCGACGAATTCACCGAGGCCAACGGCATGCTGACCCCGAGCCTGAAGACCCGCCGCGCGCAAATCGTCAAGCACTACCAAGAGCTCATTGACAACGTGATCTACGTCCCGCTGAAGAAGTAACCATCAACTCCCTCTGATCCAAGAAATAAGCTCTCTCTGACGAGGGAGCTGTCAGCGAAGCTGACTGAGGGAGAGACCCTGCGGCTTGCCCGCGAAAAAACAACAGGGCCGGGTGCGACTTGCACCCGGCCTCAGCTTATTCAGTCCAAAATCACCGAAACATAATCAGCGGCGGCCTGATCCAGCTCCGCATCGCTGATGGTGGCGGTGCCCTGCACCAGGAATGGTTCGGCATAGTTCATGCCTACCTTGTAGGCCACGACTGCGAATGGGCTTAGCAGCTCCTCCATGGTGTGGTTGTACTCGCCATCCTTGCGGTACTTGGAGGCGTCGGAACCAGTGGTGACCACCAGCTTGAGCTCCTTGCCCTTGAGTGCGTGGCCTCCACCGTAGGCCCAGCCTGCGGTGATGACCTCGTCTTCCCATTCCTTGAGTAGCGCGGGGGAGGAGTACCAGTAGAACGGGAACTGAAGGATTACGTGGTCGGCGGCCTCCAGCAGTTCGTGCTCCGTGTCGGCGTTGACGGAGAAGTTCGGGTATTCGGCGTATTCGTCGCGCACGATGATGTCGTCCTCGCCTTGTGCGGCGAGTTCGGCAAGCAGGCGGGCGTTCACTCGCGAGCCGTCCTTCAGGTGCGGATGGAATACAAGAATCAACGTTGACATGGGATTTCCCTTCTATAAACTGCTGCCAATGTGGCCTAATCACCACTATCGTATGCCGGGAAGCAGAACTCAGTCCAGTCTGGACTCAGGTGCGAGCCGCGGGATGCCGCGGATTGCGGGAAAGGGTGCTGACTGATGATCTGGCGCTGAAGTTTCAGTGGGCCGCATATACGAGTCCTAAAGCGGATAGGATGGGATATGACGCGGATATCGTCGGTGGACTGAATAACGGGAGGCGCACATGACCATGAACCGCATGCTGATGTGCCGTACCCATCCGGTAATGGAGTTCGAGTATTTCGAACGCGGCGGATACGCCCTGAGGGCAGGGGAGATCTACGACGAGTCCCGAATCCCGATCGGCATGTATGTGGACGGCAAACCTGAGCCCACCGGTGAGTCGATTACCGGGTGGTGGCGTTCTCGCGGCATTCCCATGACCCGTGACGGCATGCGTTCCGTATTTGCCGGTTCGGGTATCGCCTCGACGAACGATCTGCTGGACCGTTCCTTGGGACTCAGCCTGTCGGACCAGTATTGGGTGCGGCCTCTCGACCGGCCCGATCTGACGTGGGAAAAACTGAACTTTTTCCACAACGATTTTGACGAACGACTTGGGCAGGCCTTATTCTTCGGTAATTCGTCGCGCATCGGCAACGTGAACACCCCGGATGTCACCAGTGCCGGTGACCTGCCGAAACGTTGGATTATCGGTCCCGATGGCGTCCGCAGCCTGATCAAGGGAGGACGCACCGGTCAGGAGCCGGACAACGAGCGCATCGCCTGGCAGACGGCACGACTGTTCGGCATCGACCATGTCGAATACCGCATCGGCCGCGCCAAGGGCATCCGGGTCTCCGTCTGCGATGAAATGCTCGAAGACACGCAAGAGCTGATTCCCGCAGGGCAGGTTATGCGCATCTTCCGAAGCGGCGACAACACCGAACGCAAGATGATATGGCTGGACGCATGTCAGCAACTCGGCGTAAGTCGTGATACGGCAAATGCGGCGACCAACGATTTTCTGTTCCTTGATTTTCTTCTGCGCAACACCGACCGGCATTACAACAACTTCGGTCTCATCCGTGACGTCGAATCATTCGAGATTCGCCCGGCCCCGATTTTTGACAGCGGCGCCAGCCTGTGGAACGGCATGGACCCCGAAGCCATCACCAACGAAGACTACCCGGCGAAGCCGTTCTGGCTCGACGACTACGGCGATGCGGACAACGCCTACTGGCAGTTGGGACTTATCGACGATTGGGACCGTTATGATTTGGGGATGCTCGACGAGGTGCCTGAACTGATACGGGCACAGCTCGCCACCAACCGCCGGCTGTCCGCTGATGTGATTGACGCCATCTGCTCCGCCATGCAGGAGCGCATCGGCATCATCCGCAAGCTTGCACGATGATGCCGCGCCGGGAGGCAACTCAGTCGAGGTTGGACTGCGTGCCTGCGGTGGCTTCGTTGGCGGCTTGCTCGGCTTGTGCTTGGTCAAGCTTGGCGCGGACGTCGTTGAGCAGACCCTGGGCGCGCTTGGCCAAGGCCTCGCCGATTTCCCATTGACGCATCGACTGGTCAAGATTGAGGCCGCCGGTTTCCAGTGCCTGGACAGCCTGAATCAGCTTGTCGCGCGCCTCTTCATATGGCATCTGGGCGATGAGCTCGCGTTCCTTGTCCGCCAGGGACGATGCAGGGGTGTTCTTGTCGGTGGATGCGGCGTTTTCGGTCATGATGTTCTCCTTATATATACGGTATATATGCGTGGCTGCGTATGGCGTGTCACGCGGTTGCGGATGTGGTGGTTGCGGTAATGACACCCTTCTTCAAGGTGACGGTGATGTCATCCCCAGGGCTTACCTGCGAAGCATCGTCTAGTACGTGGCCATCGGAGGACTGCACCACCGCATAGCCTCGGTTCAATGTGGATTGCGGGCTGAGTGCGGTCAGTGAGGCGTGAGCTCGCTCGACGGTGAGCTGGGCATCGTCCACGATGCGTCGCAGGCCGATGTCAAGCCGCTGCAGGGAATCGTCGATTAGCCGCTGATGCGGTTCGAGCATGGTATGCGGTTGGGTCAGGCTTGGCCGGTTCGCATATCCCTCGATAAGTCGAATCTCGTTCTCCACGCGCGAACGGACCCGCAGTCGCATACGGTCGATGGCACCTTCGATGAGCTGCGACTGCTCACGCACATCCGGCACCACGCGCTTGGCCGCATCGGTGGGGGTGGAGGCTCTAAGATCGGCGACCAGATCCAGCAACGTCCAGTCATCCTCATGCCCGATGGAGGAGATTAATGGTGTGGTGCAGGCATACGCCGCACGAACCACACGCTCATCCGAGAAACCGATGAGATCCTCAAACGAGCCGCCGCCACGGGCCACGATGATCACATCCACGCTCGGGTCGGCATCGAGTTGTGCAATGGCCTGAACCACTTCGGCCGGGCATTGCTCGCCCTGAACATGCACATGGACCACCTTGAAGGTTACGGAAGGCCAACGAAGGTTCACATTGGTGATCACATCGCCTTCCGCACGTGCCTGAGGTGCGCAAATCAGGCCAATAGTCTTCGGAAACTCCGGGAGAGGCAGTTTGTGATCGGCGTCGAACAGGCCCTCGCCCTTAAGCTGCTTGCGCAATTCGTCGATCATGGCCTTGAGGCTGCCACCGGCTCCGACCTTGAGAATCGTGTCCCCGCGCAACGACAGCGAAGTGCGCTTCATCCACAGGTTCGGTTTGCCATGAATCACCACGCGGTCGCCCTGAACGAATTGGCTGGCCGCGGCCGCGAACCTGCCGAAGCCATTGACTTCCATGGCGATATCCTCGAAGTCGTCGCGCAGCGTGATGTAGGCCGAGCCGGCGCGACGGGTATTGATCTGCGTGATCTGGCCGGTGACCCACGCGGACGGCCATCGTTCCACGGCACCGTAGAACTTCTGGCTCAGCACACTTACCGGCCACGGATTTTGCGCGCTGGTTTCAGCGGCGCGTGCAGGCAGCTGATCGATAGGGCGAGGCTCATTCGGCAGATTGATGGTGCCCTGATCAGGCGCGAAAGTGCCTTGACCCGGCTCAAAGCCAGCCGAGGCCAGTGAAGCGGCGGTCGGTGGACGGCCGGTAGATGGGTAGCCCATTGCAGTAGTCATGCACTCCACTATAAGTGCGTTGGTTGATGACGGTAAATATTTACCGTCGCCTGAAAACGGTGTGATGATGAATGCGAGAACCGTACGAAGCGATGTATCAGCCGATGATGGAGATGGTCTGGTGCATCAGAGGAAAGGAGTCATTATGGCGAAGAAACGGGTGCCATGAAGAGGAGTGAGATATGCGTTGCGCTGACGATTGAGAGTCGTCAGTGAGCTCGCTGTGCGACACGCGAGCAGAAAACAGTTACGCTAATCACACACTTGTGGTTTTGGCGGAAAATAGCCGAAAACCCTATAAATAGTTCGACACACCACTGTTGAGCACTAGATATAGTGGTGGGGATGCCGTATTCTTCTAGAGGTTCAAGAAAACGACATCAATGTAATTTCGTGTGGCCCACGTCGAGTGCGGCCAAAATGCGGAACTCAGGAGAGTGTTCGCCTTATAGGAAAGGGGTGCCCGATGGGCGCACAGGTGTTGGAGGAAATCGTCACCGATAACGAGACCAAGGTGGCCGCCAAGGCCTCCACCGTGCTCGTTGAGAAGCGTGATGGTCGTGTGGTCGACTTCGACCCCATTAACATCATCTCTGCGGTCAAGTCTGCTTTCGGTGACCTGAACAAGGAAGTCGGCCCCGAAGAAGATGCCATGATCCGTGGTTTCGCCAACCAAGTCGAAGGCGAAATCAAGGGGCGTTACGCCGGCCCCGCCAAGATCGAGGACATCCAGAACCTCGTGGAGCACGCCCTCATTGACGCCCACCTGTACGATGTGGCTCGCGCCTACACCAACTACCGTCTCGACAAGGACATTCAGCGTGCCAAGGCCACTGATGTCAACGAGGCCGTTTCCCGCTTCATCAACCACGACCCGACCCTGATTCACGAGAACGCGAACAAGGATTCCAACGTCTACTCCACCCAGCGTGATCTGCTGGCCGGTGCCGTGTCCAAGGCCGCCGCGTTCAACATGCTGCCGCCGGCGGTGTCCAACGCCCACATGAAGGGCGACATTCACTTCCACGATGCCGACTACTCGCCGTTCACTGCCCAGTCCAACTGCTCCTTGCCGAACTTCTGGGACATGTTGGCCAATGGCTTCACTCTTGGCAACGCTCCGATGGCTTCCCCGAAGTCCATCGCCATTGCGGCCACCCAGATTACCCAGATCATGAAGGACGTGGCCTCCAGCCAGTATGGTGGCCAGACCGCCAACCGTGCCGACGAGCATCTTGCCCAGTATGCCAAGAAGGATTACGAGAAGTTCCTCGAGGAAGCTCGTGAGACCATCCCCGACGGCATGCCGGTTGAATTCGCCCGTCGTCAGGTCGAGAGCGCCAAGAGGAACGAGCCCGCCAAGCTGCATTTCGGTTCCCGCGAACCGCTGCCGATGGACACCCCGTTCCACACCGACGTTGACGAACTTGAGCAGGAGCGTGAAATCCTCGCCAAGATTCGTACCCGCAAGGCCATCTATGATGCCATGCAGACCATGGAATACCAGATCAACTCCAACCGTGTGTCCAACGGCCAGACCCCGTTCGTGACTGTCGGCTTTGGTCTCGGCACCGACTGGTTCTCCCGCGAGGTGCAGCGCGCGATCCTGCTGAACCGTATTCGTGGCCTCGGCAAGGAACACCACACCGCCATCTTCCCGAAGCTCGTCTTTACTGTGCAGCACGGCGTGAACGCCGACCCGGGTGACCCGAACTACGATTTGAAGCAGCTCGCCCTCGAGTCCGCCACCAAGCGCATGTACCCGGATGTGGTGTTCTACGAGAACATCGTCAAGATCACAGGCTCCTTCAAGGCTCCGATGGGTTGCCGCTCCTTCCTGCAGGGTTGGATCAACCCGGAGACCGGCAAGGACGAGGAGGATGGCCGTATGAACCTCGGCGTGGTCACCGTCAATGTGCCGCGTATCGCCATCGAATCCCACGGTGACAAGGCTCGCTTCTGGAAGCTGTTCGAGGAGCGTATGGAAGTCGCCCATCAGGCCCTCCAGTTCCGCATCATGCGCTGCAAGGAAGCCACCCCGGTCAACGCCCCGACCCTGTTCCGCTTCGGTGCGTTCGGTCGTCTCGGTGCCAACGACAACGTGGACCAGCTGTTCAAGAACGAGCGTGCCACCGTGTCGCTCGGCTACATCGGCCTTGCCGAGACCACCGCGGTCTTCTACGGCAAGAACTGGATTCGCGACCACGGCTGGGATCCGGAAGGCAAGGAGTTCGCGCTGTCCATCGTCAAGCGCATGAACGAGCTGTGCAAGCAGTGGAGCAAAGCGGAGGGCTACCACTATTCCGTGTACTCCACTCCGGCTGAATCCCTGACCGACCGCTTCAACCGCATGGACCGTGAAAAGTTCGGCCGTATCGAAGGCGTGACTGACCACGACTTCTACACCAACTCCTTCCACTACCCGGTGTGGTTGCAGCCCACCCCGATGGAGAAGCTCAGCTACGAGAAGGACTTCCCGTACTACGCTTCCGGCGGCTTCATCAACTACTGCGAGTACCCGTGCCTGCAGGACAACCCGAAGGCGCTCGAAGCCGTGTGGGATTACGCCTACAACATCGGCATCGGCTACCTGGGCACTAACACCCCGATCGACCACTGCTTCGTGTGCGGCTTCCAGGGCGACTTCGAGCCGACCGAGGAAGGCTTCAAGTGCCCGGAGTGCGGTAACTCCAACCCGGACAAGTGCAACGTCACCAAGCGCACCTGCGGCTACCTCGGCAGCCCGGTCCAGCGCCCGATGGTGCACGGCCGTCACGAGGAGATCGCCCACCGAGTCAAGCACATGAGCGGCGAAACCGGTCGTGTGACGCTGGATGACGGCACCACCCGCGAGTGGTTCGAAGAGGCCAAGTAGGGTTATTCGTGAGTAGGCTCCCCTCTCTGAGGGGAGCTGTCAGCAAAGCTGACTGAGGGGAGTCTGAAGAGCTATTCCGAAGCTCCCCTCAGTCGCCTACGACGACAGCTCCCCCTCAAAGAGGGGAGCTAATGCTTTCCGCAAGGAGGGAATCATGCCGGAGTTGCATACGACCAAGCCCGAACCCAAGCGCCATGACTTTGCGGCCAGCGAGACCGGGCGTGGCCCCTCCGTACCCTCCAACGGTCTTGCCAACGATCCGAAAGCCGGTCAATGGGATGGCCGGCGCATGTCCAAGCGGATGATCGCCGACTACAAAACCTTCATCGTCACCGACGGAGAAGGCGTGCGCAACTCCCTTTACGTCTCCGGGTGCCCCTTCCACTGCGTCGACTGCTTCAACGCCTCCATCTGGGACTTCCAAGCAGGCCACGAATACACGCAAAAACTTGAAGACAAGATCATCGAAGACCTGAAAGCGCCATGGGTGCAAGGCATTACGTTCCTTGGCGGCGAGCCATTCCTCAACACTCCCGTGCTGGTGCCGCTCGCACAACGTATCCGCCAGGAATTCGGTCATACCAAAGATATCTGGTCGTGGACCGGCTACACATGGGAAGAGCTCATGCGCCTCGGAGAAACACCAGACAAGCTTGAATTGCTGCATCTTATCGACATCCTCGTCGACGGCCGCTACCTCAAAGACCAGAAGGACTCGCTGCTGCAATTCCGTGGCTCCAGAAACCAGCGCATCCTCGATGTGTCCAAGTCCCTAGAAGCCGGCGAACCGGTCATCTGGGCCAAGCTCCACGATCAAGAACGAGATATCCCCGAAATCTATTTGAGAGACCGCGAAGCCGGCGAAGGCCAACAGGCCTCGTAGTAGCAGGTCCGGAATGCCGCACTCAGCAATATCGTCGGAACTGTTGGGGGAAAGGCCTTCCCGTGAGCGAAATCACTTCGCCTCGTGCCATGTTGGGCAGGTAATCGGACTAATATTCCAGAAGAAGTAGCCGGTCGAAGCCGTCCGCAGGGTATCTGCCAGCCGTCCCGAAACGGTTTCTGATGCCTCGTGGCGTGCACTCCCGGAAGTCGGAATTAAGAGGAACACATGGTTGACATCGTCACTGACGCGAGCGCAACGCCCGCCTCACAACTGAAGCCGCTGCGTGTGGGATTGGACATCGGTTCCACCACCGTCAAGGCCGTGGTGCTTGATCAGTCCGATTCCCTGAAAGACACCCTCTTCTCCGATTACCGACGCCACCACGCCAACGTGCGTGCCACCGTGGCCGGCCTGTTGGTCGACATCCGTAAAGAGCTCGTGGAACTAGGTCGAGGCGATGAGCCGATTCGCCTGTCTATCACCGGTTCCGGCGGTCTGGCGCTTGCTGACAATCTGCATGTGCCTTTCATTCAGGAGGTCATCGCCGAAACCGAGGCGATCGACAAGGAATACCCGCAGGCCGACGTCATCATCGAGCTCGGCGGCGAGGACGCCAAAATCACCTACCTGAAGCCCACGCCCGAACAGCGCATGAACGGTTCGTGCGCAGGCGGTACCGGTGCGTTCATCGACCAGATGTCCACACTGCTCGACACCGACGCCGCCGGCCTCAACGAGATGGCCAAGAGCTACGAGAACCTGTATCCAATCGCCTCGCGTTGTGGCGTGTTCGCCAAAACCGATTTGCAGCCGCTAATCAACGATGGTGCGGCCAAGCCTGATTTGGCCGCCTCCATCTTCACCGCAGTGGCCACGCAGACCATTGCCGGCCTGGCTTCCGGCCGCCCGATTCACGGCACCGTCATCTTCCTCGGCGGCCCGCTGTTCTTCATGTCTGAACTACGCGCCGCCTTCCAGCGTGCCCTTGAAGGCAAGGTCGACGAGTTCATTGTGCCGACCGACGCCCACCTGTATGTGGCCTACGGTTCGGCATTGCAGGCCGACATGGATTCCGACGATCAGGGCCACCATTTCGAGGCCCACACTTGCGATGAGATCCTCATGCGTCTGGACGAGCTGAAGAACCTGCCCTCCAACACGCCCACCATGCCGCCGCTGTTCCCCACCGAGGCCGACCGCGAGGACTTCAACAAGCGCCACCACAAGGAACACATCCACATCGGCACCCTCGAAGGCGCGCATGGCCCGCACTTCCTGGGCATCGACGCCGGTTCCACCACCATCAAGGCCACGCTCGTCAATGACGACCGTGAAATCGTCTGGTCCAGCTACGCCAACAACGAAGGCAGCCCGCTGACCGCCGCCATCAACATCGTCAAGAAGATCCAATCCGAGCTGCCCGAAGGCGCATGGATCGCACGCTCCTGCGCCACCGGTTACGGCGAAGGCCTCATCACCACCGGCCTGCACCTGGATGAGGGCGTGGTGGAGACCATGGCCCACTATCGTGGTGCCGAAATGGTCAGCCCCGGCGTCACCGCCGTCATCGACATCGGCGGCCAGGACATGAAATATCTGGCCATCACCGACGGCGTCATCGACTCGATCGCCGTCAACGAAGCCTGCTCGTCCGGCTGCGGCTCGTTCCTGCAGACCTTCGCCATGTCTATGGGGCTGACGATTCAGGAATTCACGCAAAAGGCTTTGGCATCCACCCATCCGGTGGACCTTGGCTCGCGTTGCACTGTGTTCATGAACTCCTCGGTCAAGCAGGCGCAGAAGGAAGGCGCGTCCATCGAGGACATCGCCGCAGGGCTGTGCTACTCCGTGGTGCGTAACGCCTTGTACAAGGTCATCAAGCTGCGTGATTCCGGCGAACTCGGCGACACTGTGGTGGTCCAGGGCGGTACGTTCCTCAACGACGCCGTGCTGCGCGCCTTCGAGCTGCTCACCGAACGTCAGGTCACCCGCCCGAATATCGCCGGCCTCATGGGCGCGTTCGGTGCCGCCCTGACCGCCCGCATGCACTATCAGGATGAGGCCGACCACTTGGATGTGGTGGTTAAGGCCGATGGGTCCGAGGAACAGTCCGAGGCTGAGCCCGCACTCAAGTCCGAGCCCAAGGCCGCAGCCTTCAAGAAGACTGAGCCGGCCAAGCCCGAAGTCCATGTCGTTGTCGTGGACGGTGTGACCCACACCGCCAGCTCCATCCTGACCGGCGACGCACTCGACAATATGAGCATGACCACCGAGCGTGACGTGTGCAAGCTGTGCCAGAACCACTGCAAGCTCACCATCACCACGTTCTCTGATGGTTCGCGCTTCGTGACCGGTAACCGTTGCGAACGCGGTGGTGACGCCAAGAAGAAGCGTTCCGACCGTCCGAACCTGTACGACTACAAGTACAAGCGTTGCTTCGCCTACCGCCGTTTGACCGACAAGAAGGCCACTCGTGGCGAGATCGGCATTCCGCGCGCCCTCAACATGTACGAGAACTATCCGTTCTGGTTCACGCTGCTCACCTCGCTGGGCTTCAAGGTGATGATTTCCGGCCGTAGCTCCCATGAACTGTTCGAGACCGGCATCGAATCCATCGCTTCCGAAAACATCTGCTACCCAGCCAAGCTGGTCCACGGCCATATCAAGTGGCTGATCAACAAGGGCATCAAGACCATCTTCTACCCGTGCGTGAGCTACGAGGAGAACCTCGTGCCCAACACGGACAATCATTACAACTGTCCGGTTGTGGCCAACTATCCGCTCGTCGTCGGCGCCAACATGCCTGAGCTGCGCGAGGATGACGTGCGTTACATGCACCCGTACTTCAACCTTGCCAACCATGAGCTCATGGTTGACCGCATCGTCGAAGAGTTTGCGTGGGCCAACGTGACCCGCGAAGAGGCCGAAACCGCGGTCAAGGCCGCCTATGCCGAAGACAAGGTCTTCAAGCATGACGTGCAGCAGGAAGGTTTGACCGCGCTTGCCTATATGAAAGAGCACAACTGCCGAGGCATCGTGCTCGCCGGCCGTCCCTACCACATCGACCCCGAAATCAACCACGGCATCCCCGAAACCATCTGCTCGCTCGGCATGGTGGTACTCTCCGAGGATTCCATCTGCGAATTGCAGCCGGGGGAGAAGCTCAACCTCACCGAATTCCTTTCCGAGGGCGAAGCCGATCCGCGTTTCAAGAACGCCGCCGGATTCCGCCACGTGGGAGACCGCACGGTCACCAAGATGCCGCTGCGCGTCACCAACCAGTGGGCCTACCACTCCCGCCTGTACGCGGCCGCACACTTCGTGGCCTCGTATCCGGGCCTCGAGCTTGTGCAGCTCAATTCCTTCGGTTGCGGCCTCGACGCCATCACCACTGATCAGGTGGCCGAGATTCTGGCCGACAAGGCGGACGTGTACACGCTGCTCAAGATTGACGAGGTCTCCAACCTGGGTGCAGCCAAGATTCGACTGCGCTCGCTCAAGGCCGCCGTCGAGGAACGAGAAGCCAATAAGGCTCGTGAAGAAGCTGCTGCCAAGGCCTTGGAAGACAAGCAGGCCGCCGCCGAACGTGCCGCTGAAGAGGCCAAGGTCAAGGCCGAGTCCGATCTTGAAGCGGCCAAGGCCGTACTTGCTGAAGCGCAGGCCGCCGTTGAAGCCGCGCAGAAGAAGGTCGATGCCGAAGCCAAGGCCGTGCAGGATGCCGTCAAGACGTCTCAGGCTACCGCCGCAAAGACCGTGCAGGGCCCTAAGTCCATCGGTTTCCGCAGGACCGGTTCCACCGCGCCGACTCCAGGCCGTCAGATTCTGCTCGATACGACCATGGCCGCCAACCCGAATCTCACCAAGTCGATGCGTGAGGCCTCCAAGCGTGCCGCCGAACGCGACCTACAGGCCGCAGTCGCCCACAAGAATGGCACTTCGGACGGCACCACCGGCGTGGCGAACGCCAAGAATGCCAAGAAGTCCGGCCACAACAACGCCACCATGTCCCGATACGCGCATCGTGAGAAGTTCGTCAAGGACATGAAGAAGAACTATACGATTGTTGGCCCTCAGATGAGCCCGATTCATATGTCCTTGGTCGAAGCGGTGATTCGTTCCGGTGGGTACAAGTTCGACATCCTGAAGCACGCGAGCCGTGGCGATGTGGAAACCGGCCTCAAATACGTGAACAATGACGCCTGCTACCCGGCCATCATGGTCGTCGGCCAGCTCATCGACGCGATTCTGGAAGGCAAATACGATCCCGACCATGTAGCGCTCGCCATCACCCAGACCGGCGGCATGTGCCGTGCGACCAACTACTTCGGCCTGATCCGCAAGGCTTTGGTCGATGCCGGCTATCCGCAGATTCCGATTATCGCCATTTCTACCCAGGGCCTCGAAGACAACCCCGGCTTCAAGGCCACCCCGCCCCTGCTGCACCGTGCCATCAAGGCGCTGATTCTGGGCGACTTGCTCATGAAGTGCCTCTACCGCGTACGCCCGTATGAGGTGGAGAAAGGTTCGGCCAACAAGCTGTACGAGCTGTGGGACACCATCGTGCGTGAGACCATCGAGCATCACGGCTATTCCAAGACCGCAGCCAAGACGCCGAGCATCAAGAAGGGCTATCTGCCGTATAACGTGCTGGCCAAGGAGATCGTGAAATCCTTTGATGCATTGCCGCTGCGTGATATTCCGCGCAAGGTGCGTGTCGGCGTGGTCGGCGAGATTCTTGTCAAGTACCAGCCGGACGCGAACAACCATGTGGTCGACGTCATCGAATCCCAGGATTGCGAGGCCGTAGTGCCCGGCATCATGGAATTCATGACCACCCGCCCCTACATCACCGACTGGAACGAGAAGAACCTCGGCATGGGTGGCAACAAGACGCTCTACGCCTTGATGCGCAAGGGTCTTGACCTGTACAACGCGCCTATCAAGGCCGCACTGGCCACCTCGCACGGCAAGTTCAAGCAGGACGAGCCGATGCCCGATCTTGTCAAGAAGGCTGCTGAAGTCACCTCCATCGGTGTACAGGCCGGCGAGGGCTGGCTGCTGACTGCTGAGATTCTGGAGCTTATCGAACAGGGTTGCCCGAATGTGATTTGTGCGCAGCCGTTTGCCTGCCTGCCCAACCATGTGACCGGCCGTGGCATGTTCGGCAAGATTCGTCGTCTGCATCCGGAAGCCAACATCGTCTCCATCGATTACGATCCGGGTGCCTCCGAGGCCAATCAGCTCAACCGTATCAAGCTGATGATTGCCGCTGCCAAGAAGGCCCACAACGCCAAGTTCGCCGAGACCGGCGAGCCGCAGGGCTTCACCTCCGCGGACTGATTTATGCTCTGGCTCGTCCGCAATTAAGGACGAGCTTCGCTCGCGACATGCTGGTTCGCCTATCGGCTCACCCTCGCCTACGGACAGCCCACAGGGCTGTCCGCTTTACGGCTCGGCCTCTGTGAGGAGAGCTGTCGCGCAGCGACTGAGGGGGGTCTCTAGAGCGAGAAACCGGGCCGGAGCCTGCTATCGGTTTTTCGTATAGCGTATTGCGGGCTTTCGGGCACGCGCGCCGGCCGGCTCGAATACGATACAAAGCATGGTTACTCCCCGAATCAGTTACGCGCACCTACTCGCCAAGCCGAACCCCAAGCATGTCGAGAGCCTGCTCAAGTTCTTTGAGAACGGTCGCTCCCAGCGTGGCACCGGTGGCTTCGGTGTGGAGATCGAGCACCTGCCCGTGCACAACAGCGACGACACTGCCGTAAGCTACTACGAGCCGAATGGCATCGAGGCATTGCTCAAACGCTTGGCTCCGTACTACGACGAGGAGAAGGAATACTGGGAGAACGGCCATCTGGTGGGTCTCGGTCGTTCCGGCGTCGCCGTTTCTCTCGAGCCCGGCGGACAGGTGGAAACCTCAATCGGCATTTTGAAGAAGCCGAGCGACCTAAATACGCTGTACTCCAAGTTCCGTCGCGAGCTCGACCCGATTCTTGACGATCTCGACTTCCGCTTGGTCAACTATGGTTACCAGCCCAAAACCAGCTTTGCGGATGTGCCGGTCAACCCCAAGGATCGTTATGATGCAATGACCGACTACCTCGGCCGCGTGGGTCAGTTTGGCCCCTGCATGATGCGTTGCTCCGCCTCCACTCAGGTCAGCATTGATTATGTGGATGAGCGCGACTCCATCGAAAAGTTGCGTCTGGGCACGGTTATCGGTCCGATTCTGGCCTACTTCTTCCGTAACACCCCGTATTTTGAGGGCGAGACGAACCCATGGCCGCTGCTGCGCCAGCGTATGTGGGATTATCTGGACTTCCAGCGCACCAATGTGCTGCCCGGCCTGTTCGATGATCGCTATGGTTGGGAGGATTACGCCATCGACGTGCTGTCCACGCCGCTTATGTTCGCTGATCTGACCCATACCCCTGAAGCTGTGGCTTCTGGAGCAAGCCCCAAGGAACTGCATCGCCCGGCGTTCCGTGAGAACGCGGGGGAGGTGTACCCAGACCGCGAACTCAACCCGTACGAGATCAACCACATCATTTCCACGCACTTCAATGACGTACGTCTGAAGAACTTCATCGAACTGCGTCACTGGGATTCACTGCCGATTGAGCGTGCCGAGCGTCTGACGGAGATTGTGTCCTCTCTGTTCTACGTGCCTGAGCACCGTGAACGTCTGGAAAGCTACTTCGAGGGCATCAGCGAGGAAGAGGTGTTCGAGGCCAAGGCCAACATTCAGGCCCACGGTCGCGAGGCTTCGCCATACGGCCAGCCGCTCGATTTCTGGAAGGAATTCTTGGGATTGGAGGGCCTCTTGTCCGACATTCCCGGCGATCTGAAGCACCCCGACGTGTTCCAGGAGTAAGCGAAGAAGCATATACAGAAAAATCTATTGCGCGATATCGGTGTCGAAGGCATGACAGAATGTTTTGTTTTGGCACCGTTTTGCATATCCGGCCAAGGATATTGGATGTGGTTGCGCATGGGAGTGGGGAGAATGCGGATAGATGGACAGCCTCGAGACATGATTACCACCGTGCTCGACGGCCTGATCCAGCTCGCCGCCGACGATTGCGAGGTCGTCTACTCGCGCGGCGCGAACGTCATCGACCTCGTGCCCGACCCCGCAGGCGAGTTCTACTCGGACGGCCAGCCTCGCCCGAAAATCGGCGTCTCCGCCGCCGTGGACCAGGCCCTGATCGACGAGGCCGTGGCCAACGCCTGCCAGTCCGATCTGATCGTGGCCGTGGTCGGCGACGTGGTCCAGCTGGTCGGCGAAACCTGCTCCACCGCCACGCTCGAACTACTCGGTGGCCAGAACGCCTTGCTCGACGCGTTCGCCGCTGTGTCTGAAAGAAACCGGCAAGTCGATGGTCACCGTGCTCATCAGCTCCAAGCCGCAGGTGTTGCCCGCCTCCCGCAACTGCGTCGCCGCGTTCGGGTGGTTCGGGCTCCGTGCGGTGAGTGGGCCGCGGCCGTATGATGGAAGCGCGGGTGGTCCGGGATTTTCTGCATACGGCGGGAGGCGTCATGGTTTCTATCGAGAACGTGTACGAACAGATTCGTACATTCGCCGCTGATGCCGGCGCTCGCAAGGTCGTGCTGTTCGGTTCTCGCGCAAAGGGTGTGAACCGGCCTAAAAGCGATATCGATCTTGCCGTGGCCGGTTGCCCCGATTTCAATCGCTTGGAGCAGAACCTTCAGGACAATCTGTGGTCACTGCTTAAAGTTGATGTCATTAATCTGGATGAGCCGATTTCTTCATCGCTGAGGGCGGAGATTGAGCGTAGCGGAAAGGTATTGTATGAAAAAATATGAGAATTACGTTTCCGCACTGAAGTCGCTGCGCAAGGCTCCCGAACAGGATCTCAGCAATGATTTCATCCAGAGCGGCATCATTGACAAGTTCGAGTTGCAGTTTGAGCTTGGTTGGAAACTGTTCAAGACGCTGCTGGCTTATGAGGGAGACCCTGTTTCTGCTTCCGGTTCTCCGCGAGATGTGCTCAAAACCGCTTTCCAATATTACGATTTCATGGACGAATCGTTGTGGCTGCGTATGCTGCGCGATCGCAATGATTCTGCTCATATCTACGATGAGGAACGCGCCCGGCGTCTTGTGGACGCCATCATCGTTGACTACATCCCCGAATTTGAGCGTGTGAATCAGGGGTTGGTCGTTCGTTACGGCGAAGCATTGAACGATTAGCGTGACAGGTATGGCATCGGGCGCGCTGGGTGTTGGCGAACGAATTAATGGGGTGAACCTCGGCAATTGGCTGGTGCTGGAGCGGTGGATGAAGCCGGGGATTTTTGCCGCCAGCGGCGAGGCGGACGAGATCTGGCTGCATCGGGCTACGAAGTCGGCTGAGCTGGAGGCTTTGCTGACGCGGCATCGCGACACGTATATTACCGAGGCCGATTTCCGGAACATTGCCGCACATGGCTGCAATCTGGTGCGTATTCCAGTGCCGTATTTCGTGTTCGGGGATGTGCCCGGTCACCCGGGCTGTACCGAGTATCTGGACAGAGCGTTCGACTGGGCCGAGCGGGCCGGGCTCAAGATTCTTATCGACCTGCACACGGTGCCCGGCTCGCAGAACGGATTCGATAACGGCGGCCTCACCGGCGTGGTGCGCTGGCATCGTAGCCCGCGAGCGGTCGCCTATGCGCTGGATGTGCTGGTCCGTCTGGCTCGCCGGTATCGCGACCACGCGGCGCTGTTCGGTATCGAAGTGCTGAATGAGCCGATCGATTGGTTGACGTATGCTGCGTCGCCATCGAGCAGGCAGGCAAAGGATAGCTTTGAAGCACGGAGGAGTGGGCCGATTCCAATGGTGTTCCTCAAGCGTTTCTACCGTGAGTCGTATCGCCGGTTGCGCCCGATTTTGGCCGAGAACCAAGCCATCGTGTTCCATGACGGCTTCCGACTGGGCCGTTGGCGGGACTGGTTCGTGCGCGAGGGCATGCGGGGCGTCATGCTCGATACGCATGTCTATCTGGTCATGGCCGAGCAATTCCCGCTGTTCCGTCTGATCCCGGATCGGTGGCTGATGGGCTGGTATCGCTTGTTTGTGCGCTGGAACGAACGCCGCATCCGCCGGGCCGCGCGCTATGCGCCGGTGATTGTAGGGGAGTGGTGCGTGGCTAATGGTCTGGTAAATCGGGTGGTCGATAAGCGTACAGGCGATGGTGGCCGCTCCAAGGAAAACGCCATGCACAGTGCATCTATCAGAGGCTCTATTTACCGCGAGGTCGCCGCCATGCAACGCAAGGCATGGAACGTGTCCGCCGGGCAAATCTATTGGAGCTACCAATTACGTGGTAATCGTGATTTCTTGCCTACCATCGACCCGCAATCCGACACGTCACGCCTCGACCCCTGGGATCTCACTCACGTTTGGCACGCCGGTTGGATGGCGTAATGAGAACGAAATCGCTCTCTGATGGCATGATTCGAACTAATTGTGTAAGGTAGAGAGTGAGCTTCGTGACCCGGCCTATCCTTTGCGGCGGGGTGGGTTGCGGGTTCGAGATGAGAGGTCAGCTGCCGCTGGCACCTGATTCGTCTGCGCAGACGAATACCGCGAGAGCAGGGTGCCTAGCCCAGTGACTGGGTGATACGGTTAGGCCAACCGAAGTCGCTACTGATTCCACTTCGCTGGAAGTGGATGATAGTCATGCAGAAGACTGTAAAACATGGCTTTTCATCTCAGGGGGGGACATCAGGCTCAGATGTCCCCCCTTATTTTTTGGCAAAGGGGGAGCCGTGAATATAACAAAGATGAAAGAGTATGCATTGGCGCAAGCTCATGCTGCGGCTCTCCTGTACTATGAACGACTTGAAGGTCGGGCAACAAGAATTCACTGCGAAGATGGTTTGGCTCTTGTCATAGTTTGGGATGAGGGAAATTTTGCTCATTTATGTGGCTTGGATTATTATCTGGATGATTCCAAGCGACGCCGTCTTCCTCCTAGAAAGCTCTATGAGGATTTGCTTAAGGGACGCAGAATCTCACCTAAGCGAGTGAGTCCTCATGGTGATGTGCAATGGTTGAAGAAGAAGGCAGATGTCCTGACTGATGCCATGGATATGTCAAAGGTGACACATGTCGTAGTGTCAGGCAATAGCAGAATCGTGTTGTATGCAGGCAATGAGGTCTGGTGCATCGGTCTTGGTCGTATGCGTGATGAACGGTATTATCCGCAATCATTGATAAAGAAATCCTTCGATGAAGTGCGAAAAACAGGTACTATCGCACATACCGTGGCCGCAGTCGAAACGTTGAAGCTCTGAATAATTGCGATGCTGCGCTGTGCCGAACCGGTGTTTGGCGACGCTAAGTTGCCAAGCCCTGGCAAGATGGCGACGCTGGCGGGATTCCAGCGTCGCCAAACTGCCGGTTCTTGGCAGGTTGACGCCACTGAATGGCGTCTGTATGGTGCTAGTCTGCCAAGGACTGGCAGCTTGGCGCAATTACTGGTGCTGAGTGATGCCAAACTGCCAGCGTTTGGCAGATTGGCACCGCTCGGGACAGCGGCAGTCGTGGTTACAGCCGCATTTACTTGATCGCGGCAAACCATCATCGCTGATCCGGAGCGTCCTCTGACATCGCAGCCGCACCAATTAGCGATATCCCTCCCAAAGGGGCAAAGGCATCAGAACATCCTCGCAATCGGCCCACATGGTATTGAGATCTTGGCCGGGGGCGCGCAGCCAGCGCAGCTGGAGGCCGTCCATCATCGAGAATCCGGCCTGCAGCACATGTCCGACATTGACGCCTTCCGGCACGGCCCAGTTGATGTTGAGCGCCATGGTGGCCGTGCGGCGCTCGCGGTCGGCGAAATAATCGTGCGCGGGGTGGGTCGAGTCAAGTGCCTCGGCGCTCAGTGTGGAGAACATGTGCACCAGTGCGGGCCTCTTGTTGTTCACCGCCACCACCTGACGCCACATATCCGCGATAAGCGGGCGCTCCTGGGCGACCATTGCGGCATTGATCGATTCGGTGATCCGGTCGTATTCCTCGGTCAGCGCCAGCTTGAGCAGTCCCTCCTTGCTGCCCACGTAATGCAGCACGCCGGCCTTGGTGAGCCCCACTTCGGTGGCGATACGTTGCAGAGACGTGCCGTAATAGCCGAGTTTGCCAAACGATTCGACGGCGGCGTCGAGAATCGCGGTGCGGCGATCGGTATCGGTGGGGGAGGGGATGTTCATACAGGCAACCTTACGGTCGGTTAGTAGTGATTCCAAATGATCTCGGTGTGTTGTGACACAGATTTTGATAATCTACCTACCAGCCGGTTGGTCGAGAGAAAACGGCAGTCGAGATTCGTGGAGGAACCTCGAACAACAGCCAGACAGTCCGGCCGAATCGGAGCCAACGCATATCGGACAACCGCACAACTCAAGAAACTCAAGGAAAGAGGAATCATGAGCGAGTCCACCTACCCGTCCGTCAAGGATTTGACTCTTGAAGAGAAGGCATCCCTCACCTCGGGCGGCGACTCCTGGCATCTGCAGGGCGTGGAGTCCAAAGGCATCCCAGGCTACATGATCACTGACGGCCCCCACGGCCTCAGGAAATCCCTGGCCTCCAGCACCGGCGAAACCGATCTGAACAACTCCGTGCCCGCCACCTGCTTCCCGCCGGCGGCCGGCCTGTCCAGCTCCTGGAATCCGGAACTCATCCACAAGGTCGGCGAGGCGATGGCCGAGGAGTGCATCCAGGAAAAGGTGGCCGTCATTCTGGGACCCGGCGTCAACATCAAGCGCAACCCGCTCGGCGGCCGCTGTTTCGAATACTGGTCCGAAGACCCGTATCTCGCCGGCCATGAGGCGGTCGGCATCGTCGCCGGCGTGCAGTCCAAGGGCGTGGGCACCTCGCTCAAGCACTTCGCCGCCAACAACCAGGAGACCGACCGTCTGCGCGTCGATGCCCGCATCAGCCAGCGCGCCCTGCGCGAGATCTACCTGCCGGCCTTCGAACACATCGTCAAGACCGCCCAGCCGTGGACCATCATGTGCTCCTACAACCGTATCAACGGCGTGCACTCCGCCCAGAATCACTGGCTGCTGACCGACGTGCTGCGCGACGAATGGGGCTTCGAGGGCATCGTCATGTCCGACTGGGGCGCCGACCATGACCGCGTGGCCTCCCTGAACGCCGGCCTCAACCTGGAAATGCCGCCGAGCTACACCGACGACCAGATTGTCTACGCCGCCCGCGATGGCCGCATCGCCCCCGCCCAGCTCGACCGCATGGCCCAGGGCATGATCGACCTCATCAACAAGGCCCGCGCCGCGATGAGCATCGACGGCTACCGTTTCGACGTGGACGCGCACGACGAAGTGGCCCACCAGGCCGCCATCGAATCCATCGTCCTGCTCAAGAACGACGATGCGATTCTGCCGCTGAACGCCGACCCTGCCGCGGCCCGGAAGATCGCCGTCATCGGCGAATTCGCCCGCACCCCGCGCTACCAGGGCGGCGGCTCCTCCCATATCACCCCCACCAAGCTGACCAGCTTCCTCGACACGCTCGCCGAGCGCGGCATCAAGGCCGACTTCGCCCCCGGCTTCACGCTCGATCTGGAACCGGCCGACCTGGCCCTCGAATCCGAAGCTGTGGAAACCGCCAAGAACGCCGACGTGGTCCTCATGTTCCTGGGCCTGCCGGAAGCCGCGGAATCCGAGGGCTTCGACCGCGACACCCTCGACATGCCCGCCAAGCAGATCGCCCTGCTCGAACAGGTCGCCGCCACGAACCAGAACGTCGTGGTCGTGCTGTCCAACGGCTCCGTGGTCTCCGTGGCCCCGTGGGCCAAGAACGCCAAGGGCATCCTCGAATCCTGGCTGCTCGGCCAAGCCGGTGGCCTGGCGCTCGCCGATATGATCTTCGGCCAGGTCAGCCCGTCCGGCAAGCTCGCCCAGTCGATTCCGCTGGACATCAACGATGACCCGAGCATGCTGAACTGGCCGGGCGAGGAGGGCCATGTCGACTATGGCGAGGGCGTGTTCGTCGGCTACCGCTACTACGACACCTACGGCAAGTCTGTGGACTATCCGTTCGGCTACGGCCTGAGCTACGCCACGTTCGAGATCGCTGACGTCGCCGCCGCCAAGACCGGCGCAAACACCGCCACCGTGACCGCCACCGTGACCAACACCTCCGATGTGGACGCCGCCGAAACCGTGCAGGTGTATGTGGCTCCGGGCAAGGCCGACGTGGCCCGCCCGAAGCATGAACTCAAGGGCTTCACCAAGGTGTTCCTCAAGGCCGGCGAATCCAAGAGTGTGACCATCGACCTCGATGAACGCGCGTTCGCCTACTGGTCTGAGAAGTACAACGACTGGCACGTGGAGTCCGGCGAATACGCCATCGAAGTGGGCGTGAGCTCCCGCGACATTGCCGACATCGTTGCCGTGACCCTCGAAGGCGATGGCAAGAGCCAGCCGCTCACCGAATGGTCCACCTACGGCGAATGGGAGGCTGATCCGTTCGGTGCCAAGATCGTGGCCGCCGTGGCCGCCGCCGGCGAGGCCGGCGAGCTGACGAAGCTGCCCGACAACGCCATGATGCGCATGTTCCTCAACTCCATGCCGATCAACTCGCTGTCCACCCTGCTGGGCGAAGGCGGCAAGAAGATCGCCAAGTTCATGGTCGACGAGTACGCCAAGCTCGCGAAGTAAGGGCTGAAGCGAGGCAATCGCACGGCGTAAGAAACCCCCGTTGAGGGGGATTTTGTCTGTTAACGGATTACACTGGAATACCGTAAGGCAGGGACAATGGAGGGTTTGTGGACAGAACTATGCCATACCCCCGTTTAGGGAAGTATTCACGGGGGGGGGGCGTTCCCGGCGACAACACCCCCGGATCATCAACGACAGGGCAGGAAAGTCATACCAGGACCGGCGACCCGGCCCCGACCATCGAGGCGGCCTACCAAACATGGTAATGGGGTGGCAGCATGAAGTGCTTTTGGTCGGTGATACCGATTTCATTACCCAACAGTGGATTCAGCATGCCTTTCCCCGAGACCATGTGGTGATAGCGGAACGAGAAGGTACCGTAGGCGGCAATGACCGTCTCAGAATCGTCAACATGTCTGGTGCCAACACCCTTGCCGAAACCATTACTACATACGAATTTGATCGCATCGTATTCTTTTCCGAAAATCTGACCCCACGCAGTGACCGGGACGGCGATCTGGGAGCGTTGCGAAGACTTCTGCATGCCATTCGCAACAGGCAAACGCAAATGCTGATGGTCAGCGGCCCCGAATCTGAATTCATCTATCCGGAAAACGCCGACGTACGCGATACCAGCAAAAGCCAGATGTCTCGAGCGTTGGAAGAACTCTGCCTGTACTACGCACGCACCTACCGTCTGGAAGCGAAAATCATTCGCTGCCCATACCTGTATGCACCCGAACGCAATGGGGCAACCGCATATTTCGGCAGGCTGTTCGAACAGGCGTCAGCAGGGTCGATCTCATTCCGTGAACGCGAACAGCAGCAGACATGCTTTCTCTGCGCCGACGATCTTGCCGAACTGATCTACCGCATGTTCGACGATTGGACCGCCGAAAGCGAAGTATTCCACGTGCCCAACGTGTTCAACTTCACATACGGTGATTTGGCTGATGTGATCAGCGCGGCATTTCCCGGATTGTCGGTGACTTTTGGCGAAGACAGGCCCCAAAGTTACCCGGCAGACGACCATGCGCTGCGCTTGCGTTATGGCTGGTCGCCACGATACTCGCTCAAACAGGATCTTCCCCTGGTGCTGCAACGCTGGAAAGAGGCGCGTGCGCGGGAACAGTCCGAAAAGCACCCGATCTGGGATTTTCTGCGTAACCATTCGAAACCATGGATCGTATTCGAAATCTGCGTCACGTTCATACTGGAGGAACTGCTTCGCACCGCGGTACACGGCGACAGTCAGCTGGGAACCGTGGATTTGCGCCTGTTTTTCGTGGTGATCGTCGGCACGATGTACGGAATGAACGCAGGCGTGTTCGCGGCCGCGCTCGCATGTGCCGGCATGGCGTTGTCGTACGCGTCGAACGGCGCGTCATTCGCACCACTGTTTTACGACACGTCGAACTGGCTTGCGTTCGTAGTGTATTTCGTTGCCGGCGCAGTATGCGGATACGTGCAGATGCGCAATCGCGAAAACCTGCGATTCATGCGTGACGAAAACAGTTTGCTGCGTGAACGACTTGCGTTCCTGCGTGACCTGTACCACGATGTGCTTGATGATCGTCGTATGCTGCGCGGACAGATTATCGGCAGGCGCGACAGTTTCGGCAAAATGTATGCGATGACCCGTGAATTGGACGAAGTGCTGCCTCGAAAGCTGTATCACGCGGCCATTCGCATTATGCAAGATACGTTGGGCGGCGATAGTTTCGGTATTTACCGAATCGATAATGGTGGTCGTTTCGCACGTTTGGTGGCCGCGAGTCCGCAGGCCGAATCCTTATTCAGCAAATCGGTGCTGCTTGAGAATTATGCCAACATTGTCACGGCCTTGGATCATGACGGATTGTGGGTAAACCGCAATCTTGAACAAAACCTTCCAATGTATGCGGCGGGCGTGCATGCCGATGGCAAGCTGGCCGTGGTGATTGTGCTTGCCAAAGCGCAGCCCGACCAAATGAACCTGTACTTCCAGAACCTGTTCACCATCATGTGCGGCTTGGTGCAATCCGCGATGGTGCGTGCCTTCGATTATGAGAATGTTGCGCGGCAGACGATGCTGGTGCCCGGCACGGAATTCTTGAACACTCAGGCGTTCCTGCCCAAAGTGCTGGCTGCAAACGAGCTCAAGTACGATCATATGAGCAATCATCTGCTGTTGCGTGTGGAAGGCGCCTGGCAAGACGATGGTAGCCGCCTGAGGGGAGCCCTTCGTCAAACGGATGAGGCCGGTGTACTGCAGGACGGCAATGTGTATGTTCTCATGAATCAGGTCAGCGAGCATGAGCTGCCGATCATCAACGGTCGTTTGACCCAGGCTGGATTGCATGCGAAGTTGGTTTCAGTCCACGAGGAAGATTCGTTGCTGGCTGAGGCTTCGGAACAAGTAGCTGCCGAGTCGCAAGCGGATGAAACGCCGCGCAGTGACGCTGCGCCGAATGACTCCGCATCGCATGAAGGTGGCGCAGCATGAATGCGACGGTGATGGCGATGCTGCTTATCGCCGTGCATGTAATGATATGCGTGCTGCTGTGCGTATTGTCTCGCGTTGGCGTGCTTCGTGTGGAGGGGCGGCTGCTTCCTTTCATGCTGCTGGTGCCATTGTGGGGGCCGTTATGTGTGCTGTTGCTGCATGCGAGCACGCTGATTCGCGCTGGCGAGCACACGGTTCCGGGGCTTGAGCAAATGCGTGTGGATGATGAGGAGCGTCGAAGCATTCTCGTTGGGGAACGAGCCGATTTCGCCAATACAGTGCCGTTGGAAGAGGCGTTGATCGTCAATGATTCGAGTCAGCGGCGCAGTCTGGTGATGTCCATTCTCAACGATAATCCCAGCCGTTATATCGATGTGCTGTCGCAGGCCCGACTGAATGAGGATGTGGAAGTCGTGCATTACGCGGCTACCGCCTTGGCGCAGATCAGTGCCAAGGAAGATCTTGCATTGCAGCGCTGCCGTAACGATTATCTGCAGCATCGAAATTCCGAAACGATGTTGGAACGGTATTGCGATGCGCTGGAACGATATGTCAATTCCGGTATTGCGCAAGGATACGCTTTGCAGTTGCAGAAACAACGATATGCCGAAGTGTTGCAGGAACGACTTCGCCAACATGGCGATTATCACGTTGCGTGCCGTCTTGCGCAAATGCAGATTGATCTTGGGCTTTTTGATGATGCCGCACACACCGTTGACGGCGCTATGGAACGGTGGCCGGATCAAGGCGATGTATGGCTGATGCGTCTGCGACTCGATGCCGCACGCAATGATGGCGATGCGTTGCATCAAACCGTTCAGCAGATCGAAAGCAAACATATTTATCTCGGTGGCCAGGGAAGACGAGCTCTGCGGTTCTGGACTGGAACCAAGGAGGTTGAACGCGCATGACCAGAGGATTCCTGTCAGACGTGTTGGCCAAGTGGAAGCGATTCCGCTGGCAAGGTCTGGTCAAAGTCTGGGCCATGTTCATGGCCATCGCTTTGGTGTTGCTGGTGGAGAGCCTGGGCGTGCATTACGGTGCAACGCGGTTCGACATCACCTACTTGGATCGAGACAAAGCCATTCCAGCAGCCGATGCCATCGCTGGCGAAAAAGCCACGAACCTTTTGGTGATCGACAGTTCGCAAGAGGGTGTCTCCGATGCTGAAAGCATGCTTGACCGTGTGCTTCTTGACATGAAAGTGCCCACTGTCACCGTCGATCTTGCGCAAGGTGACGAGATTCCTACGTTGAAGCAGTATCAGACGATGGTGATTGCCATGCCCGACTTGGATCCGTTGGGCGAACATGTGCTGCAGATCATGCAATGGGTCAAAAAGGGCGGCGGCGTCATGTTCGCCATGACCCCGGAGAAAACCGGCTATCTGGATGTGATCGGCCCGCAGATCGGCATTGAATCGTCCGCATACAAATATGTGGTGACTGAGGGCATTACACCGTCCAAGGATTTTATGTTGGGTGGCGGTCAGACATACATGTTCAGTGACCCGTTCAAATCGTCGCTGAGCGTCACGTTGAATGATCGTGCACAGGTGGAGGCGGTCAGCAGCAATGGCAGAACGCCATTGGTGTGGAGGAGCTCGGTGGAGTCAGGAACGGCTGTGATGTGCAATATCGGCATTTACGTCAAGATGGTTCGAGGATTTTACGCTTTGGCGTTCAGTCTGCTCAGTTCCGCCATGGCCTATCCGGTGATTAACAGCGCGGCTTTCTACCTGGACGATTTTCCGTCTCCAGTACCGTCTGGCAATGGCAAATACATCAAACGTGACTACAACATGAGCATTTCCGAATTCTATTCTCAAGTATGGTGGCCAGATTTGGTGCGTCTTGCGGAACGGTACGGTATTCGTTTCACCGGTGTGATGATTGAGAATTACGGCGATGACACCAAGAATGATCCTGTACGGCAGACGGACAACACACAATTCGAGTATTACGGAGGATTGCTGCTTCGGCAAAACGGCGAAATCGGATATCACGGGTACAACCATCAGCCGTTGGTGTTGCCGAATACGGATTACGGCAACGAATACACGTACGTGCAATGGCCGAACCGCAAAGCCATCGTCGATTCGTTGAACGAACTGATTGCCTTTCAAAAGACAGTGCTTCCCGCTGCGACATCGTCGGTCTATGTGCCGCCGTCCAATATTCTTTCCAGTGAAGGCCGCCAAATCATCGGTGAGGATGTGCCTCAGATTCGTGCCATCGCCAGCATGGCCTTTCCTCCCGACAGTTCTCTGGAGTATGTGCAGGAGTTCGGCGTGGCAGCCGATGGTGTGGTTGAAGCTCCCCGTATTGTGTCGGGAAGCATGGTGAATAATTCATACATGCGTCTTGCCGCGGTTTCCGAACTGAACATGCACTATGTGAGCACGCACTTCATGCATCCCGACGATCTGCTTGATGAAGATCGTGGCGCGAAAGAAGGTTGGGAAACCTATCGCAAGGGATTAGAAGATTATTTGGATTGGTTGGAACAGTCGGCTCCGTCCATTCGTATGCAGACTGGAACGGAATGCGCTGCGGCGGTGCAGCGATTCTCAGGATTGACGGTTTCGATGGCAACGTCCGATGATAGTTGGGATTTGCATCTTGGCAACCTTATCGATCAGGGCTGGCTCATGTTCCGTGCGAACAATGGCACGCCTGGCAGGGTTCGTGGCGGAAGCCTCACCAAGCTGACCGGGAATCTGTATCTGCTCAAAGCCACGAGCGCCACGGTTCATATCGAACGCAAGACCGGGGGAGAGGCATGAGAATCTGCCTGGTTTTGGAAGGATGCTACCCGTATGTGCATGGTGGCGTGTCCACGTGGATGCATAGTTATATCGAAGCGATGAAAGAGCACGAGTTCGTGTTGTGGGTGATCGGCGCCAAAGCCGAAGACCGCGGCAAATTCGTATATGACCTGCCCGGCAATGTGGTGGAAGTGCATGAGGTGTTCCTCGACGACGCCTTGCGTCTGAGCGGTGAACGAGCGCAAGTGTCGTTCACCGAGGGGGAATTGCGGTCATTGCGCGAACTGGTGAATCTTGGCAGCCCGGACTGGGATGTGCTTTTCAACCTGTTCCACACAAGAGGCGTGCATCCGCTTTCGTTCCTGCAAAGCCGTGAATTCATCGACCTGTTTACGCAAATCTGCATGGAAGAATATCCGTATGTGGCCTATGCCGACGCTTTCCATACTGTGCGCTCCATGTTGCTGCCGGTGTTGTACTTGATGGGCGGCGAAGTGCCGGAAGCGCAGATATACCATGCGATTTCCACCGGATATGGCGGATTGCTGGCTTGTTTGGGCGGTTCCATCAACCATGCGCCGGTATTGCTTACGGAACATGGCATTTATACGCGCGAACGTGAAGAGGAGATTATTTCCGCCGAATGGGTGCTGCCGGCTTTCCGTCCGCGTTGGATTCGTTTCTTCTACATGCTTTCAGAACATATCTACCAGCGTGCATGGCGTGTCACTAGTTTGTTCGGTCGTGCCCGTCTTATCCAAATCGGTATGGGTGCTCCCGCCGATGCCTGCCAGGTTATTCCCAATGGCATTCAATACGAACGTTTTTGTGATATTCCCCTGAAGCCCGATGACGGTTGGGTCGATATCGGTGCGGTGGTGCGCATGGCTCCCATCAAAGACGTGAAGACCCTGATTCACGCGTTTCATGGGCTTTCATCTCGTGTTGACAACGTTCGCCTGCATATTCTCGGCGGTGTTGACGATCAGGAGTATGCCGACGAATGCCATGAGCTTGTGGAGCAGTTGGGTGTGCGCAATCTTGAGTTCACAGGACGTGTGAACGTGGTCGAATACATGCGCAAGCTTGATTTCACCGTGTTGACCAGCATTTCCGAAGGCCAACCATTGTCGGTGTTGGAATCGTTCGCAGCCGCACGCCCGTGCGTGACCACTGATGTCGGCTGTTGCCGCGAGCTTTTGGAAGGCGAGGATGGCGACGATTTCGGCACTGCCGGCTTTTATGTGCCTCCCATGTACCGCGAAGGCTTAAGCGGGGCGATGGAACGCATGTGTTCCAGCCGTACGTTGCGTGAAACCATGGGGCAGATCGGCCGCAATCGTGTGAACGCCTATTACCGTCATGAGCGCATGCTTGACGATTATCGCAAGCTGTATGCCGATACCGCGGATCAGTTCGGATTGGAACGCTGATATGGCCGGTATTGGATTTGAACTGAAGAAACTGTTCCATCGTAGGGGCTTGATGGCGATGCTGCGAGCCTACGGCTATGCCGGCGTGATTTGCGCCGGCCCGATGCTGCTGGGCGTGCTTCTGCAGTTTGGCGTGCTGATCGTGAGCAGTTGGTGGCAGGTGGGCCGCCCCGACCGTGATCTGCTTGTATGCATGATCACATACACATTGCTCTCCTCGTTGGTATTGACAAGTTTTCTGTCGATGCCGGTCACACGTTTTTTGGCAGATATGCTGTTTGATCACGATGAGAAGATGATTCTGCCGTCGTTTTGGGGGTCTACCGGCATCATGTTGGTAGCGGGCGCGGTGTTGTACACGGTGTTTCTGCTGTTTTCTGGAGCCACGCTGATGCAGGGTGTGTTGTGTTTGTGGCTGTTTCTTGAAATGGTCGTCAACTGGAATGCGATGAGTTATTTGACGGCCATTAAAGATTACAAAAGCATTCTGTATTCTTTTGTTGCGGCGGTGCTGGTGGCGTTCGTCACGTCATGCGTGTTGCTTGCGTTGGCATGCCCTCCTGTGGAGTCGCTGTTGTTCGCAGTGGTGCTTGGCTATGGTGTGATGCTGGTGTGGGATGTACTCTTGTTGCATCGTTATTTTCCGCAAAGTCGTGAGCATCCGTGGCTGTTTCTGCAGTGGGTCGATCAGTTTCTGCCGTTGGCGTTGACCGGATTGTTCACCACTATCGGCCTGTTCGCCCATTTGGTGATCACTTGGTGTGGACCTCTTGGTATCAAGGTGAAGGGTTTGTTTTATGGTGCGCCATATTACGATGTGCCCGCCATGCTGGCGTTTTTGACGATTCTGATCACCACGGTGAATTTTGTGGTGTCGGTGGAGGTCAATTTCTACCCAACATATCGGTCGTATTACAGTTTGTTGAATGATGGAGGCACGGTCAAAGACATTACCGTCGCCGAAAATGAAATGCTGGCTGTGCTCAATCGAGAATTGCATTACACGGCGTTGAAGCAATTGTTGGTGACCGCTGCCGTGATTTCGTTGGAAAAAACAGTGTTGAACGCGCTTCCTTTGGGTTTCAATGATGCGATGCATGGACATTTTCGTGTGCTCTGCGTGGGGTATGCCCTTTATGCGGTCGGCAACACCGTGATGCTGATTCTGCTGTATTTCACCGATTATTTCGGTGCGTTGACGGCATCGGCATTGTTTGCCGTTTCAACGGTTGTGTTCACGGTGATCAGTCAGTTTTTCACTACGACACTGTTCGGTTTCGGTTTCCTGATGGGTGCTTCGTTGTTTGCCATATACGCGACTTTCCGTCTCGCCTCATATACCGACAATCTGCCATACCGAGTATTGGGGCAGCAGCCGATTGTGGCGCAAACAAAGCGGGGACGTTTCACGGAATTGGGCATACTGCTTGAACGTGGCGAACAGCGGGTCGACCAATCATTGCATCGTCCAAGGCACGCACGGTCTTCTAACAAGGCGAATAATGCAGAAAACGGATGGCATAATCGGGAGGAATCGTAAATCATGACATGGTGGAATCGACGCAGCGCAAAAGCCATTACCGCGCTTGTCAAGCGGATAGCGGCATTGATGGCAATACTGACGGTGCTTTCCTGCGCCGGATGCGCGACTTCGTCATACAACGATAATGAGCAATCGCAATCATCGGATTCGTCGCAGACGCATGAGCAAGTCAAGAAAAGCGCTGAACAGAGCATCGACGGCGCACACTTGCGTGACAACGAATCGTTATACAAGGTGTATGACGATAGCGGCGTGGAAACCATGTATTTGACGGTATCGCGCGGTAATTCGTCGGAAGGCACCGACCATAGCTGGAGCGAGATCAACCAATACTCCGCAGATGACTATACGGCCATGGGCGTTGAACGCTACAAGGTCAATGGTCTGCTGCAGGTGGGCGATGAGCAGGGTCCCGTCTCCGGCGAACTCGGCTTCGGCGAAAGCGCGCCGAACGCCACCGTGCAGATACGAGGCCAATCGTCAAGTAAATTTCAGCAGAAAAACTACAAGATCGAGTTGAAAAGCGGCAAAGGCAAGTGGCGTGGACAGCGCACCATCGCATTGAACAAACATGTGAACGATGGCTTGCGTTTCCGCAACAAAATGGCGTACGACCTTATCAAGGGCATTGACCAGATGATGGGCCTGCGCACGCAATTCGTGCACTTGTATGTGAAAGACGAGACCAGCGGATCGGATTCCTTCGACGATTACGGCCTGTACACGCAAGTCGAACAACTCAACAAAACCGCATTGCAGGCGCACGGACTCGACAAAAACGGCCAGTTGTACAAAGTCAATGATTTTGAATTCTATCGAGACGAAGATGTGATCAAACTTGCCGACGATCCCGACTACGATAAGACGAAATTTGAGAAAAAACTCGAAATCAAAGGCGACAACGACCATACCAAACTGATCGCCATGCTGAATGATCTCAATGATTATTCCGTGCCGATGAGCGAAATCCTCGGCAAATATTTCGATACCGAAAACATCGCATATTGGATGGCATTCCAATTGTTGACCGGCAATATCGACACGCAAAACCGTAATGTGTACCTGTATAGTCCTACGAATTCGGATACTTTTTACCTGCTTGACTGGGACAACGACGGTATGCTCATGCGCAAGGAATATGAGATCAGGCAACGTGCCGACGGCCAAAGCTGGGAAAACGGCATCAGCAATTATTGGGGCAACATACTGTTACGACGTTGCCTGCAGACCAAGTCGTTCCGCACCGCGCTCGATAAAGCCGTCAACGACGAATACAAATACATGAGCGCCGGTCGCATCAATTCCATGGTGCGGCAGTATCGTTCCATCGTTGAGCCATACGTGCAGAAGATGCCCGACTCCATGCATGAGCCCCTGACGTCAAGCCAATACGACACGGTGGCAGACCAATTGCACAGCGAAATCGAGCAGAATTACCAGACGTACCAAACCGGATTCAACAAGCCCATGCCGTTCTATATCGGCAAGCCGACTCCCGCCAACGGCAAGCTTAGGCTCAACTGGGATGTGGCCTACGATTTCAACGATGAGGATCTGCGTTACGCCGTCACCGTGTCCAAGGACTATGCGGGCGACGACGTAGTGTTCTCGCAAAGAGATGTCGTGCTGCCGGAAGCCGTGATGGACATGCCTGACGAAGGCCAGTACTTCATCAAGGTGAGCGTGCGCAATGCGTCAGGCTACACGCAAGACGCATTCGACCATTACCTCACCGACGGCAACAAGATTTACGGCACCAAATGCTTCTATGTGAAAGCCGACGGCAGCATTGTGGAGGATGCCAATGAGTAGCGGCCGCGGCAACCAGGGCACGTCGCTGCTCGGCCGCATCGCGAACCGTGTCGGCGAAGAGCTTTCCGTTCCGCCGCGCACGGCCAAGGAACGGTTCCGTCATGAGCTCAAATATCTGATCTCATACGCGCAAAAAGCCGATTTGAATGTGCGTATGGCACCGCTGCTTGGCCTTGACAAGCATGCGGGTAATGGCGGCTATATGATTCGCAGCCTGTACTTCGACGATTATTGGAACACCGCGTATCAGGAAAAAGTCGACGGTGTGCTGCTGCGCAAGAAATACCGTATTCGCATCTACGATTACAGCGACCGCGTGATCAAACTGGAACGCAAACGCAAAAGCGACAGTTGGATTTACAAGGAGGATGCGCCGCTCACCCATGAGCAGTTCGACCGCATTCTTGCCGGCGATTACGAGTTTTTGCGCGACAGCGAGCATCAATTGTGCCGCGAGTTTTATGTGGAATGCATGTGCAATGTGTTGCGTCCGCGTGTGATCGTCGATTATGAGCGCGAACCGTGGATTCTTGACGCTGGTACCGTGCGTGTCACTTTCGATATGAACGTGCGTGCGGCGGTTGGAGGATTCGATATTTTCGACTCCACACTGCCGGTATTGCCCGTGCTTGAGCCTGGAAAACTGGTGATGGAAGTCAAATTCACTGAATTCCTGCCACAAATGGTACGCGATCTGTTGCCAGGCAAAGCTCAGGAGTTGACATCGGCTTCGAAATACGTGCTCTGTTATGACAAAGCCTCGTATTTGCGGGGATTCGGCTACTGGCAGGAAGGCTGGAGCGTGCCGAGCCTGTAAAGCCGAGCCTGTAATCAGCTGACATTTCGGCTGGCGTATCCCGAAACAATACACGTTACGAATCAAGGAAGTAAGAGAGAAAGAGCAGCGTTATGAGCGTTAATGACATGATCAAAAAGTCGGTGCTGAAATCCTTCACCCAATACAATGTGCCCAAAATGGCGTTGGCATTGCTGGTGGCGTTGATCGTCGGCATCATCATCTACTACGTGTACCGCCGTTTCTACACGGGCGTGGTGTATTCGCGCAGTTTCGCGGTCACATTGGTGGGCATGTCCGTGCTCACCTGCATGGTCACGTTGTCCATCAGTACGAATATTGTGATTTCCCTTGGTATGGTCGGTGCGTTGTCGATTGTGCGTTACCGTACCGCGGTCAAGGATCCGATGGATCTGCTGTATTTGTTCTGGTCGATTACTTCAGGTATTGCGGCGGGTGCTGGCATGTATGTGCTGGTGATTGTGGCCGGATTGGTGATGATCGGCATGCTGGCATTGTTTTATTCGCATCAGGACAAGGGACGCGTGTACATTGCGGTAATCCACTATGTGGGCGATATGGTTGGCGATGAGATCATGCGCGCGTTCGGACGCACTAAATTCTTCGTCAAATCCAAAACCATGCGTAGCGAACGCACGGAAATGGCCGTTGAAGTGTTTTGCGACGACAAGGATATGACGTTCGCCGAACGTATCCGTGCGATTGACGGCGTCGAGGACGTCACACTGATACAGTACAACGGCGAATACCACGGATAGTTTTTTCGACGAGGGGAGGACCGAGTGACCGACATGCCAGAAATGGGCGGAATGCCGTCCGACAACGAGCTGGTGCCTTTCTTCACATTCGAAGACATCGATCATGCGCTCGAAAACGGCGAATTCTGCTGTTATCTGCAGCCTAAATGCAATGCGGAGACAGGAACCATTGTAGGAGCTGAGGCGTTGGTGCGCTGGAATCACCCCAAATATGGCGTGATTCCCCCAAGATGGTTCGTCCCGGTATTGGAAAGAGCCGGGCGTATCTGCCATGTGGATATGTTCGTATGGCGCTTCGTGGTTGAGATGCTGGGCAGATGGGAGCGTGAAGGACGCAATCTGGTACCGGTTTCCGTGAACGTGTCCATGATGGATATCGACCAGATGGATGTGGCCGACGTGATCGGCGGACTGTTGAACGAATATGACGTCGACGCGCGTCTGTTGCGGGTGGAAATCACCGAAAGCACCGTGGCGAAAAACCTGTCCATGGTGAAGGACACCATCCGTAAACTGCATGCGAGAGGCATCGTGGTGCTGATGGATGATTTCGGTTCGGCATATTCCTCGCTGAACATGCTCAAAGACATTAATGTCGATATGATCAAACTGGACACGAAGTTCATCGAGCTGAGCAAGGAGAATGCCGGTAAAGGCGTGAAAATCATCCAATCCATAATTGTGATGGCTAAGAAGCTGCATCTGATGGTCATCGCCGAGGGCGCCCAGACCAAGGAACAGGTCGATTGGCTGGAAGCAGTCGGATGCGGATACATCCAAGGATATTATTTCTACCCTCCACTGCCGGTGAAACGGATGGAAACGCTGTTGGCCGAGCGTGCCGACGGTCGGCACTATTGGGATATGCCGTGCGATTACCTGCATCGCGGTCATGTGACCGTCAACGGCCGGGTGCTGTTGGGAGTCTCCGCGTTGGCGGCCGACGCCTTTGAAATCCTGGCTGATGGTCTGGCGGAAATATCTCGGTTGAATGTGGCGACAGGCGAATACCGTGCCATCAAACGAGATGGGGTGATTCCTGATCCGGAAGTCGACGAATTCGGCGCCTACATGCGTGCGGTGACCGACAGCCGGGTGGTGCATCCTGACGATGTCGGACGATTTCTCGCCGATCTGAATTTGTCTTCGATCCGGGAACGGCTATACAGGCAGGAAACCGTGCTGGGGATATACCGCAGCGAGATATTGGCCAAAACCGGCGTAGTCACATTCGCGGCGGTTCCCACTCACGCATGCTCCCCATCCGACCCTTGGGCTGTGGTGCTGGTCGGACGGAATCTGCCCATGGGACTATTGGCATGCAGTGATGCCGATAATTACCGCAGGGACTCGCTTACGGGACTACTCAACCGCAATGCCTACGATAACGATTTGGAGTGCATCCAGGCCCCGCATGACAAGCCGTTGACGGTGGTGTACGTCGACATGAATGGACTGCATGAAATCAACAACCATTTGGGACATGCCAAGGGCGATTCAGTGTTGTGCTGCCTTGCGAATGCGATGCGTGCCTGCTTCGGGGACGACAGGATCTACCGCATCGGAGGTGATGAGTTCGTGATTATCAGCTGCAACCATACAGTGAGCCAAAGTATGCGTCGGATGGCGCGTATGCGTCGGGATTTTCTGAAAGGTGATTGGGATATATCCGTAGGCATGGCCGAATCCGATGATGGAGGGGATCTTCCAGACCTCATCAAGCAGGCGGAAATCCGTATGCGCCAGGACAAGAAACAGCATTACGTCAATGGTGGAGGCAAACGCCAGCTCCGCATGCTCAACAACCAGCTTGAGAATATTCTGGTGCGCAATGGGGATGTGAGAATGCTGCTTGAATATCTGAATGTACGTTATCCGGTGTCATTTATCGTCAATCTGAATACCGATACGCAGCGTTCGATCATGGTGCCCGATTTCTTTCAGCGTATGCTTGATGGTCATGGCGGTTCCTTCCGCGAAGCATTACGTGAGTTTTGCTGTGTGAGGATTGTTCCCGAATATCAAGAAGGTCTCCTGCGACTGCTTGACTACGATGTCGTCCGTAGCCGGCTCAAGTCGGAAGGTGCAGTGCAATGCGGTTACGTGAGGAACGACGGTGAGCGGTTCATGTTGACGATTCTTACCGACAGCAGATCCGCGGACGAGACCATGTGGGTGTTCGAACATAAGGTGCTGCCGTAGCGGAAGGCTCGAGACCCTCAGAGGCATAGCCCTGGGATTCCGCAACCTCGACACCGCCATCACCAGAAGCCTGCTGCACGCCGGCGGCTTCAGACACGCCATCCAAACCCGCCTCTGACACATGCCCCTACACGCCAAAATCGGAAAAGCTGGAAATACTACAACACGCCGATTGTTGTATGTGCAACTGTTGTATATGTATATGGGTCTCTTGATTATGAATTTGAACATCAAACGCTCCCTCAGTCACCTGTGGTGATGGCTCCCGATCAAGACGGAGCGGAGGTTGCTGACACGAAGGAGGAGAACGAATGAGCGATACCGCAGAGGCAATCGCGCAGGCGCGCAAAGCCGCCGAACCGGACAAGCCCAAACATGTACTGCGCACGCTGGGCCATTCGATTCGTGAATACAAGAAAGCCAGCATCCTGGCTCCGGTGTTCGTGGCGGTCGAAGGTATTCTGGAAATCCTGATTCCGACCATCATGGCTTCGCTGATCGATGAGGGTATCACCGGTGGCAGCATGCCGGCCACCGTCAAGTTCGGCGTGATTCTGCTGGTGTGCGCGATGGTTTCGCTGGGTGCCGGCTTCCTGTCCGGAAAGTACGCGGCTGTGGCCGGCGCGGGCTTCGCCAAGAACCTGCGCAAGGACCAGTTCGAGAAGGTGCAGGGCTTCAGCTTCACCAACATCGACCGGTTCTCCACCGGTTCGATCGTGACCCGACTGACCACCGACGTGACGAACCTGCAGAACGCCTACATGATGATCATTCGTCTGGGCGTGCGTGCCCCGATCATGGTGGTCGTAGCCTGGCTGTTCTCGTTCCGTATCTCCCCGTCGATTTCCATGGTGTTCCTGGCCTGCATCCCGATCCTGGCCATCGGCCTGTGCGGTCTGGTCGTGCTCGTGCACCCCGTGTTCGAGCGCGTGTTTCACATCTACGATGCGTTGAACAACGTGGTCGACGAGAACCTGCAGGGCATCCGCGTGGTCAAGTCCTATAACCGCGAATCCTTCGAGGTCTCCAAGTTCGGCCGCATCTCCCAGCGCATCTTCAAGGACTTCACCAAGGCCGAACGCATCATGAGCTTCAACATGCCGATCATGATGGTGTGCGTCTACGCCTCGATGATTCTCATCGCATGGATGGGCGCGCAGCAGATCGTCGCTTCCGGCAATAATGCGGCGTTGGGCCTGTCCACCGGCGAGCTGACTTCGCTGGTCACCTATGCCATGCAGATTCTTATGGCCATGATGATGCTGTCCATGATTTTCGTCATGGTGATTATTTCTCAGGCTTCTGCCGAGCGTATCTGCCAGGTGCTGCAGGAGGAAAGCACGGTGCAGAACCCGGCTCACCCGGTGACTGACATGGCCGACGGCTCCATCGAATTCGACCACGTCACCTTCCGCTACTCCGACAGTTCCGAAAAGCCCGTGCTTGACGACATCAACCTGAAGATTCGCTCCGGCATGACCATCGGCATCGTCGGCGGTACTGGTTCGGCAAAGTCGTCTTTGGTGCAGCTGGTGCCGCGACTGTACGACGTGAGCTCTGGCTCGCTCAAGGTCGGCGGCGTGGACGTGCGCGACTATGACATTGAGGCGCTGCGCGATCAGGTGGCCATGGTGTTGCAGAAGAACGTGCTGTTCTCCGGCACTATTGCCGAAAACCTCAGGTGGGGCAACCCGAACGCCACCGATGAGGAGATTCGCCATGCCGCGCAGCTCGCGCAGACCGATGGATTCGTTCAGGAATTCCCCGATAAGTACGACACGTACATCGAGCAGGGCGGCACCAATGTGTCCGGCGGACAGCGCCAGCGCCTGTGCATCGCCCGTGCGCTGCTGAAGAAGCCGAAGATTCTGATTCTCGACGATTCGACCAGCGCCGTCGATACCAAGACGGACAAGCTGATCCGCGCCGCATTCCACAACGAGATTCCGGACACCACGAAGATCATCATTGCCCAGCGCGTGGCCTCCGTGCAGGAATCCGACATGATTCTGGTGATGGATTCCGGCCGTATCATGGCCTACGGCACGCACGAGGAACTGCTCACCACTTGCGATGAATACCGTTCCATTTACGAATCCCAGACCAAGAACCAGGCTAAGACCGAAGAACTGGCCGCTGCCGAACAGGCTGCTGAGTCATCTACCGCTGAGCCGTCCGAAACCGTGACGGTGACAGTGACCATGCCCACGGCCGATACCAGCGCAGCTGATACCAATGCAGCCGATACCAAGGAAGGAGAAGCACGATGAGCAACGACCAGAGTTTCAAGAATCGCAAGCCTGACATGGGCAAAGCCGACCCCGGAACCATCAAGCGCATCTTCAGCTACATCTTCCAATACAAATTGCGCGTTATCGCCATCGTGGTGTGCATCCTGATCGGCGCCGCCGCGCAGGCCGGATCCGCGCTGTTCCTCCAATCGCTGATTGACACCTACATCTTGCCGATGGTGGGGGAATCGAACCCCGACTGGGCTCCGTTGCTGCGCGCCATCAGTCTGATGGGCTGCCTGTATGTGGCTGGTATCGTGACATCCTGGGCTTGGCAGTGGCTGATTATCACCGTTGAACAGGGCACGCTCAAGAAGATTCGTGACGATATGTTCGCCCATCAGCAGAAGCTGCCGATTCGCTACTTCGACAGCCACGAGCACGGCGACATCATGAGCCACTACACCAACGACACCGATACGCTGCGCCAGGCCATCTCGCAGTCGTTCCCGCAGATGTTCTCCTCGATTATCTCCGCGATTGCGGCATTGCTGTCCATGCTGTGGCTGTCAATCCCGTTCACTGCGTTCGTGATTGTGTTCACCGTTCTGCTGTATTTCATCGTGCGCAAGATCGTGAGCCGTTCCGGCCGCTACTTCGTCAAGCAGCAGCAGTGGATCGGCGACGTGAACGCCTTCGTGGAGGAGTCCGTCAATGGTCAGAAGGTCATCAAGGTCTTCAACCATGAGGATGCCACTCAGAAGACCTTCGATGAGAAGAACGAGGAACTCTTTGAGGCGTCCGCCGAGGCGAACACTTGGGGCAATGTGACCATGCCGGTCGTCGGCAACATGGGCTACCTGCTCTACATCCTGCTCGCCATCGTCGGTGCCGCCGTTTCGCTGGCCGGCGTCAACGACATCGGCCTGACCGGTGTCAAGCCGCTCACCCTCGGCACGCTCGTCTCCCTGCTGACCTTGTCCCGCTCGTTCATCAACCCGATCGGCCAGGTCTCCCAGCAGCTGACCATGGTGATGATGGCGCTCGCCGGTGCCTCCCGCATCTTCAAGTTGATGGACGAACCCATCGAGGAAGACAAGGGCACCGTGACGCTCGTCAACGTGGAACTTGGCGAGGATGGTCGCACCATGACCGAAGTCGACCATGAGACCGGCCACTGGGCGTGGAAGCGTGAGATCGGCGACGATGGTACGAGGTCTCTGAAGGCCGCCGAAAAGCTGCGCGGTTCCGCCTGCGAGGTGGCGATGAAGGCCAAGGAGCAGGCGATCACCTCGCCTGATGGGCGTTATACGCTGCTGCGCGGCGACGTGCGCTTCACCAACGTGACCTTCGGCTACAACCCGGACAAGCCGGTGCTGCACGACATCACCTGGTTCGCCAAGCCCGGCCAGAAGATCGCGCTCGTCGGCGCCACCGGTGCCGGCAAGACCACCGTGACCAACCTCATCAACCGGTTCTACGATATCCAGCAAGGTCAGATTCTGTATGATGGCATCTCCGTGGCCGGCATCAAGAAGCCTGATTTGCGCAGGTCTTTGGGCATTGTGTTGCAGGACGTGAACCTGTTCACCGGCACCGTGATGGACAACATTCGTTATGGCCGTCTGAACGCCACTGATGAGGAATGCATTGAGGCCGCGCGTCTGGTCAATGCGGACAGCTTCATCCGTATGCTGCCCGAGGGATACAACACGGTGCTTGAGGGTGATGGATCCGGCCTGTCCCAAGGTCAGCGCCAGCTGATTTCCATCGCCCGCGCCGCGGTGGCCGATCCGCCCGCGCTGATTCTCGATGAGGCCACATCTTCCATCGATACCCGTACCGAGGAAGTCGTGCAGGCCGGCATGGATAACCTGATGAAGGGCCGTACGGTCTTCGTCATCGCCCATCGTCTGTCCACCGTACGCAACTCCGACGTGATCATGGTGCTCGACCACGGCAACATCATCGAGCGTGGCTCGCATGACGAGCTGATCGCGCAGAAGGGCGAGTACTATCAGCTCTACACCGGCGCGGTGGAGCTGGAGTAGTCGGTACGCCTGCAAAAACCGCACCTCGATTATCGGGTTGAAGTAATTCTTATCCGGTAGTTGGGGGCGCGGTTTTCTATGTTGAGAGCCGTGTGTTGGCGCAGGATTGCGAATATTGGCGGTGAAAAGGGTACATTTGAATTGTTGTTTTGACGATGTATCGGCCGCAAGGAGGGGACTATGGCGTTCGTGACGTTGAAGGATGTCGCTCAACGTGCCGGTGTGTCGGCTGCTGCCGTCTCCCAAATACTTCACAATAAAGGCCGCTTTTCTAGCGATACGCGACAGTTGGTGCTGAAAACTGTTGAGGAAATGGGGTATGTGCCCGATCAACGTGCTCGTTCCATGCGCTCGTCGGATACTAAGACTGTTGGTTTGCTGGTTCCTGATTTGCGCAATCCGTATTTCGCCGATCTGGTTGCTTCGATGGAGGATGAACTCTACCGGCATGGGGTCTCCACTCTGATTGGCACGTCTTCGGAAAGCGTGGAACGCCAGGATGTGTTTATCGAGAATCTTTTGGGCCAACGTATTGATGGGGCTATCGTCGTACCGCAGGGTGTGAAATCCCCCGGAGTGCAATCGTTGATACAACGAGACTTGCCGTTGGTGTTCGTTGATCGTCGCGTTCCCGGTGTCGAGTCGGTGCCGTTTGTGGTTTCTGATCCATATACGGGAATTCGTGAGGCTCTTGAAGAACTGGTGCGTCTGGGCCATCGACATGTGGGCTATATGTCTCATCCTTCGCTCGAATCGTTCAGTATTGACGAACGAGAGACCGCATTTCGGGAAGCTGCCGCCGATGTGCTTGCTGACGGCGATGGCGTTGTCGCAGCTTGCGACTCCACTTATGAATCGCGTGCCGCTGCGGTAGAGATGCTGCTGGGTGCAGGGGTGAGCGCAATATTGTGCGCATATTCGCCGGATGCATTCACGGTGATTGGACTGCTGCATGACCGCGGGGTGGCGATTGGCGAACGCATGTCGTTGGTGTCGTTCGATGATATTTCGGCGTTTACCGTGATGACGCCGCGCATCGCCGTGATTTCCCAACAGACGGATTTGATGGGGAAGCAGGGTGTGGGGCTATTGCTGCAACGCATCCGTTCGGGATCCATGGATGGCGGCATCACGCATTCCGTGCCCACGATGTTCATCAAACGCGAATCTGTGGGTGAGGTTAGTTCCGCGTCCGTCGCCAATCAATCAGCGGAAGTGTGATTCAAGCGGCTTCGAGAGGAATGCGCGGATACCTTTGACGCGCAGGTAGATGAGGCATTGACAATAGTGATTTAACGTCTTATCATCAAATAAGCTGATGATGAAACGTTAAATCATCAGAAGTCAGAGATGACCCAGCGGCTGTTATGGAAGCAAAGGAGCACTTCGATGGAAAAGATTATTCTGGATTGCGATCCCGGTCATGATGATGCCATGGCCATCATGCTTGCTGTAGGCAACCCCAAAATTGACCTAGTGGGTGTGACCACGGTGGGCGGCAATCAGAGCCTTGAAAAGGTGACGTACAACGCCCGGTCCGTTCTGGAAATGGCGAAGGCCACGGACATCCCGGTGCACGCCGGTTGCGATAGGCCCCTCGTCCGCAAGCAGGAGGTCGCCGCATCGATTCACGGCGAGACCGGTTTGGATGGCGTTGAATTGCCGGTTCCCACCCGTCCACTGGATTCCGGCCATGCCGTGAACTGGATTATCGATACGATTATGGCCAGCGAGCCGGGAACAATCACGCTTGTGCCGACCGGCCCTCTGACCAACATCGCCATGGCCGCCCGTATGGAGCCGCGCATCGTAGACCGCGTCAAGGAAGTCGTCCTGATGGGCGGCGGATACCACGTCGGCAATTGGAGCGCCGTAGCGGAATTCAACATCAAGGTGGATCCCGAGGCCGCGCACATCGTGTTCAACGAGCCGTGGAAGCTAACCATGGTTGGCCTTGATCTGACCCATCAGGCGCTGTGCACTCCGGAGGTTCAGCATCGCATTGATGCCATCGGCACTGATTCGTCACACTTCGCCAGCGGACTTATGGACTTCTTCCGCAAGACCTATCAGGATAATCAGGACTTCATCGATCCGCCGGTGCATGATCCCTGCGCGGTCGCCTATCTGATTGATCCGAGCGTGGTGTCGACTCGCCGTTGCCCGCTGGATGTCGAAATCCACGGTGACCTGACACTGGGCATGACCGTTGCCGACCTGCGTGGCCCGGAACCGTCCGCCGAGGAATGCCATACGCAGGTCGCGGTGAAACTCGACTTCGATAAGTTCTGGGATCTCATTGTCGATGCCATCGTTGCTATCGGCTGACGGACGAAGAGGAATGCGTAAAAGGACAAGGGAATAGTCATGTCGACAGTCAGATCCGAAAAAATGCTTGATGAGGGCGGCAAGTCCATTGTCGCTTTGATGGCTGCGCTGATGGCGTCGGTCTTCGCTTTTCAGCTCAACGCTTCCATGCTTTCGCCGGCGCTTACCACTATGGAGCGCGGGCTGAACACCAGCAGTTCACAGATCAGTCTCACCCAGACGGTCTTCTTCACCGCATGTGCGCTGTTCTCACTGTTCCTGCCTCGACTGGGCGATCTCGCAGGCCGCAAGAAAGTATTGCTGGGCATGCTGAGCATCACCGCCATCGGCTGTGTGGTCTCGGCGTTGGCCGTGAATGTGCCCATGCTGATGGCCGGTCGCGTGATGCAGGGCGTATGCGGACCGGTGGTGCCGATGACGCTCATCATGCTGCACGCCAAGGTGACTGAGGACGCCAAATATGCGCGACTGATGTCGATTCTTACCTCGGTGAACGGCGGTATTGGCGGTGTTGACGCCATCCTCGGCGGCTGGCTTGCCGGCACGTTCGGCTTCCGTTCCGTGTTCTGGGTGATGGTCGGTGTCGCCGTGGTCGCAATCGTGCTGGTGTCGATGTTCGCCGATGAAAGCACGGCCAAAGAGACCCCGAAGATGGATTGGGCCGGTGCAATCGTTCTTGGCATCGCCTTCCTGGCAGCCTATCTGGCCATCAATGAAATACAGAAACTCGGCGACGCGAATTGGGTGCTCGTCGCTATCGAGGTGGTAGCGGCTGCGGTCGCCTTCGTGATCTTCTGGAAGGTCGAGAACCGCAATCCCGCACCGATGGTCACCACCCACTATCTCAAGCAGCCGCGCACCTGGGGCCTGCTGCTCACCACATTGCTCACCATGACCGGCGTGTTCGCCATCATGAACGGCGTTGTGCCGGCCTTGGCCCAGGATGGTAAGTTCGGCACCGGATTGGGAGCCGACGTGGTGTCGTTCGCCACGCTGACCCCATATGCTTTGGTTGGTCTGGTCTTCGGTGTGGTCGCCGGTGTGCTTGCCTCCAAGTTCGGTTACCATCGCATGCTCCGCGTGGGCATTCTGGTCAGCTTGGTCGGCGTGCTGTTCGGCGTATACGTTGCACACTTCCCGAGCGTATGGGCCTTGCTGGTTATCTCGGTGGTGCTCGGTGTGGCATACGCGGGCACGGCGAACATCATGCTCAACGGTTTGGGTATTGTGCTGTCGCCGGACGACAACCCAGGATACTTGCCCGGCCTCAATGCGGGCGCGTTCAACCTCGGCGCAGGCCTGAGCTACGCAGTGCTATATGCCGTGATGAACGCATTCGCGGGCTCCTCGGGCGGCACTGCCGGTTACTCGGCGGCAATGATCGCGTCGGCCGTGCTTCTGGGCCTTGCTCTGCTGGCTTCGTTCGTCATCCCCAAGCTTGAACGAGCCGATTGACCAAGGTGTGCGTAACACGCTCGCCATCACCGAACTGCTCGGTCATCCGGAAGTCAAGGTTTACAAGGGTCTACCACATTCCAGCACCACCGATTCCTTCACCGTGGGCGAGATTTCCGCCTTCATCCACGGCGTCAACGGCATCGGTGATGTTGAAATTCCGGATTCTAGCCGTGCGCCGGAAACCGAATCCGCCTCGTCATCCGCAAAAAGATCGGCGAGTGATCGTTGGCTCTATTCGTCAACGACAACGAAAGGAAATGCTATGTCAGCATCTGACATTCTTGCGGCACTTGATCGAATCCAAGGCACGGTTTGCGTCGTCGGTTCGATGAATGCCGATTACACCGTGGTCACCGAGCGTCTGCCCGGACCGGGGGATACTGTCACCGGCGGCCCGCTGCAAGTGTTGCCCGGCGGCAAATCCGGCAACCAAGCTGCTGCTGCGGCACGTATTGGCGCCACTGTTCACATGTTTGGAGCGGTGGGTTCCGATGCCAATGCCGAGTTCCTGCTTGGTGCATTGCGAGAAGCCGGCGTGGATACCCAGCACGTGCGTCATGTACCGGGGGCCAGCGGTACCACGGTCATCACCGTGGACGCGAACGGAGAGAACACGATTGTCTACTCTCCGGGCTCCAATGCGCAGGTCAGTGTTGATTATATCGAGGCGATGCGCGGTGAATTGACTTCGGCGAATGTGCTTGGCCTGTGCTTGGAAAGCCCGATCGAGACCGTTACCGCGGCTGCGCGTATCGGGCATGAAGCCGGTGTGCCGGTACTGCTCAACAATTCACCGTTTACGCCGGTGCTGCCGGACGAGCTGGTGCAGCTTGCCGATATCCTGCTCGTCAACGAACATGAGATGGCGCAGATGTTCGGTATCGCCGAACCCGAAGACGGCGACTGGTTCGGATTCGACTGGCTGGCTGCGGCCGATCGTATGCGGGGGCTCGGGTTCGACCGGGCGATTGTGACGCTCGGCGGTGATGGCTCGATGGGGCTGGATGCATCATGTGCTGTTGCTTCGGTGACCCGCATCGCACCGGTTCGGGTCGAAGCCGTGGACACCACCGGTTGCGGCGACTCGTTCATGGGTGCCGTGCTGGCAGGACTGGCCTCAGGCTTTGAGCTGCGTGAAGCGGCTCAGCTGGCTTCGTTCGTTTCTGCATATGCGGCTACCGGTCTGGGTGCCCAAGCGTCTTACGGTTCCGCCGCCCAGATTCGTGAGCTATTTGTGCCCTGACCGGTTTTCGGTAGTTTCTCTCAATGGCCTCAACCAGCACGTCATATTCGTGCTGGTTGAGGCCATTGCATTAGGGGCCGCGTATATGAACAATCCCCGAGGCATTCGCCGACGAACTGCTGGAATTAACCAACGAACAAGGGCGTTGCACTTCTAAATAGACAGCGGGCGTGAGTTACACTATGTAGTAAAGTAATTTACTGAAATACTGCGTATTGTTACGTACTGAGGCGTGGAAGGCTCAACTATGGTCACGATGAAGGAAATCGCACAGAGATCAGGCTTCTCGCAGGCCACGGTATCCCGGCTGCTCAATGGGGACCCGACATTGTCCGTCAAAGAGGAGACGCGACGGCGCATCATCGAGGTCAGCGAGCAGCTTGGCTACGCTACCGGATCACGCCGTATCGCATTGCCACGCCGCGTGGCCGTACTCGACAACGCCACCCGCGAGGAAGAACTGGCGGACGCCTATTTCGATGAACTGCGGTCCGTGCTTGGCGACAATGCCAGAGCCCAGCACATGGAACTCACGTCGTTTTCCCATATCGACGATCTGATTGCCAACGCCGGTGATTTCGACGGCTTCATCTCCATCGGACCGTCCGTACTCTCTTCGGATGGACTGTTGAAGCTCCACCTGGCATTGCCCCATGGCGTGTTCATCGACATCAACCCGGCGCCCAGCCTGTTCGATTCGGTGCAGCCGGATCTGGGGCAGACCATCCTGGAGGCCTTGGACGTGCTGATGGCCTCCGGCAAGCGCCGCATCGGCTACATCGGCGGCGCCGGCTTCACGATGGGCCTGCACGAATACCCCGAAGACGGCCGTCTGACCGCATTCCGCAACTGGACCGAGCGTCTGGGGCTGGATACGGAGGGGCTGATCTATGCGCAGGGCGCCTTCACCGTGGACACCGGACGCGTCCTAGGCCATCAGGCGGTCAAGGACCACCGCGACGACATGCCGGATGCGTTCATCGTGGCCGCCGATTCGATCGCGGTCGGCGTATTGCAGTCGTTCACCGCGGCGGGCGTGTTGGTACCGCGCGACACCAGCGTGATCAGCATCAACAACCAATCCATCGCCCAATACACCTCGCCGACGCTGACCAGCTACGACATCGACCAGAACGAACTGGCCGACACGGCGATCACGATGCTCGCCGAGGCCATCTCCAGCAAACGCACGCTGCGTCACCACACGTTCATCTCCACCACCCTCGTGGTGCGGGACAGTTTCGTTCCCGTGCGATGAGCGTGCGGGTGGCCCCGCAACGCACGACCGCGTGGTTGCCGATGGGGCGGTGCGGGCCTATGCTGGTGCGTGAAACGTCTGTCAGGGGCGGTTAATGTCGATCGCCCGGTATGTCCCTGTTGCGGGGTCGCCGACAACGAACGAGGATGGTGGGGCCGTGGTCGTCGCCGTCCCCGCGTCAGGTCGGTGTGCGTGACGGTGGTGGGGCGTCTTGACGGCGCGGTGCGATGGTTTTTGGAGGAACCGCAATGAGCAGTCAGGAGAACACGATCATGCGGCTGCAGCCCGGTGCGTTGCAGCAGCGGACGCCGATGCGCAGCCGCTGCGATGTGACGATGGACGCGATCAAATCGTATATTCTGCGGGAGCGGCTCCAGCCGGGCGATCTGCTGCCGACGGAGATCGCACTGTGCGAGGCCGTCGGCGCTTCGCGTTCGTCCGTGCGCGAAGCGGTGCGCAAGCTCGAAGGGCTCAACATCGTCAATGTCGAACACGGCAGGGGGACGTTCGTCGGTTCGCTGTCCCTTGACCCCATGGTGGAGACGCTGGCGTTTCGTTCGATGGTGTCGGTGGGCAAGAACTTCGACGATCTGAAGGACGTCGTGGAGCTGAGGAGGTTCCTCGACCTCGGATGCGCGGATGAGGTGTGCGCGAAGGTCAAGGGGACGGAACAGCCCGAGCTCGATGCGCTCGTCGACGCCATGGTCTCGTCCGCCGAACGGGGTGAGGATTTCCTGTATGCCGACATCGACTTCCATATGGGACTGCTGGATCCGCTTGGCAACACCATCGCCAAGCAGATGGTGCATTCCCTGTGGCTCGTGCACATGGCCGTACTCCCGCAGATCGGCTTGGCGCCTTCGGAGAAGATGCTTGACACGGCCGAGGCGCACCGTCGCATGCTGGATGCGGCGATCGCCGGCGACGCCCAGATGTACCGTGAGGCCGTGCGCGAGCATTACCGGCCGATCGAATCGATACTGCGCGAACACCTCCCCGTGCGCTGACGCGTGGTCGCTGCGTGGGATCGGTCCACGATCCGTATGCGCCGCCCGACACGAGGCACGGCGCACTGATATACATCAGATGTCTGATGTATAATCGGGGATGTACATGTCTCAACCATTTCATATTTCGAGGAGGAAATATGAAGCCGGAATTCATCGTTGGCGCGTATGCGTCGCTTCCGCAGGGGCGTCCGTCGCAGGAACTGTACTACATGCTGCTGGGCGAGCAGTCATGGGTCCGCGGGACGGAACTGCCGTTCCCCGGCGACCTTGCGAATGAGGACGATCGCCATTGGCTCGCCGAACACCTGCCCGCCCACTGGCACGCGAACTCGGTCACGGCCATCCCCGGCACGATGCGGCGCATGAACGAGGATCCGTGGTTCGGACTCGCCAGCCCGCAGGAGGCCGGGCGCCGCGATGCGATCGGATTCTTCGAGGACCTGCGACGCGCCGTCGCCGACGTCGCGCGCGTCCGCGGCGCGCAGGACATCGCCTACATCGAACTGCACAGCGCACCAAGACGGGTCGCCGATGCCGATCGTATGGAGGAATCGTTGCGACTGCTCGCATCATGGGATTGGAGCGGCGCACGACTCGTCATCGAACATTGCGACCGTTACATAGACGGGCAGGAGCCGGAAAAGGGCTTCCTCCGCCTCGACGACGAGATCGCGTTATGCAAGGAGCTGGGAATCGGACTGACCATCAACTGGGGACGGTCCGCGGTCGAAGGCCGAAGCGCGCGGACCGCGCTGGAACACGTGCGCCGGTGCGCCGACGCCGACGCGCTTACCGGACTGATGTTCTCGGGAGCGGGGCCGAAGGAGACGATCTATGGATACCCGTGGATCGACGGACATCTGCCGATGAATCCGGACGAGCCGACATCGCTTATGGATGCGGATGCGATCGCCGAATGCATGCGCGCCGCAAACACGCAGAAACGGCCGATCGCCTATGTCGGCGCGAAGGTGTGCGTGCCACGGGACGCGACGCTCGACGAGCGCGTGCGCTACCTGTCGCACATCCATGAGGCGGTGGAACAATGAGCGATTTCCTCGCATTCGACATCGGAGGCACGAAGATCGCCAGCGGATTCGTCCGGCTGTCCGACGGCGATGCCGCTCCCACCGTGTTGCTGCGCGATGAGGAGCCGACACACGCCTCGCAGGGAGGCGACGCCGTGCGCGAGCGCATCGTCGCGTCCGCGCGCCGTCAGCTCGATCGCGCGCGCGCCCAAGGCATAGAGCCGTGCGGCATCGGCATCGCGGCCGCCGGCGTGCCCGACGGCGAGACCGGCGAGATCATCGCCGCGACGGATCTGCTCCCCGGATGGAAAGGCCAGCGGATCTACGATGCGTTCGGCGCGATCACCGATCTGCCGGTGCATATGGTCGGCGACGTCGTCGCGCATGGGCTCGGCGAAGCGCATTACGGCGCGGGGCGTGGCGCCCGTGTCCTCTTGTCGGTCGGCGTGGGCACCGGCATCGGCGGCGCGATCATCGTCGGCGGCGTGCCGTTCCTCGGCGCGCATGGCATGGCGGGACATGCCGGACATGTCGTGAGCGCTCTCGGTGCCGGGGTCCCGTGCTCGTGCGGAAGCGTCGAGGGGCATGTCGAACCGGTCGCAAGCGGCACCGGACTGGCGACGTTGTACAACATGCGCGCCGGTGGCGAACCGGTGCGCAATGGCGGCGACGTCGCCGCGCTTGCGGCGGATGGCGATGCGCTTGCCTCATCGGTCATCGAAGACAGCGCCCGGGCGCTCGGCGCGTGCATCGGAGGCATGGCGAATCTGGTGGATCCCGACGGCATCGTCGTCTCCGGGTCGGTCGTGAATGCGGGGCCGGTGTGGTGGGATGCGTTGCGCGATGGGTTCGCCCGTTCCGCATTGCCGTTGCTGCGCGATGTGCGGATGCGTGAGGGCGAGCTCGGCGGCGACGCGCCGCTCATCGGCGCGGCCGTCGCGTCCCGTCGCGTCGTCGGTTGATCGGGCCGTCGCGTTCGGGCGCGACGGCTGGCATACTCTGTGCAAGGAAAGGATACATAATGATGAGCAGGAATCCGGTTATCGAACGTGTGAAAGGCGGACTCATCGTCAGCTGCCAGGCGTACCCCGGCGAACCGCTGCGCCACCCGGAGACGATGGCGCAGATGGCGATGGCGGCCGTCGAAGGCGGCGCGGTCGGCATCCGCTGTCAGGGACTCGCCGACATAGCGGCGATAAAGGGCCAGGTGGACGTGCCGGTCATCGGCATCTGGAAGGACGGTTCGCAAGGCGTGTACATCACGCCGACGCTGCGTCATGCGCGCTGTTGCGCGGCGGCGGGCGCGGACATCGTGGCCTTGGATGCGACGGGACGGCCGCGCCCGGACGGGCGGACCTATGCGCAGACCGTGCAGGCGCTGCACGATGAGGGCGTCACGGTCATGGCCGATTGCGGCAGCTTCGACGATGCGCGCCGCGCCGTCGATGCGGGCAGCGACATCATCTCGACGACGCTTTCCGGGTACACGGGCGAACGGGAGAAGACCGACGGCCCCGATCTCGAGTTGCTCGAGTACATGGTGTCGTCGTTCCCCGATACGCCTGTGCTGTGCGAGGGCCGCATCCATACGCCCGAACAGCTGCATGACGTGATGAGCCGCGGCGCGTGGGCGGCCGTCGTCGGCACGGCGATCACCCATCCGACGTCGATCACGCGCTGGTTCGCCGCCCGGCTCGACCATTAGCGGCCGGTGGGGGCGTGTCCGGGAACATGCGTCGCGCACGTGTTCCCGAACACGCCCTCAGTGCGTTTCGGCCGCGCCGAATACGCTCAACGGCAGCGTGGTGAAGTACAATCCCGCGGTCTCGCGCTCCCAGAGTAATCCGAGTTCGCCGTCCGGCAGCATCGTCATGCACTGATAGCCGTAATGATAGGGGTTGATGCAGCGATGCGCCGCCCATGTGCGTGCGCCGTCCAGACTCAGCCGCAGCACCCCGTTGCCGCGATACGGCAGCATCTGGCTTGCGTTCGCGAACACCATCGTGTCCGATCGCGGCGCGCAGGCCACGGCGTTCGGTTGGCAGAAGATGTCGGGGACGTCTTTGTCGAAGTACAGGTCGTCCCATGTCTCGCCGCCGTCGTGGCTGAGCGCGACGCCGATGCGCCCGGCATGGTTCTGGTTGCGGAAGAAGCACACGACGGTGCCGTCCGCGCGCTCGACGAACACGGATTCGTGCGTGGTCGCGTCATCGTCCCGGATGTTCTTCGGGTCGACGGCGGTGCCGTTGACGATGCGGCCGTCGTTGATCATCGAACCACGCCGCCATGTGTCGCCGCCATCGTCGCTGATGAGCGCTCCGCCCGAGTAATGCTTGAGTGAGGCGCCGGTGCAGTAGAACGGGACGAGCAGACGCCCGCGATGTTCGGAGGCCTGGAGCTGGATGCCGTTGCCGGGCGAGACGCCCAGGAAGTGCATCCAATCCTCCTTGATCATGTGGTTGATGTTGCGTGGTGTGCTCCACGTCTCGCCGTCATCGTCGGAATGCAGTTCGATGACGAAGCTCGTGCGTTCGATGAGCAGTGATTCGTCGGGGTCGGCGCCCTCCTTGAGGTAGATGTTGCCCGAGGCCCGTCCCTCGTGCGTCACGTTGCCGTGCGCGTCGACCCGGTATCCGGTGCGCTCGCCGCCGCCGTCAAGCACCGTGCCGTCATCGGCGAGTACATAGCGTGTGCCTGCGCGATCGTACAGGCATGGTCGCCCGTGCCGGTCGACCCCGGTGCCGGGCGTGTTGTTCGGCAACCCGATGCCTCCGGCGAAGCGGTCGATGAGGACGGTGAGACGGCCATTGCGTTCGTCGCATACAAGACATGAGTCGATCGTGCACGCGCCGTCGACGCCTTCGCCCGGATTGGCGATCACGGTCTGCATGTCGAGCCAGGTGCGGCCGCCGTCAAGCGACCTGCGCATGACGAAGTTGATGTGGTTCGGCGCGTCATTCGCAATCGCGGTGCGCTGGTCGGCGCCGGCGACGACCACGCCATGAGGGGTGCGGATGATCGAGGGGATGCGATAACTCACGGATCCGTGGTAACCCTTGTCGAACAGTGCGGTCGTCGTGAGCGCCGGTGCGTCCGAAAGCCTGCGGATCGCGCCGTCGGTGAGCGGGGTCGTGAAGACGCCGCCGTTGCGCACCTCGCCCATGAGCCTGACGCCTTCCGTGTTCTGCCCGATGGCCACCTCATCCAGTTGCGGCCAGTCGCCGAAGAACACCTGTCCCGCTTGATGCAGTTCGTGCCAGCCGTCGACGTACATGTCGATGGCGCCACGCGCGGAACGAATCGACAGATCATGCCATCGGCCGTCATCCCATGCGCCGCGCGCATGGTAGGTGGATGGCTCATACAGGCCATCCGCGGCCGTCATCGTGATGCCGTTGTCGTCGATCGAGACGGCGAGGCGTTCCTCGCCGCGCTCGCCGGCGGCGAGAAGCGTGCCGTACTGGCGGGGTCCGCGCACGCGAAAATGCATGAAGATCGTGCCGGAACGTAGCGTGCGCACGCGGCGCACATCTCGCGGGGCGAGCTGGGCCGCGGCGAAGTCGATGTCCGGTGCGGGTCTCGGCGTCAAGGCGGCGATGCTTTCGGAGGTGAGGGGGGTTGCATGCAGACGCATGTCGGTCACGTCGATGGACGGGCCCGCGAGGCGAATCGCGCCTTGGCCTGACCTCTCGGTTCCGGTGAGCGTCGTGGGGCACAGGTTCGCCGTGCCGCTGAAGCACTGGGAGCCGTCGAGGTAGACGCGCGTGCCGAACTCGCCGAATGTGAGCGCGAACGTGTGCATGGCGCCGTCGGCTATCCCCGTCGTGTCCTCGATGTCGAAATCGACGTGCTGTCGTGGCGTCGTCGCGCGCACGCGCAGAGCGTCATGTTCGATGGCGCATATGAGGAGCGGCGCGTCATCCGCCGACCCGTTGACGGCGTCGAAGATGCGGCCGTCCGCGTGTGCGCGGAATCTGCACGCGATCGTGCCTTCGGGTGAGGGGAATGTTCGCTGTGACCAGCTGATCGGGTTGGATGCTGCCATGGTCAATGACTCTCCTTTGAGCGGGCCCGTATATGTGCCGTGCCATGAATGGGACATCTGAAGTCATGGTATCCAACCAACGGGAAACATCAGACGTCTGATTTCAATGGTAGCGCACGTCGGGGGATGCCGCACCTGCGTGGCGCATGGACGGCGACATGCGGGTCGGGATATTTGAAATAAGACGTCAGACGTCTTATCATTAGACCCAGTTCAGCCCAGAAACGGAGGCGCGGCGGATTGGCGGTCCGGCCGGCCTGGACGATTGTCGATGTCGACCATCGTCGAGTTGGACGCACGATGACACATTCTCAACGATGAGGAGATCTCAATGGTCAAGATCAATGCAAGGGTCAGGGCGGCCGTGGCGGCCATCCTGGCCGGCGGCATGGTTGTCGCCATGGCCGGCTGCGGCGGCTCGTCCGCCACGGCCGGCGCCACCGGCACCTCGATTCCAGACACGATCATGACGGAAGTGGCATACGCGAGCCGTGACTTCATGCCGAACACGACGTCCGGAGCGCTGCCGATGTCGGCGAATTGGCATGTCGTCGAACCGCTGTACGCGCTTGACTACACGACTTACAAGACGTTCCCGGCGCTCGCCAAAGGCGCGCCTCAGAAGGTCTCCGACACCGAGTACGTGATCACGTTGCGTGACGGCGCGAAGTTCTCCGATGGCACGCCCGTCAAGGCGTCCGATGTCGTGAGCTCCTACAAGCGCTCGACCGCCGAAGGCAGCCTGTTCATCTCGATGCTCGACTTCATCGACTCCGTCGAGGCGAAGGGCGGCAACCAGGTGGACTTCAAACTCAAGGAAGCCTTCCCGATGTTCGAGAAACGTCTGGCGCTCATCCCGATCGTCCCGTCCGGCAAGTCGGACGCCGAACTCAAGAAGATGCCCACCGGTTCCGGGCCGTGGAAGTACACGGCGATCACCGACCGGCAGGTGAGCTTCGAGAAGAACGACGCCTACAACGGCAAGTATCCGGCCCAGACAAAGAAGATGGTCTGGAACGTCAACGTCGACGACACCGCGCGAGTCACCGCGATGCAGGCCGGCAAGACGGACGTCATGGAAAACGTGCCCGCGAAGGCGGTGCAGACGCTGACGTCCTCGGGTTCCGACATCCAGACGGTGCAGGGCTTCAATCAGGCGTTCATCATGTTCAACACGAAGAAGAAGCCGTTCGACGACCCCCGCGTGCGTCAGGCCGTGTTCTACTCGATCGACACGAAGAAGCTCATCGACAACCAGCTGTCCGGACAGGCGCAGACCGTCACGAGTTTCCTGCCCGAGAACTTCGCGAACTACCATAAGGCGAAGAACGTCTACACGAAGAACACCGCGAAGGCCAAGGAACTGCTGAAGGAAGCAGGCGTCAACGGTCCGATCAAGACCACGCTGTACACGACCGACCAGACCTGGGTCACGCAGCTCGCCCCACAGATCAAGAACGATCTTGCGGAATCAGGCATCGACGTGGATATCCAGTCGATGAAGTCGTCGGCGTTGTATCCGTCGATCACCGACAAGGACGGCGCTGACTTCTCGATGGTTCTCGCCCCGGGCGATCCCTCGGTCTTCGGCAACGACCCCGACCTGCTGATGAACTGGTGGTACGGAGACAACGTCTGGACCAAGCAGCGCACGTTCTGGAAGGGGTCGGAAGGCTATGACGAGCTGCACGACCTGATGGGCAAGGCCCTGTCCGCGTCGAGCGATGCCGAGCGCCAGGACTACTGGAACCAGTGCTTCGATCTGCTTTCCGAGCAGGTGCCGCTCTATCCGCTCTTCCACCGCAAGGTGAGCACGGCCGTCAAGAAGGGTGTCTTCGACGAATACAAGACGATGGGCACGACGGGTCTCAACCTGGTCCAGGCCAAAGTCGCACAGTGAGCCACGCAAAGGAGCGATGGCGCAGAACCCTTCCCCGACGATCTGATACCAAGACAGGCCCGTTCATCTCGTTCCCCTTCCCTCCGCGATCCGTGGACGGGCCCGTCTTCCCCATTCCATTATTCCCGATTCTTTCACCATTGGACATATCATGAGTAATTTCCTCAGACTTCTCGGGCGCAGATTGATCGCCCTGCCGTTCATGGCATTCGGAGTCATCTTTCTCGTGTTCTTCCTGATGTCGTTCTCGAAGTACGATCCCGCAGTCGCCGCGCTCGGCGAGAACGCGACCGGCGCGCAGCTGGAGGCGTTCCGGCACGAGATGGGCTACGACAAGCCCTGGTGGTCGCAGTTCTGGTCCTATCTGGTCGGTCTGTGCCATGGCGACATGGGCGTGTACGGCGTCAACAAGGACTCCGTTTCCGAGCGTATAGGACAAGCGTTCCCGATCACACTGCAGCTCACGTTCATCGGACTGCTCATTGCGGTCGTCATCGCAATCATCTTCGGCGTGCTCGCCGCGCTCTACCGTGATACGTGGGTGGACCAGACGATCCGCGTCCTTTCGATCATCGCGATCGCGACGCCGTCGTTCTGGCTCGGCGTGCTGCTCATCTACGTGCTGCAGATCAAGCTCTCCTGGCTGCCCGGCGCGGGTCCGCTCGTCCCGTTCTCGCAGGATCCGGGTGCCTATCTCGAACGCATGGCCATGCCGACCTTTGCGCTTGGTCTGCCGGTCGCCGGCCAGCTTACACGCATCATCCGCACGTCGATGGTCGAGGAGCTCGACAAGGACTACGTGCGCACCGCGATCGGCGCGGGCGTGCCGAAGGGCGTCGTCGTGGCGCGCAACGTCTTCCGCAACGCGCTCATCACGCCGATCACAACGTTGGGCATGAAAATCGGCTACCTGCTCGGAGGCGCTATCGTCATCGAAGTCATCTTCGCGCTCCCCGGCATGGGCACGGCGATGTTCGATGGCATCAACGGCAACGAGCCGACGCTCGTGCAAGGTGTAGTGCTCATCGTGGCGCTCTCGTTCATCATCATCAATATCGTGGTTGATCTGCTTTACGTGCTGATTAACCCGAGGATTAGGACGGTGTGAGATGCTGTTCGGACAAAACGAAGTCGTCAAGGCGGCGGCGACCAAACCCAAGGTCAGGTTCAACCGCTTCAACAAGATGACGTTGGGATCGAAGATCTCGTTCATCGTGATCCTGCTGCTCGTCGTCGCGGCGGTGTTCGCTCCGGTGATCACGCCGTACAGCCCGATGGCGATCACCGAAAGCTATCAGGCCCCGACGGGCGCCCACCTGTTCGGCACCGACAACCTTGGCCGTGACGTGCTCACGCGAGTCGTCTTCGGTGCGCGATACTCGCTCGTCATCGGTTTGTCATCGATCGCGTTCGCGCTCGTCCTCGGCTCGATCATCGGTGCGATCGCCGCCGTGAGCCGCGCATGGGTCTCCGAAATCATCATGCGACTGATCGACATCGTCATGTCGATTCCCGGCATCGCGCTCGCCGCAGTGTTCGTGGCCGTGCTCGGCCAGTCGATGATCGGCATCATCATCTCGATCGGCGTTCTTTACGTTCCGCAGATCGCAAGAATCGTGCGCGCCAACATCATCAGCGAATACGGCAAGGATTACGTCAGGGCGGTCATCGTCTCCGGCGCGCGTGCCCCGTGGATTCTCATCAAGCACGTCATGCGCAACATCGCGGCGCCGGTCATGGTGTTCACGACCCTATCCGTCGCCGACGCGATCGTCTTCGAAGCGTCGCTGAGCTTCATCAATGCCGGCATCCCCGAGCCGACGCCTACATGGGGCAACATCCTGTCGTCCGCGAAGGAAGGCGTCATCTTCGGGTATTGGTGGCAGGCGCTGTACCCCGGTCTTGCGATCATGATCACCGTGCTGTGCCTGAACATCCTGTCCGAAGGCATAACCGACGCGATGGTGGCGGCCCCGACCGCCCCGGTCGAGAAGACCGCGGCCGACGTGGCTGCCGACCGCAAGGAAGACCGTCTGCTCACCGACCCGGTCGCGGCCTACGCCGAGCAGCATGATGCGCTCGTCGATTCGCTCACCAAGCTTCGCAACGCCGAACTCAAGCGCACCGATCGCCTTGAACCGTGGAGCACCGAACCTCCCGTGCTCGAGGTCAAGGATCTGTGCATCCAGTTCCCGCGCTACGGCGACGTCAACGTCGTCGACCACCTCAACTTCTCCGTACGCCCGGGGGAGACGATGGGTCTCGTCGGCGAGTCCGGCTGCGGCAAGTCGATCACCTCGCTCGCCATCATGGGCCTGCTCGACCCGAAGGCGAGAATCAGCGGCGAGATCCTGCTCAACGGCAGGAACCTCGTGGGATGCGACCAGCGCCAATACAATAAGATCCGCGGCCATGAGATCGCGATGATCTACCAGGATGCGCTGAGCTCGCTCAACCCGTCGATGCTCATCAAGACGCAGATGAAGCAGCTGACGAAGCGTGGCGGCACGCGCAGCGCCGAGGAACTGCTCGAACTCGTCGGCCTTGATCCCAAGCGCACGCTTGAATCGTATCCGCACGAGCTTTCCGGCGGCCAGCGCCAGCGTGTGCTTATCGCCATGGCGCTGACCCGTGACCCGAAGCTCATCATCGCCGACGAACCGACGACCGCACTTGACGTGACCGTGCAGAAGCAGGTCATCGATCTGCTCAACTCGCTGCGCAAGAAGCTCGGCTTCGCCATGGTCTTCGTTTCCCACGATCTCGCGCTCGTGGCCAAGGTCGCCCATTCGATCACCGTCATGTATGCGGGGCAGGTCGTCGAGCAGGGTTCGACGAAGGAAATCCTCACCGACCCCCGTCACGAGTACACCCGTGGCCTGCTTGGCGCCGTCACGTCGATCGAAGCGGGCGCCCCGCGTCTGCACCAGGTGCCCGGCACGGTTCCGAGCCCGATCGACTTCCCGAAGGGCGATCGCTTCGCTCCGCGCTCCTCGCATCCGGACGTCGGCCTCGACACGAGGCCGGTCATGGTCCGTGTGCCCGGCACATGGCACTTCTATGCGGCGCAGCCGGGCACCCCGTTGCCCGAACCGGCCAACTACACCCGTGCCGACGAACACATGCTCCAGGAGCCGGCCAAAGTGGAGAAGGCCTCCGAAGAGAACTCCGCGAGAGCCGCAGAAGCCGAGATCGGCGACATGATGATCACCGCTGCCGAAGACCCGCGGGACGGAAAGGAAGGCGCACGATGAGCGAACGCATCGATCTGACGAAACCCCATGAGAACAAGAACGTCCCGATCATCGAACTGAAGGACGCGAAGGTCGTGTTCACGACCCGTGCGGGTTCGGGCCTGTTCCACCGCAACAGGATCACCGCCGTCAACGGCGTGAATCTCAAGCTCATGCCGGGCAAGACGATTGGCATCGTCGGCGAGTCCGGCTGCGGCAAGTCGACGACGGCGAACGTGATGTGCGGACTGCAGTCGCTCACGTCCGGGCAGGTGCTGTTCAAAGGGCAGGACGTCACGCATCGCACCGCGAAGGAGCGCATGGAAATCGGCCGTGTCGTCTCGGTCGTCTTCCAGGATCCGGCGACCGCGCTGAACGCCCGCATGAGCGTTGCCGACCAGCTCATCGATCCGCTCGCCGTGCACCATCTCGGCGGCAAGAAGGAACGCGACAAGCGCGCCCATGAACTGATCCGCATGGTCGGTCTGCCGTTCTCGGTGCTCGGCGCCCTCCCCGGGCAGCTTTCCGGCGGCCAGCGTCAGCGTGTGGCGATCGCACGCGCGCTTTCGCTCAACCCGGATGCGATCATCGCCGACGAGCCGACGAGCGCGCTCGACGTCTCGGTGCGCGCGCAGATTCTGAACCTGTTGAGCGATCTCAAACGTCGGCTCGGCTTGTCGATGGTCTTCATCAGTCACGACATCCAGACGATTCGCTACATCTCCGATGACGTCATCGTCATGAACCACGGCACGATCGTGGAACATGGCACCGCCGACGAGGTGATGCGCCATCCGGTCGACGACTACACGAGGACGCTCATGGCGGCCGCGCCGTCCTTGCTGCATCCAACGGCCGAGGAGTGCGCATAGCGGCACACACGTCTCCGGCGGCGCGCGTCTCACGCGGCGTGCGCCGCCGGACCGACAACACCCATCCACCATCCGTATCAACACGCCGAGTACCACGTTCGACGATGGACCGGCGCACCATATCCCATACACACGAAGGACCAATCATGGCACAGCAATTCCACGGCGTCATTCCGCCGGTGGTCACCCCGCTCACCGCAGACCAGAAGCTCGACCTGCCGAGCTTCACCCGCTCGATCAACCGCATGATCGACGCCGGGGTCAACGGCATATTCACGCTCGGCTCGTCGGGCGAGGTCGCGTTCAGCACCGATGCCCGCCGCGAGGAGATCATTCGCGCGGCGATCGACATCGTCGACGGTCGCGTGCCGGTGTTCGTCGGCTGCATCGACACCGAAACGAACCGCGTGGTCGAACACGCCCGCCAAGCCCGTGAGCTCGGCGCGTCGGCGATCGTCGCGACCGCGCCGTTCTATGCGCTCGGCGGCATGGCCGAAGTCGAACGGCACTTCCGTCTCATCCACGAGGCGGTTCCCGATCTGCCGCTGTTCGCCTACGATATTCCGGTGTGCGTGCACACGAAACTGCCCGGCGACATGCTCGTGCGTCTGGGACTCGACGGCGTTCTTGCGGGCGTCAAGGATTCCTCGAACGATGACGTCTCGTTCCGTTTCCTGGTCGATGACAACAATAAGGCGGGCCATCCGCTGACGCTGCTCACCGGGCAGGAGGTCGTCGTCGACGGCGCCTACATGGCCGGCGCGGACGGCTCCGTCCCCGGACTCGCGAATGTGGAGGCGACCGCATACGTGCGCATGTGGAACGCTTACCGGAAAGGCGATTGGGGTTCTGTGCGCACCGAACAGGACAAGATGGCGGCGCTCATGCGCATCACCAGCGTCGTGCAGGGTGTGCAGGGGTTCGGCGCCGGCGTCGGCGCATTCAAGACGGCGCTCGCGTTGCTCGGCGTCTTCGATACGAACCAGATGCCCAATCCGGTCGCGCCGCTCGCCGGCGAGAACGTCGAACGCATCGCCGTGGTGCTTAAGGACTGCGGACTGCCGCTCGCTCGCACGCCGCTCGAAGTGAGCGAATCCACCGTCGTCAAGGGCTGAGGAAAGCCCCGGGCCGTGGGCTCGCCGCGATGTGCCGGCGCGTGGGATCCGACGCGCCGGCACATCGATCAGGCGTTGAACACGTACCGGTCAAGGCGGCGCATGGCCTCCTTGACGCGGCTCAAGGGCAATGCGAGATTGACGCGGATGCTGTAGGGGGCCTGGAACATGTCGCCGTCCTGCCATGCGACGCCCACATCCCAGCCGCGTTTCTCCAACTCGGGCAGGCTCAGGCCGTGGCGTTCGCACCACTGCTCGCAGTTGAGCAGCAGCATGTAGGTGCCTTCCGGTTTGGCCAGACTCACGCCTTGGAAATGCCCGGTGATGTAGTCGTAGGCGTAATCGACGTTGCCGGTGAGCACCGCCTTCAATTCGTCGAGCCACTCATGGCCTTCGGGCCGGTAGGCGCCGATCAGCGCGTGCATGGAAAGCACGTTCATGTCGTTGTAGTGGCATTTCGAGCTTTTGGCCACGATGCGGTCCCGGAGCGTGGGATTGTAGATGATGTGGTAGCTTCCCACCAGTCCGGCGAGATTGAAGGTCTTGCTGGGCGCGTAGAACGCCGCGGTCCTGTTGCGTGCGTCCTCGCTGACCGATTGGGTGGGGATGTGCCGGTGGCCGCCCAACGTCAGATCCGACCAGATTTCGTCGGAGATCACCACGCAGTCGTTGGCCCGGTACACCTCCATGGCCTTCTCGATCTCCCAACGCTCCCATACGCGACCGCAGGGATTGTGGGGACTGCAGAAGACGGCCACGTGGATGTGATGCTCCTTGAGCTTCCTGTCCATATCCTCGTAATCCATGCGCCATACGCCGTGCTCGTCCAGCGTGAGCGGGCTGTGGACGATGCGGTAGCCGTTGTTTTCGATACTCCGGGTGAACCCGATATAGGTCGGGCTATGCAGCAGCACGCCGTCGCCGGGGGCGGCGAACGCGGTCAGCGCGCTGATCACGCCGCCCAGGACCCCGTTCTCGTAGCCGATCGCCTCCCGGGTCAATCCGGTGACCCCGTTGCGCGTGGACTGCCAGTCGATGATGGAGCCGTAATAGTCGTCGGTGGGGGAGAAGTACCCGTAGGCGGGATGCTTCGCCCGTTCGATGATGGCCTGCGGGATCGTGGGCACGGTCGGGAAGTTCATGTCCGCCACCCACATGGGGATGACGTCGAAACCCTCACGTGGCGGGTCCGGCGCGAATCCCGGGTCGGTGCCCAGTCCGTCGACCGCGATCGAATCCATGCCATGCCTGTTCATGATGGACGTGAAATCATACGTCATTGTCCGACAATCCTTTCTCGGTCCGTGGTGGCTGGTCTCAATCTAAATCGGGCTCCTGACGGTGCCGTGGCCGTGGGCGGCGATTTGACCGCGTGACGTGTTACGATGTGCTCCGTCACCAGACAGTGATCCGTTATCAGCGGGGAGTCTTCGGAAGAACGGCGGCAATCGCCCAGTAGAACCGACGGGATCGGCCCGAAACAGCCGAACACAAGCGGTCGCGCGGGTTCGCGGCCTCGAACGCAACGGTTCGGGGTGCGGCGGCCGGCGCGATAAGCGAGGTGGTACCGCGGTGCGGGGCGCATATCGGCGCCCGTCATCGTCCTCGTAGGCAGGAACGTCAGGCATTGGCTGTTCCGGGCGGAACACGGTTGGTTCCGGCCACGAGACGATTGACGATCGGGTTCGCGGCCCGGCGGACCTCCGTGGATCGGGCCGATGAACGTCGGCGCCCGGCGACGGCCATCAATGACGCTCCTGTAGGACCAGTGCACAGTACAAACAGGAGATTTACGGTGAGCGAAAACGTATATCCCAAGGCGAACGAGGGCGGCGAGACCGCGCACGTCGCGCCGAACCCCAGCTTCCCCGATATGGAGGAGACCGTTCTCGACTACTGGGACAAGGACGACACCTTCCAGAAGTCCATCGAACGCAACCCCTCCGGCGACCATAGCCAGAACGAATTCGTGTTCTTCGACGGTCCGCCCTTCGCGAACGGCCTGCCGCACTACGGCCACCTGCTGACCGGTTACGCCAAGGACGTGATTCCGCGCTATCAGACCATGAAGGGCCGCAAGGTCAACCGCGTGTTCGGTTGGGATACCCACGGCCTGCCCGCCGAACTGGAGGCGCAGAAGGAACTCGGCATCGACTCGGTCGACCAGATCGAGAAGATGGGCATCGACAAGTTCAACGACGCCTGCCGCGCCTCCGTGCTGAAATACACCAACGAATGGCAGAACTACGTGCACCGTCAGGCGCGATGGGTGGACTTCGAGCACGGCTACAAGACCCTGAACATTCCATACATGGAATCCGTGATGTGGGCCTTCAAGCAGCTTTACGACAAGGGCTTGGCCTACCAGGGGTACCGTGTGCTGCCGTACTGCCCGAAGGACCGCACGCCGCTGAGCGCGCACGAGCTGCGCATGGATGCCGACGTCTATCAGGATCGCCAGGACACCACCGTGTCCGTGGCCGTGAAGATGCGCGACGAGGAGGACGCCTACGCCGTCTTCTGGACCACCACCCCGTGGACCGTGCCCACCAACTTCGCCATCGTGGTCGGCGCCGACATCGACTACGTCGAAGTGCGCCCGACCGAAGGCAGGTTCGCGGGCAAGAAGTTCTATCTCGGCAAGGACCTGCTGCCGCATTACGAGAAGGAACTCGGCGAGAACTACGAGGTCGTGCGCGAGCTCAAGGGCAACGAGCTGGAGGGACGCCGCTACTACCCGGTCTTCCCGTACTTCTCGGGCGATGAGGCCGAATCCGAAGGCCATGTGCCCGGCCCGAACGGCTACACGATCTTCACCGCCGACTACGTCGACACCGTCGAAGGCACCGGTCTGGTTCACCAGGCCCCCTACGGCGAGGACGATATGAACACGTTGAACGCACATGGCATCACGAGCACCGACGTGCTCGATGAGGGTTGCCGCTTCACCGCGCAATGCCCCGATTACGAAGGCGATTTCGTGTTCGACGCCAACCTGCCGATCCTGCGCAACCTGCGCGCCGGCGATGGACCGCTCGCCTCCATCCCGGAGGAACGCCGCGCGATCCTCTTCCAGGAGAAAAGCTACGTGCACTCCTACCCGCACTGCTGGCGTTGCGCCACCCCGTTGATCTACAAGCCGGTGTCCTCCTGGTTCGTGTCCGTGACCAAGATCAAGCCGCGTCTGCTGGAACTCAACCAGCAGATCAACTGGATTCCGGGCAACGTCAAGGACGGCCAGTTCGGCAAGTGGCTCGCCAACGCCCGCGACTGGTCCATCTCCCGCAACCGTTTCTGGGGCTCCCCGATTCCGGTGTGGGTCAGCGACGATCCGAAGCATCCGCGTGTGGACGTCTACGGTTCGCTCGAAGAGCTCAAGGCCGACTTCGGCGATTACCCGCGCGACAAGGACGGCAACATCAACATGCACCGTCCGTGGATCGACAACCTGGTTCGCGTCAACCCGGACGACCCGACCGGCAAGTCGCACATGCGCCGCATCAGCGACGTGCTGGACTGCTGGTTCGAGTCCGGTTCGATGTCGTTCGCGCAGTTCCATTACCCGTTCGAGAACAAGGAGAAGTTCGAGCAGCACTTCCCGGCCGACTACATCGTGGAGTACATCGGCCAGACCCGAGGCTGGTTCTACCTGCTGCACGTGATGGCGACCGCCCTGTTCGACCGGCCGGCGTTCAAGAACGTGATCTGCCACGGCATCGTGCTCGGCTCCGACGGCCAGAAGATGTCCAAGCATCTGCGCAACTACCCGGACGTGAACGGCGTGTTCGACAAGTACGGTTCCGACGCCATGCGCTGGTTCCTCATGTCTTCGCCGATCCTGCGAGGCGGCAACCTGATCGTCACCGCGGACGGCATCCGCGACACCGTGCGCCAGGTCATGCTGCCGGTATGGAGCTCCTACTACTTCTTCACCCTGTACGCCAATGCGGCCAACGGCGGCGCCGGATTCGACGCCCGCCAGCTGCGTGCGGACGAGGTCGCCGGCCTGCCGGAGATGGACCGCTACCTGCTGGCCCGCACCCGTCGCCTGGTGTTGGCGGCCGAGAAGGCGCTGAACGAGTTCGCCATCTCCGACGCCTGCGATGCGGTCTGCGATTTCATCGACGTGCTCACCAACTGGTACATCCGCAACACCCGCGACCGCTTCTGGAACGAGGATGCCACCGCGTTCAACACGCTGTACACCGTGCTGGAGGCGTTCATGCGCGTGCTCGCGCCGCTCGCCCCGATGGAGGCCGAGTCCGTGTGGCGCGGCCTGACTGGCGGTGAATCCGTACATCTGGCCGAATGGCCGTTCGTGGTGGACGAGAAGACCGGCGCCGATACCGAGCTTGGCCGCGTGCTGGTCGACGATCCGGCCTTGGTGGACGCGATGGAGAAGGTGCGCGAAGTCGTTTCCGGCACGCTGTCGCTGCGCAAGGCTGCCAAGATCCGCGTGCGCCAGCCCCTTTCCAAGCTCACCGTGGTGGCCGGGAACGTGGAGGCCGTCAAAGCCTACGACGAGCTGCTGAAGGCCGAGCTCAACATCAAGAGCATCGAGTTCTCGACGCTGCAGGATGCCGCCGCCCACGGTCTGAAGATTGTTCACGAGCTGCGTGTGAATGCCCGTGCGGCGGGTCCGCGCCTCGGCAAGCAGGTCCAGTTCGCCATCAAGGCGTCCAAGTCCGGCGACTGGCATGTCGATGCGACGTCCGGCGCCCCCGTGGTGTCGACGCCGTCCGGCGATCTCAAGTTGGTCGAAGGCGAGTATGAGCTGATCAACCGTGTGGAGGAGGAGAACGCCACGGAGGCCGCCTCCTCGGTGTCCACCGCCCTGCCGACCGGTGGTTTCGCGATTCTCGACACGGCGCTTGACGCCGATCTGCTCGCCGAAGGCTATGCCCGCGACGCCATCCGCGCCATCCAGGATGCCCGCAAGGACGCCGGTCTGGACATCGCCGATCGCATCGCCCTGGTGCTGACCGTGCCGGCCGCCAATGTGGCCGATGTCGAGCAGTTCCGCGATCTGATCGCCCATGAGACGCTGGCCTCCTCCTTCGAGGTGAAGGAAGGCGCCGAGCTGGGCGTGGAGGTTGTTAAGGCGTGAGGCTGTGGCGGACTGACCGCGCCTAATGCGTGATGCACTGGCGCGTGGAATGCACGAAGTGGTCCCGCCGTTTAGCGGCGGGACCACTTTTGTTGTTCCGCGGTATGCTATGGGGCTTACGTCAGATATTCGTTCAACCGTTCAATGCGGTCGGCATGCATATTTTGGATAAGGCGTTTCGCTCTCACATGAATGAAGATGCATTGTCGTCATTCGTCATGCCGGTTATCACTCAAATCCATCTCCGGTTTTTAACTTCGTGTTTGGGGTTGGACATGATGTAATGTCGGGACTTACAGGGGATCGCTTTCGGGTGTTCGTACAGAGACGAATAATTCACGGAGCATTTCAAGTGCTCAACGCATGTAAACGGATTCATTGACGACAGTTGCTGTGAGTTCTTTACCACAGGGGACATCCGTCACGTTGCGTAATGTGACTAAATCCTTCGGGACTACGAAGGTGCTCAATGGACTTGACCTCAATATTCATTCCGGTGAGTTAGTCGCATTGCTGGGACCTTCGGGTTGCGGCAAGAGTACGTTGCTGCGCATAATCGCTGGTTTTGAAGCCGCAGATCAGGGTTCAGTGTTACTGGATGATGTTGATGTGAGCGGTGTGCCGACAAATCGTCGTGACATCGGACTGGTGTTTCAAGCCTACTCGCTGTTCCCCCATTTGAACGCGGTCGAAAACGTCATGTATGGGCTCAGCATACGACATGTGGCCAAGACAGAGGCGAAAAGCAGCGCCGTTGAGCTACTGGCTAGTGTGGGGTTGGCTGATTACGCAGATCGTTATCCAGCGCAGCTATCAGGCGGTCAGCAACAGCGCGTGGCGTTGGCTCGTGCTTTGGCCACTAAACCGCGAGTTTTATTGCTCGACGAGCCCTTGTCGGCTCTTGATGCCAAGGTGCGTGTGCAGTTGCGGGACGAAATCCGTGCTTTGCAATTAGAAACTCATACCACGACCATAATGGTTACGCATGATCAAGAGGAAGCTCTTGTGATGGCCGACCGGATTGCTGTTATGTACAACGGACGCTTCGAACAAGTTGGAACGCCTGCAGAAATCTATCATTCGCCTGCCACTGCGTTTGTAGCAGGGTTTGTCGGATCTATGAATGTGCTGCCTGGCGTGTTGTCGACCGATGGAACGGCACAGACGATTGGTTGTCGCGTGCCTGTACACGCAGCAGCCGGTGCGGCGACGTTGAACCCCGGTCCTGTTGATGTGTTCGTCAGGCCGGAGGAGCTGCGTTTGCAAATTGCCAATGATGACCTCAATGATCACGATGCTGTATTGGGAACGGTTACATCAACTGTATTGCGTGGCGCATTCACCAGTGTAATGGTTGCCATGGGTGACGGATTGCATCTTCGTGTAGATTTGCCGTCGAAGGACGCACAGCTGTTCACTCCGGGATGCTCGGTAATGGTGAGGATTGCCGACGAGCCTATGTTATGCACAGCGCGAAGAGTCGAGTGTGTTGCTTAATTCCGCCTCTACCGATAAAAATCGTCACAACGAATTACGGAATCCGCGGGATTCTGCGAAAGGACTTTCTATGCAACAAAAACTTCTCCTTATTGGTGTGGACGGAGTACGCCTTGACATTGTGCGTAAAGAAAATCACGCACCGAATATTAATCGGATTCTCAATAATGGATCTTCGGCTGAAATGACAATGGAAGTGCCTACTATATCAGGGCCGGGATGGTCATCGATACTTACGGGCACCACTCATGCTCAGCATGGGGTGCAGGACAACACCTTCCGTGGAAATCGTTTATACGAGTGCCCCGATTTTCTGACACGTGCGGCTGTTGCTCATCCGATGATGAAAACGGTTGCCGCTTCAAGTTGGCCCCCATTGGTGGATCCTGCAGGTCCTGGTCCGGTTATTGCAACACGCAACGATCAGATTATCTCTTGTCATCACCGTTTGGTGGTACGCGATGGTGAGACGTATGGGTACCGTCTTGCCGACAGTGAAATTGCACGGTTTGCGGTGATATCAATATGTAATGATCCCGCCGATGTCTCCTTCATCTATCTTGGTGAGGTGGATGAGGCTGGTCATTTGTATGGTGGTATTAGCGAGGAATACGAATCCGCGCTATCCCGTGTGGATGAGCATGTCGGTGAAATACTTGATGCAGTCGAACGTCGTTCGTCCAATTATCCGGACGAGGATTGGTTGGTGTGCATTACGACTGATCATGGACATCTTGACGAAGGTGGGCACGGCGGTGCCGATCCGGTACTACGGCGTTCCTTCTTTGGCGCATTGCGATTAGGAGCTCGCTCAAGTGATCAGTACTCGTTTGAGTCCATGCGTCCTGAACAGATTGCCGGATGGATGTTGCGACACCTTGACACACCGATTCGGTGAAAGACGGTATCGGTGACCTTATAGCGGCTGGACTTCCAGCCGCTATATTTGTTACGGTGTGTCTTGAGAAACGGGCCACTGTCTCTGTACTTCGCCTTACGATAAAGATGACCTAACTTATTCACGGGCACTACCGTCGCCCCACAGAAGTTGGCTGATGTCGTCCACGCGGCGCGTGGAGACGCCGGCCATGTACATCTCCATGAGCGCCTCCTCGACGCTTTCCTCACGTCGCCGGCAGCGCTCGATCACCTGGCTGCGGAACACCTCGCCCTTCAGCTTCGGGACCCGAAGGTTCAGCTTGCCGGCCTTGGCGGTCAGGTGGCGGTCGTAGTGGCCGGCGCGGAAGGCCTTCCTGTCGCCGCTTCTCTCGTATCTGGCGGCGTTGGCGATTTCGTCGACCTCCGCGTCAAGCATCAGGTCGATGGTTTGCTCGACCTTCTTGCGCACCATCCGGTCGAGCCTGGACTCGAACATGGCCTGATCGAACTGTATGATTTCCTTGGGCATGGTTCCCGGCCTCTTTCCATTCGCGGTTTTCATGTGTAAGCGACTGAAAATCGTACCAAAGCCGGGCCATGTCCTTTTCATCGGAACTCACAACCGAATCTGCGCAAGAAGACGGGCGTTATCAAGGTCGGCGCCTGGGTCTTTTTCTACGGACCTCCGCCACCTCCCGCATCAACGCGTTCTCCAACTCCAGCTCCTCGACCCTGCGACGCAACGCCTCCGCGTCATCATCATCGGCTGCGGACGGCCGGCGACGGGAGTCAGCGGGCTTATTGCCCTGCGCGGCGTTCCTGTTTTTGGGCTGCAACGCGGCCATGCCGCCCTTGCGGTACGCCCTGACCCAGCCATGCACCGCGCCGACGCCCGCGCCGAGCCGTTCGGCGGCCTGCTTCTGCTGCATGCCGCCCAGCACCGGTTCGATCGCCTTCAGCCGTGTCTCCAGGGGGATGATGGGTTTGGCCATATGGCCAGCATACCGGGGATCCTTTGCCAGCCGGCGTTCCGGGCACTGCCTGGTCGGATAACCCAGGTGCTCCACCACCTGGGCCGTGGTCATCGGCGTGGTGAAATACAGGCCCACCGCACGCTCTCGTTCCTCAAGACTGAACATACGAAAAACCTTTCGCTCAGTCTCCAAGAAAACGTTCGCAGCCCCTTATCCCGCATTCGGCCTAACTTCTATTGAACAGACACACTTGCGATCGCATACCTGGCCATGACCTCCGTCTTGGTCATGCCGTTCTCGACGTGGTCGCGCGCGGCGGCGACCTTCGTCTCCCAGTCGTAGCGTCTGCCGCCGTTGCCTCCCATGACCGCCTCCTCGCCACCGGACCTGTACGTATGATCCATTTTTCCGCGGTCCGTCTGGGCATGGCAAGCCGTCTGGCGAGCGTGTCCCCGCCGGCTCCGGCCTTGATGGGTTCCAGCGCCTCGCGCCGGAACCCGTCGTCGTAGTGTTTCCTTCGATCCTCACGCATACGAAAGAACCGCACCTCCGATCATCGAATCTGAGTTTCCTCAATCCAACAATCGAGGTGCGGTTCATTTTTTTACCTACCACCTTCTTATATCAATCTTCAAGTGGAGAGGGAATCACTTCTTGACGGAAGAGGTCTCCGGCCACAGGGATTCATAAGGATGTCCGGTCAGTTCCTCGCAGACCAGACGCGCCTCATCGGACACATCCTTCTTGTCTCCGCCATTTTCAAGACGCTCGATTTCGCTCTTCAGTACGGCGTGCGTATCGGCATCGAGGTAGATGTGTCTGGAGAGCCACAGAGCATACGCAATCAGCATCACGGTGCCCAAGAAGAAGATGAGCGTGATACTGAAACGTACCTGAGCTGGGGTGGTCTCGTAGTTCTTCATAGTCGCGGAGTTGTAGCCTGTGAACTCCAGTAGAATGCCGGCGATCCAAGTGGCGATTGCTCCAGTGGACTTACGGAAGAAGGTCATCACGGATGCGTACAGACCGGCACGGTCGCCACGCGTCATGATGTAATCAACATCCGGCATGAACGGGAACAGGTTCCAAGGGGTGAATTCCAGCAGGGCTCGACCGCACTGGTAGACTAGCGAAGCGATGATGAAAATCCAGAACGGGTTGTGAATATTCAGCAGGTAGACCGCGATGTAGACTACCATTGCCGCGATGATGCTAATATAGCTTAGACGGAAAATGAACCTCGGGCCCTTCACCACCATGAGCTTCGTTGCGACGATGGTCACCAGAATACCGACGATGGATAGAGCTTGGAGCGTCCAAGGCCAGCTTTCTCCGGCACCGGGAATGCAGCACACGATGAAAGTCGGTAGCAAGGTGGAAAACAAATCTTTGCCGGTGAAGGACAACAGGTACACCGCAAGATGGGTGCGGAATGCCTTGTTATGGAAGGTCTCTGCGTATTCGTGAATGGAATTCTTGATGAAGCCGCTGATCTTCACCTTAGGCGGGTTTGCATGTTCCTCAATGAACTCGTCGGTAATTGGGCGTTCCCAGGTGCCGAAGGTGGAGATGGCGATGGCGATGACGAACAGGATGGTCCAAGCGATGCCTGCGACGAGGTATGCGTTGGGGTTGTTCGCCTGCTTAAGCACAGCAAGGATAATGAACACGATTGCAGTTCCGGTTGAGGAAATGACCATACGAGAACCGGACAGCACGGTACGTTCCTTGTAATCGCGAGTCATTTCCGTAGGCAGGCACTCCCACGGGACGATTAGCATGGCGATGATGATCTCCATCGCGACATAGACCGCAAGGTAGTACAGCCAGCTAGTGGACGAAATCCAGAATAGCGGGAACACACAGGTGAAGAGGATAAGACCTGTCACTAGGAAGAAATGACGGCGTCCGAACTTCTGTCCGAGCTTGGTCGTGTAGAAATTATCGGTGATGAGGCCAAGGAAAAGATTCCAGATGCAGTCCACGATACGGCCTGCTGCTGCGATGCTGCCAGCGATGACGGGATTGAAACCCTGCGCCAGTGTAAGGTAGGCGAAGATAACGCCGGAGACGATATTGTTCCAGCCGCCGCCCATCAAGTCGAGCATACCGTAGTAAATTCCGCGTTTAATGTTGATTGGATGTGCCTTGTAAGGCCAATGTAAGGCGTTCGTTGCCATTGTTTTTGTCTTTCTTTGTGCTGCACTACCGTTTTTCTCGTCATCTTTGTGAGTTTTAAACGGCTGTGCGGAAAAGGTAACAACCACAATGTATATAAGGATGTGAACGCGTGAAAAGAATTGCCTTTTTTTGCAATGAATGTCAGATTAGAACAATTTGGCATATTCTTTGTGACTGCAGGACTGTGCAGTGTACATGCTATTTGTAACGGCTGAAATAGCTCAAGGGCAGACGACCGGTTGAATTGAGGTGAACGGGTTGAACGAAACTGCCTTCGAACGTAGATTCCGTCGTGCTGATATGAAGGATTTGCCAACCATACTGAGGAATCACGAGCATGCACGTGAATTGATGGCCGCCAATGGCAATCCGACGCAATGGGGGCACACGTTCCCACGTGGAGAAGTGGTTCGTAACGACATCGCAAAGCGGCGTACCCTTTCTTCGGCGGTGGCCAGCTCGCGCTGGTAGCCACCTATCTGGCCTTGTTCTGGACGCTTTTTTGCGGAATGAACATCAGTATCGCGCAGGGAATCATCGGCACCAGCGCCATCATCAGCGCCATATCCGCGCTGATGTTCGGGGTGTTTGACGACAATCTATATCGATATCGGATAGGGCGTAGGTTCGGACGGCGTCATCTCATGTTGATGCTTATTGCGCCGTCGCTGCTCATCGGTGTATTGCTGTGGATTCCCGGATCGCCAGTGCCGTTGTACGCGTGCGTTTACGTGCTATGGGTGGTGCTGGCCCAGGCTTTTCAGGCGTACTACAACCCGTTGCCTGGCGAAATGACGAAGGATTTCAGCCAGCGGACGAAGTTGTCGACCACCAGAATGTTCATTTCCACTTCTGCCGCCACTTTCATACCACTCGCCGGAAGCTGGGCGTTGTCGATATACGGCGAGACCAAGGCGACCGCTTACATGGTAGTGGCCATAATCTCGACTTTGATGTTCTCCTGCGCCGTGGTGATTACCTGGAAACGCACGTGGGAGTTGACGTCCGATGAGGCCGGCTTTGGCGAATACGCCAACGGCACGGTGCATGAGTCGCATCTTGGACTGCGCGGTTGGATTCGCCGCGTGGCGCATGTGATGCGTGAGTATGCCACGACGTTGCGCATCCGCGAATTCCGCAAGCATCTGACGATTTTCCTGTTGGTACAGACATCCTCTGATGTCTTCGGTCAAACGTTCCTGTTTTTTGTTTTGTATGACTGGAATAAAACGGCGGCCTTTGCGTCGCTGTTGTTGGGTTGTTCCATCGTATCGTTGCCGTTTATGCCGGCATTCGGCAAAGCGGTGGTGAGATTCGGCGTGCGAAAGCTTTATGCGTTCGGCCTTTGCCGGAATGCTGCTTGGCGTGGTTTGGCTGGCATTGGCATGGATTCTGACGGGTGTTCTGCCCGTTGCAGCATGGATGGTGCTGTCCGTTATCGCATCGTTGTGGTTCCTTGTATTCAAGGCGCTTGTCGGATACCTGCCGTGGACGGTATTGGTGTTCATGCCGGATATCAATCAGATTGTTACGCGTCGGTATCGTTCGGCCACTTTTTCCAGTGTACAGTCTTCCCTCCGACAGCTTGGTTCGGGCATCGTCACCATCGGCGTTGGAATGGTTCTCGCCATGGTCGGATTCGATTCCTCCCTTCCCCAGCAGTCGTGGAAGGCGTCGATTGGTGTGGCTGTGGTTATGTTGGGCTTTTGCACTGTCTCGATGATCGTGTGCTGGATTGTGTCGTCACGTCTGATAATCAACCAACAGACCGATCTTGATGTTTTGCATGAGGTCGAACGTTTGCGTGCCGGGGGAGACAAGGCTGATGTTGATTCCTCTGTGCGGCGTACCGTGGAGCGGCTCACCGGTCTTCCATATGAGGAATGCTGGAAATAGCATGAGGAAATAAAAGCCGATGCAAAATCGCCTACGTCATTTCATATTCAGCATTTCGAAAACTATACTGCAGGAGATGCGTTTACCTAACATGGGAGGGCAGTATGTCTAGGCGCAAAACATATCCCGGAATTGTCGATGTCGCACGTGAGGCGCAGGTGTCTCCTTCAACTGTTTCGCGGACTTTCTCCCGACCTGGTTACGTCAGCAAAGCCACTGCGAAACGAATTTTCGATGCCGCGAACCGTCTCGGATACCGGTCTAAGGAGATCGCGCCCGTCACGACCCTCGAGGTCAAGCATCATCTTATTCTGCTCATTGTCTCCGATATCAGCAATCCCGCGTTCGCGCAACTCATCCGCTGTATCCAGCATGAGTGCATGCGCGAGAACTACGGTCTGCTCATCGCCGACACGGAGGAGACCAAAATAAACGAGCGCGATAGTCTCCACGACTTCAACAATGTGGACGGCGTCGTGCTGGCGTCTTCCCGATTGAGTGACACCATGATTCGAAAATTCGCGCAACATCACAAAGTGGTCATGGTCAACCGCGAGGTGCGTGGCATACCATCCGTAATACCGGATTACTCGTCCAGCTTCGAATCCATGGTCGACCGTCTCATCGCGCTCGGCCATACCAGCATCACTTATCTCACCGGGCCGGAAGCCTCTTGGGCGGAAGGCATGCGCTGGCGCACGCTATTCGACGTGTGCAAAAGGAAGAACATGCTTTTGAAACGTCTTCCGGGCAAGTACCCGACTCTCCAAGCCGGTCAGGAGGCGTTCCGGAAGTTCATGAAGCAGCCCAGTTCCACTGCGATAATTACCTACAATGATCTGCAGGCAATGGGGTTCATCACCTCGGCGAGGCAGCACCACGTGGAAATCCCTGGGCGTTTTTCGGTGATCGGCATCGACGACACCCCGAATTGCACGCTTATTTCCCCCTCGCTCAGCAGCATACACATCGACCGTCGCGAGGCGGGAAAAACCGCGACCGCCATCTTGTTCGGTATGGTGAACGGCCGGAATCAATCGAACGCGGGCAAACAGGGCCTTTGGGAAATACCTACCAGCTTCATAGAACGGGATAGTATCGGCATTCCGCTTGCGGATTGTTAGCCCATAGCTTTCAATCTCGCCGGGGTCCGGTGCTGCCACGTGCGATGAAACGAGAGTCCAACATAATCGGTTTCAGCAATCGATGGAGGTTTCCTCCGCGCAGTCGACTGACCAATTCATCCACCGCCATTTTCCCTATCGTCGCACGATCGATATGAATCGTCGACAATGTCGGATTGACGATTCCGCTGATGGGAATGTCGTCGATTCCCACAACAGACACCTTTTCGGGGACTTCCATTCCGCATTCCTCCAGCGCGGCCATGAAGCCGACGGCCATGATGTCGTTATAGGCGATCACCGCAGATGTGGCATGTTGCGAGAATTGTGGGAGACAGGCGAATCCTCCGCTGTAGGTGGGAGCGGAACATGGTATGCAGTTCAAAGCGATATCATTCTGTCGGCATATGCTGACCAGCGTCTCCTTCCTGACCATATTCTGCCATGAATCCGTTGGCCCTGATAAATAGGTTAGGGACTCATGCCCCAGGGAGCGCAACTCATGGACGGCCTGTTCCAGACCCGTACGAGTATCCGCAATCACCGATTTGATGCCTTGTACCGCCCGGTTGATAAGCACCAAGGATTTTATCTTCGCCATCTTCTTGATATTCGCGTCGGACAATCGCGACGAGACGAGTATGACGCCGGCAACGTACGCCTCCATCAGACCCAACATAATACGTTCGATCGAGCTCATCTCTTGCGAGTCGATGATCATTATCGAATATCCGTACTTCCGACACTGCTGCTGGATGCTCTTCACGAATTCCGCGTATACCGGGTTTCCAACGTCGTTGATCACCACGGCGATCAATTTGCTGGACTCGTCATGCGCGTATGCAGAACCTTTGCGCGGCACATAGCCGATTTCCTCCGCCACACGGTATATGGTCCTCAATGTATCGGCGTTGACGCGCTCAGGATGAGAAAAGGCTCGAGACACCGTGGCAACGGATATCCGAGCGGCTTTGGACACATCGCTCAGGCTAACGCGATGATGTGCCGGAAACTTATCATCCACAATTTCCCTTCCGATGATTTATCCCTTCACTTCGGTAGGGGGCTGCGTGATTATCTCCAAGAAAACGTCCGCAGCCCCTTATCCATAAAAGAAAACCGCATCTCGATTATCCGAATTTCTTCAGTCCGATAATCGGGGTACGGTTAAAAGCGTCAGCTTTTTATTTCCCTTTTACATCAGGCTTGATGCTCTTCCGGGCGGTTCTGCTCAGCCCACAGCTTGTGGAAGACGCCGGGCATATCCACGCGACCATAGGTGTGAGCTCCGAAGAAGTCACGCTGTGCCTGGGTCAGTGCAGTAGGCAGACGCTTCGAACGCAGTCCGTCGTAGTACGCCAAGGAGCTGGAGAAGACAGGCGTTGGAATGCCTGCGTCGATGGCCGCCTTGATGACTCGACGCCAAGACTCCTGTGCGTCGGCAAGGAACTTGGCGAAGTACGAATCGAGCGCCAGTGCCGCCGGATGGCCGTTGGTGTAGGCGTCGGTAATACGGTTGAGGAACTTCGCACGAATGATGCAGCCTCCACGCCAGATCTTGGCGACGGCTCCCAGGTCGATGTTCCAGCCATACTGCTTGGCACCATCCTCGATCTCGTTGAGTCCCTGAGAATAGGCGATGATCTTGGAAGCGAGCAATGCGCGACGCACGTCTTCGATGAAGGTCGCCTGGTCCCCCACGGTGATGGCATTGTTGGGGCCTGCAGGCGCGCTGTCCTGCGCGGCTTGCCTCAGCTCAGGATGGCTCGACAGCGCACGCGCGAACACAGCCTCTCCGATGCCGGTGACAGGGGAACCGAACTCCAGTGCGGTCTGCACCGTCCACGTACCAGTGCCCTTCATACCTGCGCGATCGACGACGACATCGACGAACGGCTTGCCGGTACGCTCGTCCTTCTCATGAAGGATATCGGCGGTGATCTCAATCAGATAGGAATCAAGATCGCCCTTGTTCCAATCGGCGAACACATCGCCAATCGCCTCGGGGGAAAGTCCCAGACCGCGACGCAGAATGTCGTAGGCTTCGCCGATGACCTGCATGTCGGCGTATTCGATGCCGTTGTGCACCATCTTGACGAAATGTCCGGCGCCATCGGTGCCGATATGCGTGACGCAAGGCTCACCGTCGACCTTGGCAGCGATGGATTCAAGAATCGGACCAAGGGTCTTCCACGATTCGGCGGTGCCTCCCGGCATAAGGGAAGGACCGTTCAGAGCGCCTTCCTCGCCACCGGACACGCCGCAACCGACGAAGTGGAATCCAGCGGCGCGCACTTCCTTCTCACGCTTGATGGTGTCCTTGAAGTAGGAGTTTCCACCGTCGACGATGATGTCGCCAGGCTCGAAGGCCTCTTCGAGCTGCTTGATCACGGCATCGGTCGGAGCTCCGGCCTTGACCATGATGATGGCGGTACGAGGACGTTGCAGGGAAGCGGCGAATTCCTCCATGGTCTTAGCAGGAATGAAATTGCCTTCGGTGCCGTGCTCGGCCAGCAGCTTTTCAGTACGCGAGTAATGGCGATTGAACAGTGCCACGGTGTTGCCGTGGTGGGCGAGATTGCGGGCCAGGTTGCTGCCCATTGCAGCGAGACCGATAACGCCGATGTTAGCTTGTGCTGTCATGATTGTATCCCCTTGCTGTTGCCGTTCGTTCAAATGAATGATATTGCTGAGAGCCAATCCCAATTGACTCAATGCCTCGTGGCATAGCACCTCTGGAGGCAAGTTGGAAATGAGCCGTATGCCGTGCTCATCAGCCTCGAGAGGCTCCAAAGTGTCAATCTGCGATTGCAGAAGCTCGACGGGCATGAAATGCTCACGCTGCGTCATACGTTCGGCGATATCGGTTTTATCGAGATCAAGCTCGACGAAAACGACTTGTGCGTTCGCCTCTCGTAGGATGTCGCGATATGCGCGTTTCAACGCGGAACAAGTGACGATGGTGTTGGCTCCCTTGCCTGCCTGCTCGGTGATCCAATCGCGTAGGCTGCGAAGCCAGGGCCAACGGTCCTCATCGGTCAGTGGATGACCAGAGGCCATTTTGTCGATATTGGCTTGGGGATGGAAATCGTCGGCTTCGGCATATGGCCATCCCAATTCGTTTACGAGTTCCTGAGCCATGGTCGTTTTACCGGTGCCTGTCACACCCATGACGATCAGACTGACGGGTTCGGCATTGGAATCAAGCATGGATTCTCCTTGAATGGAAAGGGCGATCAGACCCGAATACGTTCCAATCGCCCGATAATGAACCGGTGGCTAAATCACCACTCGTGCATGGTGCCGTCAAGCAGGCGGTCAACGGGGAGCGGAGCCGGCTGGTACGGATACTTCGCCGCAAGCTTCTCGTCGAAGTCGACGCCCAGCCCCGGCTTGTTGCCCGGGTGCAGATATCCATCCTTGAAGGTGTACGAAGTGTGGAACACCTCGAGAGTCTCCTCGGAATGCTTCATGTACTCCTGGATGCCGAAGTTCGGAATCGCTAGGTCAAGGTGCAGGTTCGCAGCCATGCCGACCGGGGAAACGTCGGTCGGACCGTGGAAGCCAGACTTGACACCAAAGAGCTCGGCGAAGGCCATGAGCTTCTTCATGTGGGTCAGACCACCGGTGTGGGTGACGGCGGAACGCACGTAGTCGATGAGCTGTTCCTTGATCAGGGTGATGTAATCGCTCCACGAGTTGATAATCTCGCCGATGGCGATAGGCGTGGTGGTGTGCTCACGCACGATGCGCAGGAATTCTTGATTCTCCTCGGCCGGAGTGGAGTCTTCCATCCAGAACAGGTCGTACGGCTCGAGCGACTTGCCGAAGCGAGCTGCCTGAATCGGGCTCAGACGGTGGTGGGAATCGTGCAGCAGGATGAGGTCCTTGCCGTACTTGTTACGAACTTCCTCGAACACTCCCGGAAGCGTGTTGAGGTAGGTGCGTGCGTCCCAAACCTCTTCGACCGGCACCGTGGTACGGCGGGCAGGCTCGTAGTCGTAACGCAGGCCCTTCTCGCCGGCGCCCTGCTGGGAGTTAGCGGAACCGGCGACACCGTAGGTGGACGGAATGCCCGGCAGAGCGAACTGAATACGGGTGGCCTTGAAGCCCATGTCGCGGTACATGTCGATGGAATCGAACAGGCTCGGGAAGTCCACACCGGAAGCGTGGGCGTAGGTCAGAATGCCGGTGCGGGAAGCGCCGCCCAGCAGCTCGTAAACCGGGACGCCGGCCTTCTTGGCCTTGATGTCCCACAGTGCCACATCCACAGCGGAGATGGCGGCCATGGTCACCGGTCCACGCTTCCAGTAAGCACCCTTGTACAGGTACTGCCAGATGTCCTCGATGTTGTCCTCATTCTTGCCGATAAGGCTCGGAGCGATGGTCTCTAGGTACTTCGCGGCGACGAGCTCACGTCCGTTCAGCGTGGCGTCACCAAGTCCAACGACGCCGTCAGTAGTGGTGATGCGGAAAACGACGAAATTACGTCCCGGGCTGGTCACGAAGACTTCAGCTTTTTCGATTGCCATGGTTATTCCTTCCTGTTATGACGCGGCGCGTCCGCGTCATAATCCCCACCTACGGCGAGGAAGCTTATGTTATCGGTTATTTGATTATGTTTATGGTTGTGGTCACGCGGCTGTCGCCGAAGACAGCTCGTTGACGAGTTCGCTCACCTTGTTGGTGAAAGTGGCGTTGGCGCCAAGATCCTTGTCCAGGTAGGACACGGCTGGGGTGACGTCATCGTTGACGGCAAGTTTCCTCACCTCGTCGAGATTCACGTCCTTGGCCTCCGTGTTTCCAAATCGACGCAGGAACACGATCCATGCGGCGACAGCACGTGCCGGAGCCGTGATGTCGCGACCGTCCGCAAGCGCGTGCTTGGCGACAGGCACGATTCGTACCGGCAGCTTTTGCGAACCATCGGTGGCGATTTGGAAAAGGTGATGGTGAATGCGCGGATTGGAGAATCGCTCCAACAGCTTGGCACGGTAGTCGTCACTGGAGACGGACAGGTATGATCCGGCCAGATCCCACCATTCATTCACCCATGCCCGCAGCTGCGGGTCAGCGATGGCCTCGGCCACCGACTCATGACCGAACAGCGGGCCGACATAGGCGAGAGTGGAATGCGAACCATTGAGCATCCACAGTTTGCGCTGCTCGTAGGGCTCCACATCATCCGTGATAACGGCACCGGCCTTGTCCCATGCAGGACGTCCCTTCGGGAAGTCGCCTCGGATGACCCATTCGAGGAACGGTTCCGTGCGCACCGGCGCCACGTCGTACCATCCCTTGTCCTGTGCCACGGTCTGCAGTTCGGCGTCGGTGGTGGCCGGCGTGATGCGGTCGACCATCGAAGTGGCCCATGCCACGTTGTCGCGAGTCCATTCCAGCAAGGTGGGGTCCACGGCCTCAATGGCCTGCTCGACGACGCGACGGAACGCGGCTCCGTTGCCTGCGAGGTTGTCGCAGGGAAGGATAGTGATCGCTCCGGCGTTTGCCGCGCGACGCGCCTCCAGCCCGGCCACAATGCGTGCAGGCACGGTGGCAAGTTCGGACACGTTCACATCGTTACGCAGTTTGGCGAGGTCCTCCGACACGTCGGTGTCGTTGACGTCTAGATCACCGTGGGCGTTCCTTTTGTATCCAGCTTCGGTAACCGTGGAGGTGACGATGGACACGTTCGGATCCGCGAAGTACTTGTGCAGCGCCGCCATGTCGCCGCCCTCATGCATCGATGAAATCGAAGAGATGACTTCGAACGAATCGCCTTCCGGTGCCGAGGTGATCAGCGTGTAGACGTTGTCCTGAGGGGCCAGCTTGTCGACCATTCGGCGAGAACGTCCGGTGAAACCGGCGATGCCCCACTGCGCGGTGTCCGGCGCATGTTCCGTGTACCAGGCTTGATGCGCCCTGGTGAAATTGCCGATACCAAGATGGATGATGCGCACCGGCGCTGCGGCGCGGCCGTGCTCTGCGCGGTTCAATCTGGGCAATGACGTGAAATCATGTGTATCAGTCATATTTACTCCTTGAAATCAATAAAAGGTCGTTCGAGTCAGAGCTTGAACACGTCAGAAGGCTGACCGTCCACGGAACGAATGGCGATCTGCTCGCCTTCCTCATAACTCAACCGGTGGTCGGCGACCAGACCGGAGATGTAACGTGCGGTCAGACGACGGTTCATGTCATGGCGGGCGGGGATGGAGCACAGCGCACGGGTGTCATCGATGAATCCCGACAGCTTGGCGAAACCAGCGTACGGAACGACATCCTCGTAGTAGCGCAGAATCGGCTCAGGCGCATCCAGGAACCACCACGGGGCTCCGATGTACAGCGCCGGGTAGTATGCCGCCATTGGAGCGAGCTCGCGGGAGTATGCGGTCTCATCCATGGTGAATGCCACAAGGTGGAAATCAGGATTCTCGCCGTATTCGTTGAGCATGGGTCGCAGCCAGTGAGCCCAATCAGCCGGCATCGGGCAATCCGCTCCACAGTCCGGACCGTAGTTGACGAGCTGCTTGCGGTAGTGGTTGCGCATCACGCCGGGGTGCAAGGTCATTACCAGACCGTCGTCCTGTGCGAGCTTTGCCTGGTCGTTGAGCAGATGGGCGTGCAGCTTGCGTGCCTCATCGGAAGTCAGGTTGCCACTACGAGCCTTGGTGTACAAGCGAATCGCCACATCATCCGACAGGCGTGTGGTGTCGCCGGACCAATTGACTTCGTCAAGCGAAGGATCCACACCGTAATCGGCGGCGACTGCGCCATGCTGCTTGAAGAACAGACGACGACGGCGCATGGCCTCTACGAATCCTTCATAAGTGGCGGTGCTTACGCCAGCCGATTCACCCAGCTGGTCGCAGAGCTGAGCCCAATCCACACGATCGACCGCAAGGTAGCGATCCGGACGGAAACACGGTGCAAGACGCGCCGGGAAATTGGCGTCGGCGCGCACCTTATCGTGCAGGACCAGGTCATCGGTGGGGTCATCGGTGGTGGAGATGAAGCCGATGTTGAAACGCTTCACAAGCTTGCGGGTGGTGAAATCGTCGGAGGCAAGGAGCTCGTTGAGCTCATCGTAGATGCTGTCTGCGGTGTCTTCATTGAGTGGCTTGTTGATGCCGAACACATTGGACAGCGAATCCTCCATCCAGTAACGCATCGGCGTGCCAGCATAGGCATACCAGTACTTTCCAAGGAGGCGGAAGGCGTTGCGAGATTGTTCTTCGGTGAAGTTCTTCTGGCCCACACCCAGCTCGCTGAAAGGAACACTATGTCCGTGCATGATACGGGTCACGTAGTGATCAGGAGTGATGAATAGATCGGTGGGGTTCTTGAAATGCTTGTCTTCCGCGAACCAGTCGATAGGGACGTGTCCGTGAGGGGAGATGATGGGACGATCCTTGATTGCCTCGTACAGTCGACGTGCGATTAAACGTTGTTCCGGATCCGTTGGGAATAGGCGATCTTCATTGAGCGCGGATACCATTGTAACTACTCCTTAAAATAGAGGCTTATTCACAGATGCTGGATGATGGCTTTCGCCAATTCCTGATATTGCGATTCGTCGAGGTGGACGCGATCGGGGTTCATTGCGAACACCGTCTTCCACTCAAAGCCGTCCCGATACTTGGGGCACAGGTGGAAGTGCAGGTGGTGCCCGTCGTCTCCGTAGGCGCCGTAGTTGATTTTGTCCGGGTGGAAGGCCGCGTGCAAGGCTTTTGCCACATGGTTCACGTCATTCAGGAAAGCCTCACGTTCCTCATCGGATAGGTCCACGATTTCGGAAACATGATGTTTCGAGGCAACAATGACACGTCCCTTATGACTTTGTTCCTTGAACAGCACAAGCTTCGAAGCTGGCAGTTCGGCAATTATGATGCCGAACGCGTCCAAGGCCTCGCCTTCATCGCAGTAGGCGCAAAGTTGTTTCTCTGGCTCTGGCATATCTCGTCCTTTGAGAGTTGCTGCAACGATGTGGCTGTTGGCCACATTGCTGTGTTCGTTTGCAAGTTCTTTTTCAATATATGCGTGGGTCGGAGTGATCAGTGCCGTTTTGCATTTATTTGCTCGAGTTCTAAATAGGGTCTATAGGAACTTTTGCGGTGCTTATGATCGAGGTCCGGCCTTGTACGAGTAGGCGTGTCGGCATGCCTTTTTCCCCGCGTGGAAAATGATGCACTCCCGGTGGTGGGCTGGATGGTGTGAGAACGCCATCCAGCAAAGCGAAGAAATGCCCGGTATGCGGGCGTGCGGTGAAGAGGAACGGATGGACCGGCAAGGGCACGCAACGATGGAGATGCCGGGCCTGCCGGCTGAGCTCGACGATGGTGGATTGGCTACAATGTATTAGACAGTCCTATGGGTGACGATTGACATGAGGTTGGAGGCCGACGATGGCCGACCCGAAGCATCCCCGCCACTACGAGGAGTCGTTCAAGCGGCAGATCGTGCAGCTTTACGAGAACGGCAAGCCGGCGCGCGAGATCAAGGACGAGTACGACATCTCGCATTCCACGCTGCACCGTTGGGTCCAGGTCATCCGCAACGGCGGCTCCACCCGGGCCGCGGACAACCGCACGCCTGAGCGGAACGAGCCGGTCGAGCTGCGCAAGCGCAACAGACAGTTGGAGATGGAGGTGGACGTTTCAGAACAAGCGGCGCCGGTATTCGCACGAAAGTAGCAGTGATACGGGCCAACGGCCGCCCGCTGCCCGGTATCGGCGCGATGCGGGATGCTGAGCGTTCCCCGCTCCACCTACTACTGGATGACCGAACATCCCGAAGCCGAGCGGGTGGATCCGATCGCCGGCGACGTGCACGCGGTCCGGTGCGACAGCCATGAGCGTTACGGCGCCAGGAAGATCAAGGCCACGCCTGGAGCGGAGGGGCGTCATCGCCTCCAGAAGGCGCATCGTCGACATCATGAAACGGCGGGGCATGGCGAGCGCGTACGCGCGCAGAACGTTCAAACCACACAGGACGCGGGTTAACGAGGCCAGGCTCGCGAACATCATCGACCGCGAGTTCGACGGCTACGAGCCGCGCACCCGCCTGGCCAGTGACCTGACGTACGTGCGCGTCGGCGGCAAGTGGGCGTACGCGTGCCTGCTCATCGACCTGGCGAACAGGAGCATCGCCGGCCACAGCGCCGACACGGGCCGCACCGCCGACCTGGTCATGGGCGCGTTCGCCACGCTCGGCTGTTTTTGTTCAATAGGAAGTTGAGGTTTTAGTCACGAAGGTTTTTCGGGTTTAGGCGGAAAGGCATGCCGACCACCCGTGGGCCTTAGCCTGATGGTGCTTCTAGTTCCATTCGGGAAAGGTCCGGAAAGGCAATGATCAGCATGCCCCAAATACAGTCTATCCGTTCGCGTCGCAGGAACGGTGAGTCCATCGCCTCGATAGCGCGCAGCGAGAGGGTCAGCGAGCCGACCGTGCGCAAGTATCTGAGGGTCGACGACCTATCGGCCAGGCCGCCCGTGAGGCGACGTCGTGGTTCGGTGATCGACGAGTGGCTGCCCATGATCGAGGGCATGCTCGCCGAGGACCGGGAGACCTGGCGCAAGCAGCGGCATACCGCGACCCGCATCCATGAGCGGTTGCGCGACGAGTACGGGGCCGGGGTGTCGTTGTCGACGGTGACCCGGACCGTGGCGCGGCTCAGGCGCGAGGCCGCGGCGGAGCGGGAGGCCGGTTTCCTGGACCTGTCGTGGCATCCGGGCGAATGCCAGGCGGACTTCGGCCAGGTCGACGTGCGCTACCGGGGCGTCGTGACGCGAATGCGGCATTTCGTGTTGGATTTCCCGTACTCGAACATCGGGCCGAGCCAGCTGATGCCCGGGGAGAACGCGGAGTGCACGTGCCAGGCCCTCAGGAACCTATTCGAATGGCTGGGCGGGGTGCCCGAACGCATCGTGTATGACAACGCCGCCGGCGTCGGACGCAAATGGTTCGACGGGATCCGCCTGACCCGCCTGTTCCAGGCGTTCCAGGCGCACTACGGGTTCGAGTACACGTTCTGCAACCCGTACTCGGGACACGAGAAGGGCGGCGTCGAGGCCCGGGTCGGGGCCGTGCGCCGCAGGCTGTTCGTGCCGGTGCCCGGCGTATGGAACCTCGACAGCTTCAACCTGCGCCTGCCCGGCCGCTGCCTCGAACTGGGGGACAAGGACCACTACAGGAAGGGCGAGAGCCAGACCGGCCTGTTCGACGAGGACCGGAAGGCGCTGCTGCCCCTGCCCGCCAAGCCGTTCGACGTGGTCACGTGGACGAGGATGAAGGCCGACAAATACGGCAACATCACCGTCCAGGGCCGCCACCGGTACGCGGCCGGACCCGAACACGCCGGCCATGAGATGATCGTCGGCCTGAGGGCCCTGGAGGTGGAGATCCTCGATGCCGAAGGCAAACGCGTGATCACGCATCCGAGGTCCTACGGGGACAAGCCGACCGACAGCGGCGACCCGTCGAGCCAGCTCGGGCTGTTGTGCGACCGGCCGGCGGCCTGGCGCAACAGCCGGGTGCGCGACGCGATGCCCGACCCGCTTCGCGAATGGATCGACGCGCAGGACGAGGCCACGCGGCGCGACAGCCTGCGTGCCCTGCTGCACGCCGACGGCGAGAGCGGCTGGCGGGCGGCCGTGGCCGGCATGCCCGGTGATCCTCGAATCCACCGGAGGCACGGACCGGGCCGGGGTATGTCTGGCCGCGGCACGCCACGCCTCGGGCCTGGGACCCGTGGCCTACGACGACCCCGTGGACCTGAGCGAATACGACATCGCCTACACCAAGGAGGACGAGTGAACCAGAAGAACGGACGGACCGACCCCGGCCCGCTGCGCGAGCGGGCGAGGAGCCTGTTCATCTCCAAGGCCACCATCGACGAAACGCTCGAATGGGCCACGCCCCGCCAACTGGACGCCATCGACCGCATGCTCGCCACGGAACTGGCCAACAGGGAGGCCTCCAAACGGGCAAGGCTCATGCGCCAGGCCCGGTTCCCGGCGCCCAAAAGCCTCGACGGCTACGACTTCGCGAACGTGCGCCTGCCCGACGGATACACCAAGGAGCAGCTGACCGGCCTCGATTTCGCGGCCAAGGCGCAGGACCTCGTGTTCTACGGCAAGACGGGACGCGGAAAGACCCACCTGGCCACCGCCCTGGGCATGCTCGCCATCGAGCAAGGCAGGAGCGTGAGGTTCCGGCAGACCGCGGAGCTCGTGCTCCAGCTCGGCAAGGCCAAACGCGACGGCGCCCTCGACAGCCTGCTCAGGGACCTCGCCCGTGCCGACCTGATCATCCTCGACGAGTTCGGCTACGCGCCCGTGCGCCTCGACGGGGCCCGTCTCCTCTACCAGATCATCGCCGGCAGCTACGAACGTCGCAGCATCATCTTCACCACGAACATCGAGTTCAGCAAATGGGGGACGATCTTCGCCGACGACAAACTCGCCGCCGCGATCATCGACCGCACCGTCCACCACGGCAGGATGATCAGGTTCGAGGGCGAGTCCTACAGACGGACCCACGCCCTCATGCAATAACAAAACAACCAAAACCAGACGAAACCAGCCGGCACGGTAACCCGGTAAAAAATTGACCGGTAACCCGGACAGCCACCCACGGTAAAACGGCACACCAGCGCTTGACAAAACACAATATATGAAAACCGGTGATGCCGACCCATTTCAGGTCGGCATCACCGGTTTCCATAAAACGCCGTATTCGTGAAAGTCATTCAGAAATACAAGCCGAATTCCTGATCTGCCGATGACGGCAATCAAGGATAATCACCTGAGATCAGGCGGCCTTTTTGCGGCCGCGGCGCTTCATGGTGCCGGCGGTGGCGTTGGC